>MPMF02046891.1_pt1 | contig 170116 bp, 165 predicted proteins | sample 1617271 | NCBI WGS metagenome assembly MPMF02 (sample SAMN05944812, study PRJNA350692) | marine metagenome | biome: marine; feature: ODZ; material: water; isolation source: 120 m water sample prefiltered with 30 um filter, filtered on to 0.2 um... | place: Pacific Ocean | collected 2012-04-09... | reverse complement strand
TCAACCAACCCAAGAATCTAACCAATCTAGCCAAATCCTTGTTTCTCAACAAGTTTTTATCTGCATCACCGCCGATGGATGTGCATTCTACAGCATTCCTCAACGCTTGCAACCCCCTTTTTTATTTTTTATTGCCGAGTGAACATTTTTAAGCCAAATTTACATTTCTTCTTATATTTTTCGAGTGAATTTGTTTTAATACTATGAGAACAACTAAATTGTATTCCTCATATATATGTTTTGCGTTAAGTGACGCAATCATTTTAATGACTGTATTTCGCTCTAACAGCGATTAAGGACTTATATGCATTACTCGAATTTTATCTTGCTTGGATTGCTAACTGCTGGAGCATGTTCATCCGCATTCGCACAAGAGTCATCCAATGAAACAGCAGATCAAACTAATGCTGTAAGCACTCAAGTTGTTACAGAGCAGAAGCCTTCTACTATTCAGGCTATCAAAGATTTAAAGCATCTCACTAAAAATGATTTAAAAGTGAATGCAAATGCCGCTCAACCAGATTCAGTTAAAGATCCATTACAACCGTTGAACCGTCAGTTTTATGCTTTCAATGACATGGTAGACCGTAATGTATTAAAGCCTGTTGCAATTCAATATGTCGCAAAAGTTCCTGAACAAGTTCGCAGCCCTTATCGCCAATTCCGAAAAAATCTCGGTGAACCTTGGAATGCAGTAAATCAATTAATTCAAGGCCGCCCAGCTCGTGCGGCTAAAACTTTAGGTCGTTTTACCGTAAATACATTAACGACTTTAGGTTTCGCAGATCCTGCTCGTCGATTAGGCTTACCAACCGAAGAAGAAAGCTTTGGTGTGACTTTAGGTTATTATGGTGTTCCATCTGGCCCATACGTTATGTTGCCGTTCTTTGGCCCAAGCACTTTCCGTGATGGCTTTGGTTTAGCAGCTGATAGCTATGGTCGCCCGCAAAAATATTTACTGGATGATCAAGAAGGAATTTACTGGTCAACCAATGTATTGCAAGCTATCGATGCTCGTTCTCAAATTTTGGATATTGAAGAAAGTCTGCAAGGTGATAAATATTCAATGATTCGTGATTTTTATTTACAACGCAAAGCATTCCAAATCGCGGAGAAACGTGGTGATTCGAATGATATCTCTTTCGTTGGGGATAGCGATGATTTAGATGATGCTTCATCTGAAGAACAATGATGTATCGCAATCAATATTTACAAACTTCTGTATTGTCAGCACGTTTAACTGCTGGCAATGCTTTGATTTAAGTCATCTTTCATCTATGATGAATTTATAATGATCATACAAAGGATTGGCTATTCATCTATGTATTTCATTCAACCCACGCGTTCCATACCTTGTTTAGATCAAGCTTTAACAGAGTTACCAAGTTTGCAAATCATTCAAATTGATGACTTGGATTTATACGATCAAACAATTATTGCTATTGCTGATGTACAAGATTTTTTAAAATATCAATGGAAATTACCAACAATTGTTCTTGCATTTGAACATGAAGGTGCAGCATTGGCACAGGCCTGGGAGCAAGGTGCTTTAGCGGGTTGGGTTTGGGATAATTTGCCTAAAAATCCTGTTCACTCTTTATTTAAGATAGATGCACAATATAAGCGTAATCAAGATAGTAGGGATTTACCCTCTGCTGCTGAATTACAAAAACGTCTTTTGCCAAATCCAATTGAGCTACCAAATTATCAATTTGAATCTTTTTTCCAACCATCAGCCTATTTATCTGGTGATTGGTATGACTATTGGAAGTTAAATGATCATGAAGTGCTTTTTTATTTAGCAGATGTATCTGGTCATGGCGTCACAAGTAGTTTACTGACCTCATGGATGGCTGCTTTTCATGGCCGTTCAAAAACACCTAGCCAACTCATTCAAAAGCTGAATGCAATGTTAGTTCAAGAAAATATTGAAAAACATATCACCATGGTTGCAGGTACATTAAACCTCAAAACCAATACCGTTTGTTGGTCTAGTGCGGGTCACTACCCTCCTCCAATTATTTTAGAACAGAACCAACCACCAAAAATTTTAACAACAAGTAGCTTTCCTTTAGGTTTAACTGAAGACTTAGAGGTTGAAGAACATCATTGTGTATTAAGCCATCACTCTCGGTTTATTTTGTGTTCAGATGGTGCTCTAGAACCTTTTGATGGTGGACTCAATGATCAGTTCAACCAATTGGTCGAACATCTACAAAATGATTCATTTCAAGCACCTGATCATGTAGCAGATGATATTGCAATTCTTAGCATATGCCGAATGAATTAATATAAAAATCAAAAAGTTATTTTTTTAAAAGCATCTAACCACTTGTGTCTAGAATATCACTATGGGATAATTTTATATCCTTTCTCTGAAAATGGCATTTATATGTCAACAGGTCATGTTGAATATGCAAGTTTGAACGGAACGCATATTTTCAAGCTTATTGGCGAAGTCCGTGCTCATTCTTGTATAAGTTTAGACAAACTACTCAACAAGATTGAACAACAGCAAAATGTTGTTGGCGCAATCGTTGATTTAACCCAAACGACGTTTATTGACAGCACTGTTTTAGGTGTACTTGCAAAATTAGGTTTAAAGCTTAAACAAGTTCATCATATCCAAGCAGTTATGCTATCAACGAATCCAGATATTACGACCTTGGCCAACAGCATGGGGCTAGGGCAGGTTTTTGTGATTTTAAATTACTGTGGCGACCCAAGTGTTTGTACTTTAGAGCTGACTGAGGAGCAACATGTCACCCACAGTGCAATGTTAAACACGGTTCTTGATGCACATAAAACACTTATGCGCTTAAACGAAAATAATCAAAATATGTTTGAACCTCTAGTTAAACAATTGCAGAAAGAACAAGATTGCTTAAATCACGATGTACAAAAACAAAATGCTTGATCGTTAAACTAACTATCGAGGCACCTACATGACCTTACTTGCTGTTTCCCAAATGAATTCTCAAAATGACATTGAAGCGAACTTCGTTGTCATTGAATCATTGATCCAACAAAGTAAGGTTCAAGGTGCAAAACTCATTGTATTTCCTGAAAATTTCGTCTGCTTTGCTGCGGGTAAACAACGCGAAACGGCTGAACAATTTGAAAGTATTCAAGCTCGTTTAGAGCAACTTGCACATCGTTATGAAATTTGGATCATTGCAGGTACTCTGCCATGTCCTTTTCGCCCAAATGGCTCAATAATTACCGATGGTCGAGTACGCACAGTTAGTCTATGTATTAGCCCAGAAAGAACAGAGGCTCGTTACGACAAGATTCACTTATTTGATGTGCAAGTCAGTGATGCTGTCGGAGGATATCAAGAGTCTAAATTCTTTGAACCTGGCGAAGACGTTATTGTTGCAAAAACACCTTTTGGTCATATTGGTTTAATGGTTTGCTATGACTTACGTTTTCCAGAACTTGTCTTAACACTACGCCAACAAGGTGCCAACATATTAACCGCACCAGCAGCCTTTACCTATACAACAGGACAGTTACATTGGCAATTGTTGCTACAAGCGCGTGCGATGGATAGCCAATGTTATGTTTTAGGCGCAGCGCAGCAAGGTTGGCATGGCGAAAAGCGTCAAACATGGGGTCATTCAGGAATTACTGATAGTCGTGGTCAGTTATTGCAAATGGTCAATCATGAAGGTACTGGATTAATTACCAGCGCTTTTGAACTTGAAGAACAAGAAATTGTGCGTTCATCAATGCCTCTAATGCAACATCGTCGAATCATCAACTACTAAATTCTTCTAAATCATTTATAAAACTTTCACTTTTTGACTCTAGCAGTCAATTTTTATGTAGCTATAAAAACTATGATCATGATTTAATAAGCATTATTCATCATCGTAGAACAAAATAAATACGTTCTGCTTGTAAGTTGATGTACCCTTCGCCACTCACAGCAATTAAGTTTTATTCATGTTTAAATTTATTCCTATTTTATTTTTCATAGGGGCAGCCACACAAATCAATTCTGCATCAGCAAATACAGAGGTTGATGTGGTTAGTTCTTCTTTACCTACTCCACAAAATTTATCACTGAACTTTTTTGGTCAATGGATTATTGGATGGGGAACAGGTGCTGAAGGTGCAAGACAACGTTTGAGTAGCATTCAACGTGAAGATGTTGAGATCATTAAGCAAAAAGGTACAACTTTAGAAATGATCAAAGCATGGCAAGAGTATTATGAACAAGAAGCACAGAATAGTTTGGATAATCCAACCGCACGTTATCGAGCACGTTTGATGAAAAGAATCGCTGAATTTTGGTAGTTAAAATATCTGCATAAGTACGATCAGCATTCAAACGCTTCGTTATTTTTTATTTTAATCACCTGTAAACGCTTTAGCTATTCGTAGATCAAGATATACTTAATTGAATTGAAATCATTTAGAGATGTACATGGGCGAAGAACATAATCAACTGTTACTCGATAATCAGTTATGTTTTCTAATTTATTCGACCAATCTTGCCCTGCATCATGTATATCGTCAATTGCTCGCACCACTTGGTCTGACTTATCCTCAATATCTTGTTATGCTCGTGCTTTGGGAAAAAGATCAGCTTACTGTTTCCGAAATCGGTGAAAGATTATTTCTTGAATCCTCTACCCTAACACCTCTACTGAAAAAACTAGAAGCATCTAAATTAATTACTCGCCAACGTTCTACAAAAGATGAAAGACAAGTGATTATTACCCTAACTGGTCAGGGTGAAAAACTACAAGAACAAGCAATTAATATACCGAATCAAATTGCTCAAGCAGCCTCATGCACCCCTGCAACGCTATCTGAACTAAAACAGCAGCTCTCAGAACTGCGTCTTAATCTGACAAAATAATATACAAATTTACAAACCAATAACTTGTCTTTTAATTTAAATAGTGTACGATTTAATTGTAAACAATATTTATTTAAAGGTAAGAACAAATGTCTCTAGAACAAGTCGTTTATCGTGCGAAAGCTAAAGCAACTGGTGGTCGTGATGGCCGTGCAACATCATCAGATGGTGTACTAGATGTTAAATTAGGTGTACCTAAAGAAATGGGTGGTGCAGGTGGTGAAGTCACCAATCCAGAACAACTGTTTGCTGCGGGCTATTCTGCATGTTTCTTAGGTGCTATGAAGTTTGTTGCGAACCGCGATAAATTTAAAATTAGTAAAGATGCATACGTTGAAGGCGAAGTTGGCATTGGCCCTATTCCAAATGGTTTCGGCATCGAAGTGACTTTAAATGTCTATTTGATTGGTATGGAACAGGCCGAAGCGGAACAACTTGTCGCAGCTGCTCATATTGTTTGCCCATATTCAAATGCAACACGCAATAATATTGATGTGAATTTTAATATTGTGACAACAGCTTAATTTTTCAGATAAAAAAAGCATGGTTAACCATGCTTTTTTAAATCTTGAACTGGCTTATTCTTCCACAGCTTCGTTAGTGACACGTAAAACTTCCTCTAAAGTCGTTTTACCCGCCATAACTTTTAGTAAACCATCATCACGAATGGATGCTGCTTGACGTCGAGCATGATTTTCTAACTCATATTCTGCCGCATTGCCATGAATCAAACGACGCATAGATTCATCAACAGGCACAATTTCATAAATCGCTGTTCGTCCACTAAAACCAACATGAGAGCATTTTTCGCAACCATGAGGTTCTGGTAGCTCTAGATGCTCATCTACTTTCAAGTGTTGGAAAACTTGACGTTCAAAATCATCTGCCTTGCGCCATGTCACACAATGAGGACAAAGTGTTCGAACGAGACGTTGTGCAATAACACCGATTAATGAACTTGCAAGCAAGAATGGTTCAATACCCATATCTTTCAAACGCGTCACCGCACCAATTGCAGTATTGGTGTGCAGTGTAGATAAGACCAAGTGACCTGTTAGAGATGCTTGCACCGCAATTTCAGCAGTTTCAAGATCACGAATCTCACCAACCATCACCACATCTGGATCTTGACGCAACATTGCTTTTAACGCACGCGCGAAGGTCATATCAACCTTGGTATTGACTTGTGTTTGACCAATCCCCTCCAATTGATATTCGATAGGATCTTCGGCTGTCAAAATATTACGTGTATTATCATTTAGATCAGATAATGCTGCATATAAAGTCGTCGTTTTACCCGAACCCGTAGGCCCTGTAACCAAGATGATGCCATGCGGACGATGTACTAACTGCGTCAGTCGTTCATAGTCATTCTGCATTAAGCCCAAATGCGTCATATTCAAACGGCCCGCTTGCTTATCCAGCAAACGCATCACCACACGTTCACCATGAGAAGATGGTAACGTTGATACACGCACATCGACTTCACGACCAGCCAAACGTAAAGAAATACGACCATCTTGAGGAACACGCTTTTCAGCGATATCCAGTTTAGCCATCACTTTGATACGAGACACAAGCAAAGGTGCAAGTTCACGGCGCGGTTGCACGATCTCTCGTAATTGACCATCGACACGTAACCGTACAGAAAGCTTCTTTTCAAAGGCTTCAATATGGATATCCGATGCACTAACACGAATCGCCTCCGACAATAACGCATTAATCAAACGAACAATCGGCGCATCATCTTCTTGATCCATCAAGTCTTCAGCTTCAGGAACTTGATCTGCCAAACTCAATAAATCAGGATGATCTTCCAAACCTGCTGCAACCTGTTGAGATTCGCCAGTATCACCAGCATAGCTAGAACTTAATAAGGCATGAAACTCTTGATCTGTACAAAGTTGATCATGAGCAGCTTTCCCCAAAATTCGACGAGCTTCCTGCAAAGCAATACGTGCGGTGTCCTTCCGTCGCACGATAAAAACTTGATCACCTTCATAACGCAGTAAAACGCCATGTCTTTTCGCAAAACTATAAGGAATTTGTATTTGTTTAAGTATTTGCATCACAAATTATAATGATGAAAGGGATAGTTGAGTGTACTCTAAGCAGATTACAGCGTGAAGTCTGTTTAGCATACTCACAAAGGAATTTTGCATCTTGTCTCAAAATAATCAATATGAAATGCCCCATTCCGACACTTTGAAGTGGTGGGGTGAACAACAGTTTGAAATACAACAAGCCAAAGCTTGGCAATTCGGTTCGCTGCTATTTCGCCTGACTCGCGGCATTAAAGAATGGCGCTTGGAATATCATCGCCCTTTTACCCAACATGATTACGAGCAACATTGGCAAGTATTAAACGATACTGAATTTGCGATGCCAAAACCCGCCAGCATTGAACGATACATGTTTCAAAAAACGAATGATTCATTCCTATTAATGCCGCGTTTGGCTGATCGTTCCGTGGTGATTAAACCCGTTGATCCGATCTATATTCCTGCTGGGCAGCGAGGAACACTGTATATCAGCACGCCTCTTTGGATCGCAGGTTTAGTTGATGGTATTTCAGAGCCTCTTTTTGAAGTTCCAGTGATCCAACCGAAAGACACTTGGTTTGGTAAAGATGCTCAACATGGTGAAATCTGCTATGCAACGTCTGTCGATGGTCGCACTGATTTAAATCTGTTAAAGCCACGTGCTTTTAGAGCAGTTACTCCGATTGAATTCCACAACATTAGTCAGCATCAATTACGCTTTGATCGTATGAATGTTCCCGTCCCTGCACTACCGTTATTTTATAGTGAAGAAACCGGCAGACTCTGGACTTCTCAAATCAAAGTGTATTATGAAGGGGCAGATCAACCCGCGCGCATTCGTATTGAGAATAAAACACCAACCCAAGCTGGGGCTGTGACCTATGTCCATCCACCACGCGCACCAGGTGGTAACTTATTCAATATGTTTGATTCATTCTTTTAAGAGGTTGATATGGCGCAAACCAATATTCCTAAGGATGTCGCATCTAGCTTTACTGGCATCTTTACCAATATTAATTTAGAACGACTCAGTGAAATCACTGTTGCCGTGATTCTGTGCTTTATTGGCTTTGTCATCGCACGTTTGATATCGAATGCATTTATTCGAACAATTGGTAGCCGCTTTAATGCACATCAACGCTTGTTATGGCGTAGAGGTATTTTCTATTTTATTTTCCTACTCTTCATCATGACTAGTTTGAGAGAAGCAGGATTTAAAATCAGTGTCTTCTTAGGTGCAGCGGGTATCTTAACTGTAGCTTTGGGTTTTGCTTCTCAAACTTCTGCCTCTAACTTAATTAGTGGATTGTTCTTGATTGGTGAAGGTTCTTTTGAGGTTGGAGATACCATTCAGATTACCTTGATTCGAGGACAAACGATTGAAGGTGAAGTCATCTCAATTGATCTATTATCCGTAAAATTACTCACCCTCGATAATGTTTATATTCGACTGCCAAACGAACAACTCATTCGAACCCCAGTCATGAATCTATCCAAATATCCAATTCGACGTATTCCAATTACGCTTGCCATCAATTTCCATGAAGACATCATCAAAGTTAGACAAGTACTGTTAGATGTTGCAAATAGATACCCATATGTAATGGATGATCCTAAACCTGCAGTGACTGTTACAGCATTTAAAGAGTCATCGATTGAGATCCTTTTTGCGGTCTGGTGTCGTCAAGAAAACTATATTCAAGTGCGGGATGAAATGCAGGAACGCATCCGTAACGGTTTCCTTGATAATGAAATTGAGATTCCAGTACCGAAGATGGGGCTAATTGACCGACCTCAACCTTTGGCAAATGATGAAATAGATCAATATGCGAATCAGAAAGCACTGAAACGTGAAGGTAAAGAGAGCTAATCAGCTCTCTTTTTTATTTTCACTCAAGGTCGGTGGTAAAGGTGCTAAATATGCAATAACCAACATGACAATACCTGATCCAATAAATGAAATCACTCGTGTTAAAGTTCCACTTTGCGATAAGTCTAATAGCAATAGTTTTAACACCACAATTCCCAATAGCGCCGCACCGACAAACCAAATTTGGCGAATATGACGGCGACTGGAAAAAGTCATTAGGATGAATGCCAAAATTACCCAGAGTAATGTCAAACTCAGTTGCACATCACCATTTGACCAAATTGCATCCCCCCATAATGGTGTTCCTAGATAATGATGCATCGCACGTACAACAACACTGCTCAGTACAAACAAACCTGTCAAAATCGTCGCTACTTTAAAACCCCACTCAATTGACGATTCGACATTGAAATCATGATGGTAAATTACCCAGAGTACACCGATGAACATCAACAAGCTCAATAAGTCTGTTGGGTTCAGCACTGGCAAGAAATAGAATTGCGTTGCTGAATATGAGTCAATGTTCACAATTATCAGCCAAAATAAAGTGAGACACCAAATCGGAAGCTGCTGAAGTCTTTGCATTTTATTGAAATAAAATAACCACAGTCCGTACACAGCAGGAACAATCGCCAAGGCAACAACAGGAATGATTGGGAAAATCGCTAAACCAATGATTGCTAAACTTAACCAAAGCAAAGTCGCACCGATCATGAGTAATGTTTTTGATGCCGTCGATTGCAAACTGATCAATGTGCCTGCAAGAACAATCGCCGTTACAGCAAAGGTAATTTGCGTTAAAGTACTTTGCCAATGCCAAATTGCATAGACATTTGCAGCAAAGCTCTCTCCGTACAATAAAAATAACAATCCACTCAACAAAATCAATTGTACGTTATGCCATTGCATCCTAGATTTGAATTGAACAACCAAACTAAATAAGGCCAAACAGATGGTTGAGATCATCAAGTAAGGACTTAAGCCATAATGTTGCCAATGTAGATACTCAACACCTGCAACTGCGCCTGCATACATCCCTAAAGCGAGGAAAACACCACTCAACATCCGTGCACTAAAATATTTTTCAACTTCTTGATAATGCAATAAATAGAAAGCTGAAATAAATTGAGCCGAAGCATAAATAAATGTACTTAAAATCGGGAAATGATCATTTGACCAAGCTTGGAATAACAATGCGACTGAGCTGAGTAACACCAAAGCTACACCAAGATAACGACTTAAACGATAACGTTCAGTCACTCCCCAAACAATCAGTGCTGTGCCCTGAATCACCCAACCCACAGATGTCCAATGCGCTCCTTTCGCAAGTGGGAAAATCAGTGCAGTAAACACCATAGCAAGAATAAAAAAGCTTTTTGCCAAGATCGAAAGTTGTGGATGCTGACGTTTAATCCAAACATGCAGCAAAGTATAAGTTAAACTTAGAACAGCAGCTCCAATCGTAAGTGCCTGTGTTGAGTTATGCATCAGATAGGCGTGTAGTGAAAAACCCAATACAGGTACACTAAAAATCAGTCCAACGTCTAAAATAGGCTGCAAACGTTGGGCTTTGGGTTCTACCTCTTTAATTTGATTTTGAGCACGTAGCATTAATTGGCTATATCGAATACTCAACCAAATAAATAATCCGATATGCAACCATAAAATCCAGTCTAAGGTATCGAATTGGTGAGTCTCTGCATAAATCCCAATCGTTGTGCCTCCAATAAACATCGTGGCAAAAAATGCAATTTGGTGCAGGATTTTCCAAGGTTGAATAAAGTTAACCGCAGCCACGGCTAAGTTAATCAAAAAGTAATAGCCAAATAAGAAAATCACATCAGGATGATTTTGTGGAATCAGTAATGGCGTAAGATAAGCCATAGTTAACGCCAACATGGCCAAATACAATGCTTGCTGCTTTAAACTTAGGTAAACAGTTACTAATAATAAAATGACAAATAAAGTACTGGCTGTACCTAGACTGGCAATTACAGCAAAATGATGTGAAAAAATAAGTGTCAGAAACACAACGGCTAAACCAAGCCCCTGCAATGCGACCGCAAATAGTTGATTCTTTTTTTGCAACCAATAACCAGCAATAGTCGTCACTATCCCTGCACTGGTAATAAATCCCAGCTTCACGCCTAAACTAAGCTGCCAATGCTCACTGGCAAAACGTAATAATAAAACAATTCCCACCATCAACACGGCAACAGCGACTCTTAAAATCGGATTACCATGAATCATCCAATCGATCGCAGGTTGCCACCAAGCAGGTTGTTTTCGCGTCGTTTCAGGATATTCAGAAATTAGATTTTCATTACTTTGTTTTTGTGAAGTCGCTTGATCAGTTTGCATCCAAGTCGGATGATGATCATTTGCAAGCTCATTTGAGGTATAGATTGTTGCTAATTCAAGATTTTGATCATCAATAGAAGCCTGAGGCGTTGGCATCTTAGTTTCAGTAGAATGTATCGCGTATTGCTCTAAATGCAATAAACGTGTCTGAAATGAACTGATGGTTTGAATCAAGCACAACATCAGAACTAATAAAGCCCCACCCGCTAACCACATCCATGTATTGGCATAAGCAAATAAAGTAACTAATGCAGATGCATAGATCACCAACTTTTGCGAAGTAATACTCGTTAATTGGGCAAAATAGCTCGGTGCAGTGCGTTCAAGCTGCTGCAAACGCTGATGAATTTCTGAAAGTATGTGCACAATTGCAACAGTTAGTCCAATTGCTGAAGCAACGACAATACCTTGCCATCGAAATGCAATTGCACAACCCAACAACACAGTCAAAGCAACCAAGACAATGACAATTCCCTGTTTATCTTTTTTATACATGGACTTATATCAGTTCAGATAACTTCATTGCAGCTATATTACTTGATCAGTCCATAAGCAACCCACTTTACATACAAAATTCTGCAATTTTTAGACGACATGGCAAGTCGTATTGATCCACCTCGAAATAAGACAGGCATGACTTTTTCACGTAAAATACGCATCAGTTCATAATAAGGATTTGCACAATGCCACCTTTTGTCTTGGTTGACGGGTCATATTTTTTATTTCGTGCTTTTCACGCTCTGCCGCCATTAACAACATCTACTGGCTTACACACCAACGCAATTCGTGGTGCAATTTCTGCAATCCAAAAATTGATGCGCCGTACTCAACCGACGCACATGGCCGTTATTTTCGATACACCTGAGCCAACATTTCGTCATAAATTATCGCCGATTTATAAAGGCGATCGCCCAAGCATGCCCGAGGAGTTGTCTCAACAAATCCCATATTTACATGCATTAATTAAAGCTCTAGGCATTCCTTTATACAGTCTGCCAGGCGCTGAAGCCGATGATATTATTGGAACACTTACCAAACGTGCACTCTCTGAAGGTCATCATGTGCTCATCTCAACAGGTGACAAAGATATGGCGCAGTTGGTCAATGAGCATGTCAAACTTGAGGATAGTTTTAAAGAACGTGTACTCGATGAAGCGGGTGTTTTAGAAAAATTTGGTGTACATCCACATCAAATTATCGATTATCTCACCCTCATGGGTGACGCATCTGATGGCATCATGGGTGTCCCGGGTGTTGGTGCAAAAACAGCAGCAAAACTCCTGACTGAATATGGCTCATTAAACAATATCATCGCCAATGTTGATCAGCTCAAAGGCAAAATTAGCCAAAATATTAAAGATAACTTAGACAACATCAAAATTGATCATCAGTTGGCCAGCATTGTCTGCGATCTTGATTTAGCTTTAGATTGGCATGATCTTAAACTTGCCAATCCAAACGTCGATCAACTCCGTGATCTTTACACTGAACTAGAATTCCGTAATCAATTACAGTCTTTGGATCATCCGAATAATCCAAACAGTTCTGCATATCAACAAACTTCAAAAAGTATCGTCAAAGCAGAACAAAAAACTGAGCAAGTTGTCACCGAAGATCATGCCAATCTTTCTAGTCAAGATGATCAACTCGGTACAGCCACCTATCATACGGTGCTCACCCAGCAAGATTGGAATGTATTGTTCGACCGAATGCAGCAAGCTGATCACTTTGCAATTGATACAGAAACCACCAATCTCGATTATCGCTTTGCGGAACTAGTTGGTTTTTCTATCGCCTTTGATGCGAATGATGCCTATTACGTGCCTGTGGCACATGACTATGAAGGCGTACCTGAACAGCTTAATCGTGAGCAAGTTCTCGCTCATATTAAACCCATTCTTGAAAATGACAACGTCAGAAAAATTGGTCATCATTTAAAATATGATGCACATATCTTTGCTAACCATGGCATTCATATTCAAGGTTGGTATTTCGATACCATGCTCGCTTCATATGTGTTCAATGCGGCTGCAACTCGACATGGTATGGATGATGTGGCACGAGTTTATCTCAGTCATCTCACGACAACTTTTGAGCAAATCGCTGGTAAAGGTGCAAAGCAAAAAACCTTTAATCAGATTGAACTCGAAATTGCGGCACATTACGCAGCTGAAGACGCCCATGTAACCTATCGTTTATACGAAGTGCTTTCAGCAAAACTTAAAAGCCATCCTGAATTGGTTAATATCCTCCACAACATCGAAATGCCTGTGGCTCGCGTTTTGACAGGAATGGAAGAAGATGGGATTAAATTAGATCATCAATTTCTTGATCAACTCAGTGTCGAGTTTTCTGAAACGATGCAAACACTTGAGAATCAAGCGACTGAACTTGCAGGTGAAGCCTTTAATATCGCTTCGCCTAAACAAGTAGGCGAAGTTTTGTTTGATCGTCTCGGTCTCAAAGGTGGCAAAAAAACTGCCACTGGTCAATACAGCACCAGCGAAAGTATCTTAGAGAAAATAGAGCACCCACTAGCGGAAGTTATTTTAGAACATCGCGGGTTGGCTAAGCTGAAAAACACCTATACAGATCGTTTGGTCGAGCAATCACATGATTCAACACATCGTGTGCATACCAGCTACCATCAAGCACTCACAGCGACAGGTCGTTTGTCTTCAACTGATCCAAACTTACAAAATATTCCAATCCGCACACCCATTGGCCGTCAGATTCGTAGAGCCTTTATTGCACCTGAAGGACGCGTATTATTAGCAGCCGATTATTCACAAATCGAATTGCGTTTAATGGCACATTTTTCTCAAGACGATGCTTTAGTCCATGCTTTCCAACAAGGTCAAGATGTGCATCGCCGTACAGCATCTGAAGTCCTAGGAATCACCATTGAAGATGTAACCAACGATCAACGTCGCCAAGCCAAAGCCGTCAACTTTGGTCTGCTCTATGGCATGTCTGAGTTTGGCTTAACTCGCCAACTTGGTTTTACCCGTGAAGAATCACGTAGCTATATTGCGCGTTACTTCCAACGTTATCCAGGTGTTTTAGACTACATGGAACGTACACGTCAGATTGCACGTGAGCAAGGCTTTGTGGAAACAATTCTAGGTCGTCGTCTGTATACACCTGATATTTTGGCAAGCAATAAAATGATTAAACAAGCGGCGGAACGTGCAGCAATTAATGCACCACTCCAAGGCAGTGCAGCGGATATCATCAAACTAGCGATGATCGCAGTTGATAAAGTATTACCTAAAGATCAAGCCAAGCTGTTATTACAAGTACACGATGAATTGGTGTTTGAAGCAGACATAGACATTGCTGACGAGTTGTCCAAGCAAATTGCAGATGTAATGCAATCTGTATTAGAAATTTCAGTGCCATTTGTCGTTGAAGTCGGACAAGGTCTAAACTGGGACGCGGCCCACTAAGCCTATATACGATATAAAAAAGGGATTGTGTGCAACACAATCCCTTTTTATTTTCAAATCAATTAAAGACCTGTTAATAACACTTTAGCTGCTTCATTCATTAAGATTTCAGCGACATACAAAGCCAAGAATGCCAAAATTGGAGACAAATCGATCATGCCCATGTTTGGTAGTAAACGACGGAAAGGCGCAAGTAAGGGTTCTGCAAGCTCTTGAATCACTTCAATATAAGGAGAGCGAGTTTGTGTAAACATCACTACCCAACTTAAAATAATCGTTGCAAAAATCAAATAACGACAGAAACGAATCAAATCTTGAATCATGGTCACAAAGGTTGTGATCACTAGATACACCGCACTATGTGGCATTTGCCCAGACAAATACATCAGACCAAATATTTTCAGCAAGTAAAGTACAACCAACAGGGCTACAGCAGCCAAATTGACACGGCCCTTGCCTACTGTTGGAAAAATACGACTAAAAATATCTACAACCTTGGTGGCTTTCACTGTCGAAAGCACTACAGGGTTATAAGGACTTACTGCTGCCAATTGCATTAAAAAACGGAAAAAGACCAATAAAATTGCAACATTGATCAAAACACCAAAAATTAGCGCAGAACTTGCACCCATAATTGTCTTATCCTACTTAAACCGATTTAGTCTTGTCGCTCAACTCTTGTGCAAGCTCTTGGCTACGCTTTTGAGCTGCTGCAAGCGCTGCTTGAATGTTCTGTGAAATCTGAGCACGATCAAACACTTCTAAAGCCGCTTGAGTTGTACCATTTGGAGACGTCACATTTTTACGTAATTCCGCTGGAGAGTTTGAGCTAGTGATTGCCATTTGCGCTGCACCTAATGCAGTTTGTAAGGTCAAAGCTGTTGCTACTTTCTCATCCAAGCCTAAATTCTTACCTGCACGAATCATACTTTCCATTAAATAGAAGAAATATGCAGGTCCAGAACCAGATACAGCTGTCACCGCATCAATTTGTGCCTCAGTATCTACCCAAATCGTTAAACCTGTCGCAGCAAGAATCTGACTGGTTAATTCACGATCCTGAGCATTTACGGCTTCAGATGCATAAATACCATGCGCACCCGTTTGAACAAGTGCAGGTGTATTTGGCATCACACGTACAATACGCTGACTACCACCGATCAGGGCTGAAATTGTTTGAATTTCAGCACCAGCAATAATCGAAATGACGAGTTTATCTGATAACAAATCTTTTAATGGTTGTAATACCGTTGCTAAAACTTGTGGTTTCACCGCCAATACAACGACATCTGCATTTTTAATTGCTTCAAGATTATCTGTTGTGGTTTGGATGCCTTTTTCTTCCAAAATTTGGCGAATTTGCTCAACAGGATCAGAAACCGTGATACGGGTTGTAGGCAATCCACGCGAAAGCAATCCCCCAATCAAGGCTTGCGCCATATTACCGCCGCCAATAAAACAGATATTTTGATTCAATGATGTCGCCATGTTCTACTCGTCATGTAAAAAAGACTGAAAGGAAAAATTATTACAGTCAGTAATTAAACTTGGTTGCCAACCGCCCTGCTCTAGATAATCAGATTGCGCCAACCAAAAACCTTTTGGGCTAAAGACCCCAAGCATAACATTATCCAAGACTAATATTTGAATTGTATGACGTAACCAAGGCAAAATCTGTGCTTCTTGAATCGCTTTTTTCAGTGGCCAATGCCCAACTCGTCCGTATAAATGAATTTTCTCGCCACCCTGACGTTTAATCAGCTTTAAATTTTGTCCTAATAATTTTGCTGAAAGTCCAATTTCATGCGTATCAATTCTATATCTTCCTGAAGCCACCTGAATAAAATCACCGATTTGATAATGCTGCTCTATGCAATTGGGGAACGGAGAAATTTTTTCTGCATACAACTCATCATAGCGAAGTCGATACAATTTCTTTTGATAACGCACATAATAATGCTGATTGATATGCAAAGTAGCTTGAGCATCAGGCTTTGCTAAAATCACTTCCTGCTGTAGGCGTTGCACCATGTCAAAGCTAGGTCGATATTGGTCTGCTCCTCTGATCCATGCTGAGAGTAATTGACGTTGTCGTGCTTCAGATCGCTGCAAAAGCGCATCCAAATCTAAGACATTTTCAGTCACACATTGCTGTATATCGTTTTGCAAAACATCATTTAAGATTTCAACAGCATCTTGCATTAAATAACTGCTACGCGATATTGCATCCTGCATTTTGGGAAAACGTTGTTGTAAAACAGGCCAAAGTATTTCTCGACACCACGCACGATCATAATGCGTATCGTGATTGGTTGGATCAGCCACATAATCAAAACTGAGTTGCTGTGTCCATTGTTCAATACGTTCGCGACTTAACTCGAGAAAGGGTCGCCAAATGGTCATCTCACGACGAATATCTATCCGTTGCATTGCAGACAAACCATTTACACCAGCACCCGAAAGCAAGCGCAATAATACTGTCTCAGCCTGATCTTGCTGATGATGGGCCAATACGAGAATTTCATTGGCTTGTAAATGCTGCTGATAAGCTTGATAACGTGCTTGGCGTGCTTGTTGTTCTAGATTCCCAGTTTGAACCGAAACTTTTTGAATAATGCAGGGAATATTGAGTTGATCTGAATGCTGTTGAACTAACGCTCCCCAAGCTCGGCTCGCCTGTTGCAATTGATGATCAACATAGATGGCACGAGTACGTGTTGGGAAAAGTTCAGCCATCAGATACAGCAACAGCATGGAATCCATGCCGCCGCTACACCCAATCAAAAATTGAGTTTGTTCTGAGAAATGCTGTGTCTCTGTTAAGACGCGATGCCTAAATTGCTGCTTCCAAACTTCATTAAACGTTGATAACGCGCTTCGCATCGTTCTTGAGCACCCATTGGTTGCAATTCATCTAAGGCTTGCTTTAATACAGCTTTTAAATCATGCATGACTTGCTCAGGGTTTAAATGCGCCCCCTCACCTTCATCCACAACATATTCAACAACACCTAAAGTTTTTAACTTATCTGCTGTTAATGCAAGTGCTTCACTCGCTTGAGCCGCTTTATCTGCTGTTTTCCATAAAATAGACGCACAGCCTTCTGGAGAAATAACAGAATAAATACTATGTGACAACATGATCACGCGATCTGCCACCCCAATCCCGAGTGCACCACCCGAACCACCTTCACCTAAAACCGTTGCGATTACTGGCACTTTTAAGTTTGAAAGTTGCGCCAAACTCGTTGCAATTGCTTCGGCTTGACCACGTTCTTCCGCGCCAACACCCGGATATGCACCCATGGTATCAACGAAAGTAAACACAGGTAAGTTAAAACGTTCCGCCATATCGAGTAAACGCTGTGACTTACGATAGCCTTCTGGGTTACACATACCGAAGTTATGCTGCAACTTTTCACGGGTACTACGCCCACGATGTTGACCCACGACCATCACTGGTTGACCATCAAAACGTGCAAGTCCACCAATCATCGCACCGTCATCACCATATAAACGGTCACCATGAAGTGCATCAAATTCAGTAAAGATTTCACTGACATAATCTAGAAATTGCGGACGTTCAGGATGTCGTGCAATTTGAACCGTAGCCCAAGCCTTGGACTGAGTCGCTTTATTTTTCATAAGTCGTAGATAATCCCTAACAAGGATGTATTGTTAATCAACAAAATTGTCTGACTGAATATTTAACTCAATGTCCCAATGCTTAAACTGCACCTGCTCATCATGCAGATCAGCAACCAATAAGGGCCATTGTTTAGCATCGCCAGAAACGCTTAGTTGCCATTGTTGATCATTTACAACACTCAGTTCAATGGCAGGAAGCATCTGATCACTACGACTATGGTTCAGCAAAACTGCGAGACGGAGCAATAAACAAAGATAAAGTAAATGGCTACCGCCCACCTTCATCACGTCATTTTTTGCATCAGCTCGTAACTTACGACGATGATGTGAAACCAGATGTGAGAGATGATTTTGGTCAATTTGCGAGAAACCTGGAATGTCAGAATGTTGTAGCAAATAAGCTCCATGACGGTGATAACCACCATGACTAATTGCCAAACCAATTTCATGTAAATATGCAGCCCGTCGCAGTAAGTCACTGTCTTCCGTAGTTAAATGCAAAGATTGCGCAACCCCATCGAAAAGCTGCTGTGCTGTATTTACCACTCGTTCTGCTTGTTTTGGATCTGCGTTATAACGACCCATTAATGCTTGCACACTACGATCACGAATATCTTCATGCTTAAAACGACCTAACAAGTCATACATGACACCTTCACGCAATGCACCGTCAGAATATGCCAATTTGTCGATATCTAATACTTCATAAATGGCATATAAAATCGCAAGACCAGCTGGCAAAACTGCTCGACGATCTTCACGTAGTCCTTCAAAATCAATTTCTGAAACATTCTTAAATTTCAGCAAACGATCTTTTAACTTATATAAGCCTTCACGCGTTAAATTTTCTTGTTCGTCACTTAGACCTAAATTTACTGAGATTTGACGACAAGCTTTAATTGTTCCACTTGAGCCAACAACAGTATCCCAACCTTCTGATTTGTAAGTATTCGCAATTGCAGAGAGTTCTTTACGGGCAGCAACCACTGCTTTATCAAATGCTTTACTGGTGATTTCGCCATCAGCAAAATAAGCTTTGCTATATGCTACACACCCCATTTGTAATGATTCAGTATGTAGTGGCTCAAACTCTTCACCGATAATAAATTCCGTTGAACCACCACCAATATCAACCACTAAACGTCGACCACCATTGGCCATGGTATGTGAAACGCCCAGATAAATGAGGCGAGCCTCTTCACGACCAGCAATAATTTCAATCGGTTTGGGTAAAATTTCTGCTGCTTTTTGAATAAATTCGTGGCCGTTTTTCGCTTGTCTTAATGCATTTGTCGCAACAATCCTTAAACGATTCGGTTGCACTGAACTTAATCGCCCAACAAAACGAGCTAAACATGCAAGCCCACGTTGCTGGGCAGCCTCTGTTAAATTCTTATTTTCATCTAGTCCAGCAGCTAACTGTACTTTTTCTGACATTGAAGCAACTTTCTTAACTTCACCGTGATCAACACGAGCAATTGCGAGATGGAAACTATTCGATCCCATATCAATCGCAGCAAGCAATTCTTCATCAATCAGAAAATCAGACATTATTTATATAAACCCATGTTCAATTCACGCATTAGAGTAATTCACATGCTTACAATTTTAAAGTCATTTTAAGCAATAAAAGTACCGTATTTAATTTTTTTATTGCTGAAATGATTGTTTATGTCGATGCTCAACATCGTCAGCATCCATTGGACTTTTATCTACTAAACTTGAATAATCAGAACAAACCCTTACATTGAGTAAAGTAGCGATGTAATATTCGTCTTGATGATGATTGAATTCGCACTTTATTTCTTATTTTTGGAGCAACCTCATGTCTGCGACTATTGTTAATACAACTGATGAAAACTTCCAAGCAGATGTTTTAGATGCTGAAACTCCTGTACTTGTTGACTTTTGGGCAGGCTGGTGTGCGCCATGTAAAGCAATCGCACCTGTACTTGAAGACTTATCTAACGAATATGCAGGTAAAGTAAAAATCGTAAAAGTCGACGTGACTGCATGTGAAGATACGGCTGTGAAATATAATATCCGTAACATTCCAGCACTATTAATGTTCAAAGGCGGTGAAGTTGTCGCTCAACAAGTTGGTGCTGCGCCACGTTCAAAACTTGCTGCATTTATTGATCAAAATATCTAATTTAATTTAGGTTATCGATCCCTCAGAAATACGTGATTCAATTGATGGCGTATTTCTGAGTTTACATTGACAAATTTCTTTATTTAACCTATATTACTGGATCAAGAAGCTTTGAATGGAATCTACTTCATTGCACTTCTTACAAGACACAAAACATAAGATCGCCGCTCGGCAATAACAATTGTTTTCACATTTCTCTCTGAAACAATGAACCAGACTACTGAATTGTGGTTGTGTAAATACAATTACATCAGCATGTATGTATGCGGTCGATTTTTACTCTTTCCCTAACATAGTCCTCCACTTATTCCATTCTGTCTGACCACTTATGAACTTAACTGAACTCAAGAAAAAACCCATTGGCGAACTCATTAAAATTGCGGAGTTTATGGGCCTTGAAGGCATGGCGCGTAACCGTAAACAAGATATTATTTTTGCTATTTTAAAACGCCATGCAATGAATGGCGAAGAAATTTTTGGTGATGGCGTTCTAGAAATCCTTTCTGATGGTTTTGGTTTCTTACGCTCTGCGGCTGGTTCATATTTAGCAGGCCCTGATGACATTTATGTCAGCCCATCACAAATTCGCCGCTTTAATTTACGTACTGGTGATACAATTACAGGTACTATTCGCCCACCAAAAGAAGGCGAACGTTATTTTGCTTTATTAAAAGTAAACCAAATTAACTACGATACACCTGAAAACTCACGTAATAAAATTCTATTTGAAAACCTTACGCCATTATTCCCAACCGAACAATTGGTTATGGAACTCGGTAACGGTACAACAGAAGATTTAACCTCCCGTGTCGTCGACTTGATCGCACCAATCGGTAAAGGTCAACGTTCTATTATTGTTGCACCACCGAAAGCGGGTAAAACAATGTTACTGCAAACAATTGCTCAATCAATTGTGCGTAATAACCCTGAAGTCTTCTTAATCGTACTTTTGATTGACGAACGTCCTGAAGAAGTGACTGAAATGGAGCGTACCGTTCGCGGTGAAGTTGTTGCATCGACATTTGATGAAGCACCTGCTCGCCATGTTCAAGTAGCCGAAATGGTCATCGAAAAAGCGAAACGCCTTGTTGAACATAAAAAAGATGTTGTGATTTTACTCGACTCAATTACCCGTTTAGCACGTGCATACAATACTGTAATTCCATCCTCAGGCAAGGTGCTTACAGGTGGTGTGGATGCTCATGCTTTGGAACGACCAAAACGTTTCTTCGGTGCTGCACGTAATATTGAAGAAGGTGGTTCACTCACGATTATTTCTACTGCTCTTATTGAAACGGGCAGTAAGATGGATGACGTGATCTACGAAGAATTCAAAGGTACAGGTAACCAAGAGATTACACTTGATCGTCGTATTGCTGAAAAACGTGTATTCCCAGCAATGAATATCAAGAAATCTGGTACTCGCCGTGAAGAACGATTAATGGGTGAAGAAAATCTACGTAAGGTTTGGATTTTACGTAAGTTACTACATCCAATGGATGAGCTTGCAGCGATGGAATTCTTATTAGATCGCATGAAAGAAACCAAAACCAATGATGATTTCTTTGATCAAATGAAACGAAAAGCATCAACCTAAATCATTATTTAAAAAGCTACCTTAATGGTAGCTTTTTTTATTTGGTTGACAGGATTACATAATATTTACATTTTGATTTAAATTCTCACAGAAACATCAATCCTTTGTTTTATCTATTATTTTTTAAGAAAAATCAGAAAGATACAGCCTAAAACCGATATTAAATAAAATAATTATAGTTATTTTCTATCAAAAAAAAGCCAAATTCTGTCCATTTTTGTCGTTTTGTTGGACAGAACAGTAGTAATTCATGATTTGCTTTGATAGGATAGCTCCAGACCAGTTAGGCTGCTCCCTGCGTTGTTACCTAAAGCGTTTAGGAATAATAAAAGCACAAACAGACTAGCTCAGGTTTTTTTTAATCTCACAATTTTATGAGAGTGATGCCATGTTATTCAAAAAATTTGCTGTTGTTGCTGCTATTGCTACTACTTTAGCTTTCGTTGGTTGCTCTAAGAAAGAAGAAGCTCCAGCTGCTGACGCTAACGCTGCTGCTTCTGAAGCTGTAGCTGCTGCTTCTGAAGCTACTGATGCTGTTGAAGCTGCTGCTTCTGACGTTGCTGCTGCTGCTTCTGATGTTGCGGTTGCTGCTTCTGAAGCTGCTCCAGCATCTGCTGCTCAATAATCTATTTATAGATTATAAAAAAGAGAACCTTTTCGGTTCTCTTTTTTTATGCTCAAAATTTTTATTCTTAAAACAAAAATAAAAAAGCAGATCAATCGATCTGCTCATTTCCAACGCGCTGTCTAAATTTTTGACCCGCTCTGAATGTCACTACACGACGAGCTGAGATTGGAATCTCCTCACCAGTCTTAGGATTACGTCCAGGACGTTCGCGTTTATCACGTAATTCAAAATTGCCAAACCCGGATAGTTTGACTTGTTCGCCAGCGATTAATGCTTGGCTGATCTCATCAAAAAATAACTCGACCATTTGTTTTGCTTCACGGCGATTTAAGCTAGTAAGCTCACTCAAATGGTCCGCCATCTCTGCTTTTGTTAATGCTGTCATGAGGCCCTCAATGTCGCTTGGTAAGTGTTTTCCAACACTTGAATAATGTTATCCATACCAGATTTAATTTCAGCATCTTCAAGCGTACGAGTTGGATGTTGCCATAACAATGCAAATGCCAAAGAGCGCTTACCTTGTTCAACCCCTTGCCCCGTATACACATCAAACAACCATGTTGAGTCTAATAACTCTCCACCAGTTTGCTTAATTAACCGCTGAATATCTCTTACCTCAATCTTATCAGAGATTAAAAGCGCAATATCACGTCTAACCGATGGAAAACGTGATAATTCTGTAAAATTAGATACATAAGATTGCAAAACAGCCTGCTGATCAAGCTCTGCAACCCAAGTAATGCCCAAATCAAGTGCATTTTCTAAAGATGGGTGTAATCGCCCTAAATAGCCAATTGACTTTCCATCAAGCAAAATTTCAGCAGATTGTCCTGGATGTAACCAAGCTCGCTCACTACGTGCGTACTCGACGTTGATACGACCCGCTGCCAAAATTTCTTCAATCTCACCTTTAAAATCGAAGAAATCCATTACTTGTGGCTTTGTATGCCATGATTCAGGGGCTAAAGAACCAACAGCAATTAGTGCTAAAGTTGGGATTTGCTTGAGATCATGAATATCTTTTGCATCTTGGTAATCAAAACGCAAACCTAACTCAAAGAAACGCACACGTTGCTGTTGACGGTTTAAGTTGTATTGCACACAAGGAATTAAGCTTGATAATAAAGTACTACGCATTGCCGCCAAATCGCTTGAAATTGGATTAGCAAGCATCAAAGGCTGTACATTTGGATTGAGTTGCTTTTCAAGTTTAGCATCAGCAAAACTAAAACTAATTGCTTCTTGATAACCCAATGTTGCAACAGTTTGACGTAACTGAGCCATTTCAAAACGATCTTGGTACTTCTCTAGTTTTACATCAATTTTTGGCAAACTGATCTGAATATTATCGTAACCATCAATACGAGCAACTTCTTCGATGAGGTCTTGATAGATTGCCATATCATAACGATGTGATGGTGGCACAACACTCCACTCACCTTGCGCAATCGTTTCAACCACACAACCCAAACGAGTCAGTGCATCAGCAATAAAATCACCCGCAACTTGATAGCCAAGCAATTGATCAACTTGTGCTTGTTGCAGCTTAATCGCTTCACGTTTTGGCAATAAATCTGTTTGTTCCGCCGCTGTAATTGGTGCAAATTCACCACCAGCGAAGGCTTGAATAAGTTCAGATGCACGATGCATCGCGATCATAGGTAATTCAAAATCAACACCGCGTTCATAACGCTGTGATGAATCAGTATGTAAACCGAAACGACGCGCACGACCAGCAATTGCTAATGGCGCAAAAAAAGCACTTTCAAGAAAAATATCTTGCGTCTCATCAGTTACCGACGAAGCTAATCCCCCCATGATCCCTGCGATTGCCAAAGCCTTCTGATCATCGGCAATAACCATGATGTCATCTTGTAATTCAACGTCTTGATCATTCAACAATGTTAATTTTTCTTGCGGCTGCGCCTGGCGAACGTGTATCGAACCTTCGATTTTAGCCAAGTCAAAGGCATGCATCGGTTGACCTAACTCAAGCAACACATAGTTAGTGATATCAACCAAAATACTATGGCTACGAATCCCTGAACGCGTTAACGCTTGTTCCATCCACTCAGGAGTAGCTGCTTTAACATTTACTTTTTTAATGATACGACCTAAATAACGAGGTGTGCCTTCTGTGCTAATCGTTACGGTTTTTTCATCGCTAATGGTTGCTGCAATTGATTGAATTTGAGGTTCATTGACTTGTAATTGGTTAATGACAGCAATTTCACGCGCAATACCACGAATGCTAAAACAGTCACCACGGTTTGGCGTGATACTGATATCAATCACATTGTCATCAAGTTTCAAATATTCACGAATATTCACGCCCACGGGTGCATCAGCAGGTAATTCCAACAAACCATCAATTTTATCTTCTAAATCAATTTCAGAAGCACCACACAGCATCCCTTGTGATTCCACACCACGCAGTTTGCCTTTTTTAATTTTAAAATCACCCGGTAACACGGCACCAATTGTTGCAACAGGCGCTTTCATACCAACATGAACATTTGGAGCACCACATACAATTTGTAACGGCTCACCTGAACCAATATTTACTGTTGTTACACGTAAACGATCAGCATCTGGATGTTGTTCAACCGTGAGAACTTCACCAATCACCACGCCTGTGAATGGCTTCGCAACTGGTGCTAATTCATCCACCTCCAAACCAAGCATAGTCAACTGATCAGAAAGTGTTTCGCTATCAATCGCTGGATTTACCCAAGTACGCAACCAATTTTCACTAATTTTCATCTGTATAAACCTTATTTAATCCTGAAAAACTGTTAGGCAAACTGGCGTAAGAAACGCACATCGTTTTGATAGAACATACGTAAATCATTGATGCCATAACGCAACATCGCAAAACGCTCTACCCCTAAACCAAAAGCAAAGCCTTTGTATTTATCAGGATCAATCCCTGCAGCACGAAGTACATTTGGATGTACCATGCCACAACCTAAAACTTCTAACCAACGACCACGTTCATCCATGATATCCACTTCTGCACTTGGTTCTGTGAATGGGAAATAAGATGGACGGAAACGTACTTTTAAATCTTTTTCAAAAAACTCATTGAGTAGATTAATCAATAAGCCTTTCAACTCAGCAAAACTGGTATTTTCAGCAACATACAACCCTTCGATCTGATGGAACATTGGTGAATGGGTTTGGTCAGAGTCACAACGATACACACGACCCGGGCACACAATACGAATTGGTGGCTGGCTCGTTTCCATGGTACGAATTTGTACGCCTGATGTATGTGTACGAAGCAAATGTTTGGCATCAAAATAGAAAGTATCGTGCATTGCACGTGCTGGATGATGCCCTGGAATATTTAAGGCTTCGAAATTATGGTAGTCATCTTCGACTTCTGGACCATGTGCAACTTGGAAACCAGCTTTAGTAAAGAATTGGCAAATACGTTCTTGTACTTGCGTCACAGGATGAATACTTCCCATACGCTGACCGCGACCAGGCAAAGTAATATCAATCGTTTCACTTGCTAATTTTTTTGCAAGCTCGGCTTGTTGTAATGTCTGTTGACGCTCAGTCAATGCTGCATTAATTGCTTCACGAACAGCGTGAATCGCAGCACCTTGTACTTTACGCTCTTCAGGATCCATTTTTCCAAGTGCTTTCGACTGTTCTGCAAGCTGGCTTTTTTTCCCTGTAAATTGCACACGAGCTTGATCGAGTGCAGCAAGGTCTTGAGCCGCTGCAATGGCAGCAAGCGCTTCAGTGGTCAGGGCTTCCAGTGACATAGTAACTCTCAAAGCAACAAAATTTAAAAATATAATAAAACGCTATAGTTTATCAGCTTTTTACCTGTTTTATGAAGCTAAACCGTGGTTAAAATTGGAGCCTTAATAAGTTTTACTTTATGGATGAAACAATAATAATATGAAATAGATACAGTTATTTGTCGTTAACGCTAGCCAATAATTTAATAAAATGTATAAGATAACGATATCGTCAATGAGAAATGACCAAGATGGCACTTGATCAAATTTGGAAGCAACAGCTCACACTTGTCACATATGGTAATGAGTTTCTATCTAGAGACCTCAATTTCAGCCGTTGGATTGAACATCCAATCTTCGAGCAACATAGTTTCAATTTTCGTGACTTGATATCGCAACATTTACTGGCACAACATTTCCAAATTTGGCTTGAAGGCCTAAAAAAACAAGGTGTGAAGAAGTTAAGTCTACATTTATCGAACTTGCTAAATGATGAACAAAACCCAAATGCCAATGTTGAACTATTCCCTTTTGCTCACTTTATCGTAAGCCACCAAGCCAATAAAAAGACAGCTTGGATCTGTGGGCATGAACTCGCAGAATGGTATAACAGTGATAATGATTTTGAAGCGCCAACTTCTCAAAGAAACCCTTTAAGACAAGAAACTTTTTGGGGCTATACCCTAAATGATAAACTTGCAAAAAAAGTTGATATTGATCTACAAAAGCTAAATTGGAATGATGTAACAAGGTACTTGGAGCGAGAACTCTTTGACAGCAAATACGCTCAATACTTCTCAGAACCAGCACAACAAGACTTCCCATTTTATGGTTATGAAGTTGACCATAGCAGTATTTCAAGTCATCAACTTGCAATTATTCCAACAGATTATCCAGCTGATTGCGCCCATCGTTTGTTACATCGTTGCGAAGCATTGACCGAGTATTTAGAACAACAAAGACAGCATCCTTATAATGAAGCTGGTGAACTGATTAGCCCTGAAGAGCAAATTAATTTACGTAATTTTTCCCAAAAGACGGATGATTTATTTTCTAAACTGATTGTAAAAATAGCGAACCATTATCAAACTGCCGAGCTGACCACTGAGCCAGAGATCATTGATAGAACGATGGAAACGTCACAACATTTCAATCAGGCACAACATCATAAAGTCAGTACGTCTAGTGTAATTAAACTCATTGTTATCACAGTTATTATCTGTATCGCTGCTTATTATTTGGGACTATAAAATCCATCATTTTTATACAATATTAAAGTTCCCACTGATAAAGTAACTCTGTAATACCCTCGCCGAACTCTGGCAGTTCGGCTTCACCTATTAACTTAGCACCCATTTTTTCATAGAAGAAGCGACTTTGATTTTTATTAAACACTTCTAGTCGAATGAAGGCATAACGTTGACTGAGCGCGTAGTTATAAAACTGTTTAAACAGTTGACGACCAATACCCTGATTTTGAGTTCTTGCAAACAAATAGAAAGCTCGAATTTCAGCAACATCATTATTAGGGTTTAAATAACCATCCAAAAAGCCAAGTACTTGATCATTTTCCACATAAACCAACAATTGATGCTCGACACTTATATAAATTTCTCGCCATAACAAGAGTTTTTCTTGAACATCAAGTTGATCCAATACCTCCTGTTTAATGATATTTGTATATGTCTCCTTCCAGCATGCAACATGCACTTCGGCAATTTGAGGCAAATCATTTAAAGTTGCTAAGCGTATTTCACCATTATTCAACTGCTGCAATACGATCTCCTCGATATCATTACTTTTGAACCGATTGGGTCAGTCCACAATACTCTTTTGAAGCTTCTAATCTATGAGTTGTTCTCGAACACGCATTAAAGCGAAACCTAATAGATTTAAACCTAACCATTGAGACGGATCCTGAATATGTTCATGTTCCTGAGCCATTCCTACACCCCAAATCGTATCAACTGGCGATGCTTCAACTAAAACGCGGTCCTGCGTATTTACCAAAAAATCCCTTAGCGCTGAGTTTTGAGAAAATTTAGCAAGGTTTGCTTGTACAACAATATCAAAACGCTTTTCTTTCCAGATCTGATCATCATAATGCTGCACTTTTCGTCCCAGTTGTTTAGCCTCATTTGGATGTTTAACTTGCAAAATTTGTGCAAAAACCAGTCCATCATTAAATAATTTTGCTTTTTGCGCCATCATATAATGCTCAGCCGTGAGATATTGAATGCCATCCAATTTAAATATTGATGGATACCACTGACTTAAACAACTTTTATCAACAAGATCAGCTTGTTTGGGTGTATGTCCCCAAAAATATAAATATTTAAACTTTTGTCCTTGTTGGATGTAATGAATTAAATCATTTAAGAAACGGTCATCTTTCATTGTTGATCTCAAATTATTATCTATTATTAAAAATTAAATACTTTAAAATAAAAAAGACCGCTAAAAGCGGCCTTCTTTTGAATCTCTAAGCTTATGCAGCTAATGCGCCTTTAGCTTTTTCAGCTAAAGCAGCAAATGCTACTGCATCATGCATAGCGATGTCGGCTAATACGCGACGGTCGATGATCACTTGAGCTTTTTTCAAGCCATCGATCATACGGCTGTATGACAAACCGTTTTGACGAGCACCAGCATTGATACGCGCAATCCATAAAGCACGGAATTGACGTTTCTTTTGACGGCGGTCACGGTAAGCATATTGACCAGCTTTGATTACTGCTTGGAACGCTACGCGGTAAACGCGTGAACGAGCACCATAGTAACCTTTAGCGCGAGCAAGAATTTTTTTGTGACGGCGATGAGCCTGTACACCACGTTTTACACGAGCCATTTATAATCTCCTTAGATGTATGGGCACATAGCACGAACTGATGCAACGTCACTTACGTGAACCATTACACAACCGCGCAATTGACGGATACGCTTAGCAGATTTTTTGGTCAAAATGTGGCGCTTGAATGCTTGTTTGCGCTTGAAACCGTTTGCAGTCGCTTTAAAGCGTTTAGCTGCACCACGGCGAGTTTTTAACTTAGCCATAGTAACCTCTTTTGAGCACCTGTTCGGCACGTTTGCACTATTACAAATCGACCTGCAGGTAAGGAAGGCAGTATCATATAGCATCTATGAATAAAACAAAAGTAAAATGCTCATTTTTTGACAACAAAGCATTTATTTTTGCCAAACGTTATTTCCCATAACCAATTCTCAAAATATGAGAAAACTATAGAAAATTACTCCCTATAATATATGAAAAATATTGAATCCTCACAAATATGTCTATACAAAATGATGCATTCGCGGCATTACGTTATCGCGATTTTTCGATTGTTACCCTCAATCAATTTTGCCTCACACTGGCTATTTTGATTCTAGAAATTATCGTTGCATACTCTCTCTATCAGATTACGCGAGACCCGTTAACGCTCGGTTTTATTGGTCTGGCTGAAGCTATTCCTTTTATCGCACTTTCATTATGGGGCGGTTATTTTGCAGATAAGCTAAATAAACAAAAAATTATGAAAATCTGTTTGTTCTTTGCGATTCCACTCCCCTTGATTCTCTGGAGTTTATTCCATTTACATGGTTTAGAGAAAATAGGCATAACCGCGCTATCTTGGGGAATTTACGCTGTTATTTTTGCACTCGGAACAATTCGAGGGTTCTACAATCCTTCAGCAACGTCTTTAAAACCATTTTTAATTCCCCGTGAACTCTATGCCAATGGTGCAACATGGACCACGATTGGTTGGCAGAGTGGTGTGATCATCGGCCCCATGCTCGGTGGTTTTATGTTGGCATTCTTAGGACGAGAAACAAGTTTGTTTGCTGTTACTGCGTTACTCGCAATCTGCTTTGTTTTAATTACGCGATTACAAAAACGCAGTTTCCCAAAAATGGAAACTGAAAATGTCTTACAAAGTCTCACTGATGGATTCCGTTTTATCTGGAAAACTAAAATTGTTTTATGGGCCATTTCTTTAGATCTGATTTCAGTTCTATTTGGTGGTGTGATTGCACTACTGCCTATTTTCGCCGAAGAAATTTTAAAAGTTGGCCCTGAGGGTTTGGGCTATCTCAGAGCTGCACCATCGATTGGAGCACTGATTACCATGATCGTGCTTACCAAATTTCCACCAATGCATCATGCGTGGCGTAATATGCTTTTGGCCGTTGCTGGTTTTGGTATTTTTACGATTCTATTTGCGTTCTCAAACAACATGTGGCTATCACTTTTTGCACTCGCTATGACTGGTGCGTGTGATAGTGTTTCTGTTGTTGTTCGTCAAACTGTTTTACAGATTTTCCCTCCGGAGAATATGCGGGGTCGTGTTGCTGCGGTCAATGGCATGTTCGTTTCATCAAGCAATGAACTCGGTGCTTTTGAGTCTGGTTTAGCTGCTAAATATATGGGAACCATTACTGCAACCATTTTTGGTGGTTGCATGACACTGGCAGTTGTAACCTATTGTTGGTTTAAAACCAGTGATCTGTTTAAAGTGAATATCACCAAAGGGTCTGATCATTAATCAAACAACAAAGGGACGGTTTAAAACCTTCCTTTTAATCTAAAAAATACCTAAATACAGCGCATATAAAGTTAAATAACGCCCACCTTTGGCAATCGTGACGATCAATAAGAATCGCCAAAAATTTTCTTTCATTAAGCCTGCGATTAAAGTAATCGGATCTCCGATTACAGGTGTCCAACTTAATAGCAATGAGTAAAAGCCATATTTATGATAAATCTGTTGTGCTTGTACTAAACGCTGTTCAGAAACAGGAAACCATTTTTTATCTTTAAAATGTTCGATTTTCAGACCTAGCCACCAGTTCACACATGAACCAAGCACATTACCTAAAGTAGCGACGATAAGCAGATAAATAGGATTTGCCAAACCTTTTACAAGCAGAGCCATTAAAACTGCTTCTGACTGTAATGGTAATAAAGTTGCAGCCCCAAAAGCCGATATAAATAACAACCAATAACTCATGAGGCTTACATAGACATAGTAGAAAATTAGACTTGAATCGACAAAGCTTTTTGAATTGCAGGACGTGCTGTTAAACGCTCAATATAATCTTGGACGTAAGGATAATCCTCAAGCTGAATTCCCTGCCATTCATAACGCAGTGCCCAAGGTAAGATTGCCATATCTGCAATTGAATATTCACCAGCAACAAACTTCTGACCAATTAACTGCTTATTTAACACAGCATACAAGCGCTTAGTCTCATTCACATAGCGCTCTATTGCGTAAGGAATATGTTCTTTAGCAAACTTATTAAAGTGATGATTCTGCCCTAGCATTGGACCAAAGCCCCCCATCTGCCACATTAGCCACTGTTCAACTTCAACACGCTCTTGTTCATCAGTTGGATAAAATAAACCAGTTTTTCGACCTAAATACTGTAGGATCGCACCCGATTCAAAGACGGAGATCGGCTCTCCACGAGGGCCATTTTGATCCACAATTGCTGGAATTTTATTGTTTGGAGAGATTTTTAGAAAATCAGGTTGGAACTGATCATTTTCTAAAATATTGATGGGGAAAATTTTATATTCGAGTCCCATTTCTTCTAAAGCAATTGTTATTTTATGCCCATTGGGAGTGCCCCAATAATATAAGTCAATCATTTATGTTGCCCTATTCATCTTTATTTTGACTGTTGTTGCGTTATAGCACACTTCACTTATCACGATCAGTAAACAAGCACGAAAAGAAACAATAAAAATGTTTTTAAAGAGCATGTTATGCAAATTACGCTTGGCTTTCCAAAAATGCTTTTGCTTTTTCTCCAACAAACCTACGCCCGAGATTATCGCCTTGAATCCATTCATCAACAGAAAACAATTCAAACATCCCAACTTTGAATAGCGTTGGGATTGCGAGTATGAGTTCATCCTCAACTTCACCACGAACACCAGTGTTATACAAATTGATATTGTGCAACATTGTTGCGACTGTACCCGTTTGCACACGACTACCATCTTTAAGTTTTACTTGAGGTAAAATCTCACCATCTTGAACAACTTTTTGATTAATTTCGGAGAGTTCAGTTGACCCTGTTATTACTGTCATTTATTTCTCCTTTCTAAAATAGTGTAATTATCAACTAATATTATCATATTTAGATTTGCTTTATTTTCTTTACTCACAAGACTTGCGAACATAAAAAAGCACCGCAATAGCGGTGCTTTTTTATTAAGAAAAAATTATTTTTTCTTTTTCGGACCAAGTAACATGCCCATTTGACGACCTTCCATCTTTGGTGCTTGTTCAACAACACCAAACTCAGCAACGTCAGCTTCAATTTTCTGTAATTGAGCCAAACCAAGCTGCTGATGCGCCATTTCACGACCACGGAAACGCAAGGTAATTTTCACCTTATTTCCTTCTTCAAGGAAACGTAAAATTGCACGCAATTTTACTTGGTAATCACCTACATCCGTTGCAGGACGTAACTTGATTTCTTTCACTTGCACTTGATGCTGTTTTTTCTTCGCATCTTTTTGCTTCTGTTTCAAGTCAAATAAGTGCTTGTTGTAGTCCATGATTTTACAAACAGGCGGTTCTGCATTAGCAACAATCTCAACAAGGTCAAGATTTGCCTCTTCAGCAGCACGTAATGCTTCATTTAATGAAACGACACCTTTTTGTTCTCCATCTGCAGCAACGAGGCGTACTTCTTTTGCACGGATCTCGTCGTTAATTGCAGGACGGTTACTTTTAGCACCTTGTTGTTGGTTACGGTCAGGCTGTTTAATCTTTATTACTCCACAATGTACCGGCCGCGTTCGGCAACGGCAGATTTCACTAGGTCAATAAATGCATCTACTGACATAGTACCTAAATTTTTTCCTGAGCGAGTACGCACATTGACTGTACCTTCTTCAACTTCTCGGTCACCAAGAACTAGAAGGTATGGAATACGCTCTAGAGTACGCTCACGAATCTTAAATCCGATTTTTTCATTTCTCAAGTCAGAAATAGCACGTAGACCATTTTCTTTGAGTTTTGCGACCACTTGCTCGCTTGCTTCTGCTTGTGAATCAGTAATGTTCATTACACAAGCTTGGATTGGTGCAAGCCAAGGTGGCATGAAGCCCGCATAGTGTTCAATTAGTATACCAATAAAACGCTCAAAACTGCCAAGAATTGCACGATGCAACATGACTGGTTGATCACGATCATTGTCTTCAGTGACATAAGAAGCATCTAAACGGATTGGCAAGTTGAAGTCACATTGGATCGTACCGCACTGCCATACACGGCCTAAGCAGTCTTTCAATGAGAATTCAATCTTTGGTCCATAGAATGCACCTTCACCTGGTTGTAAGTCCCAAGCTAAGCCAGCATCGTCTAAAGCATCTGCTAAAGATTTTTCAGCCAAGTCCCAAAGTGCATCGTCACCTACACGTTTTTCTGGACGTGTAGAAAGTTTCATTTGCACTTCTTCAAAACCAAAATCTTTATAAACATCTAAAGTCAGTTTAATGAAGTCAGCAACTTCTTTACCAATTTGTTCTTTAGTACAGAAAATGTGTGCATCATCTTGTGTAAAGCCACGAACACGCATAATACCGTGTAAAGAACCTGATGGTTCGTTACGGTGACATGAACCAAACTCCGCTAAGCGAATTGGTAAATCACGGTATGATTTCAAGCCTTGGTTGAAGACTTGCACGTGACATGGACAGTTCATTGGCTTCACTGCATAGTTACGACTTTCTGAATGTGTCGTAAACATATTCTCAGCATAGTTTGCCGCATGCCCTGATTTTTCCCACAAAGTAAAATCAACAATTTGTGGTGTCTTAATTTCTTGATAACCATTGTCTTGTTGAACTTTACGCATGTATTGTTCAAGTACTTGGTAAATCGTCCAACCATTCGCATGCCAGAACACCATACCCGGTGCTTCTTCTTGCATATGGAATAAGTCTAATGCTTTACCAATTTTACGGTGGTCACGCTTTTCAGCTTCTTCGATACGTTTAATATAAGCAGCTAACTGCTTTTTGTCCGCCCAAGCCGTACCATAAATACGCTGTAGCTGTTCATTCTTCGCATCACCACGCCAGTAAGCGCCAGAGATTTTTGTGAGCTTGAATGACTTTAAGAATTTAGTATTGGGTACGTGCGGACCACGGCACATATCCAAATAATCTTGATGGTAGTACAAGCCCATTTGAGTTTCCTCTGGCATGTCTGCAATCAAGCGTAGTTTGTATTCTTCTCCGCGCGCAGTAAATTCAGCAACCACTTCATCGCGAGGTGTCATCTTTTTAATGACATCATAATCTTGATCGATGAGCTTTTTCATACGCTCTTCAATCGCTGCCATATCATCCAAAGTAAATGGACGAGGCATCCAGATGTCGTAATAGAAACCTTCTTCGATCACAGGACCGATCACCATTTTCGCTTCTGGGAACAATTGCTTAACTGCATGTCCTACCAAGTGCGCACAAGAGTGACGAATGATTTCTAAACCTTCTTCATCTTTAGGGGTAATAATCTGAACTGTTGCGTCTTCTGTGATTAAATCACAAGCATCCACCAAGCGATCATTGATACGACCTGCAACGGTATTTTTTGCAAGACCCGGACCAATGCTTTGAGCAAGTTCCATCACGGAAATCGGTTGATCAAACTGTTTTTGATCACCATTTGGTAAAGTAATGATTGGCATAATAAAATCCTTAAGGAGTGATGCCCCGCACAATGGAGCATATCACCGCGAGATTATGTATTGAGGAGAACCTCAAAAGATAAAAAACGGCGGATAAAAAAGTATCCAAGATTTTACACAGGTTTAGCTGAGGATGAAACCTCTGAATCAGAAAAACCCATATACAAGACTAAAGCCTAAATGATTTAGACTAAACGACACACTATGTTTATATAGATATAAAAGACAAGAACACAAATGGAGTTAACACATGGTTAGTGCATATGATGAGTTACCGCGGACACCCGCGAATTTTGTTGCCTTATCCCCATTACGTTATTTAGAACGTGCTGCTTATATTTACCCTAATCAAGCAGCGATCATTCATGGTCAACGACATCTTACATGGCAACAAACCTATCAGCGCTGCCGTCAATTTGCACATCAACTCTCTAATCTTGGCATAAAAAAGAACGATACGGTTTCCGTATTACTTCCGAATGTGCCTGCAATGATTGAAGCACACTTTGCTGTGCCGATGAGTGGTGCTGTTTTAAATACACTCAATACTCGCCTAGATGCGAAAACGATTGCCTTCATGCTGCAACATGCAGAAACCAAAGTCCTGCTAGTCGACCCTGAGTTCAGAGCAATCGCAGAAGAAGCACTGACACTTGTCACGCGACAAATTATTGTGATTGATGTATTTGATCAAGAGTATGAAGGCGAACAGATTGCACTTGGACAATATGAGTATGAATCATGGTTAGCAGAAGGCAATCCAGAGTTTGACTGGTTATTACCTCAAGATGAATGGGATGCGATTAGCCTCAACTATACCTCGGGTACTACGGGCAACCCTAAAGGCGTGGTTTATCATCATCGTGGCGCTTATCTGAATGCAGCAAGTAATATTTTAGCCTGTGGTATGAAGCCTCGCGCAGTTTACCTTTGGACACTACCATTATTTCATTGCAATGGTTGGTGCTTTGCATGGTCAATTGCAGCCAGTGGTGGAACCAACATTTGTTTGCGTCGTGTAGACCCTGCACTCATTTTCAAATATATCGCTGAACATAAAGTCGATTATTTCTGTGGTGCGCCGATTGTTTTATCGATGCTAATCAATGCTCCGCAAGAACAAAAAATTGCTTTTGAACATCATGTAGAAGTCATGGTCGCTGGGGCTGCCCCACCCGTAGCAATCATTGAAGGTATGCGAAATATTGGCATTAACGTTAACCATGTTTATGGACTGACTGAAACCTATGGACCTTCTGCACTTTGCGCATCACAAGCTGGATGGAGTGATTTATCTATTCAAGAACAAGCGCAACTGCATTCTCGTCAAGGTGTCCCTTATCCATTACAAGACAGTATGCGCGTTCTTGATCCAGAGACTATGCAGCCAGTCCCAAATGATGGTGAAACCATGGGTGAAATTATGTTCCGCGGCAACATCGTGATGAAAGGTTATTTAAAAAACCCTCAAGCAACAGAAGATGCTTTTAAAGGTGGTTGGTTCCACACAGGTGATTTAGCCGTTTGCCACCCTGATGGTTATGCCAAAATCACAGATCGCTCTAAAGATATTATTATCTCAGGTGGCGAAAACATTTCATCATTAGAAGTTGAAGATGTACTGTATCGCCATCCAGCAGTTCTTACAGCAGCCGTTGTTGCAAAACCTGATGAACGCTGGCAAGAAGTGCCGTGTGCATTTATTGAACTAAAACAAGGTACTTCTGCATCATCTGAAGAAATCATTGCACACTGTCAAAAAGAGCTTGCACGATTTAAAGTCCCTAAAGATGTTGTGATTACAGAGATTCCAAAAACATCGACAGGAAAATTGCAAAAATTTATTTTAAGAGAATGGGCTAAACAAAGAGCGACAGGCGAGTTTGGTCATTGATAGACAAAAAAAGAAGTTTCCTCGGAAACTTCTTTTTATTTAACCTTGATCAGAAAGTAATGCCACTTGCTGTACATAGTTCACAAATTTGAGCTTCGAAGCTGCAAGTTCTTCCTCACTCACTTCTTTTTTCATATCTCGATGAATACGCAATACATGCTGGCGTAAAGTATGGCGTTCAGAAGCATTAAATACTTTACTAAACTCATTAATTACAGGATCGCCTTGTTCGATCATGCGATCAACCCAACGCATCAATTGCATTTGCTTTTTTGCGCCTTGTTGCGGCGTTAGATAAGATAAAATCGTGCTTTCATCTTCATTGCGCAATAGCTTGCCAACACGTTGAAACTGACGACGACGTGCTTCAAATGAACTGATTCTCTGCACTTCTAATAGTGCATCAATTAAACGCTCATCGACAGGAAGCTTTTGAATTTGCTTTGGATTAAGTTGAGCCAATTGCTCACCCAAAGCTGCCATGCGCTGTACTGCTTTTTTTTGCTCAGTTCTGCTCGCACGTCCTTCTAACGATTCAAAATCTTCATCGGTATAACGTTGTGTGCCACGTGCCACTATTTACTCTGCCTCATAAAATTTTGCTGCGAACAGCGTTTGAATTTCTTCCAGTGCTTTATCTTCATCTGCACCGTCAATGACTAAACGAAGCGTTGTGCCCTTACCAGCACCTAACATCAACAAAGACATAATATTTTTTGCATCAACTAATTTATCGCCCTTACCAATTTGAATAGAAGAACGAAATTTGCTTGTCACCTCGATGAGTTTACCAGACGCACGAGCATGTAAGCCGAGTTTGTTAATTACATCAATTGTTGTGTCTATCATGACCAGTGCTTCATTTCTCTATGTAAGATTTGGACAGACCATTTTGCCTCAAGGGCCTGTTTGAGTCTATCCACAATATAAACCGAACGATGCTGACCACCTGTGCAACCGACAGAAATAGTCATGTAATGCCGATGTCCTTCTGCAAAAGCAGGTAACCATTTTTCCAAGAAAGCATAAATGTCCTCAAACATCTCATTAGTTTGTTGACTGCTTTCTAAAAACTGGCGTACAGGCTCATCTAAACCCGAAAAGCGGCGTAATTCTAAATCCCAATGTGGATTTGGTAAATGGCGTACATCAAAAACATAGTCCGCATCTAACGGAATGCCATGCTTATAGCCGAATGATTGTAAAATGACAATCAAATTATCAGACTGCCCAAGTTTAGACAGCAAGATATGTTTTAAATCATGGACACTTTTATCTGTTGTATCAATGTGCACTGTGGAGCGAAATTGTATCGGAATTAAAAGCTGTTTTTCTTCCTGTATACATTGCAACAAGCTATTGAAACGACTCGCTAAGGGATGAGGTCTTCGTGATGCACTAAAACGTGCAATCAAGTCCTGATCCTGAGTAGTCAAATAGATAATATCGACTGAACCATGTTTTTTTAACTGCTCAAAAACCAGATCAAACTCTTGCATATCGGCACGGGTACTTCGAATATCGACCCCAAGTGCAAGTTGCTCAAGATTATTTTCATGATCCAGCTTTGCCACAATTTCAGGCAGCAACGCCAAAGGTAAGTTATCTATACAATAATAGCCCAAATCTTCAAGCACTTGTAACGCAGAGGATTTACCAGAGCCAGATTGTCCTGTCACGATAAGAATACGCTTCATGGCGTTTTGCCCTTTGTTTTTTATGTTTTAAAGTCAACTTCTAAATTATCAATTAAACGCGTTGAACCTAATTTAGCTGCAACAAATAAAACCAAATTTCGGTCAAATTGTTCTACAGGTTGCAAATTAGGCTGACGCGCCTCCACATAATCCACAACAAAACCAGCTTGTGTCAATTGAGCAGAGATATTTGCTAACACTTCAGAAAGGGCTTTCCCCTCTTGCAATGATTGCTCTGCTTGCTTTAACAAACGGTAAATCGTTGGTGCAATTTCTCGTTGTTCAGCAGACAAATATCCATTGCGTGAACTGAGTGCTAAGCCATCTTCAGCGCGTACAATTGGGACACCAATGACTTCAAGCGGAATATTTAAATCTTGTACAAACTGACGAATAACAGCAAGTTGCTGATAATCTTTCTGTCCAAAGAAGGCATAGTCAGGCTGTACAATATTAAATAATTTCGTCACCACCACAGCAACACCATCAAAGTGACCTGGACGAGACTTACCGCATAAATCATCAGTGATTTGACCCACACTGATATTGGTCAAACGTGGCTGTGAACCGTACATTTGCTCAACTGAAGGTGCAAAGATAATATCGCAACCCACATCAGCTAATAAACGGCTATCTTGTTCTAACGTTCGTGGATAGCTATCAAAGTCTTCACCAGCACCAAACTGAATTGGATTCACAAAAATACTCACCACGACGATGTCGCAGATCTTTTTCGCTGCACGCACTAAGGTTAAATGACCTTCATGCAAATTACCCATCGTTGGCACAAAACCGATCATTTTTTTGGTATTACGTGCAGGTGCAAGCGAAGCAGTTAAGCCTTGTATCGTTGTTTCTGTTTTCATGAATTAAAGCTCAACTTGGAAAGTATGTTCTTTTGCTGGAAAAGACTGATCTTGCACCGCAGCATGATACGCTTTAATTGCATCTACAATTGCCGTTTCACCCGCTTGTTCTTTCATGAAATTACGAACAAAACGTGCAACTTTACCAAAGGTAAGACCTAACATGTCTTGGACAACGAGAACTTGGCCATCTGTTTCATGACCCGCACCAATTCCAATCACAGGTGTATTCGGAAATAACTCTGCAATTTCTTTACCTAATTGTGCTGGAACACATTCAAGCAAAAGTACTGCTGCGCCTGCATCCACAACCGCTTGGCAATCAGCAATCAATTGATTCGCGGCTTCGCGAGTTCTCGCTTGAAGTTTATAACCGCCAAAAACATGTACAGATTGTGGTGTTAAACCTAAATGCACACATACAGGAATACCATTGCGAGTAAGGACTTGAATAAGATCACTTAACCAAGCACCACCTTCAATTTTTACCATTTGTGCGCCGACTTGCATGACGGCTTTAGCACTTTTTAAGCCATCTTCAACAGTTGCATAACTCATGAAAGGTAAATCGGTCATGATTAATGCATGTGCATTACCACGGCGAACCGCCGCAGTATGGTAAGCCATATCTTCTACCGTTACAGGAAGCGTCGAATCTCTTCCTTGGATCGCCATTCCTAGAGAGTCACCGATTAAAATCGTATCAATTTCAGCCAATTCCATAGCTTTAGCCATACTTGCATCGTAACAAGTGAGGCATGAGAACTTGCGTCCTTCGGCTTTAAACTTTCTTAAGTCACTTAGACTAATCATGATGATGTCCTCTACAGGCGTTTCCAGAACGAAACAGTCTTAAGCTGTTGCCCAAGACTGGTCTGCTATTACAGTCAAGTTTGCTTGCTGTACCAGTTCTAAATCTTTTAAAGAATGACCATTTAACTGTAAATGAGCATCTAAATCTAATAAGGGAATAATGACAAAGTCACGATCTAAAATACCAATATGCGGCACGGTAAGACGTTCATTTTGGATCTGCTCTTGACCATAGATCAATAAATCAAGATCTAAGGTTCTTTCGCCCCAACGTCGCAAACGAACACGTCCAGCGTCTTGCTCAAACTGCTGTAACTGATCTAGCAATGGTAAAGGCTCAAGCATCGTATCTAATCGCACAACTGCATTAAAGTAATGTGGTTGATCTTGTGGCCCCATTGGTGGACTTTGATACAGTCTAGATACCTGAACAGAACCCAATGTTGCCAATTTCTCAACTGCTTCTCGGAGAATTTGCTCAGAATCACCCAAGTTACTACCAAGACCGATATAACTACGAACCGTCATTGTGTTGGCCCAAAAATAACTTGGCTCAAATCACGTTGTACACGTTTACGCTTCAATATTGGATGATCAGCATTTATTTGCCCTGAATCCGCTGTCGCTTTTTCAATAAAACGGTTTGCCGACTCATCTACACGTACACGTTCTTTTTTCGCGCGACGACTTCTTGGCTCAGGTACATTGACCAAGGGTTCGATTTCAGTCGTTTTAGGCTCATCAGCTTCGACAACTTTGCGACGATTCTTACTACGCTGACGATTATATTGACGAATAGCAGCTTCTTTTTGATCCATGGTCATTTCTTGGTAGTTTTCCCACCAAATGCCCATTCCTTCAGTGCTGTTATCGCCAGATTTCTCACGCAATAGAAGAAAGTCAAATCCTGCACGGAAACGTGCATGCCCAGCGAGTGCTTCAATTTGCTGAGGTTTTGGATTGAGTAAGCGAGTTTGCATTTCCCAAACTTCACGAATAAAAGTTTCAGCGAACCGTGGAATGATGGTCCGCGTTGCTTGACGCTTTAATACATCTAGTCCAGCTTGCGCACGCGCTTCAGCGGGCACAACACCTTTGTTGAGATAAAAATCACAACGCTCTAAGAAAGGCTTCCACAATAACACTGCATAAAAGAATGCAGGGTTAATGGTTTTACCGACTTGAATACGTTGATCTGTATTTCTTGCAGCTCGATCGATAAATGCTGTGATCTCAGGACGAATTTCTGCAAATAATTGCTTCCAAACACCAAACTCAATCAACATTGGTAGCACACGACTGAGATGCCCCATCGTGAATAACTTTTGAGATTCATCATATAAACGATGAGGAGAGACATCACGCAATAACTGTGTCATTTCAATATCAAAAACATCGAGAATAGATGGATCAATATCGAAGTTGAGTTTCGCAGCAAAACGTAATGCACGTAACATGCGCACAGGATCTTCTTCAAAACGCTGTGCTGGCTCGCCTAGAAAACGTAATGTGCGTGTTTTAATATCATCAACCGCATGACAGAAATCAAGCACCACACCTTTACGAGGTTGGTAATACAAAGTATTGATTGAAAAATCTCGACGAGCAAAATCCTGCTCTATCGTTCCCCAGTTATTATCACGCAGAATCATACCAGATGCGCTAGTGACTGCTTTTTTAGGGGGAGCACGGAAAGTTGCAACTTCAATTAACTCTCGACCAGAGTAAACATGAGCTAATTCGAAACGTCGCCCGATAATACGACAACGTCGACCAAAAACCTCTTTTACTTGAGCTGGAGTTGCATTAGTTACAGCATCAAAATCCTTAGGATTTAAACCTAACATCATATCGCGAACACCACCGCCCACAATATATGCCTCATAGCCAGCTTTAGTCAGGCTATCAATTACATCTAGAATAGAGGATGGAAGTTGAGTTGTGGACAAACCACATTTTGACGCGCGCAAAGTTTGCAAAAGACACTGTCTCCTACGTCAGGACGTAAATAACAATTTGTCGCTAATCATAGCTCTAACGCTCACAAAGGGCAATTTATTCTGTTGAAGTTTCAACAGATCAGCAGCCATGATTAGCAACAGCATTTCATTTTTTCTCTTATAAAATGAGTCGAGCTTTATTCTTTTCAAGCAATTTCGGCCCAATTCCTTTGACATTTACCAGCTCATCAATCGTTTTAAAACCACCATTCTTTTGGCGATATTCCATAATAGCTTGTGCCTTTTTTGCCCCAACACCACTTAGACTTTGCAATTGTGCTAAGTTCGCTTGATTTAAACTAATTTTATCGCCTGAAATATTTACAGAAGATGAAAGTTGTTTATTTGTTTGCTGTTGGCTTGGTCTAGATAAATAATAATTATTGTTGGGTTGTTTTGCCAATTGCTGATCTCGTGCTTGCTGCTGAGCTTTCCACTTTTCATAGGATTGATCAAACTGTTGTGCATACACTTGAGAAAAACATCCCAACCATAAAACAATGATAAATAAAAATTTAGGTTTGCTGCGTAGCTGCGGCAAATTCATTCGATGTCCCCTGATGTTTTAATTGTACTTTTGCTTGCTCCCAAAGTTCATCCATTTCTGCCAAACTCATTTCTTGCAAGTCTTTATGTTGTCGTTGTGCTTGTTGTTCTATAAAAGCGAAACGGCTTCTAAATTTATGAATCGTTGCTAACAATGCGGTCTCACTCGACAGGCCAAGTTTACGTCCAACATTAATCAAAGAAAATAGGCAATCACCAAATTCTTCTTCAATTTCATCGGCTTTTTGTGCTTTTATCGCGTGTTGCAACTCACCCAACTCTTCATCTAACTTTCCATAAGCATCTTCTAAAGTTTCAAAATCAAAACCCAATTGTGCCGCTTTTTTTTGTATTTCTTGCGCTTGCACTAAAGCTGGCGCATGTTTAACTTCATCTAATCGAGATTGTGCTTTACCTTGTTTTTCTTGTTGCTTGATTTGCTTCCATAATTCACTGACTTGTTCAGAATTTAAGTTTTGAAATTGCTCTGCTTGGAAAACGTGAGGATGGCGACGAATCAACTTTTCACTAATCGCTTCAACAACATCTTGAAAATTAAAAGCGCCCTGCTCACTATACATCTGAGATTGGAATACAACTTGCAAAAGTAAATCACCCAATTCATTACGAATTTCGTCTAGATCACCGACTCGAATCGCAGCTTCCACCTCATAAGCTTCCTCTATCGCATAACGCGTCAAACTACTTGGTGTTTGTTGTTGATCCCATGGACATTTTTGTCTTAACTCTTGCATGATATTTAATAATTTTTCCATGATCGACTCCAAACTAAAGCAAATTGTTGCAGCTTAAAGCCGCATATGCGTAATATACACACACTCAAGAAGTATCAATATAAAGTAAGGGAAAGTAATGCAACATAGTGTTTTTATTAGTGGGGCTGCACAAGGAATTGGTGCTGAAATCGCGCGTTTATTTCACAAAAATGGCTATAAAGTAGGGATCTATGACATTAATGAGGAACAAGCCCAAGCCTTAGCAACAGAACTCGGTACAGATGCAAAAGCAGGTTATCTTGATGTCAGTAATTATCGCCAATGGCAGATCGCACTTCAGGAGTTTAAAAACTGGGCTGGTGAACTCAATATTTTAGTGAATAATGCAGGAATTTTATATTCAGGGCCATTTGAAAATACGACGATCCAATCTCATCACCGCACAGTAGATATTAATATCAAAGGTGTTTTAAATGGTTGTCATACAGCTTTAGCTCATCTCAAAGAAGCTAGTTTTGCACGAGTAATCAACCTCTCCTCAGCTTCTGCTATTTATGGTCAAGCAGATTTGGCCTCTTATTCCGCAAGTAAGTTTGCAGTGCGTGGTTTAACCGAAGCCCTTGATGTGGAATGGCAAAAACATCATATTCGTGTACTTGATGTTATGCCTTTATTTGTACAAACTAGCATGGTAAAAAACATGGATGCAGGCAGCATTCAAAATATTGGTGTGGATTTAACCCCCGCCGATGTCGCTAAACAAGTTTTTCAGTTAGCCCAACAAAAAGATCATGCTCTGATTCCAACACATACCCCTGTAGGCATTAAAACTAAGCTGATGTATCAATTGTCGAGTATTAGCCCACAGTTTTTAAACCGACTGACGAATATATTTTTATCAAAACGTTCGTAATAAAAAAAGCTGCATTTACATGCAGCTTTTTTGTTAACTTCCCTGAACCAAGCGTCTTGCGCTAATAATTCCGGGTTGCTGTTCTAAACGAGCAAGCAAGCGAGATAATTGAGCCAAGCCTTTCACTTCGATCAACAATTTCATATTGGCAATCCCATCTGCTTCAGAAATGGTATTGACCTGACGAATATTAATTTGATCGGAGAAAATCACTTGCGTTAAGTCTTTGAGTAAACCGCGGCGATCATATGCTTCCACCACGATTTGTACACTCTGACCACGCGTTGGCTGCATTTCCCAATCCGCTTCAACAGCTCGCTCAGGTTCTTGTGTCGTCATGCGAATATAATCAGGACAAGCAACTTTATGAATGCTTACACCACGATTCAACGTAATATAACCACCAATCGACTCACCATGTACTGGTTGACAGCACTGAGCAATATGTAGTTCAACGTTATCCAAACCATCAATTAAAATGCCATGCGCAGATAACGTATGACTAGCACGAGGATTTAACGCAGGTTTTAAAACAAGTTCTGGCTCATCTTGATCCAAATGCATCTGACGATTAACTTGATTAATCAACGCATGCAGACTGATATCACCACTGACCAACGCAACTAAAATATCATCGCCAGATTTAAAATTAAAATGTGAGCAATAATCTTTTAGATCAATACTTTTTGGGTGAATCGCTAAACGAGCAAGTTCTTTGTTTAACAGCTCACGCCCAACTTCTATATTCTTACTGCGATCTTGTTGTCTGAACCAATGACGTAGCTTGTCACGTGCACGGGCTGTTTTGATGTAACCTAAAGAATTTACCAACCAATCACGATTTGGCTCACGATCTTTCTTGGTTAAAATCTCAACCTGCTCACCTGTTTTAAGCGTATAGGTTAATGGTACATAACGTTGGTTGACACGCGCAGCGTAACACTTATTACCCACTTCTGTATGCACATGATAGGCAAAATCAAGAACTGTCGAACCGCGTGGTAATTCTTTGATGTCACCATCACGGCTGAACACATAAATCTTTTCAAAATTTTCAAAATCTTGAATCTGATCTATACCATTTGACTCTTCATCTTCAGCATGTGGCGTTGTCTCTGTACGTTCTTGATAGTGTTCAAGAACTGCACGTAAAGAATGCAAACGATGGTTAAATGAATGGTCTGTATTTTTCTCACCTTCTTTATAATTGAAGTGAGAGCAAACGCCAAGCTCAGCCTCATCGTGCATCTCAAAAGTACGGATTTGTACTTCCAAAGATTTATTTTCAGCAATTACAGCCGTATGCAATGAGCGATAGCCATTGGCTTTTGGATTGGTGACATAATCATCAAACTGGTTTGGAATATGACGCCAGATTTGGTGCACGATGCCCAAAGCATGATAACAATCAGGTACGTTTTTCACGAGCACGCGAACCGCACGAATATCATAGAGCTGATCAAAGCTCAGATTCTTGCTTTTCATTTTTCGATAAATCGAATAAATATGCTTTACTCGTCCTGTTATTTCAGATTGGATGTCATTTTCACTTAATTCATTTTTAAGCTTATCAATCACAAACTGGATATATTGCTCACGCTCTAAACGCTTTTCATTAAGTAATGATGCAATTTCTTTATAACGTTCAGGCGCTAAATAGCGGAATGCAAGATCTTCAAGCTCCCACTTAAGTTGTGCGATACCTAATCGATGCGCCAGTGGCGAGTAGATGGTCAGAATTTCACGTGCAACACGCTCTTGACGCTCTTTACTTGCTGTAGCAAGTTCACGCAGTGCATAGGTTCGTTCTGCCAATTTGATTAAAACAACGCGTACATCTTCTGTGACCGAAATCAGCATTTTATAAATGCCGCTTAAATGCTCTCGTTGATTATTATTGAAATGATCTTCTAATCGTTTGTTCTTTTCAATTAACTCAGACAGTTTACCCATCGCAAGCGTACCTTTTACAAGGCTTAAAACTTGCTCGCCAAAATGTGCTTGAATATCCTCTAAAGTAATGAACCCTTCACGCACACTACGATATAACACTGCCGCTGACAATGTGTCTTCATCGACGTGTAAATGCGCCAAAATATCTGCCATACCAATCCCTGTACTAAAGGTATTGGTACGATGATTAACCGTGGACTCCAACTCTCTTTCCAAGGTGAGCTGTGCAACTTTTTCAAGCTGTTTTAGCTCTGCCCCTTCCAAGATATCACGCACTCGATCTAGCCAAGACACTAGACCACTTTGCGCTTCAGCGGCATGTTCTACAGTCGTTTCCTCGGACAACTCATGGAGCGGTCCAGGTAACTGCTCACGTACTGTGACCATACCATTCTCCTCTGGATATGTAACTCATTTTCTAATCGTTTATCTCTTCGATCTTTTCAAGCTGCTCATTTTTTTCAAATAAGGCAATAGATTCAACATGTTCAGTATGCGTAAACATGTCCATCACTGCGGCTTTTTTGAGCTGATAGCCATATTGTGCCAGTACACCTGCATCCCTTGCCAGTGTAGATGGGTTACATGAAACATAAACGATTCTTTTCGCTCCAAAATTCGGTACATATTGCATAACCTCAAAAGCACCTGATCGTGGAGGATCAATTAATAATGCATCAAATCCTTGCTTCGCCCAAGAATGATGCGAAAAGTCTTTTGTTAAATCTTGTGAAAAGAACACGGCTTGAGTGCACTGGTTTGCTTTCGCGTTCTCAGTTGCTCTATGTACCATCTCATCACTCGCCTCAACACCAACGACTTGACCAGTCTCACCAACACAACGTGCTAAAGGTAAAGAAAAATTACCTAATCCACAAAATAGATCAAGAACCCTTTTACCTTCTTGTAAATTAAGCAATTCACATGCCAAATGAACCATTCTTGCATTTACTTCACTATTTACCTGAGTAAAATCGAGTGGAGAGAACGCAAATTTGACTGCAAAATCGTCCAAACTGTAGTGCAAACGCATCTCAGCCTGAGAATCATCAACGCGATGTAAACTCTCTATACCTTTCGGTTGAAAGTATAACTGCCACCCTCTGAGTAACGAAAATTGACGCAATTGGTTGACATCCGACACATTTAACTCATCTAAGTGACGAATTAATAACGCAACCTCATGATCGCCCATGGCTAATTCTATATGACCAATATGCGCTTTGCCTGTTAGACTTTCGAGTAATTTTCGCAACTCTGGCAACGCATCAGACAAAGTTTGATCAAGTACTTTACACTGTTGAATTGCAGTTAAATGATTACTGTGATGTTCACGAAAACCCATCACCAATCGATTCTGCTTCGCAATATAACGAACACCAATTCTTGCACGACGACGATAGTCTGTTTTAGTTGCGCGAATTGGCTCTAACCATTGTTCAGGTTGCAAACCTGCAAAGTGCTGCAAATGCGACTGCAAAACATTTTGCTTTAAACGAATCTGCTCAATTGGATCTATATGTTGCAAACTACAACCACCACAAGTCCCAAAATGCTGACAAATTGGGTCAATCCGTGAGGCTGCTGGTTCACTTTCTAATTTCACCATCTCAGCTTCTTCAAGTCGGCTGGTCTGATGTGTTACTTTCGCCTGAACCGTCTCACCAACTAAAGCGTAGCGAATGAAAACTTTCTTACCATGCTTTTCTTTAGGATGATCAGGATGCGTACCATAATGCGCAATCCCACGCCCCTCGTGCGAAAATGCTTCGATCTGAAAGGTATAAATAGGATTTTGGACTGGTCGATGTTTCGCTTTATGTTTCAAAAGATGAACCTAAATTTGGGGCGCAAAAGTTTGAGCGGTGAATACAGTATATTGCGATGTTTGTTGCCATACCTGTAAAAAATCAGATTGTTGCGTTTGAGTTTGTAAATAATCAATCGTTGCTTGCATAAGCTGTTGATGATCTTGTTGATTCAGTTGACCTTTCAGTAATAACCAACGTAAGTAAACCAACCATGTATTAAGTACATCACCCTCACAATAGCTCGTTAATTTTAACCATTGTTCAGTTCGTACATATTCAGGCACATGATAACCCGATTCGCCGCGCTTCCCAGGAAAGCCCAGAAGACAAGCGATATCATCTAATTTTTGGAAATTACGACCATTAAACATTGCCATCACATCCATCAAGTCAACATGACGATGATGATAACGATTTTGATAGTTATTGAAGCGCTTCTGGTTATCAATTTCACCTTGGTCAAAAAGACTCGGTGCTGACAGACCGTGATACATTGCTCTGAATAGAATCACAGGCAAATCAAATTGCGAACCATTCCAACTCACGAGCGTTGGCTGCTTCTTATCAAAAATAGACAAGAACTTTGCCAGCATTTCAGCTTCAGAATTTTGCTCTTGGCTAAAAGAGAATAATCTAAACCCTTTTTCATCGATCCATAAACCTGAGATACAAACGATCTCATGTAATGGAAGACGCTGAAAATCCATCCCAGATTCTTGACGACGAATTTTAGTCAGCGCTTGCTCAACATCAGCTTCAGGTAAATCAAGATGATATAAATGAGCGCCAGCTTTTAAATCAGTTAGCGTTTCAATATCAAAAACTAAAATTGGAAACCGTAAGCTCATATTAAAATCTCATTAAATCACTTCTGAGTAGCATTGCTACCCAAGCTCCCTTACAAAAGGAAGCAGCTCCCTCTTTTTCTCTTTATTAACGAGATGAGGAGCGGTATAGCTCCACAAGGGAGATTCTAATCTTGTACGGAGAATAATCCCGTTGATAGATAACGATCACCACGATCACAAATGATACAAACAATGACCGCATCAGGATTTTCTTCCGCAATACGCAATGAAGCCCAAACCGCCCCACCTGAAGAAGTACCTGCGCTAATGCCTTCTTTACGCGCCAGTTGACGCATAGTACGTTCAGCTTCAATTTGCGGAATATCAATAATACGATCGACACGACTGCGATCAAAAATCGTTGGTAAATATTCTTCAGGCCAACGGCGAATACCAGCAATACTTGAACCATCTGAAGGTTGCAAACCAACTATCTGAATCTCTGGATTTTGTTCTTTTAAGTATTTCGAAACACCCATGATTGTGCCCGTAGTTCCCATTGAACTCACAAAATGGGTAATCTTTCCGCCTGTTTGTTTCCAGATTTCAGGACCTGTAGTCAGATAATGAGCTTCTACATTATCTGGATTGCCAAACTGATTGAGCACATATCCTTTGCCTTCTGCTTGCATTTGCATGGCAAGGTCACGCGCACCTTCCATACCTTGTTGCTGCGTCACTTCTATTAATTCTGCGCCATAAGCCAACATTGCGTCTTTACGCTCTTGACTCATATTATTTGGCATTATCAATTTCATTTTATAGCCACGCATCGCTGCAACCATAGCGAGTGCAATGCCTGTATTACCACTGGTTGCTTCAATCAAGGTATCGCCCGGCTGAATTTGACCACGCTTTTCGGCTTGAAGAATCATGTTATACGCTGGACGATCTTTCACGGAACCAGCAGGGTTATTGCCTTCTAATTTTGCTAATACCGTTGCGCTTGTGTGACTTGCTAAACGCTGTAAACGTACCAGTGGGCTTTTACCAACATAATAATCGAGTAAAAATTCGTCTGCTAGAAAATCAGTTTGCGTATTCGTCATGATCGACACCGATATTAAGGTGGCCTCTATTGTATGAAAAAAACGGAAATACTGCACCTTTTCAATATGCTTTTTATTGGCTGCTAAATGCCTCGCTGTTATTAAAGCGTGCTAAGATGTTTTGCAGAATGATAAATCTGACCGCACTATGTCCAATTTCAATAAAACTTTATCGAAACGATTACGGCTCAATCATGCTTACGGACAACTGATTGCACTTATTTTAGTGCCGATTGCTATTTTGACCAGCGTGGGGACACTTTGGGTTTTATCTGAAACAACGAATGCAGCAAAACAACAGCAACGTTCTGATGCTTCAGCAATTTTAGCGCGCTATCACCAAACGGCAATTGATTTACTCCGACTCGTGCAAGAACGCCCGGATCAATATGATCGTGCGCAAAACATTCTGCAAAAAATGTTTGATGAGAAGAATCTGCAACGTGCGGTTTTAATCGACAACAAAGGTCAGACTTATCTCAGTGTTGGTTATCAAAATAACCGTTTCTGGCCGAGCTTTCCAAACAACAGTAATTTCTTTGGGCCAATCAAACACAATCACAACAGTATCTACGGTTCAAAACTAGATATTGGCAATCCAAACTCTGTTTGGCTCATGATCGAGTTAGATAACCAACCGCTTGAGCTGGCACGCTATAAAATTTTACTTTCTTTAGTTGTGACAGGCTTAATCACACTTCTTATTTTATTGTTTTGTTTAAATGTATTCTCTCGTCGCTGGTTAGCACCGCTCTACGAAATTCGTATGCAAATGCAGCGCCTTAATGCCGATACTTTAGATCAACACATTGTTGTCAATAGCACAGGTGAGTTACGCCTACTGCAAAGAGATATTGCCAATGTCGTGAAGCGTCTACACTTTAGCTTTTTAGAATTAAAAGAACATACAGAACAAACGGAAGAAGATTTACGTCGTACTTTAGATACTTTAGAAGTCCAGAACATCACTTATCGTCAAGCACGCGACCAAGCGATTTCATCAAACCAATCAAAATCAGTATTTTTGGCCAATATCAGCCATGAACTAAGAACACCACTAAATAGTATTGATGGCTTTATTCACTTATTACTACGTCAACAAAATTTAAGTAATGAGCAAAATCTCTATCTACAAACAATTCGTAAATCTTCTGCTCACCTATTGGCATTGATCAATGATGTATTAGATTTTTCCAAAATTGATGCTGGAAAATTAGAACTCGAAACCGCACCTTTTGATCTTGAGGAAGCCATCTTTGATGTGATGGATATGCTCTCTCCTCTAGCGGCGCAGAAACATATCAATATGGCATTCTACTATGCTGAAAATATCCCTCAGCATGTGATTGGCGATGCGCTACGTTTTAAGCAAATTCTCACCAACCTTATTTCGAATGCCATCAAATTTACGCCAGATGGTGAAATCATTGTTCGTGTCCGTATGGAAGATGATGACATTGGTCAATGTTTACTGCATTTCAGCGTACAAGATAGTGGTATCGGTCTAAGTGGCACAGACCGCAAACGTTTATTTGAATCTTTCTCTCAAGGTGATGCTTCCGTCACTCGTCAATTCGGTGGTACAGGACTCGGCTTAGCTATTTCCAAACAACTTGTGCATTTGATGCATGGTCAAATTGGCTTCGAGGATAACCAAGATCGTGCGCCTACGGATAAAGGTTCAACTTTCTGGTTCACGGCCCTATTTAAAGTTGAAGAAGAGCATGACTTTGTAGAGCACCCACATTTTGATCATTTGCAAGTGGTGTCTTATTTGGCTCACCCTGCAACTGCGAGCGTACTACGTTCGTATTTAGAAAATTATCATGTCTCACATATCGAAACGCAGTCGATATTGGATTTATTTAGTCGATTAAATCATCTAAATCAACAAGAAAGCACTTGGCTGATCGTCGACCATAGTGGTGATACTGAAGCATTACTCAAAGAAATCCGCCAACGTTATAGTGGCAATTTAGCAGTTTACGGCTATCAAATGAGTCTTGAGCCAAACATGCTGAATGAATACCGCGCCCGCCCACTGTATCAACCATTAAGCCGTCGTGAATTGGTGCAGCTGTTGGGCAATCAACCCATCTTCGAACAAGAGCCAGAAGACTTTAATGGTCAAGGGTTACACATCCTTGCAGTAGATGATCATCTGCCAAACCTGATCGTACTCGAAGCGTTATTAGGTGAATTGAATGTCACGACTACCAAAGCGCTGAGCGGTCAAAAAGCGATTGATATTATTCAAGAGCGTATCGAACAAAATCTTCCGCCATTTGACTTAGTCTTTATGGATATTCAAATGCCAGTTATGTCTGGGATTGATACCACCCGTGCAATACGTTCATTAGAGTCGACCTTAGATACAGGCATGCAACTACCAATTATTGCGCTTACAGCCCATGCGCTTGCTGATGAGAAACAAAAACTATTAAAAGTAGGCATGAATGATTATGTAACGAAACCAATCCAAATGGAGCAGATCATTCAAATTCTTACCCATTGGACTAAAAATAATTTTATCGCTCAACCCATCGCCACAGAGCAAAAACACCCAATCGAATCAATTGATCCACAAATTCTAAATTGGCAGCAAAGTGTCCAACTTGCAGCAAATAAAGAAGACCTTGCCCAAGATTTATTGCGAATGTTAGTCGACAGTTTTGAGGCTGAACTCACTGAAATGCAACAGCTGATCGAACTTGAAGACTTCCCTCAATTAGAGCATGTACTACATCGCTTATATGGTGCTACTCGTTATGTCGGAACACCAACGTTGCAACGTGTTGCGGGTGAATTTGAGCAATTTGTTTCAACCTTACGCAAAGAACGCCGTAAAGCAGATGAGATATTCATTAATGAAACCAATCATCGTTTTAATGAATTGAATTTTGCGATTGAGCAAGTCAGACAAGCAGCAAATCTCGTTCTATATGCTAATGAAAATTAATGTGACTGATGTGTCATGTTTCGCGATTAGGACTCATGCTATGCTGCCTCATCAAACACAATAAGAGTAAGGCAGATGGCACTTTTACGCGTTGAAAAGAACAATGGAATCGCAACAGTCTCTTTAAATCGTCCAGATAAACGTAATGCAATGAGCTTTGCTTTACTGAAAGAATTGGTTGCGACTGCAAAGAAAATTGAAAAAGATCGTTCAATTCGCTGTGTCATTTTAACGGGTGAAGCAAATGTCTTTAGTGCTGGCATCGACCTTTCTGATTTAAACAATCCAAAAAATACAGCATTTGCTGCATGGGAACTAATCAAACCAGGACAAAGCTTATTCCAAAAAGCATTCTTGATTTGGCAGAACCTGCCGATTCCAGTGATTGCGGCAATCGAAGGCTATTGCTTTGGTGCGGGTATGCAACTCGCACTTGCTGCTGACATTCGGATTGCAACACCGAATACTCAGATGTCGATTATGGAAAGTCGTTGGGGCTTAGTGCCAGATATGGGCTTAACTCGTTCATTGAAAGGCCTTATTGGTGTTGACTTAGCCAAAGAACTTACGCTCACTGCACGTATCTTTGATGCTGAATACGCTAAAGAAATTGGTCTGGTGACGCATTTGGATAATGATCCATTAGCAAAAGCAAATACGATTGCTCAAGAAATGCTTCAACGCTCTCCAGATGCAATTATGGCAGCGAAACGTGTACTTGATGCAATGGAACACCAACCAGAGAAAGCTTTACGCTTAGAAAAGCTGTGGCAACTTAAACTGCTGTTAGGTAAAAATAGCGGACTTGCACGCAAAAAGGATAAAAACCCTGAAGTGCAATTTCTCCCACGCCAATACAAATAAACAAAAATCCATTCCTATAAAAATAGGAATGGATTACCTATATTCAACAGCTCACTTTTCCAAGCTAACCCTTAATTCAGTAAAGGTTGACTAGCAATAGCGCATCAACTCTGCGAGACTTCTTTAGGACAAGAACAAAGCATAGGCAAACAGCATGAAAATCGACCAACAAACCCCTATCGCCTTCTTAGGAATAGGCTTAATGGGCACAAGGATGACCAGTCGTCTTTTAAAAGCTGGCTATACTGTTGCTGTATGGAATCGTAGCCAACATGCTTGCGACCCGCTCATTCAAGAAGGTGCTCTCGCACTCGAACTTGAAGAAATCGCAAAATATCCCGTGATCTTGACTTGTCTTGCCGATGATAAAGCCGTGCAAAGTGTTTTTGCCCAAATTGAATCCTACTTACAACCCAATCAAATCATTGTAGATTTTTCCAGCCTCTCCGTAGCGGCGACGCTCGAACTTGCCCAAGCAAGTCAAGAGCAACAAGTCACATGGATTGACTCCCCTGTTTCAGGTGGAACACTCGGTGCAGAACAAGGCACTTTGGTGATCTTTGCGGGTGGAAATGCTGAGGCAATTCAACGTCTCAATCCTATTTACGATGTACTTTCCCAACGTGTCACTCGTATGGGTGAATCTGGAACTGGCCAAGCCACCAAAATTTGTAATCAGTTAATCGTGGCAGCAAATAGCACCTTGATTGCCGAAGCCGTTGCACTTGCCGATCAAGCTGGTGTCGATACCACATTACTTGCACCAGCACTTGCAGGCGGCTTCGCTGACTCAAAACCCTTTCAAATTCTTGCACCACGCATGGCAACTCATACCTTTGAACCCGTGCAATGGAAAGTACAAACTCTCTCTAAAGATTTAAATAATGCTGTTCAACTTGCCAAAGGTTTTAACTTAAACATTCCTGTTGCACAAAAAGCTCTACAACAGTTACAAGCCCACCAAGAAAATGGCTTTGCTGAGAATGATTTAGCTACTATCATTCAATATATAGAACAATAATTTATGAAATCAGGGAGTTTGAAAATGAGCCAACTTGCCATCAACCTATCCATGATTTTTACTGAAGTACCGTTAATTGAACGTTTTGCTTTAGCCCACGCACATGGATTCCAACACGTAGAAATACAGTTCCCCTATGAGCTTGATATTTCGGATATACGCACTCAACTCGAACAATATAATTTATCGCTTGGTTTGATCAACGTACCAGCAGGCGACCTCATGCAAGGCGGAAATGGACTAGCGGGTGTACCCGGACGAGAGCTTGAGTTTCATCATGCCTTAGAGCTTGCAATCGAATACGCAAATGCACTCAATGTACCTCGTGTAAACATCCTCGCAGGCAAACAGCCCTTGGATGCTGATTTACTGCCTTGCCTAAATACGCTTTCAAACAACCTTAAACTTGCTTGCCATATGCTCACAGAACAAGGCATTGAACCTGTTATTGAAATGATCAATGGCACAGATATGCCCCGCTTTTTGGTACAAAATATTGCACAAGCTCAAGAAATGCTTGAGGCTGTTAATCATCCAAAACTGAAAATGCAATACGATTGCTACCATATGGCAATGATGGGTGAAGATGTTCTGACAGGTTTGCAAGAAAATTTGCATCAAATTGGGCATATTCAATTTGCAGATTGCCCAAATCGTAATGAGCCAGATACTGGAAATATCCCATACAAGCAGATCTTTGACTGGTTATTGCAAAGTGACTACCAAGGTCTAATCGCAGCTGAATACAGACCAAAAACTCAATCAGATCAATCTTTTGCATGGAAAAATAAGTATTTTTCAAATGATGTGAATACATAAACTGTTACTGCTGAAATTTGAATTCCATAGAGAAAAACGGTATATTTGACAATGAGCAATTGTCAGGAAAATATACCCTCTATGAATTTAGAACCATCGCCCAGCGCTTCTAATTCTCACGACCTAAAAATCAAAACATCCAACAAAGATGTACATGCTTGCTTAAAAGTTGTACATGAAGCCCTTACTGATGTAAAAGCCAAAGATATTTTAGAACTTGATGTAAGTTCTATTAGCAATGTTGCCGATGCGATTGTAATCGCAAGCGGTACTTCAACTCGTCATGTCAAAGCACTTGCTGACAATGTTGCTGATGAAGCACGTAAAGCAGGCTTCCGCCCACTCGGTGTCGAAGGTGAACGTGATGCTGAGTGGATCTTAATCGATCTAGGTTATGTCGTTGTACATGTAATGTTGCCTACTGCGCGTAAGTTTTATGACTTAGAAAGCTTATGGCGTGCACCAGAATCTGTAGCTTAAAAATTAGCTCAAAAAAAGCGACCGAATCGGTCGCTTTTTTATGCCTACAAAAACTGTTTTACATCTACCTCAGGATAGCGTTGCTTGATATCATTTTTAATCAGCGCATAGAGCTGATCAGCTTTGATCGGACCATAAAAGTCACAATAGATTGCATAAAGTACGGTAATCATCGGTGCATAATTTTGTGGTGAGAACTGTTGCAAAGACTCTCTCTCAGAACCAACGACATACCAATACTCCGCAAGCGATCGATGCTTCTTCATTTTGAGCTGTATTTCTTCAACAAACTCTAGATAATCATTTCGAGCCACAGATTTTAAAATCGCCATGACAAAATCATAGAATGCCTGAAATGAGTCAACCACCTCCTCCCCTTGCTTTGGAACAGCAACGCTTTTGTCATTTTTAACTTTTAAGCGTTGCTGTTTTTCTACTACAGATATTTCATGTAATACTTGTCGTAACATATCTTTGCGCTGTAGACGCATCTCATCATTGGTGCAAATCTCACTCAGAAAACGATTTAAAACAAAAGAAGGTTGATTGCCATATTCACTTTCCCAATATTGCAAAACACGTTGTAAAACGGTATCAGGCATAAACTGAGCCAAGCCTTTCTCTACTGCTAATTTCTTTTGTTCAATGGTTAATTCAGCCATAACAAACGCCTCTTAGTGACGATGAGTAATATTGTCAGTTTCAAATGTTAAATCACGCTGGAACTCTGGATAAGACAGCTCCGCATGCTCGGTATAGTCTAAACCGCGTTGTTCATGCTGTTGTGACACTCGAAGTCCACCGAGAACTTTATCCAATACTTTGAACATGATAAATGCAACTCCAAAACCCCAAATAAATGCCGCACCAACACCCAGTGCTTGTACACCGATTACATTCAAATTAAATGGGTTACTTTCCAAGAAAATCCCCGCAGCAATAGTTCCCCATGCGCCACAAACACCATGAACGGCGACAGCATCCACAACATCATCTAGCTGCATTTTTTCCAAAAGTTGCGGAACAAACGTAATCAATAAACCCGCAAAAGCCCCTGTAATCACTGCATACAATGGAGACATGGTTGCGCATCCAGCCGTGATCGCAACCAATCCAGCTAATGATGCATTAATGGTATAACGAATCAGTACGGCTTTAGATTGAATTAATGCAAGAATCATATAAGTCGCAGCAGCAGCACAGGCAGCCAGATGTGTATTCAAAGCAATTCGCCCAATACTGACACTTGCAGAAACAGTCGAAGCTGCATTAAAACCAAACCAAGCAAACCATAAAATAAATCCACCAAGCGCAACTAAAGGTAAGTTATGCCCCGCTAAAAAGTGGCTTTGTCCCTTACGTCCAAATCTTCCTAGGCGTGGCCCTAAGATAATAATTCCAGCCAATGCCACCCAACCACCGATAGAATGAACAACCGTTGAACCTGCAAAATCAATAAAACCGAGTGCTTTTAACCAACCATCACCACCAAACAAGCCACCCCAAGCCCAACTACCGAATATTGGATAAATCACACCACTCACAATAATTGCACTTACCACATAAGCCATGAAATGAATGCGTTCAGCCATCGCACCACTCGCAATCGTTGTCGCTGTAGCCGCAAACATCATTTGGAAAAACAGAAGATTCCAATGCCAATCATCTAAGGCATCAGGCATAAAATGACTTAAACCCACCCAACCCGTTTGATTAAGCCCAAACATCAAACCAAAACCAAACAGCCAAAAAACCAATCCACCGATACACATATCCATATAGTTTTTCATGAGTACATTTACGGTGTTTTTACTACGTACAGACCCACTTTCAATCAGAGCAAATCCAGCTTGCATAAAAAAGACTAGTATCCCCCCAACAACCACCCAAACACTGTCTAATGAAATGCGAATTTCCTGAATATTTTGCACAGGTTCTGCTGAAGCCTGTGATGAGAGAAATAATAAAAATGGCAAAATTAAAATTATACTTTTCATAGAATTCCCCTAAAAAGATCAAGCAATTCAATGCAAAGAGAATGCCAAGATCAAAATCACTTCTTTCTAAAAATTCATTGATTTATTTTTATTCATCATAAAAAAAGCAGTGAAAGCACATGTTGATTATTAAAGGATTTTATCTAACTTATTTAACCATCTATCCGCTTGCAATAAATTTTGACATGACAAATTGTCAAAATTAACGCACTATAGAACCGTTTTGGAACTCGACGAATAAAAAGTATCTCAGGAGAAAAAAATGAAAGTGCTAATTACAGGTGCAAACACGGGTATTGGGTTTGCCACCGCTGAGCAATTAGTGAAACAAGGACAGCATGTCATCCTCGCTTGTCGCAATACAGAAAAAGCGAAAGCAGCACAAAATCGTCTTCTTGCATTAGGAGAAGGTAAAGTTGACACCATTCAACTGGATCTCAATAGTCTCGATGCAACAGCCCAAGCAGCAGATGAAATCGCCGACCGTTATGGTAGCTTAGATGTTTTGATTAATAATGCAGGACTCTTCGCCAAGACCAAACAGTTCACCCAAGATGGCTTTGAACAACAGTTCGGCGTAAATTATCTTGGACATTTTTTGCTTACACACAAATTGATTCCTACTTTAGAGCAAGCGCCAAAAGCTCGAATTGTACATCTAGCATCAATTGCTCACTGGGCTGGTTCAATCAAACCGAATAAGTTCCGCGCAGAAGGTTTTTACAATCCGCTGTTTTATTATGGTCAATCTAAACTTGCTAACCTACTATTCAGCAATGCACTTGCGGAACGCTTAGCCAATAGCACAATCACCAATAATGCACTGCATCCTGGTGGTGTTGCGTCAGATATTTATCGTGAATTACCAAAGCCTGTTTATGAAATCATGAAATTAGGTTTAGTCCCAACCTCTGTTCCAGCAAAGCTCATTACAGAAATGGCGACTGGTGATTCTTGGGCAAACCGAAATGGTGAATATGTGAGTGCTCATATGCCTGACTGGAAATCATCTCATGCTAAAAATCAACAGATCGCTCAAGATCTTTATGAGGAATCAATGAACCTAGTAGAAAAATATCTTTAAATTATCTGCAATAAAAAAGCCACCCAAGGGTGGCTTCTTCAATCCTGATAGGAGGTCAGATTAGTGACCACCACCATTAATTGCTTTTGTCATGTCTTCAACAACTTTCTTCGCATCACCGAAGATCATCATAGTTTTTTCATTGTAGAACAAGTCATTGTCTAAGCCAGCATAACCTGTTGCCATAGAACGTTTGATCACCATGATTGTACGAGCTTTATGTGCTTCAAGAATCGGCATACCATAGATTGGTGAGCTTGGATCATCTTTTGCCGCTGGGTTAACAACGTCATTCGCACCGATTACAAGTACTACATCAGTTGCTGGGAAGTCAGAGTTGATCTCATCCATTTCCAAGATGTCTTCATACGCAACATCAGCTTCAGCAAGTAATACGTTCATGTGACCAGGCATACGACCTGCAACTGGGTGAATCGCGAAGCGTACTTTTACACCTTGCTCTTTCAAGATTTCACATAATTCTTTTACCGCATTCTGTGCACGACCTTGCGCCATACCATAACCTGGTACGATCACAACGCTGTCTGCATTTGACATCAAGAAGCCTGCGTCATCTGCTGAACCAGAACGGTGATTACGTTGAACTTGAGCACCCTTGTCTGCTGTTGCAACTGCCGCACCACCCATCGCACCACCAAACAATACGTTGATGATTGAACGGTTCATTGCCTTACACATAATGTAAGAAAGAATTGCACCCGAAGAACCTACTAGTGAACCCGCAACGATCAACATATTGTTTTCAAGTGTGAAACCAATACCTGCCGCAGCCCAACCAGAGAATGAGTTAAGAAGCGATACCACAACTGGCATATCACCACCACCTACTGGTGCAATCCAAACCCAACCGAATGCAAGTGCAAGCGCTGTCATTGCCCAGAATGCAGTCATGTTACCAGTAGTGAAGAAGTAGAAACCACATGCAAGCATTGCGATGAAAATCGTTGCTTGAACAGGTTTAACCCATGCACCAGAAATCGTTTTTGCCCATTTTTTCGCAGCAAGTTTACCGTAAGCAAATACAGATGCTGTAAAGGTAATCGCACCAACGAAACAGCCGACAAACAATTCAAATAAATGAACCGCACTCATGTGAGCATGCTGAACACCAGCAGCACTTAAAGCAGCTTCGTTTTGTTCAAACAATACTGTTAATTGGTTGTTATGCAGAATTGCAGCAATCGCGATCAATACCGCAGCCAAACCAACTAATGAGTGCATCAACGCAACTGTTTCAGGCATTTGCGTCATTGGAACCGTTCTCGCACGAGCGATACCAACAATACCACCCAACACCATCGCACCAACGATCATCCAAACAACAGGATGTTCTGCAACGAAGAATGTCGTGATTACCGCAATAGTCATTGCGATCATACCGTAACGGTTACCTTGAATCGCAGTCTTAGGACCTGACAAACCACGCAACGTTAAGATAAAGAGGACTGCACCAACAAGGTAGAACCAATCCGCATAGTCTCGAATAAATTCCATCAATTAGCCCTCTTTTTTCTTTTGCTTCGGCTTGAACATTTCAAGCATACGAGCAGTTACAGCAAAGCCACCAAAAATATTGATACTTGCCAAGAACACAGCAACTGCACCCAAAATGCTTACAACGTTTACGCTTTGGAAAGCAACGTTTGCATCAACACCAATTGCAGGCATACCTACAGTTTGAATCATTGCTCCAACGATAATGATTGAAGACAATGCATTCGTAACCGCCATTAATGGCGTATGCAATGCAGGTGTTACACCCCAAACAACGTAATAACCTACGAAGATGGCAAGGACGAAAATTGTAATCGTTTCAACCATGAGAACTCTCCTTAACCGCGCTTGAGCAGTACTTGACCGCCATGAGTCACGAGTAACGCTTTTTGGATTTCATCTTCTTGATTGAGTACAAAACCTTTTTCTTTGTCGAATAATGTCTCAACAAAGTTAAATACGTTACGTGCGTACAATGCAGATGCTTCAGTTGCAACTGTGCCTGGAATGTTTGGAATACCCAAAATCTTCACGCCATTTTCAGTTGTAACGGTCTCGCCTTCTTTAGAGCCTTCAACGTTACCGCCAGTTTCAACTGCCATATCTAAAATGACAGAACCTGGTTTCATCTTGGCAACAGTTTCAACTTTGATTAAACGTGGCGCATTACGACCTGGAATCAATGCAGTAGTGATCACGATATCTGCATTTGATACCGCTTTATCTACAATCGCAGCTTGATCCTTGATGTATTGCTCACCCGGCTGCCAACCATATCCGCTTTTCGCAGCTTCGGCAGCACGTTGCTTCTCTTCATCGGACATTGGCACGTCTAACCATTTGCCACCTAAAGACTCAACCTGCTCTTTTGCTGTTGGACGTAAGTCAGTTGCTTCAACAACCGCACCAAGGCGTTTTGCTGTTGCAATTGCTTGAAGACCAGCAACACCAACACCCATGATCACAACACGTGCAGGTTTTACAGTACCCGCAGCCGTCATTAACATTGGGAACATACGTTGATATTCAGCCGCAGCAAGCAATACAGATTTATAACCTGCCAAGTTTGCTTGAGATGAAAGTACGTCCATGTTTTGTGCGCGTGAAAGCGTACGAGGAAGTAATTCCAAAGCAAAAGCATTCACTTGCTGAGCAGCGAATTGGTCTAATTCTGAATTGCGGTAAGGGTCAAACATTGCTACTACAGTAGTATTAGCCGCAAGCTTTTGAATTTCTTCGCCTTTAGGAGCGCGTACTTTCAAAATAATTTGGCTGCCTGTATATGCATCGTCCGTAATGGTTGCGCCAACTTGTTCATAAGCACTGTCAATATACGCAGCTTTAACACCAGCACCACGTTCAATGACAACGCTATGACCTGCGTTAATCAACTTTTTAACTGTCTCTGGTGTAGCAGCTACGCGGCTTTCACCTGCGACAGTTTCGGTTGGGATTCCGATCTGCATGAGCGTTCCTCAAGCTAGTTGTTCTTAAGTAAACATCGCGACTCGCAATGTTTCCCCCAGGAGTATTCTTTGTAGAAATTTGGATTCTAATGGAACTTTTTTAAAATTCCACCCAATATTTATTTAATAAATACCTATATTTTGAACTGATGATTCACTTTCCTTATTCAAACTTGTATGATCCGCAGGTTTGCCTTTTGATCAGCAAAACCAATTCATTCATATTGTCTTAATATGAAATTCTGATCATTCTCGATATCGATCCATGCATCGTTCTACTCTTTTCTTTCCAGCAAGAAAGATCCAAGTGACATTTATTAAATAAACCTTTATTTCATCTGTATTGAAGATACTTTCAAACCAAATCCATCTATTTGTCTTTAGCTGATTGTTTACATCACAACAGATTCAAGGGCTGATTTCGCATCATAATCATGCAGTTGTTAGGAGGGATTGGCTTATTTGAACTTTTATTGGTCTTTTCGGCGACATAGAGCTGAGCATTTCTTATTAATAAATCGAGCTACTATTTAAGGTAGAGTTATCTTTCCCTATACTTTCAGTCAAATCCAAATAAAAAGTAAAAAAGAAATGTAAAAACTTAAAATGGCATTTTTTCAAGTGATATTTGTATGATTTCGTCCAACAAAACCAAGATAAATGCACAATATTGGTGCGTATTTTTTATTCTCTATTCAACTTCTTCTTTCTTTTGATTGAGCATAAATAAAATTTCTTGAAAATGTGCTCCCATTGCCTCCTCTGCTAAACAGTCATCAGGATTTCTTAGTGGACATTGATCCAAAGAAAGACAGCCACATCCAATACATTGATCGAGCTGCTGGCGAAGTTGTAACAACATCATAATCTGTTGATCAAGTTGTCCCTGCCATTGCTGTGACATCTGCTGCCAGTCTTTTTTCGTCGCAACCTGCTGTTTAGGCAAGGAACTAAACGTGGTTTTTATCTGTTGTAGACTAATACCAACCTGTTGTGCTGCTTTCACGATTGCGATTCGTCTCAGCATCGCTCGTTGATAACGGCGCTGATTACCAGCTGTTCGTATTCCCCAAATCAATTGTTTTTCTTCATAAAAACGAATTGTCGGTACACTGACGCCGCTACGTTTTGCAAGTTCACCAATCGTTAGCCAAGCCTGAGGATGTTCTTTTTTCAAAATATGCTTGACCTCTAGTTAACTTGAGCTTTGATACTAACATAACTCAGATTTCAAAATGATGTAGAGCTATGAATCAAGCATTTAAAATCACAAATCCAAGTGAACTCTATGATCCACGTAGCAACGGTTATAGCCATATTGCAGTTGTACCCCCCAATCAGCGTATCATTCATATTGCAGGTCAAGGCGGTGAAAATAAAAATGGTGTTCTTTCTGAAAATTTTGACCAACAGGTACAACAAGTCTTTTATAATATCCAACATGCACTTAGCTCAGCTCAAGCAAAACATACCGATATTGCCGTTTTACGCATTTTAATTGTTGATCATAATCCTGAAAAACATCAGACCTTGATTCAAATTATGCAAAGCTTATGGAAGCATCATGCCTTCCCTGTTTGCACGCTCATCCCTGTCTCTCGTTTAGCATTAGACGGTATGCTGATTGAAATCGAAGCAACTGCATATACCGCATAAATCAGTTATAGAGAAAATTTATGTCTGCTCCTGAAGATATTAGTCAAAATAAAGCCTTGCTTTGGTTTATGGCGGCAGCATGTGGTTTATGTGCTGGTGCCAACTATTATAGTCAACCTTTGATTCACTCAATCCAACAGTATTTTTCTGTGACCGAAGGTCAAGCAGCTCTCACCGTGACTTTTGCACAAGTCTCCTATGCACTCGGACTATTATTTATCGTGCCGATGGGTGATGTGGTGAATAAAACCAAATTTATTCCATTGCTTATGGCTTTGTGCGCAGTCGGTCTATTCATTAGTGCATTCTCTGTGAATCTTCCAATGCTGTGGGTTGGTACAATCATGGCAGGATTATTTTCTGTTGCAGCACAGGTGCTCATCCCACTTGCAACCATGACCGTGCAACCTGAAAAAACAGGTGAAGTAGTTGGCTTTCTCATGAGTGGCTTACTGGTCGGTATTTTACTTTCTACAAGTCTGGCAGGACTGTTCTCGAATTTATTTCACTGGAAAGTCATTTATGTGGTGAGTGGAATACTCATGTTGATTTTGGCCTATGCACTGAAAAGCCGCCTTCCTTATGTAATGCGCATGAAGCTGAACTATGGTCAAGTGTTTGTTTCTATGGCTCAGCTATTGAAACAAGAAAAGCGCCTAGTGTTACGCGCACTTGCAGGTGGATTCGCTTTTGCAGCAGTCAGCATTTTATATTCTACAATTGCTTTATTACTGAGTTCGGCACATCACCTACCTGATTTGTTGATTGGTATGGTGACTTTAGTCGGTATTTTTGGTGCGCTTTCAACTCAATATATTGGTAAATATGCAGACCAAGGTTATACCAAACATTTAACTTGGATCGGTTGCGGATTATTTATTTTAAGTTGGATCTTTTTCTACTACGGCCAAACATTCCTTATCAGTTATATTCTTGGTTTTGCACTGATTCAGTTAGCATTAGCACTGGTGCATACCAGTAACCAAAGTATTATTTTCCGTTTACGTCCTGATGCCAAATCACGTATCAATGCCATTTATATGACAGCCTATTTCACAGGTGGTGCATGCGGTTCTGCTTTAGGTATTTTTGCTTGGAATCACGGTGGTTGGAGCATGACATGCCTAGCGGGGATTAGCCTCGTGTTTGCTTGTATGTTATTTAGCTTTTTAGATAGTTATTTCATTGTGCCGAAAGCCATCACCGAGTAAATAAAAAGCCAAGTCCTGAGACTTGGCTTTTTTGACTTAAAGTTCTAAGTTATTGGGTTGAATAGCTTCTATATCTTCTCTGGCTGCAATAAACTCAGGTCTAGGCTTAATGCCGCCTAAAGGTTGTTGCAATTGATTGTCGATACTATTGTAGACAAAGAAAATATTGCTCCGAGAGAATGGTGTAATATTGCTATTTGAACCATGCATAAGGTTGCAATCGAAGAACACAACGCTTCCAGCTAATCCTGTGCAAGAGTGAATGCCACCCATATCAGCCAGATACTCTAATAAACTGCCATCTGGCACACCATATTCTTGCTTCTTCAAAGACTTTTTATAGTGCTCATCAGGTGTTTCACCTTGGCAAGAAATATAATGCTTGTGCGATCCCGGGATCACCAATAACGGCCCATTATGTTCGCTATTATCTGTCAATAAAATCGAACAACTCAACGCGCGCATTCTTGGCATACCATCTTCACTATGCCAAGTTTCAAAGTCAGAATGCCAAAAGAACTCTTTGCCGTGCAGACCTGGCTTATAGTTGATACGAGACTGATGCACATAAACTTCGCTACCAAGCAATGATCGTGCAACATTCAGTACACGTTCATCTGAAACTAAGTTTTTAAATACTTCATTCAAACGATGTACGTTAAAGATTGAACGTACTTCTTGGCTTTCTCTTTCGATAATGGCTTCTGGACGTTGCTGCACTGCAAAATCTTGCCTCATTTGATGCAATTCATCGAGCAAATATTTCACTTCTTCTGCACTAAACAAGTGATCTATCTGTAAGAAACCATTTTTGGCATAGTCTTGCTTTTGCTGCTCGGATACGCCTTGTGTGATGCTTTCTTCATAAACCACAGGATCAACACGCGCCACAATTGCAGCCGAATCATTTCGTCGAGTTAGATAAGGATTACTCATTTGCATGATTAAGCCTCCTCCTCCACTTGTTTCATCATTTGTTCAGGTGTTGCATAAACACCATCTTTGTCGTGAACTTCTGTTCCAACCAATGCAGGATTAAAGGTACACACCAACACTAAATCCGTTTTTGCACGTAAATAGTGATTGTCATTTTTGTTCAAGGCATACAATGTTCCCGGTGTAATTTTATAGACTTCACCAGAAGGGATCAGTTCAACTTCACCCTCACCTTGTACGCAATACACCGCTTCCAAATGATTTTTGTACCAAATATGGGTTTGTGTACCCGCAAAAATCGTTGTTTCATGCATTGAAAAGCCCATACCATCTTCTTGTAACAATAGACGGCGGCTTGCCCAAGTTTCTGTTTGCACATCACGCTCAGTATTTAAGATATCTTGTAGTTGACGTACGATCATGAAACAGCTCCTTGTAATTTATTCATAGATTTGCTTTGAGTACTCAAAGTTTTAGCGTGTGCATCATCTTGCACAACTTGCTCAATCGCCTGAGTTAGAAGGTCGATCCCTTTTTCTAAGGTCTCATTTTCAATGGTCAATGGTGGAAGCAATTTCACCACTTCACCACGACTACCTGAGGTTTCAATCACTAAGCCTAGATTGAACGCTTGTGTTGTCACCTCATCAGCCAAATCAGGATTTTTAAAGGCAACGCCTTGCATCAAACCACGACCACGATGTGTCAGTTCAGCTTCAGGAAATTTTTGCACGATGTGTCTTAGGCGGCTGCTCACCAACTCAGACTTTTGCGCCAATTCTGTTTGGAATTTTTGATCTGCCCAGAATTTTTGAATAGCTGTTGTTGCAGTGACAAATGCTAGATTATTACCGCGGAAAGTTCCGTTATGTTGCCCCGATTTCCAAATATCTAAAGATGGCTTAAACAACACCAAAGACATCGGCAAACCAAAGCCTGACAGTGATTTAGATAAAGTCACAATATCAGGGTAAATCTCAGCTTTTTCAAAACTAAAGAAACTTCCAGAACGACCACATCCTGCTTGAATATCATCCACAATCAATAATATTTTGTGCTGCTTACACAAGGTCGAAAGTTTTTTAAGCCATTGCATACTTGCTGTATTTAGCCCCCCTTCACCTTGCACGCATTCCACAATAATCGCAGCAGGTAAATCCACACCACTGCTTCGATCTGTGAGCAACTTATCAAGCATCGCAATGGTATCAACGTCATCACCAAAATAGCCTGCATAAGCAGCATGATGAACATTGCCTAACTCAACACCAGCAGCTTCACGAAACTTCTGATTACCCGTGAGTGAAAGTGCACCTAAGCTGACACCATGAAAGCCATTGGTGAAAGCAATAATATTGTGTCGCTTGGTTACGTTACGTGCGAGTTTGATCGCAGCTTCAACAGCATTAGTCCCTGTTGGACCAGTAAATTGCAACTTATAATCCAAAGCTCTTGGCTTTAAGATGTATTGCTCAAAAGTCTCAATAAACGCTTTCTTTGCAGACGTCGCCATATCCAAACCATGCACAATCCCATCTTGCAGCAGATAGTCAATCGCAGCCTGCTTTAAGACTGGATTGTTATGTCCATAGTTTAATGTGCCTGCACCCGCCAAAAAGTCGATGTAGTGCTTATTTTTCTCGTCCACTAAAACTGCATTTTTTGCAGTTTTAAAAACTGTAGGAAAAGAATGGATATAGCCGCGTACTTCAGACTCTAATCGGCTGAAAATATTCATGAATCACTCCGAGTGAATGTAAAACAACAAGATCAACGTTTTAAAGGTTGATCAATTCCAATCCCAACGCCCCAATGTGTAGAGATCTTCAGGTTCATGTTGTGTTTCAAAAGGTTCTGGTTCTAAGGGTTGCAACGCCTGCTTTGATAAAAATGGACTGACTTTGCAATCAACATCAAAACGGGAAGCGAAACTGCGGAAAAGATTTTGAGAGGCTTTGTTACTTGGTGAAATTGTTGTTTTTAATCGTTTTAATTGGCGGGGTTCTAGGCATTGTTCTCTAACATTATCAAGGAGTAAGGAGCCTATGCCTTTTCCTTGTACCGTGGGCGAGACCGCAATCTGCCACAAGAAGTAAGTATCTGGCTCTTCAGGGCAAATATATCCCGTGACAGCACCACAAATTTGTCCCTTATGATCATAAGCAACAAAACAAGTATCCGTATGATGCTCAGCAAGTAATGCATAAGCGTAGAGTGAGTTTAAATCCAAAGATGGGCAAGATTGAATCAAGGCATGAACTTCACGCACATCTTGTGGCTGAAAGTTACGCACATTGTATTGATTCAATTGATGAATAATTGATTGTTTGGTCGAACGTATCGACTGTCTTGATAAAGCTTCCACGCTATCTCCTTTTGTATTTCCATACTCGGCATACTCAAGTTAAGTGTGGTATCAGAAAAGCTTTTGGGCTGTTAGAAATTAATCACATCTTTATCTGTATTATCTTGCTTTTTACTGGCTTTAATTTGGAACTTTTGCCTCTAATAACTGAGCAAACTGCTCTAACGAAATAACGAGACTTTGGCGTTCATCATTGGTTAAAGCTTGTAAAGCCAGTGAAAAACCTTCTGGTAATGCAGATGGTGATTGATCGAGTAATTGCTCACCTTTTGAAGTCAGGCTGACACGTACATGTCGACGGTCTTGTGTATCCCTCATACGCAATACCAGCCCTTTCTCTTCTAAGCGATCAACGATTCCAACAACCGTACTTGGACTAACAAAAATTGCTTTCCCTATCGCAGACATACTGCAAGGCCCAATTTTTGCAATCGTCATCAGAGCAACTAATTGTGGTGTAGTGATGTGGTGAAGTTGAGACAACCGTTTGGAATAAAGCTCCACACATTGTTCTATCCGCCGAACACTTTGCAAAACACGTACAGCATCATCCATCTCAATCACGCACAAAAAAAGCTAAACACACTATTTTAGTACGTTGTACATGATGTTGTCTGTATTTTAATGGAAAATTACCACGCTATTTATCGCTCTGAATATCTAAGCCAAATACTTTTCTTCCTGATCCCATGAGTGAAAATCATTATAGGGAGCGAATATTTTTTCTTCAAATTGATTGAGATGAAATAGTTTGAATTGAAACTATTATTATATAAAATAATTAAATTTAACTATAAAAATCAATATTATATAATTTGTGTAATTTTATGTAATGGATTAAAATTCAAATTTGAGCAAATATTAATCTATTCAATATTCATGCCAGTATTGAAATTTTTGCTAAATTCTAGCATTCCAGTATAATTCAGCTCCTGCTTTTTTAATCTGTTTTCAGAATTTTCTGATTTATCGCAGTCACTTGAATTGATGTATGAGAAATGTTCTTAGAACTCATATATTCAGCACATAAAGTTGATGGGTAATATACAGATCTGACTCTCCTCTCTTATTGATTCTATTGGTGTTCAAATGTCTGATATTCAAAATAATGTAATCAAAGAAATACATCCTAGAATATCCGTTGCACCAATGATGGATTGGACAACTTAAAAATTAAATCACCATAAAATCAACAATATAATAAAACAAAAAACAACCAGGGTGTAAAAAAGGTGTAATTTTATCGTTTGAGTTTAAAAAACTGAAACATTTAGAAAATTAAAATCAATATACCTTTAGTTTATCCAAATATTTAAGATTAATTTAAAAATAAAATATTTTATTTTAAAAAAACTTAAAATCAAGATTTTTTTAAGCTAACGAATATTTTAATAATATACTAATTATTATCAAGATAATAAGATATTATTTTATGAAAACTATATCATCAAATTTTAACTAAATTCTTAAGGGGGCATTCATGACAAATAACATTGGTAGTCAGTGGTATAAGTTCGATTTCCATACACATACACCAGCTTCATTAGATTATAGAGATAACCCAGCTCCATCTTGTCTAGATTGGTTAAAAGCAGTTATGTCAGCAAAAATTGATTGTGTTGCCATTACAGATCACAACACAGGTTCAGGAATTGATTCTTTAAAAGATGCTTATCTTAACTGTCAAAACGAATCTTGGTTTAGACCTTTAACAATTTTTCCAGGGTGTGAAATAACTATTTCACAAGGACAAGGTCGCATACATTTTTTAGCTATTTTTGATCCATCAACGAGTTCAGAAAACATTACTCATTTTTTAGGCAGTTGTGATATTCAAGGTAAAAGTGGTGATCCAGAAAATAGTTTTACACAGCTATCAATAGCAAGTGTTATTGATAAAATTAAAAATGCAAATGGATTAGCGCTACCTGCCCATATTGAAGGACCAAAAGGATTATTTGAAGGAGTTACAACTACAAACCCAGATATTAAAGCAATATTAAAGCATATTAATGCTGCACAATTTATTGATATTGATTATTTAGATGGTGAAAAAATTGATATAGGATTAAAAGAGGACTGTAAACATTTAGCAAGATTAAAAGGTTCAGATGCTCATAAAGTAGAAAACTTGGGTTCAAGTTACAGTTGGGTTAAATTATCTGAAAAAAGCATTAAAGGTCTTAAATATGCATTAATGGACCATCATTTCTGTGTACTAAATCAAATAAATGATCCAAACACAACTCCCCCATCTTATATACGATCTCTAACAATAAAAGAGATGAATCATTGTGGTAAGTTTACTAATAATCTACCTATTTTCAACTTACATCCATTATTCAATGCCATAATTGGTGGTCGTGGTACAGGTAAGTCTACTTTCATTGAGGCATTGAGACTCGCTCTTGGAAGAAAAAATGATATTAATAATTTAAAGAATATTAATGATGATATAAGTAGCTTCATCGAAGGTGTTACTAATGACAAGACTGAAATCACTCTAGAAGTAAAAAACCATGCTTCAGAATACTCATCAACTTGGACAAAAAATAAAGAGATTTCTCTTTCTAGTAAATTAAATGATGTTTGGCATCCTGACCAAGGTAGTATTATTGAAAGATTCCCTGTTAATATTTATAGTCAAAAACAAATTAATGCATTATCAACTCAACCTAATAGTCTGATGGAAATTATTGATAGATCACCTGAGGTTGGAAAAAATTATCTTGAAAACAAGATAAGATTAGCCCAAGAAGAATTAATGAGTTTAATAAATGAAGAGTTTAAAATTCAAAACTATATTAAAAATGAGGGAATTATAAATTCTGAATTACAAGCACTCAAAAACAATATCATTAGCTATCAAACTCAAGGTCATAAAAACCTTCTTGAAAAAAAAGACCTTATGTACAAGGTTGATAACTATCTAAGAACTGTAAATTTAGATCCTTTTAAGGAAAAATTAGACTACTTGAATAACTTTCTACTCCCTCCAATAAACCCAATACCCTATAACGAATTACCATTCGATTTAAAAGATGAACTTGAACAAATTAATATTGATTTCATAAGTAATTTCACACTAATTAAGAGCCAGATTTTTAATATTAAAACTCAATTAGAAGAGGCTATCAACCAAAGAAACAATGCTATTTTTTCATCGAAATGGAATTTTGAATTCAATGACACAATAAATAAATATCAAGAAATGGTCAGGGATTATCAAGCAAAAGGTATACCCTTCAACTCCCAAGATTACGACAACTGGATTACTCGGCAAACTTACTTAGAAAATGAGTTGGTTTCAATCTCCAAATCAAAGTTAAGATTAGCTGAAATCACACAATTTAAGCAAAAGGAATATAACTCTATAATTAATTCGAGATTAGAATTAAATAAAAACAGACAATTATTTGTCGATTCTGTTTTAAATGGTAACAAGTATGTCAAAATTAATGTGAAACCATTTTGTGATACCTCTTCGATAGAATCTACTTTTAGACAAATTATTGGTACAGAAAATTTTCAAGCATCAATTTACAAAGAAGATAACCCCGCTGGTTCACTTCTAAATAACTTCATTAATTGTGAAGCCACAGCTCAAAATAAAATTGCTGCCAAAGATGAGCTTTGTCAGATAGTTAGTTCACTGATTGTTGGCTCTGTACCACCAGGTTATAGTATTGATCAAAGACTTCTTACTCATCTAAGTAATAAATACAAACAGCAACCAGAGTTTTTCTCAAGACTCGTAACATGGTTTCCTGATGATCAATTAGAAATCAAATATTCAAAAAGTGGTAATGGACAAAGTTTTTCCAATATTGCAAAAGGATCTGCGGGACAAAAAGCAGCAGCAATCCTCGCTTTTCTTTTAAGTCATGGCAATGAGCCTATCATTATAGATCAGCCTGAAGATGACTTAGACAATGCATTAATATCTGATTTGATTGTAAATCAAATACATAAAAATAAAAATAATCGTCAAATTATTATTGTGACTCACAACCCTAATATTGTTGTTAATGGTGATGCCGATTTAGTAAATGTTATGCACTATCAAGGAGGACAAGTTCAAATTAAAAGCTCTGGAAGTCTAGTTTATCAAAGTATAAGAGATGATGTATGTGAAATAATGGAAGGAGGTAGAGACGCATTTCATAAGCGTTTCCAAAGGATTGGTTCTATCGATTTAATTTGAGTAATATTTCTAATTAAAATGGAATATATAGTTAATGTAAATATACAATGTATTCCATTTTTAAAAATACTACTAAGTTCCTTCTCGCTCTCTATTAAAATAGGGCTATTGCATGTCTAGGAAGAAATTAACAAAAAAATCTTTTGGATAGGATGAAGCGATTTCAATAGATACTAAGTTTAAAACAATTTTACAATTATGCTGCTTTTAAAATTGTAATTTCTATTATCAACCTAAATTAAGACCATTCACCATTGAATGAATATTTTTGAAGACTGCATACTGTACGATTTACTTGGCACAAGTAATACTTGATGCAAATCAACACCATCCCGTTAAATTAAGTTCATGTAATACTATAATACAAAGTGATATGAAATATGGAAAAAATAAAAGTATTTGATGCACAGCACCTACAAGCGGCATGTAAGATTTTAGCTGATACGCAACTAGGTCTTACTGGATCAGAAATCGGCTACATTCTTGCTGACTGTCAACTGCAGGATATAACCCCACAAATGACAAAATGGAAACGCCTATTTAATGCATTGATAACAGCTCAAAATAATTATGGTGTTGGCAACCATTTAATCATGTTCATTACCAGAGCACTGAATCCTGTTAGCTACTCAAGAAATAAAGATATCTTTATCTGGCGAAAAAACGAGCTAAACGTTGTTCTTGCTTTTTCTGGTTTGGAAGTGGGTGATGATGGAAAGGTTCGTAGAGTTACAAAAGAAGCTACCTTGAAAGGTGCATTAGCGCGGGCAAATGCATTAAAACGTACATTAGAGGATAGAAAGGCTCATGTTGAAATTTTTAAATACTGTCAGGCAGAACTACTAAATGATAATTACTTTCACGCTGTACTTGAAGCAATTAAAGGTATCGCAGAAAGAATAAGAATTCTATCAGGACTTGGAACGGATGGAGCTGAATTAGTAAATACAGTCTTTTCAGTAAAAGCTCCTATTTTAGCTATTAACAATTTACAAACAGAAACGGAAATCAGTGAACAGAAAGGCTTTGGCAATATTTTAGTAGGATTATTTGGTACAGTAAGAAATCCGACTGCTCATGCACCTAAAATTGTATGGCAAATGTCAGAACAGGATGCCCTAGACATTTTATCACTGGTCTCCTTTGTCCATCGCAAATTGGATATAGTAACCAAAATCTAACTTTTATAATCACCAAACTTTCTAAATTTCCTGAACATGACTAATAATCATGGGAGGACTGAAACGATTATTAGTTGGAATCCTCAGAATAAAATTCCTCAACAATATATCTAGTCCCTCTTCACCGCCCACTTCAAAACTGGCTTTGCCATAGCCTTGTCGTCGTGCCACATGATCTAAAGCTTCCTGATAAAAACCTACAGTCTTGCTTTGCTCTTCAATTTGCTTGGCTGAAGTAATCGCCTCTTGCAAATTGACACCATCACATAAAGTTAAGTCCACGTAGTAGATTAAAGTCCGATAACTTTGAGTGGTACTTTTTCCTCTCAGCGTAAGTTTTGCAAAGGCAAACATGAAAGTAGATCACCTGAAGCTGCATGGTAGTAACGAAGCTGTGCTCCCAAAGTCCGGATACTATTAAAAACCGTGGTTCTAAAGATGAATGTACCTAACTCATCCGATTCATCCTGATTGACGTAAGGTCTGCCGTAAGGCTTACACAAGCCACCTTGAGCCAGTGGGCAAAGATCAGGTGATGGACATGGATATTGTTCAATTCCATTCTTTCCAAGTCGTTGACAAGTATCTCCATACCTTATGCAGATCGGTCGGCCAGTTTGTCGGTCAAATAAGGTGTACTCAGCCAGCAAGTTGAGTTCTGGATCACTAAAAATCATCCAAACAGGAATAGTTCTGAGTTTTTGGTTTTAGCTCGGAGTTGTTCATCGATTGGATGTTTAATCCAACTTATCTTATTCTGTAAAAGCTGGCTATAAAAAATAGCCAGAATAATAAAAAATGTATATTAGATCAGAAATCATTCAATAGTACATTTCCATATTTTTCACGTAAATCTTTTTTTACTATCTTACCAGTTCCACCGATTGGAATAGAATCTAAAAATATAACTTTATCGGGAATTTGCCATTTAGCAACTTTATCTTGGAAAAAATCAAGAAGCTGTTCTTCTGTAATAGAGTTTTCACTGCTCTTTTTAACAATTAAGATTGGACGTTCATCCCATTTGGGATGTTTTGCCGCAATAGCTGCAACTAATGCAACTCCTGCATTTTCTAAAGCAATATTTTCAAGTAAAGAAGAAGAAATCCATTCTCCACCAGATTTAATGAGATCTTTAGCGCGGTCACTTAAATTAAGGTAACCATCATTATCAATGGAAGCCATATCACCTGTATCAAACCACCCATCTGATGTTAATAATCTACTTTCTGTTTTAAAATATTTTTCGACAACCCAATGACCTTGGATTTGTAAATATCCGATATTTGAGCCATCATTTAATAAAGTCTGAGTAGCATTTTCTTCGTTAGTAATACGAATAGAAACACCAAATGGCGGGCGCCCTTGGGACAATCTTAACTTCGTTTTCTCGTTTTCATTCAGTTTACCATGTTTTGCTTTTAATTGGTTGATAGTGCCTAATGGGCTTGTTTCTGTCATTCCCCATGCATGTATGGTTTCACAATCATAGCGCTCTTTAAATTCTTTTATAATTGTCGATGGACATGCAGCCCCACCTACTATAGTACGCTTTAAACTTTTCAATTTAGTATTTGAGGTACGAGCATGAGTTAAAAGTGTCTGCCAGATAGTTGGCACACCCAATGCTAAAGTAATTTCATATTTATCAATTAATTCAATTAAACTTATTCCATCTAACCTACTTCCGGGCAGTACCAAACTACAGCCCACCATTGCAGCAGCATATGGAACACCCCAAGCATTAACATGAAACATTGGCACTACAGGCAAAACAATTTCTTGTGAAGATAAATTAATTGAGTCGGGAAGAGATGCTGCAAAGCAATGTAAAAGAGTTGAACGATGAGAATAAAGTACTCCCTTAGGATTTCCAGTAGTTCCAGATGTATAGCACAAAGAACTCGCTGTATTTTCATCAAATTGCGGCCATTCAAAGACAGAAGATTGAGTTCTAATAAGATCATCATAGAATTTAACCTGCGGTAAAATTTCTTTAATTTCAGGATCAAAACTATCCATACAAATAAAAAAATCTACATTTTTGATATGGGGTTTAATTTTAGCAATTAAAGCTGCAAATGTTTTGTCAAACATTAAAATTTTATCATTTGCATCATTAATAATAAAAATTAACTGATCTGGAAATAGGCGTGGATTAATTGTGTGGCACACCATACCTGAGCCTGAAATAGCATACCAAGCTTCTATATGACGATGATTATTCCATGCGATAGTCGCAATACGATCACCTTTCTCCATTTTTAATGATTTTAATACGTTTGCATATTTTTTCGAATTTTCAGAAATCTCAAACCATGAGGTTTCAACCATACTATCATCCAAATTTTTAGAAAAAATTTTTCTATCTCCATGATATAATGATGCATGCTCAATCAAATTACTAATTAATAATGGTTTAATCATCATATTACCAAACATATTTACCTCACACATTTTAATAAAGTTTTTTTAAAAATTAATATTAATAGCTAATTTAACTATAAAACCACTCAACTAAAAAGTTAATTTTAGTTGAGAAAGCAAAATATTATTCCAAATTTATTTTTTAAAACTAAGGTGTTACTATATTAAACCAGTATCCAAAATCATCTAGCATTGTAAAAAAATTAGAAACTATCGTGATATCGCCTTCATATTGAATTTTTCCTTTAGCTATTAATGATTGAAAGTTCTCTTTTTTTAACAATATAAGATCTAAATCTTTACGATCCACTTTCAATAATAGATCTGCATCATTAAGCTGAGTATCAGCCATTACATTTAAATGAGAATTTTTTAGTTCAAGTGCAATCTGCTCATTGCGGTCAGGTAATTGAAGATTGATTTTAAATTTTTTACCATTTGCTTTCTCTGAGTTTAAACGTACCCCCATGTAATCAAACACTAATTCAGTTCCCATCGCTTGGATAAGATCGGGACCTATTTTTGTTCCTTTCATACTTTTGGGAACCCCATTACGCAGTTCATAAGCAGCTGTTAAATAAGAGTTTCTCCATCCCGCATTTTCAGCTTGATAACCAAGTTGTTCTAAAGCATCTGCTTGTAAGGCTTTCCCCTTAATATTGTTAGGCTCTGCAAAAACCAAATGGTTAACCAACTCTACCACCCAACGATATTCACCTTTGTCAAAAGCTTCTTGTGCTTTCTTCAGTAAAGTTTCACTACCACCAACTAATGCCACATATTTTTTACCAGCAACATCTGGACTAAGTTTATTTAAATTTGCTGGGTTTGCATCGTAATATCCTAGGTATTTATTTAAAACTCCACGAACATTATGGCTTACTGAACCATGATAACCACGGTTATACCATTCTTGATCTAGCTCACTTGGCATTTTGAATTGGTTATGAATTTCATTAATAGTGACACCTTTATTAGCCAAACGTAAACTTTGATCATGTAAATAACCATACATATCACGCTGTTTTTCCATATAGTTTACGATTGTTTTATTACCCCAGCGTGGCCAATGATGTGAAGCCATTAAAACTTCTGCTTTGACTCCAAAAGTTTGTAAAGCTAAATTAATATTCTTGCTCCACATGGCGGCATCCCGTGTTTCAGCCCCGCGTAGTGTATAAAGATTATGCATACCTGCAACAGTATTTTCTGCCATCCATAAAGTTTTAAATTGAGGAAACCATGTATTCATTTCAGAGGGAGATTCAGTATTCGGCGTATTTTGAAAGACCATTTCAATACCATCAATAGTTAATGTTTCTTGATCTTTCTCAACTATATATGTAGGTGCAAGTAAACCAATAAAGCCAATTGGGAGAGCTTTTCCTAATGCAACATCAACTGTGCCATATATATTTTTAGCAAGATAATTACCATATTGATAAGCACTACGTCTCTGCATGGCATTTCCAGCCAGAACATTTTCTTTAACTACATGCTCCATAAAATCTCTAGGGGCAATAATTTGTACCTCGCCCTTATCTACCTGCTCCTGACTGATGATTCCTTTCACCCCTCCAAAATGATCAACATGAGCATGACTGTAAATAACTGCTTTAATAGGATGATATCCTAAAGTATCGGTTACTAAAGAATAGGCAGCTTTAGCTGTTTCTGGAACAGTTAAAGGATCCAAAACAATCCAACCAGAATCCCCCTTAATAAATGTAATATTCGTCATATCAAAGCCTCGAACTTGATAAATTCGATCTGTCACCTTAAACAAACCATAATTCATGTTCAGTTGAGCTTGACGTTGCAAACTAGGATTAATAGATGGATTAAATTTGGTATTTTCTAAAAAATCAAATTGGGAAAGATCCCATATTATTTCACCATTATCATTTTTGATCTGTTTTGATTTTGGTTTCGCAATTAAGCCCTTTTTAGCAAATTCAAAATCTTGACGATCTATAAATGGCAATTCAGATAATAATGCCATATTCTTTTGTTCAGTATATTGAGTAGCAGGCTTACTTTCTAATTGTTCATTTGCTTGAACGCTGCCTATGCATAATACACTCGCAATCATACTTGCCAAAATATTCTTCATCATGGTTAAAATTCCTTTTAAACTTTGCTTAATGTACTTGCCAAATCACCTGTACCTGTCATTTTAGATACTTGTCCAGGTAAAGGCTCACTGAATTCAATACGCTTAATCTTTGCTGCTCGTTCTTCAGAAAACACAGGAATCTGACTCATTGCGAACTCGGAAAGAGCGGTAATGGTAAGGGATGGATTTACCCCTAAATTCCCAGGCACAATTGAGCCATCAAGCACACGTAAATTTTGATACCCAAATACTTGACCCGTAAAATCTACCACTCCATTCGTTTTATCATTACCCATAGCCACCCCACTCATGATATGAGCTGTAGCAGGTGTTCCCAATAAAATTTCAGTGAGTGCTGAACCGGGCTCTCCATCTAACTTTTTAGCGAATAGTTTGGTCGCATCTTCAGCCGAAGGAAATGAAACAGTCAGTGGCGTATCATTCGCCTTTTGTACAGCAGTAATATTATTTTTGAATAATCTATACCATTTACGACGCCATTCCAGATGAATAAATGCTTCAGATTTTTGCATCACCAAGAGAAGCAATGAACTTCTAGCCTTTCCTTTGTAATTTAAAACCTTAAATGTCTTAATTGGATGTAGCAGTGTATTAAACAAGAATTTTAAAATACGAAACATGCCTTTGCCTGTGACCATTGGCACATAAGGCATATATATCCAAGTTCCATCTGATCCTTCAGGAAAACGTGTGACCTCAATATTGGTGTCTTTATCAACAGAAATAAATGAACTGATCGCTACGCCGTCATCTACCTTTTCACGTGTGTTATTCACCGTGGTTAAAGTTTCTGAGTTAGTACGAATCTCTTGTCCCAATAATGATGAGATATTGGGTAGCGTTTTGTGCTGATCACGCATTTTAAGTAATAGTGGCACTGTCCCCATCACACCTGCAGACAGAACAACCCCACGACTACGTAATGTGTATTGGCGTACTTTTTTATCTAGTGTTTCTTTTACCGTAATCTCATAGCCCATACTTCCATCTGGACTCAGTGGCACAATTTTCATTACTTCAGAACTTGGGCGAATTTCAACACCATTTCTTTCGGCAAAATATAAGTAGTTTTTCATCAATGTATTCTTAGAGTTATTTCTACACCCCACCATACATGCACCGCAAAATATACAAGGTTTTCGGTCTGGTCCATCTCCATTAAAATAAGGGTCTTTGACTAACTTATTTTGTGGAACATCTTTTTGAGGGAAAAAAACGCCTGTATTTACAGTCTTAAATGAGCTTTCATATCCCATTTCTTTAGCTACTGCTTTTAAAGTATCATCTGCTACATTCGTATAAGTATTATTCGCCGTACCCAACATACGCTGTGCCAAACCGTAGTAAGGCATTAAAGTGTCTTTCCAATCTTTTCTAATTTTGCTCCAGGCTGCGGATTCAAACACTTCATCTGGCGGAATTAAATGTACATTGGCATAGATTTGCGAACCACCACCGACACCGACTCCATGAATAACTGTAGTTTTGCTGGTGAACGTAAATTGTAATGTACCTGTTAAACCTAATTTTGGTAGCCACAAGTAGTTTTTCATATCTAAATTAGTAGATGCAAAGTCCTTATCTTTACGGCGCAATCCTTTTTCTAGGATCAAGACAGAATAACCCTTTTCACTTAAGCGTAATGCGCTGACTGACCCACCAAAACCTGAACCAATCACAATTTGATCAAAATCAAAGTCTTGTTTACTCATCCTATTAACTCCCTTAATAGTGCTCTCTATTCATTTTAAGAGCATTTATTTCCCACATTTTTACCAAAAAAATCACGAAAAAATTATTTTGATAAAATGCGCGATCCTTACTTTAAGATTTCATCTTCACTAAAAGGTTAAAAACCCAAGTCGCAAATTTTCCATAGGGGGGTGCTAGAAACTTCATACTTGAAAAGCTCGCCTGATAAAATACAGGACGTAGTTTCGAGAAAGTCAAAAATCCTTCATAACCATGATAATGACCCATACCACTCGCACCAATGCCGCCAAATGGTAAATCATGCTGTCCCACATGAAACAGAGCATCATTAACTGATACACCACCAGACATAATATTATTAATATAAAATTCCACTAGATTTTTATTATAGCTAAATGGATAAAAGGCTAAAGGTCGATCTTTTTGGATAATATAATCTACAACTTGTTTAGGTTTCTGATAAGTTTTAATCATCAGAATAGGACCAAATATCTCTCTAAAATCAATTTCCATTTTATCATTACTATTTAAAACAAGAGTTAATGGAATTTTTCTTGTTAATGGATTAGCTTCTTGACGATTTAGATTTATTATTTTTGCTCCTTTAGACTCAGCATCTAAAAGACAACTCATCAATCGCTCATATGATTTTTTATCAATTATAGAGGTATAATCCTTACTATTAATATCTGGAATATGTTTATCTACCCAATTAGTTGAAGCTTGAATAAATTCATTTAATTTAGATTCATGTATAAATAAGTAATCAACATTGGTACAAATCTGGCCTGCATTGAATTGCTTTACAAACATTATTCTTTCAACTGCTTTCTCAATAGGATAGTCAGGATCAATGACAGCTGGTGATTTCCCACCAAGCTCTAAAGTTACAGGAGTTAAATTTTTGGCTGCTGCTTCCATAACTTTACGCCCTGTGGCTCCCGACCCTGTAAACATCAAATGATCAAAAGGGAGTTTAGAAAACTCAATACCAACGTCACCTGTTTCCTCAAAGATTTGTAATTTCTCTCGAGTAAAATATTTTGGAACTAATTTAATGAATAACTGAGAGAGAAATTTTGAATTTTCAGACATTTTAACCATTGCATTATTTCCCGCAGCAAAAGCGGCTGATAATTGCGAAATCATTAAATTAATAGGAAAATTCCAAGGAACGATAATACCTATAACACCTAAAGGTTGTGGAATTACTCTATTTTTTGCACCAAAGTACATAGAGTGATCAACCTTGCGTTTTTGTATCCTAGTCCATTTCTTCAAATTTTTAATATTATTATTAATATCATCTGTTGCTGTAATAATTTCTGCTAATAATGTTTCATGACGAGAACGGTTTCCATAATCTTGATTAATAGCTTCAATAATTTCTTCACAATGGTTAGTAACTAACAACTTTAGATTTAATAAATGTTGTTTTCTTTCAATATTTGTCTCAATTCCATGCATATGAAAGCTTGCACGCTGTAATTGAAAGCAGTCTGCCAAGCTTTTTGCTATAATAGATTGCTCTATAGGAGATCGAACCGTAACTTCCATATTAAGTTCCTTCTAAAGACTAAATAAATCTTTCTATAATCTAAAATTTTTTAAAATGAAAAATTTCTTAAGTTACTTTAGCAAATCACTTGAAATTAGCTTGACTTTTTAGGACACTAGTTTGATCTTTTAAGACAATAGGGAAGATTGTTATGGCGAGTTACATTCGTGCAGCTAGTCTAGGAGGATTTGAAGAGCTTGTACGTAATTATGGTATTAATCCTATTGCAATTTTAAAGCAAGTAGGAATTATGCCGGCTTTATTACGAAATCCAGACTCTTTTATTAATTATGAACATTATTTAAGTTTATTAGAACTAGCATCTCAAACATGTCGAGAAGAATGTTTTGGATTAAAACTTGGAGCATTACAAAACATTAGCACGATTGGCTTAATCGGCGTATACATGTCTCGACAAGAAACTATTTTAGATGCTTTGAAAGTTGCACAAAAATATGTCTATCTACATGCAGAGGGAATAGTATTTCATGTTTCTCAAGTAAATTCTGAATTATGTAAATTAACTTTTGTTCGTTTATCTGACTATAACATTGAAGTCCCTCAAAAATCTCAATTAGCTATATGTGTAATTACCAATATTCTAAAAGATTTAATTGGTCCCATTTGGTATGCTGAAAAAGTATATCTAAAGCAACATGCTCCTAAACAATCTAAAATATTTTCGGAGCATTTCTCTTGTGAAGTTAAATTTTCTACAGATGAGGATGCTTTATACTTCCCTGCTAGTTTTTTAGCAAATAAGCCTTATGCTTTTAATGAGAATCTGGTTAATCAATTGATTTTAAATCAATTAGAATCTCTAAGTAGTACAAAAATAGATGACACAACAATACTTATAGAAAGTTCTGTGAGTATGTTATTAGCTACTGGAGATTGTAATATAGAAAACACTTCCTTATGTGTAGGAATGCATCCAAAAAAAATTCAGCGGTTTTTAAAAACTAAAGGAACTACATTTCGAGATATAATAGAAAGTGTTAGAAAAAAAGAAGCTATTCGCATGCTTGAAGAAGGTGATATGAAATTAACAGATATTGCTTTACAACTTGGTTATTCAGAGTTAGCTATATTTAGTAGAAATTTCAAACAATGGTTTGGATTGCCCGCAACGGAGTTTAAAGAAAAATTAAAAGAACATTCGGAATAACTTTAAAAAACTACAATACTCATTTCGACATCATGAAAAAATTATATTTTTTTAAAATAGTATTAAAATAAAAAGCAAAGCTTAGGCTTTGCTTTTTATAAATTTACCAAACTAAGATTTAACTATTAGACGTTAAATCAACATTAATATGCTGATTTACCATGTAGTGATCCTGCCATGCTGGAACGGAATTGTGTTCCCCACTTTCCATTTACATTCGTAATAATATAAAACGAATCAAAAGTATGACCTGGGATCGGTTTCCCAGCCTTATCTAAACGGGTAAAAGATAAGGCAACATGATATTTATTCGGATTATTTTTACCATCACTGCCTGATTGCACAACGTAACGATAATCCCAACGGGTATTTTCCCAACCAATCGATTTTGCGAGTTTTTGCAAATCCTGATCTTTTGCATACGCCTCTGGCGTTTGCCAAACAGTTACTTGATTACCAGACATACGAACATGGGGATAATTCAACGTTTTTGCCCATGCAAGTTCATCTTTAGCATTGAAGGTAGTTAAAAAATCATCTAATGCCTTACATGGCACTTCAAATTGTGGGTTATAGCGGCCTTTTGCATCTTTTGCACAACTGTCTGGTAATGCTGCCTGGGCCGAAACGGTAAAAAGTTGTGAAGCTAAAATACCTGCAGCCAATAATGTAGATGCTTTAACGAAAGATTTCATAGTTTATTCCTTGAGATAAAATCCATTTTTACAATCTGATTTGAATCATGATAAAACCAGATTGCTATTTATATAGACTTGAAAATTTCAAGCCCTTTCCAATATCAGATGCTCTATGACAAATGATATATTTGATTACAGACTCGCTAAAGTCTCAGAGGTAATTCTGCGAATTGATCCATCTGTCAGCAATTTCGATTGTTCAGGATCATGTCCATACAAAACAAAAGCACCTTTGGACTGTAACTGTTTAAATAAATTAAAATTATTTAACATTGCTTGAGCATCATTCACCACCATGGCATCAGGTAGTGTCATCTTTTCAAGGGAGGCTTTTAAATAACAAGCATCTGCGGTAATCACTACATCTTTACCCTCTATTTTGACCTTGAGAGATTGATGTCCTGGTGTGTGACCAAAACTCGGAATTAACATAACAGAACCATCGCCGAATAAATCATGCTCACCGTCAACCTCAAGTCGATCATGACCTAAATCATAGTGACGCGGTACATAGATTTCTTTTTCAATATTTTCTTCATCTTTAGCAGCCTGCCATTCACGTTTCTGAATAATGAGACGCGCATTGGGAATGCAGGCATTGCCACCACAATGGTCAAAATGTAGATGAGAATTAATGATGAAATTAATTTTTAACGGATCGACACCAAATGCTTCCAAGCGTTTCGCAACATCTTCACCCGGAACAAAATCTACAGTGGTTAAGTCTGCAAATCCACCTAAAGCCTTTTTAACTACAGATTCATCTTCTGACTGCAGCGGCAATTCCAATCCAGTATCAAATAACACCGTCCCTTTCGGATGCTCAATCAAATAGCATGGAACAGGAATCGCCAGACTCCCAGTTTCTCCAGCCATAAAAAAACCATAAGGCATTGTGATCCAGCCACATGTCATGGCATATAATTTCACTTCTTCCATTTCAAAGTTCCTTTTTAACGTTACGCTTTCAAAAAACCAAACAACCTTTTGGCTGCTTTATTCACAAACCTCCCGTACAGATATATTTCAACTCCGTATATTCATCTAAACCATATTTAGAACCTTCACGACCAAATCCTGAAGATTTGATCCCGCCAAATGGCGCCTCCGTTGTCGAAATTAAGCCTGTATTAATCCCCACCATTCCATATTCCAAAGCTTCGGAAACTCGGATACTACGCTTTAAGCTCTCTGTAAAAATGTATGAGGCCAAGCCATATTCGGTATTGTTTGCACGCTGAATGACTTCTTGATCCGTCTTAAATTTAAAAATAGGTGCGAGCGGAGCAAAGGTTTCTTCTTTAAAACACAACATTTGATCATTGGCATTGATTAAAATCGTAGGTTCAAAAAAATGAGTTCCTAATGCAGCTTTTTGACCACCTAGAATCAACTCAGCGCCCATACCAATAGCATTAGCAATATGTAAAACGATTTTGTTCACTGCTTTTTGGTTAATTAAAGGGCCAAGATCAACGCCTTCTTGCAAACCATTTCCGAGCTTTAATTGAGAAACTTTAATTTTTAATTTTTCTACAAATGCATCATGAATAGATTCATGAACAAAAATACGATTGCTACACACACAGGTTTGCCCTGCATTTCTAAATTTACTATCGATCGTGCCCTGTACAGCCAAATCTAAATCAGCATCATCAAAAACAATCAAAGGTGCATTTCCACCCAACTCAAGTGACATTTTTTTTAGCGTCGATGCTGATTGTTGCATTAACAAAGCGCCTATGGGCGTAGAGCCCGTAAAACTCACTTTCTTTACAATACTGCTCGCCGTTAATACCGGTGCAATTTCTTCTGCGTGACCTGTAACCACATTCAGAACCCCGCTTGGTATTCCAGCCTTTTCCGCCAAATAGGCTAATGCCAAAGCACTAAAAGGTGTCTCTTCAGAAGGCTTCACAATCATGGTACAACCTGCAACCAAGGCTGGAGCAGCTTTACGTGTAATCATCGCTGCTGGGAAATTCCAAGGCGTAATCGCGACACAAACCCCAACTGGCTCACGAATTGTTTTTAACCGTTTATCATTTGTCGGTGCAGGAATAGTATCGCCGTACATGCGACGTCCCTCTTCTGCAAACCAGTCAATAAAACTTGCTGCATAGCTAATCTCACCTTTTGCCTCATTCAGAGGTTTGCCCTGTTCAATGGTCATAATGGTGGCCAGTTGATCTTTATAATCCAGCACCAATCGCGCCCAGTTTTTCAAAATGTCAGATCGTTCTTTAACACTTTTCATTTTCCAAGTGTGTAGTGCATCAGAAGCAGCTTGAATTGCCTCATGAACTTGTTCAACACCCAAAGCTGGAATGGTTGAAATAAGATCATTATTTGCAGGATTAAAGACCTCAATCGACTGATGATTGGACGAATCAACCCAATTTCCGTTGATATAAGCTAAATTTCTAAATGTGTCTAAATGAAGAATATCCATATTTAATCCTTAGTAACGTTCTAAATAGCGTTGTCGCTTTTTCACAAGTGTGGACTGATCAATCCCTAAAATTTGTGCGGCTTTTTGTGTCGTTTTATATCGCTCCAAAGCCTGAGAAATTATGTTGTATTCAAATTCATCGACCTGTCTTTTGAGACTTTGATCTGTAGAAGACGTATGTCCTTTTTGAATTGATTGCTGAATATTTGCTGGTATATCCTGTGGTTGGATGATATCCATTTCACTCATGACGACTGTCTGTTCGACAAAGTTGGTTAACTCTCTTATATTTCCTGGCCATGCATATCTTTTGATTAAATCAATCGTTTCCTCTGCATAACTTTTATTCAACCTGTATTTTTCATTGAAAATTTCTAAATAAAGTTCTAGTAGTGGACCCAATTCATTTAGGCGGTCTTTTAAATCATCAAGATGTAAAGTGGCTACACAAACACGGTAATACAAATCATTTCTGAACAAACCTTTTTCAACCAAGCCCAATAAGTCATGATGTGTCGCGGAAATAATACGAACATCGGTATAAATATATTCAAAACCACCTACTGGAATAAAACGGTTGTCTTCCAAAACCTTCAAAATTTTGGCTTGTAGCGCAAGCGGTAAATCACCGATTTCATCCAGAAATAGCGTTCCACCATTTACTGCTTCAAACAATCCTTTTTTCCCTTTCTGTAACGCCCCGGTAAACGCACCCGGCACATAGCCAAACAGCTCTGATTCCAACAGACCCTCAGGCATCGTGGCACAGTTTATTTCTAAAAAAGGCTTATCTCGACGTTCACTGCATTTATGAATATGACGCGCTAAAACAGTTTTCCCCGTCCCAGTATTACCTTGTATTAAAATTTTAATATCAGAAGATGCTATTCTTTCAGCTTTTTTATAGGTGCGATTGGTCGAGTCACTTAAATGCTCTAAAAAACCTGTAGTTGATTTTAAGCCTGAATATTTTTTCTGTGTATTTTTAATATCCTCTAGTTCTCTTTGTGCATTCTGTGCTTCTGTTAAAGCCGTAATATCTCTTACAGAGGTAATAACTGCAATTAACTTCTTTTCCTCATTAAATACTGGATGCCCAGTAACCAATAATTCTTTCCCATTTTTTAAAGACTGAAGCAATGTTTTCTCTTGGTGTGTTTTAATTACATCCAGAGAAACCGATCGAGAAATAACACCTTGTTTTACTAAACTTTGGATTGGGATATTTAAAAGATTTTCACGACTCAAACCTGTGAGCTGTAAATATCCATTATTCACAAATATAATAATTCCCTTTTCATCTGTAATGAAAACACCATCATCGATAGCATCAACAATTGAAATGAACATTTTTTTTGAAATGCCTATTTCATTAAGATCACGATTTAATAGAAAATCTACCCAATCCATTTACTTCATTCCTTTGATTTTAGTAAGCCGCCTCATAGATTTTTTCAATCTCTTGAAGATTCAGCTTTCGTGGATTATTTCTTAGCAATCTTTCAATTTTAATTGCTTCGGCCGCCAGCTCTGGGATAACTTCTTTGGGTATATTGAAATGATTTAAACCCTTTGGAATATTAACCATTTCACATAAAAGATATAATCGATCAATTACTTTGTTTGCGATTTGAATCGAGTTACAACCAACAATAGATTCATCAAAACACTGTGCGATGATCCTAAACTTATCTAAACATGCGATCTTGTTATATTCCATGACATAAGGTAACAACAGCGCATTACTTACACCGTGTGCAATATGGAAACGGCCTCCCAATGGATAAGCCAAAGCATGTACAGCGCCTACACCTGCATTACCAAATGCAAGACCTGCCATTAAGCTTGCATTGGCTAAATCTTCTCGTGCTGACATATTTTCTGGATTAGCATAGGCTGCTGGCAGTGATTTCATAATCAAGGTCATTGCCTGAATTGCAAAGGCATCGGTTAATGGAGAGGCATTCACTGAGATAAATGACTCTATTGCATGAACCAATGCATCTACACCACTTGCTGCGGTAATCGAGGGTGGACAACTTACCGTCATTTCGGGGGCAATAATGGCGACATCAGGCAATAAATAATCACTAACAATTCCTTTTTTCACCTGATTTACAGTATCAGATAAAATAGCGATATTGGTTACCTCGGAACCTGTCCCTGCTGTTGTTGGTAGTACAATTAAAGGTAATCCTTTCTGTTCTACTTTATTTTCACCAAATAAACTATCTAATGGTGTAGTATTATTTCCATATATGGCAACACATTTTGCGGTATCAATAACACTTCCACCGCCTATTGCGATAATGCCATTATATTGATCTCGCTCGAAAAATTGTTTGGTTTGCAATACAACATCAATTTCTGGCTCAGGAGTAATATCTGAATAAATTTTAAATTCAATATTATTATCTATAAGATTTTGTTCTATTTTTTTTACTGCTACAGAATTTAGCACTCCTTTATCAGTTAATATCAAAATTTTTGACATTTTCAATCGATGGATATGATGAACTAACTCATCAGAAGCCCCTAGACCTGTCACCAGCTTACTAACCGATTTAAATAGATGAATTGACATATTCCATAATCCTTTATTAATACTATCTATTTTAATATTGCAAAGAATATGCCAATTAACAACATACTGATTTTAAAGGATTATAAAAAAGTAGCAGATAATTTTTAATGAAAAATTTCATAATTTCATGTAAATAATTCATTAAAAAATTAAACACCTCCCTTTAGAATTAATATATTAATTTTTTATTTCAATACTTTTATAAATTTATAATATTAACAGCTCTTATTTATTTAAAGACTGAACAGATTGCTGCATTTTTTGAATTACGTGAACATGAGTTAAATCATTAGGTTGCTGACTTTGCTCTGAATTCGCTTCATCCGTATAAAACTCTTCAACAATATCTAGCCCCTCTTCACTACCCACCTCAAAGCTAGCATTGCCATAGCCTTGCCGAGCAACATGATCTAAAGCCTCTTGATAAAATCCTGATGCCTTACTCTGCTCATCAATTTGTTTGGCTGAGTTAATCGCATCTTTGAGGTTTGTACCATCACGTAAAGTTAAGTCCACGTAGTAGATCGGTGTTCGATAACTTTGCGTCGTGCTTTTTCCTCTCAGAGTTAGTTGCAAAGGCAGACATGATAGTAAATCTCCCGATGCAGCATGATAATAACGAAGTCGTGCCGCCAGAGTCCGGATACTATTAAAACCCGAGGTTCTAAAGATGAACGTCCCTAGCTCATCTGATTCATCCAAATTCACGTAAAGTCTGCCATAAGGCTTACAGTGTCCGCCTTGAGCCAAAGGACATAAATCAGGTGATGGACATGGGTGTTGTTCAACCCCATCTTGTCCAAGTCGCTGACAAGTTTCACCATTACCTGTGCAGATTGGCCGACCCTTTTGTCGATCAAACAAGCTGTACTCTGCTCGTAGATTCAGTTCAGGATCATTAAAGATCATCCGTACTGGAATAGTTCTGAGTTTTTGATTTTGTGCTTTGGCACGTAGTTGTTCATCCAATGGATGTTTCACCCAACCATCCTTATTCTGGATCTGACTGGTAATGGTAAACTGGTCATCCTTTTCAGGGACACGCTTGCCATTTTTATCGACGATCTTGCCGATACTGATACGTCCTAATACAGGTGGTGTGATTGCTAAACCTTTAATCATGTTGTTTTCCTCTGCGGTAATTTTTGACGATTGCCCCTTTGATATGTGTAAGAAGCAAACATTTTTTAAATGCATAAATTCAACGCAGAACAGTCCATTTAGCCGTCAGTAAGTACTTCACGGTACTTGCTGGCGACGGGGGCTGTTTTGCGCTTTTTTGATGAAATGGGATTTGGAGAAGTGATGTGGAAGTTCGGAAGGATTTGCTTAGGCTAATTAACTTGGCTTAATCATCCTTGGTGTAAATCTGGAATCTACGTGAACCCTGCTTGTTTTGCGGGAACTGTTGTAGAAACTCTGGATACTGTTGCAGTAAGGATTTACTATCTAAGCTGACCGAATCTTTAGATTTCTTCCAAGTGACAGAACCCGCCTTAAATATGGCTCGTTCTGCATCCTGCATCTTGATTTGGATTTGATGCTTAAGCTGATCAAAACTGCTCTGGTGTTGCTCCAGCAAATGACGTTGTTGCAGTAATTGCTCAAAACACTGATTGGCTGTGACATCCTCTGATAGATCAGTAGTGCTGAGTGGTATATGGGCTGGATATAAAAGCTGTAAGGCTTTGGCTGCTGAATCAGAAGCATCGACATCAGGTGGTACATCCTTTTCAACACACTCCCAGAAGTAACGCTCTGCATTGATTAGATATTTGATCACCGTTTCACTGCGCGTGACCTTAAAGATTCGGGTTTCATGCCCACAGATCAAGGCACAAATATGTGCTGCCTGCTTACCTGTCACCGCTAATTGATGTTGCACTTGGCACAGGACATATAAAGGCACACCATCTCGCCAGAGTTTTGAACCATATTCTCCAACGGTTTTACATTCCAAGATTTGCACATCTGGGTTGCCCACCACGGCATAGTCCAAATTAGCGAGCATAAAATGCTTATCCTCGTCAGGGTGTTGCAGCACCGCATTGACCCGACGGACTTTGTGATTGGTATGCATGCTGTAGTATTGGGCCACTAACGGTTCAAGCTGTTTACCCCAATATAAAGGGGCATAACCTGCACTTTCATCTTCGATGTTTTGCTGCATCCGTCCGGTCTTGATCATCCATAATTCCAGCATCGACATATATGGATTAAGGCCACATGCGGTTGCTGCATCACTGCTGCCAATGCCCTGTTTTCTGACCTCCAGCCATTGTTGGTAATTCAACTTTTTGGTGTTGGCAAGACGTTTTGCTGAAGGTAGTTGACTGGTTTTCTTTGGTGTTTTCTTACTTCGTGTGCCCACCTCAACCTTATGTTCAGTTTCAATCTTGATGGGATAAGGCTGTAAAGGCGGATTTTTAAGGGTGTTCTGAATTTGATTATGACTATTCATAGAGAATATTCCTGTATCGGTAAAATCGTAAAAGCTGAATTTGGGGCATAAAAAAAGCCACATCTGAGGATGTGGCCAAAAGGGTATTGCTTTGCTTACTACGGTTGTTACCGTAGTTATAGATTAGGACGTTAAGCTTAATTCAAACTGAATGGATACCTTGATTTAAGCCACCATTCTTAACGCCTGTTCAAGTCCTCGCTGTTTAATAACTGCTCCCATACCGAACCATGCAGAGTCCAGACGATGATCTCTGCTCATGGCACGACGTTCATGGTCACAGAATTCGGTGATTGAGCATAATAATCCATACGCTGTATCTTTGGCTGAACTTAGCTCTGCCCCACGCCCGTGGCCGTTAAACATGGTCATGACTTTTGACATGGCTCGTCCATTCAGTTCAGTTTTATTGTCTGATCGAGATGAGTTGGCATGATTCGGCATAGCAGCATTTCGATAGAACTGAATAATGCTTTCATCCTGCTCAGCCATGCTCATACTGGTATTGTTAAACACTGCATCAAAGTAAGCCGCTGCTTCTTGTTGAGTCACCTTGCGTTGACTCAGTTGCTTCATTTCATACATATGTTCATCCCAAGCACGCACTGAAATACCTAATTGCTGTTTGACTTTTTCAGCATCAAAACGCGTGCTGTGAGGGACTTTAATCACACCCACATTGTTCGATGAGTTGTTGTGTGCTTTCAGTGCAATCGCTAAAGTGTTGTTGCATACCACACGAATTGAAGTGAATTGTGCGGTAGTGGCGAGTGTGCCATCACAAGCTGTTGCCAATAAAATATAGCCATTACTGACATCTTTGCCTTTCAAAGCGGTGCTTTGTCCTGTTCTAGCTAGTGCCCAGAATTTCTTACCACCTTTGAGTACCCCTGCGGTTTCTAGTTCAAAACCGGATTGTTCAGTGAGGTCTCGATAGAATTCTAGAATTTCCATAGGCTGGACCTCCTGAAAACGTTGACTGACCACAGACAAAGGTGCATGAGTATCTGAACGGTATAAAACACGTTGTTCTTCAAAGGGCATGATGATGCTCTGCCCTCGATGGTTTTGAGCCATATAACTGACATCTGAACTTTCAATCCGCCAGTCCATACCCGCCTGCTGTGCCCACACCTCTAAAGGTTGATTTGGAGACAGTTGATTGCCCAAACCATGCCAAGGGGTTTGTCCTGTGAATGCCATTGTTTCAACTAAATGTGCCATAAGATATGTCCTTCAATTCTGCTGATAATTGTGTATTGCTCAGTATTTATGTGTGCTAATGCTAGATCGGGTTTGATCTGCCAGTACCAGAATCACCCCACCTAAGGCTGCGCCTGCTACACCACCCAGCATTGCTGAAAAGCCCATCGACTTGGCAAGGTTCATGCCCAATATCGCTAAAGTTGTCGGTGCACTAGCTAGGCTGAGTTGCGGTGGTTGTGGTTCTCGAAAGCGAGGACTATACGGTTCTTCTTCTGTTTCCAAATACGACATGGTTTTTCTCCAATGATTGAAATGACTGCTTAAAATGCCATTGCAGACCTCATTAGGACTGTGCTTGGCATTGCTTCATTTCAGTAATATGTATTTGAAATAATTTGGAATCGTATGCCTGCTCATTTTTTACTGAGTTGTACAGAACATCGGGACAAATCGAATTGACCTGTTAAATCGTTATGATTATGATGGGCTTGCTGACCTACATTGTCAGTCGGTTTTGACAGACCGTTAAGCCAAAGCACACTAAAAAGTCTAACTTTTTGGTGGGCGACCCTGTGTGTCCTCCTCTGCGGCGGAACGGGAGGGGGACACCTTCGGGTGTGCTGATCCTTTGGCTATCAGTCTGTCAACCCCTTTTCGTTTCGCCACCATTATTTGACAGTGATGTGGTGAAACTTCTTTATAGCCAAAGGAGTCAATCATGACTGTTTTTTATATTTCTAAATATTCTTCGCCTTTCCCTTTCTGTCATGGCTCATCGCCACATAAGACAGATCATTTAACAGACTAAAGCGATCTGCATAACAGCATCTTTGTCACTGATCGGGCATTTACTTTTCTAATTTTTCAATGAAATTTAAGTCATTGATGTACTGCCATGCCTGAAATGTAGCAATCCCGCCTGTCTGCACATTCTAAAAATCAATAAACAACAATAATCAGGATTTAATTTAATGAACAACCGAATCAAAGTATTTTTACAATACAGTGCTGTCACAGTCTGCTTATCCATCAGCTCACTTTGTCATGCTGATATGAATAAAGTCATGGCACTCATTAATGAACCCTCCTCTGCACCCACAGTTAAACGCTGTGAAGGCAATGTAAATTGCAATGCTTTTGTGGCAATCAGCAGAGAATGGCAAATTATTCCTAAAGATGATCGATTACGTTATTACATCTATAGCGGTGATCTGAATGCCCTTATTCGAGAAGGTAAGGATTTAAAGGAGCAGAAGTTAATTGATATTGATGACTTTGCTTATCAGGTCTTTGATTATCATGCCGAGAATATTAATGACAGATGGTTGTACATCAAAGGCATAGCTGTTCTGAAGTACGTCCAACGTACTCAATTTGGTTCTCAGTAACTAAGCAATCTTTGTGTCATCCATTCTCGAATTAAAAGGAAATTCTGTCATGAAACAGATCGTCATTACGGCTGTCATTTTAGCGACTCTAACAGCCTGCCATAAGACACCTGAACCTTCTTCGCCAGATATTACAAGCGAATCAACCAATACGCCTATCCAAGATGATTCCAAGCAGCAACTGAAAGAGCAGGAAGCCGAAGCTGCTGCCATTGCCCATGATCGTTATGATCCTGACAGTATTTACTCAGGCGTTGATAATACTGATATTCCCCCACCTCAACTTAAGCGCGAGCTGCTACCAAGTGAAGCTGTAGAAGTTAAGTTCCGCCCAATTGGTTCTCCTCCGAACTTTATTGTGGTCACACAAACTATTTATGACACCACTCGTTTGAAAGTGGTCTCTGAAGTGAACGATGTCATTGATAAGGTTGAAATGGATAATCCGAACTGTAAAGTCGTTGGTGTAGAACCATATACAACTAAATTTCCAAATGTGTCTTATTACGGAGATGTATTTAAACTTGTTTTAAAGGGCTGTACTGCTGAAGAAATCAAAGAAGTTTATCTATATACCACGCATGGCAAGCTCACTTATCAAGCAATAGTCGAAGAGTGATTTCTTCAAAAAACACAATTGATTAAAACCAATTTCCTCTGTTTAAGCTCATCCTCTTAATGAATCAGCGCAAAATATTCAAAAATCCAAATGGGTAAGAACAGAGGAGCATTTCTAGGAGTAAAGCATGTCATTCACTAAACTCATGCTCCCTTTTATCTTTTCAATAGCGATGCTGACCGCTTGTAGTCCTGCACAAGATACGGCAAAAAAACCAGCTCAAACTGAAGTATCTGAACTTGATCCAGATACTCAGAAAATCATGCAAACGGATTTAAGTGAGCAAACGCAAAATGATGAAATACCAATATCATCAGAACCAGAGCTCAATGAGACAGAATCAATAGCTCAGGAACAGCCACAAGAACAATTTGATATCCGTGTGTATCGTGCTGAGTCAATAGGTTCAATGACAGGTTATATTGACAAAGTTGACATCATTTCCCTCAATGATCAACCGACTACAATAACAGGCATTCAAATCAATCGTGGAAACTGTGGTATCACACGCATGTACGATTACCAAAATATGCGTTATGGATCAGTAGCTTTAGCTTATCCACGTTGTAAAGTCGAGTACATACGTGAAATCAGTGTCACTACGGCTAAAGGTACTTACGCTTTCCAGATAGGTTAATTTCTACATACGATGTGTAATACTGTAAGAAATTACACATCGTAAAGTAAGGTTTAAATAAACGTTTTCAACAGGAGCAAGGCAGTTGAAAATATGACTCCGACGCCTAGAACCACATAAACTTTTCAACCTCTGGAACTCTTTTCTTTAAAAATTCACGTATTGTCTTTTTCAAACTACTAATATTTAAATTTATGGTCTGAGGTCTGCTTTTTTTAGAAGATTTTAAAGATGGTGAAATACTTTCTTTAAGAGTAATTTGAATATTCGATATCTTACGCTTACCTCTATTGGGAGGTGAAATCGATACTTGAAACTCTTCCAAATCTTGAAAAACCTTCTCTAATTTATTAATAAATGACTCATAGCTTTTACCAAAATCCAGATGTTCGCCATGAAAGTATTCATTGTTCAAGTGGTCATCTTTCTGCCTCTCACCTGAGGTCCCATTGACCAAACTGACAGTATCTTGAAGATCAATAAGAGTTAAGTCACGATCTTCAAAAATCAGGTTACAATGATAGTTAATAAAAAAGAGAGCAAGGATAGCATTTAGAACTGCATCGTAGCCGAGAGAATAAATTTCTTTACGATTTCCAATTCGCTGATTTGAAAATTTATCTAAAATGGATAAAACCTCATTCGCTACTGCAGTTAGATTATTTATTTCATCAATATCAGCAACATCATATTCATTGTTAGTTCCACATCTCATAAAGTCTAAACGTCTTGACTGGTAACCAATTAAAAAATCTCTCAATATAAAAGGCAAATTTTCCGGGTTCTCATTCAAGCTCATTTGAAGTACAAAGTGGGTCGATGTAAACTTTTGATTTATTTTAACGCTGTAATCTAAATACGATGAAGAATCAAAGTATAAGGGCGACGCGTGAGAGAACAGAGGCTTTAGAATTTCATTACATTCTTTAGTACTAGGCAGTCCACTAAGATTTTGTGGATCCTTACTACTATTGAACTTACTATAAGATAAATGAATCGGTAAAAAGTTAAAAAAAAGATCTTCTATATTTAGCTGTGGAAATAGATTCGGAAGATAAAAGCCATTTTCATTCAGATAAGATAAAATCTTTTCTCGTAATAAAGCTCCTGAATCAGGATAAAGAATCGTTTCTACAGCATTCCAAAAACCCACAGAAACTTCATAAAATAACTCTCGTATTTCTTCAATAGTCATGATCTTGTTTGAAACAAGAAAAATATCAGGTAATAAAAGATTACCCGTTTGGATGAAACCAATAGCATTGTCCAAGAGTCTTCTTTCTTCCAAAATAACTTCAACATGGTGTTCAAGCTCTTCGTCAGCAATCTCAGGTTTATAAATCTTATATTTCTCTTCCACCGATATAAGCAACTGATTCTTAATTACAATTCTTGTTTCAACCAAAAATTGATAAAAAGCAGGAAATCTGATCCTAAATTTACAGGCAAAAAGTGCTTGCTCAATATGTCTTTTTACAAGTGGATCAGCAATAGAAAAAACTGCATGTTTATAGGTTTTCTCAGTAGCCAAATTTTAACCCCATATAAATCAATAACTAAAATATAAAAATCTGGATGGATACATTTTTTACTCTCTGTACAACAAACTAGCTCATACCAACTAACCACTTTTAGTCTTGAGGAAAAATACGATGCTCCAATTTGAGAAATTACCACAGTTGTTGCTAGCCACGCACCAAAATTTCGGCAACACCATTTCAATGAATTTTGAATACCGTCTAGCTAGTTTCACCGACATATACCCCTATGCCGCTACTACAAGCGGTCTGAAATGGAGCCTCTCCTCTTGTGGTACCTATATAATTAACAAATATTAATCAACACCTTAGAAGAATAACCATCAATTAACTATGAGTTATATCTGAATAACATTAGATATACAAGGAGACTCTACATGGGAGTATTAGCCCATCCAACTCATCACCGAGTAAGAAAACCAATTACTTCTTTGAAAAGACCTAATATTGTGTCTTTAGACGAAGATCTAGACATCTTTGAAGCTAATCATGGTAATGCCTCAAATATCTTGGATAAGCATCACACCTTAACCTTAAAAGATAGCTTGTTCACACATAACCAGGAAAAAGGCTCTCCTCAAGTACTACCTGAGGATAAGTCTATGTACTTACACTTTGTTTGTTTATGGATCACACAAAGAATTAGCTCTAGAGATGAATGTTTTTTGTATTCCAAACACGAATCTCTGGCATTATCACAGAGATTCTTTATTACGGATTCAACGCTTTGTAATTACTACAAGCAAATCTTCATGTCTGAAGATATTAGTGAAGGCGACTACAAAAGCGAACATTACAATTGTGTTATAGATGCTGTGAGCAAGTTTTGGCCTTACCGATTTGATCTGATAAATCTATGGAATGCACCATCTGCAAAGATCACAATCCACGACGAGAGCAGAATCTCCAAACAAGTTACTGTTGCCGAAATCCTTAATCAAATAAATTTTAAAGTGTATAAAAATATTCATGGCCCTGTTTTCAAAGAAGCTATTCGCGTACGGGTTAGGCGTGCCGCCAATCACTTTAAAAGTGCAGAAAAATACCTTTCTGAATTACGGAAGGATAACGGACGCATGGTCGTTATCCGCGTGGATTTATGTCTACCACAGGAACTCAAGAATATCGGTGTTCTTGGTTTAAAGACTCGCTTTGATTGTTTCACACAGAAAATGAGAAGAAGTAGCTTATTGAAACTCAATGGTTATATCTGGAAGCTCGAATATGGCTTTGCAAAATCATTCCACTACCATTTGATCATATTTCTATGTGGCAGAAAACACAGTCATGACATCAAGCTTGCTCAAATGATCGGTGAAATGTGGGATAAAACTGTTGGAGGTAAAAATTGTTACTTCAATTGTCATTCTACAAAGCATTTAAAACACTACAAAGACATTGTAGTTGGTCGCTTAGAACGGAATGACCATACTAAATATGATCGCTTGTTGAACGTAGTTATCAGATATTTCTGCAAGAAAGATCAGTTCATTGTGCATAAGAGTATTTTTAACAAAAAAACTTTTGATACTGGCCGTACACGTAGTACCCGTAAAAACCTTGGGCGTCCAGTAAAAATTTAAATTTCACAAATAATTTAGGAATACACAATGAACCAAGCTATTAATCTGCTACCGAATAATTGGTGCAACATGCCTCAGTTAAAACTAATCCTTTCTTGTCACTCAGTTGATCAAAACGAAATTGAAGTTTTAACCTCAGTTCAAAAGGCTCTCGTCCGCATGGAACAAGACTCTTTTAAGGTATTTACTGATAAGAAACAAATAAAGTTAAGCCTAGAATGTATTGCATTTTTTAGGTTATTACCTTCTATCGCTCAACTACGATTTAAGACCGATCAATCATTGGAACTCAATCCTTATCTTCAAGTAATTTTTGAAGAAGTGTCTAATCCTATGCATGAGCAGTTTCTCTGTGGAAATCATATGTTTTTAGGTATGGAATATTACCTCAATACCGTTAATCGCATTAAATTCGCTCTTACGCACAATAAATGTGCTCTAAAATTTCTTAAAAGACTAACTCCAATACGAGAGCAAACCAACCAGCAGAAAAAGTATTTCAGCAATTTATTGACCAAAAACCAAGAATTGTCTTGCTTTCAGGTTGATTTACCAATTTGGGACTACCCAACCATAATCAATTCGGAGTCTATGATTTCTAATGAAAAAAATGCCATTAAGGTACTAAAATCATATCTGAAGAATATTCATGCAGCACCTATCTTTGATCAAAAGCTGTGTGATATCCAATGGCGCGTTGTAAAAAATATTCACGGAAATATGATTGGCCAAATTCTAATTTATGTAGTTGAGTTAGAAGAAGTCTATCAACCTTACTTAAAAAAACTTTGGATTGATATGGCCAAAGGTGAGCATTTAAATTCTAGCTTTTATCTAGAACCAAGTATTACAGCTCTTAACTGCTATCTGGGTAATGGTTTTGCTCTGAAAGAATGGAAGAGAAAGTTAGATTTGCTACACACTCACTTAGAGTTTTACAGCTATAAAGCAAATGGTATATGTCTCGAATGGAAAAGTTATACAGGTAACTTCGACAAATTAAAGCTGAAGGAATAGTAAACATGGGGGCAGCAATTAAGTTAGAAACGTTTGACTACCTATTTATGAAATATCGCTCTATGACAGTTGACCTGATGACAATAGTCAACGACTATTATCCTCATTTAAGTAAAGCTGAAGCATTGAGAAAGGCAAATAACTGTGAGTTCCCTTTCTCAGTGTTCAAAATAGATAAAAGTAAGCGTGCCCCTTTTCTGGTGCACATTAATGACTTTGCTGATGTTTTAGATAAACAGTATTCACAAGCTTCCAAAGATTTTGCTACGTTTCATCAATGAGGCGTAGCACCTCTTCCAACTGCATAACATTTCTTCTGGTCTTGACTGAAACATAACGCTGCAAACTGCTCCAAGAATCATGCAAACTTACTTTTTGAATTTCAGGAATAGTAAAGCTTTGCTCTGCAAGTCTAGTGCACCCTTCATGCCTTAAATCATGAAAACGCAAATCCTCAATTCCTAACATCTTACAAGCCTCACGAAACTCTTTGCCTAAACTCTTAGGATTCAAAGGTAAAAGTAGATTTTCATTGTGGCCTAACTTAAGCATTCTGCTACGAACCTCATGATCCATTAAACGTTCAATCATTGTTTTGCAGGGTTCTAAGACATCGAATGTCTTGTGGTTTCCTTTCGAGCCATGAGGATTTTTCAAATCATGAACTTTCCAAGATGAATGATGCTGATCATAATCATCTAAACTTAAACGGGTTAATTCTGCTTCACGTCTACAAGAAAAGATGGCAAACCAGATAACTAAATGCATCGGGTACTTCGTCCCATACCTATTCATTTTCCAGCGCTCGACAAAATACTTTGTTAAAGCTATTAATTCCGCATTGGTTGGCAACCTATCCCTCTTCTTACTAGAAGAGATTTGACGTGTTTTTCTTAGCTGTGCGGTGGCTTTATCAAAACTATTTAAATCAATATCTATGTCCCACATTACAGCAGCATGAGCCAAGACACCACGAATATGTAGAAGTTCGTGTTGCTGAGTGCTTGTTGCAATTGGTTCTAAATCTAAGTGAGGAATCCCAGCTTTTCTTAATGCGACGTGATCGGCCAAATGTACTGATTTTATTTTTGTGATAATATTGCGCGCTATCGGAAATTTCTTAATTAAGTTTAGAGAATAGCGTTTCGTCCTTCCGTACTCGCTCCCAACTTCTTCCAAATATTTATCAATGGCATCAGCCAAGGTTAGGTCTATTAGTTTTTCTTTGCCTAACAAAATATCTGGATTTTCTTGAATCTCAACTTCTCTTTTCTTAAGCCAGTTTTCCGCCACTTTCTTTGAATGGAAAGTTTTGCTTTCAGAAAAGGCAGGATATCCCTTTCGATTGATTCGGATAGCTGCACGGTAACTCACACTACCATCTGCACCTTTTCTAGCTGTAACTGAACCCATAATTTACACCACAAACTATTTTTTGCATTATGGTGTAAAATTTGGTGTAAATGCAAACAGCAAAACTCATATTCACAGGTGTTACTATGCGTTTACGCAGATTCACATACTAGACATAAAGATATGATTTTAAATGAGTATTAACAAAAACCTTGAAACAACTGGTAATCCAAGAATCAGTGTAGCACCAATGATGGATTGGACAACCAAAGATTATCGTTTTTTTGCACGCCTATTTAATCCAAATATCGTGCTATATACCGAAATGATCACCACAGGTGCAATTATCTATGGTGGCGCAAATCGACATTTAGATTTCAATAAACAAGAACATCCTATTGTGTTGCAGCTTGGTGGTTCTAACCCACAAGAGTTAGCAACTTGTACCAAAATGGCGCAAGACTGGGGCTATGATGAAGTCAATTTAAATGTAGGTTGCCCAAGTGACCGTGTTCAGAATAACAAGATCGGTGCTTGTTTAATGGCTGAACCCAATTTGGTGGCGGACTGTATTTACAGCATGCAAAAAGCAGTTTCAATTCCAGTAACGGTGAAACATCGTATCGGTATCGATGACATGCAGTCTTATGAAGAAATGCTGCATTTCGTAGATACTGTTGCGGCAACAGGTTGTACTCATTTCATCGTACATGCCCGTATTGCGATCTTGCAGGGATTATCTCCAAAAGAAAACAGAGAAGTTCCCCCGCTACGTTATGAAGACGTGTATCGACTCAAACAAGAGCGTCCGCATTTGACCATCGAAATCAATGGTGGGATCAAAAGCTTTGACGAAACTCAACAGCATTTACAACATGTTGATGGCGTTATGATTGGACGTGAAGCCTACCACAATCCATATTTGTTGGCTGAGTTAGGTCAAATTTGGAGTTTGGAAGCACCGAATCGTTTTGAAATCATGCAACAAATGATGCCTTATATTCATCAACGTGTGGCCGAAGGCGCACCACTTTCAATTATCACACGCCATATTCTTGGCTTATTTCAAAACTTGCCGGGCGCACGTAAATGGCGTCAGGCATTAAGTGGTGGAAATGCCAAAACCATTCAGGACATCGAAGCTGCGATGAGTAATATTCAAGCGGCAATGCAACGTACAGAAGACTATCTTCGAGAGCATCAAACTGATTAAATCCCCATCAAATCTAAAGTGCCAACTTCATCACAGCGTGAAATATGATTTTACAAATCTTTAAATGCTGTGTTGCTGGCACTTAACCCACTAATTATTAGAATATTATTCATCTGATTCTAGGTGTTCTATAACAGTGCAAACCGCATATCGTTATATTATTACATTAACTTTAAGATTTTTTCAGATTTATCGCTTACCATCTGTTTCGCCATAAATATGGTGCTCATTTGGTTTTAAAGATGCGATAGAGATTGTAGATGATTTACGATGTACCCTCAGTTGATCACAGCATGGTTCACACACCAACCCACATGATTGTGACCGCCCAAGACTCACCGAAACAACCTTCAATCAATGTAAATAAGTTTTCTAAAAAACTGGTACATCGAGCATCGTATCGTAGTTCATCTCAATGCGCGAAGTATGTGCGTATTGCTTTACAAGCTGCTGGCGCAAAAATCACACAACATCCAATCGCAGCAGCGGATTGGGGTAAAACGCTACAAGAAATCGGCTACCAAAAAATCAAACCTGCTTTTGATAATCCTCAAGTTGGTGATATTTATATTATCAATCGTACTCAAAAACATCGTTACGGTCATATCGCAGGATTTACTGGATCACAGTGGGTTTCAGACTTTATGCAAACTAGTTATGACGTGTATAAAGACAAAAATGTCACCTATACCTACTATCGTTTAGATCAATCCATTTAAGAAACCCAAAAAAATATTGAGCATAGGTTTATAGCGCCAGTCCACACTGGCGTTTTTTTTGCATGAAAAATAACTAACTTTATGTGCAAATCAATAATATGAAAAAAACGATCTTAAGCTTTATTACTTTAGCAATAACGACTTCTACAATTGCGACGCCTTATACAGAAACCACTTCAGTATTTAAACAAGTTCCATCGAAACGAATATATCAACCTGACTATCTCATTAAAAAAACAGACCAATCACAGGTGACCATTCACATTCAAAGAAAGAAATATTTGAATGGGATCATCGATTGCCCATCCTTAATTTATTTTGATAAAAAGAAAATTATTTCTCTACATTCATTTGAAGAAACGACCTTATTTCTAAATCCAGATCGTTACTATATTAAATATGCGATTAATAATAGCGGTTGTATCAATCTTGAGTTTTATCAAAACGTACAGCCTGAAATAGATATCATGACCCAAGAGCGGCTTATGCTCGGAGAGCATGTTTATGAGTTTTCTATAGGCGAAAAAACTAAACCGAAGTAAGCGTTTTTTTAGTATCAAGCTTTTTAAGGACTTCTGCTACGGCGACCATCGCAAAACTAGAAGTAACCACGACAGCCGACCCATACCCGCCACAACGTAGTCCCGCACTTGGGCAAACATCTGCGCTAGAAAATGGATTATCAATGGAATAAACACAGGTAATTCCAAATTTCTCTTTCGGTTTTTTACAAATACCTTTCGAGCGAAGTTGTGCTCTCAGCTTCGCGAGCATTGGATCTTGTTCAGTTTTAGATAAATCCGCAACACGAATTTTCAAAGGATCAAGCTTACCGCCAGCTCCACCTGATACGATCAATGGAATCTTGTTAAAGCGACAATGCAGCATCAATGCAAGCTTGGCTTTAACATCGTCAATACAGTCTAAAATGATATCAGGCACAACATTCAGTATGTCTTTTACGTTGTCAGGTGTTAGATAATCATCAATCACATTGATTTTAATTCTTGGGTTAATCTGACGGCAACGCTCAGCCATCACCTCAATTTTTTCTTGTCCAAGCGTCGAAGTCATTGCAGGTAATTGGCGATTAATATTCGATGCAGCAACAACATCCATATCAACCAAGGTCAACTCCCCGATTCCTGTCCGAGCAAGCGATTCAACCGCCCAACTGCCCACACCACCAATTCCAATCACCATGACATGACTTTTCTCATAGTGCGCAAATGAGTCTTCTCCATAAATCTTGGCTACACCCGCAAAACGGCGGTCATATTCATCATTTTGGAGATCAGTCATCACAGGAAATTCTATAGCTTGAGTCAAACTACTATTTTAACGTGTTTATCATCATTTGGGCTATAACGATGATGCATTCGCTTGGCTGTGCTGTTGCTTTTTACTCAATACCATCAAAACGACTAACACAATAAATGTAAGTGATAACGCGAGTAAATTGGCATTGCTCCAACCGAGACTGGTTAAAATCGGCGCTGGTAAAAATGCGCCTAATGTTGCAAATAAAGCAATTATTGTCTCATTCAATCCTTGTACACGATGTTTCTGTTGCTCATCTAAACCAGCGAGCAAAGTTGAAGCCCCTGAGTATGCAAAATTCCATCCTATACCGAGTACGATTAACGCAATATTAATATAGACTCCCGCTTGCCCTAACATTGGAATAAAAGATGACAACATCAATAAGCCAAAACCAATATAAATCATCGTATTGATCCCAAAACGTTGAATCAGCTTAGAGACGAAAAAAGAAGGAATAAACATCGCTAAAACATGCAACTGAATCGAAATTGAAGCGTAATGAAACGAATGATGTTCTTTTAAATGTAAAGATGACATGATCATCATGACATTCATAATGTAAAAGGCAAATGCACCACTCATGATCGCGATCACAATCCTATTAAATGGTAGTTTTGCTCGTTGAACAGATGCTATTACGCTTTGTTGGACCTGTGGTTGTTTCTGTTTGTTATTCCAAAAATAAAGTATCGGCGATAATATCACTGCCAATATACTGAAAATTAAGTAGATAAAGGTAAAATCAGGTAAGCCACTCACCTGTTGAAACTGAATTGCTAAAACTGGTGCAATCAATGCAGCGACTACCCCACCTGAGATCACCATTGCAGTCGCCTTAGGAATTAATTCAGGTGACAGACGATCTGAAGCAGCAAAACGATAAAAGTTAGCGGTAGAAATAAATAAACCTAAGCAAAAATGACTTAGACAAAGCAAATAAAATTGTTCAGTCGTTAGCGCAAAATAACCCAAGACTCCCGCACCAAATAAACACAAGACACCAAGCTGAAATACTAAATGACGACCTAATTTTTTCATCAAAAAAGAAAAGATAAAGGTTGTTAATAAAATAGCTAAAAATTGTAAACCATAAGGAATAGTCGCTAGAGCTTGTGTCGGAGCAAGTTTAAGTCCAACAATCGCTGAAACAGTCACAGAAAGTACCGCTGCAATCAAGTTAAATGCTTGAGCAACGAGTAAAAAATACACATATTTAGGTAACTGATTCAAAATGATCATCCCATTTCATTAAGCATCAATACATTAATCTGAAAATAAATCAATTGATATAAAAAAAGATGAAAGCCGAACTTTCATCTTTTAGAAAACAATACATTACCGATTTTAAGCAGCGATTAAATTCCGCAATACATAATGTAAAATACCGCCTGCTTTGAAGTATTCGACTTCGTTTAGAGTATCGATTCGGCAAAGCACTTTAAACTCAGCTTGGCTACCATCTTCCCGAACGACACTGACATCTAGAGTTTGATGCGGTTGAATATCATCAGAAAGACCATGTATAGAAAGTGTCTCACGCCCCGTTAAGTTTAAAGACTGACGCGTTTGACCATCAACAAACTGTAATGGAAGTACACCCATTCCAACCAAATTAGAGCGATGGATTCGTTCAAAACTTTCAGCAATCACCGCTTTAATCCCAAGTAGATTGGTACCTTTTGCAGCCCAGTCGCGAGATGAACCCGTACCATACTCTTTACCCGCGATAATCACTAAAGGTGTATTTTCTTGCTGATAACGCATAGATGCATCATAAATGGCAAGCTTTTCGCCACTTGGAATGTGAATGGTATTGCCACCTTCTTCTCCGCCCAACATTTCGTTTTTAATTCGAATGTTGGCAAAAGTACCACGCATCATCACCTCATGATTTCCACGGCGAGAACCATAAGAGTTAAAGTCTTTCGGTGTTACGCCTTGATCTTGCAAATAGCGCCCAGCTGGACTGTCTTTTTTGATATTCCCTGCCGGAGAAATATGGTCTGTTGTTACGGAATCACCCAACACCGCGAGGATACGAGCCTGATCAATATTGGTAATCGCTTTTGGTGGTTGATTAATTTCCTCAAAAAAAGGTGGATGACGAATATAAGTTGAGTCACTTTGCCATGCATAAGTCTGACTTTTCGGGATCTGAATCGCTTGCCATGTGGCATCGCCATCAAATACCGCAGCATATTCCTTATGGAACATAGAGGTATTCACTTGTTGTAACACTTGATCGATTTCAGCCTGTGTTGGCCAAATATCTTTCAAGTAAATATCCTGTCCATTTTTGCCTTGTCCAAGTGGTTCAGAGGTCAGATCCGTTCGAATATTTCCAGCCAGTCCATAAGCGACTACCAAAGGCGGTGAAGCAAGCCAGTTGGTTTTCACTAATGGATGAACACGACCTTCAAAATTACGATTTCCAGACAGTACCGATGCGACATTTAAATCATGGCATTGAATGGCTTCTTCAATTGGGTCAGGTAAAGGCCCTGAGTTACCAATACAGGTGGTACATCCATAACCCACGAGGTTATATCCCAATTGATCTAAATATGGTGTCAATCCCGCAGCTGCAAGATAATCTGTGACGACCTTAGAACCGGGTGCAAGTGAACTTTTTACCCAAGGTTTTCGTTGTAAACCTTTTTCAATCGCTTTTTTCGCCAGCAACCCTGCCGCTAACATCACACTTGGATTTGAGGTATTGGTACATGAGGTAATCGCCGAAATCACCACATCGCCATGATTTAATGGATAAGATTTTCCATCAATCATACAAGATGGGCTTTCATGTGGCAGATTGGCTTTTTCAGCAGCAACGGCTGTTCCACCACCGCCCTCATTTTCCAACTGCTCTTTTTGTTCTTTAGCAGGTTTAAGTGCAAGCTCCATTAATGAACTAAAGGTCTTAGGAACATCGGAAAGTAAAACACGATCCTGAGGACGTTTTGGCCCCGCTAAACTTGCTTGTACCGTACCCATATCTAGGCTCAACGTATCGGTAAAAATCGGTTCATCACCAAGATTTCGCCACAAGCCTTGCTCTTTACTATACGCCTCAACTAAGTCAATACGTTCTTGTTCACGACCCGTTAATGCAAGATAACCGAGAGTTACTTCATCAATCGGGAAAAAGCCACACGTTGCACCATATTCAGGTGCCATATTGGCAATCGTTGCACGGTCAGCCAGCGGTAGATCAGCCAGACCATCACCATAGAATTCAACAAATTTACCCACCACGCCTTTTTGGCGCAGCATTTGAGTAATAGTCAAAACCAAATCTGTCGCAGTAATGCCTTCTTTTAATTTCCCTGTTAATTTGAAACCAATCACTTCGGGAATCAGCATAGAGACCGGTTGCCCCAACATCGCTGCTTCGGCTTCAATCCCACCAACACCCCAACCTAAAACGCCAAGACCATTGATCATTGTGGTATGTGAGTCTGTTCCCACCAAGGTATCTGGAAAGGCAAAGCTTTCACCGTCATCATCCCCAAGCCATACTGCTTGAGCCAAATACTCTAAATTAACTTGGTGACAAATCCCTGTTCCCGGCGGTACGACACTAAAATTATTAAATGCAGATTGTCCCCAACGTAAGAATTGATAACGCTCGCCATTACGTTGCATTTCAATCTCGACATTTTCGGCAAATGCATTTTCATTGGCAAAGTGATCCACCATCACTGAATGGTCAATTACCAAGTCCACAGGCGATAATGGATTAATCAAATTAGGATCACCGCCCGCTTGCGCCATTGCTGCACGCATCGCAGCAAGATCAACAACTGCTGGTACACCTGTAAAATCCTGCATCAGTACACGTGCGGGACGATATTGAATTTCTTGGTCTGAAGTACGCTGTTTCTGCCAATCAACCAATGCTTGAATATGTTCTACTTTTACACTTTTTTGATCTTCAAAACGGAGTAAATTTTCTAGCAAAACCTTTAATGACTTAGGGAGTTGATCGATATTACCTAAGCTTTGGGCGGCTCGGGGTAAACTATAAATCTGATAAGACTTTGAGCCGACAGTAAGTGTTTTTAATGCATTGAAACTATTGATTTTGCTATATCTGGCCATAAGGTTGCCCTCCCAGTATTGGCGCGTTTGTTTATTATGAATGTCTTATTTAATGTAACCTTGTTTAGAAAAGCATGTGTTCCCTTTTAGTATCTTATTTTTATCACGATTATTTTCTTATTATCTTAAAAATCTAATTTCAACGCGCTTAATGAATTTTGCCATAATTGTTCAGCCAACGCGTCAATTGGATGATCGAGTGTTTGCGCGAGTGCTTCCAATACATAGGGTAAATTAACAGGTGTATTGCGTGTTCTTTCTTCTGTTGAGGTTTGACAGCATAACGGCGTCATATCGGGACAATCTGTCTCGATGACCAAGTTTTCGTGACCTATTTCTTGAACAACTTGATGTAATTTCTTGGCATTTGGATTGGTGATTTGTCCCGTCACGCCGATTTTAAACCCCAGTTTTACCAGTGCTTTGGCTTCTTCTACACCACCACTAAAGGCATGGGCAATGCCACCCAACTTAAATTTCTGAGCTTTTAAAATGGCAATCGTTTCCGCATGGGCTTTGCGAATATGCAATAAAACAGGTTTCTGATACTGAGTTGCTAGCTCAAGTTGAGCATTAAAATAGTCTTGCTGTTTGACAAATATATCAGACTGTTTATGTTGCTTTAAGAACGTGTCTAAGCCAATTTCACCTACGGCAACACAATCATACCGCTGCAAGACTTGTTCAAGTCGTTGCAAATGCTCAGCCTGATGTTGCTCGATATAGAATGGATGTAAACCTGGTGCAAGATAAGATTGAGGAACAGCATTCCAAGCTTGGAGCTGTTGATGTGTTTGGATCAAATCATCAAAACGAGATGCCAAGAAACCAATTAAAACCAATGACTCCACACCCACCCGTTTGGCTTGTACTGCCAACTGCTGCCGGTCATGATCAAAATCGGCAACATCAAAATGGGTATGGGTATCAAAGAGTTTCATCATTGTTTGCGTCTCATTCCACCCTTGTGATCGCTAAATCACACTTAAAAGCTTAAGTTGCTGTACTTGCAGCAGGTGTCGATGCAGCTGGCGCTTCAACCTGAGGTAAATATTCAGGCTTCAACACCCCTTTTAACTGATCAAAAGGAATCACTAGACGAGGTAAACCTACTACATAAGGGCCAATTTCATATTCGCCATACTGTAAAATAAGCCCCTGCTCGCCTAATAAGAAATTATCTGTCACTTGGAATGGCCAAGCTTCCTCATATTCTTTCGGATCATTGGCAAGTTTAGAATCAACAATCCAAACTTTAAATGCGTCATGTGCCAATTTATCCAAAGTCGCTTTCTGTTTTGGCAACAATAAATCGTTTAGCTGAATCTGTTTTTGATTCTTCAAATCAAAATTGTAATAGTGTTGAGCTGTTGCACCATGCGCACCACCTAAATAGCTACTGCTGTTAAGCACAACAGTCGCCAATGACCCTTTTGACTGTAAAATTTTTGGCTTGATCATTAAACTAATTTGATGACTGCTGCTCAGTGCTTTGAGTTCTTCATCAATTTTAATAAATGCATTGGCATACATCTGTGTTTGCGCATCAAGATTCGGCTTTTGCTCTGTACTTTGTACAGTCGATGATGCTTTATCCGCATCAACAACTTCTAACATATGACTGAGTTGATTTAAAACTTGCTGATCAATCAGTTGATCAATAAAAGAGAAATTACTCTGTAAGCGTTCAACTGTAAAATCAGGACACGCATTACCACTGCACTCAGGTAAAGTGACTTGTACTTTTACGGTTTCACCACGCAAAGTCGGCTCAACTTGCTGTTGTTCAACAACTGGCTCTTGCTGTTTATCCTGTGTCTCTTTAGGATCAGATTTCGGTTGGCAGGCAGCGAGCAGAACTGCACACGCAAGAACGCTAAATTTATAAAATGTTTTCATCTGAAACCCATTACCGTTGTTTTTCCACAAGATTTTGAAATGCTATCGAACTCAACTCAAAATCACCATAAGCGCATGCAATTTCTATACGTATCTAACGAATATTAAAACATTTGCTGATAAATTTCTGGTTGCAGCATCTGTTTAGTTTGTTCAGTTGTCAGGTAAATATCAAGCTGTGGCGCATCTTTGCTAATTTCATTGGCACGATAATGTAAACCAATCCCCTCACCATCAAAGAACCAATCTGCTTGCCCCCAATATAGCTTTTTCGGAACTTGTTTTTTCACCTCTAATGACTGTTTCTCCACCCATTTTTGATAATGCGCTTGAACAATATCATTCAATACCAACTGCTTATTTTTCTGAATTACATCCAACACACTCATACTCTTTTGCTGCTTACGATCCGCAACAAAGAAATAATAGCGATCTTTTACTGCAATATCTTCTTGCTTAGAGTTTACGCCGATTTGGAGCAATACATATTGATTACGTTGTGAAGCCATGCGAGTACTTACATGCAATTCATAGGCCTTATTTTGAGAATATTTATCTTTCCATTCATCTGACTTTTTCACATAAGCATTAATTGCTTGCTGTAGGCTTAGATTCAGATTTTGGTCAATTTGCTGTTGAATGACCATGGATTGGTTTTTCGCAATCCAACTATCCAACCATTTATCTTGTGTTTTAATGGTCTGAATATCGATATCTATACAGTTTTTCTTTTCACAAAAAGGCAGCGCATACTCTGCTTTGGCTTCTTTAATATTCAAATACGGTAAGACTTCTGCTTTCTCACTTGGCTCAGCCTGCTGTTCAGCTGATGAACTATCCGTTTCATTTTTCTTCTGATGATCACATGCTGTTAAACCGAGTATGGCAACCATTAAGCTCAGACTTAGCAATGGTTTTAAATTCTTCATGTCATCATCCTTTATTTTTAGACTGCTCAATGAAAAACAGCCTCTAAATTAGAAGCTGTTTTCGATTATTCTTAGTGTTCTCGCGTATTGCGGAACTCAATATCTGGCCAACGTTCTTGCATTAATTGCAAGTTTACACGGCTCGGCGCGAGATAGGTTAAGTGACCGCCACCATCTACTGATAATTGATCATGAGCTTTTTTCTTGAATTCATTCAAGATTTTTTCATCATCACAATGAATCCAGCGTACTGTATGTACACTTACAGGCTCATAAATACAATCTACTTTATATTCTTCTTTTAGACGGTAGGCAACCACATCAAACTGTAACACACCCACTGCACCAACGATCAGATCATTACTGATTTGAGGCATAAATACCTGAGTTGCACCTTCTTCAGATAACTCTTTCAAACCTTTTTGCAATTGCTTCGATTTCAAAGGATCTTTTAAGCGTACACGACGGAACATTTCAGGCGCAAAATGTGGAATACCTGTGAAATGTAAGTCTTCACCACTGGTAAATGTATCACCAATTTGAATCGTACCGTGGTTGTGCAAACCAATGATATCCCCAGCCCAAGCTTCCTCTAGGTGTTCACGCTCACCTGCCAAGAATGTTAAAGCATCCGAAATACGGACATCTTTACCAATACGTACATGATTCATTTTCAGACCTTTTTCATATTTGCCTGAACAAATACGCATAAAGGCAATACGGTCACGATGCTTAGGATCCATATTGGCTTGAATCTTAAAAACGAAACCAGAGAATTTCTCTTCCGTCGCTTCTACAGTACGTTCTTGTGTTGGATGTGCTTTTGGTTCAGGTGCCCAATCAATAAATGCATCAAGTACATGATCAACTGCGAAGTTACCCAAAGCAGTACCGAACAATACAGGTGTTTGCTTACCTTGTAAGAATAGCTCGCGATCTAATGGCTCATTTGCCATTTGTACTAGCTCAAGAGATTCTTCAAATGATGCCCAAGCTAACTCACCCACTTTTTCACGAATGTCAGCATGGTCATAGCCATCACGTATTTCAATATCTGTGATCGTCGAGCCAAAACCAGCTTTATAGACGTAAAGTTTATTTTCAAGGATATTATAAACCCCTGCAAAATCACGTCCCATGCCCAGTGGCCATGTGATTGGAACACAACGAATTTTTAAGACATTTTCAATCTCGTCGAGTAACTCTAAAGGCTCACGAATCTCACGGTCCATTTTATTAACGAATGAAATGATCGGTGTATCGCGCATACGACACACTTCCATCAGTTTAATGGTTCGTTCTTCGACACCTTTTGCACCGTCGATCACCATCAATGCAGAGTCAACAGCGGTTAAAGTACGATAAGTATCTTCCGAGAAGTCTTCATGTCCCGGGGTATCGAGTAAATTGATGGTGTGCTTTTTATAAGGGAACTGCATCACCGATGTCGTAATCGAGATACCACGTTCTTTTTCCATTTCCATCCAGTCAGATGTCGCAGAACGATCAGATTTACGGCTTTTTACCATACCTGCAACCTGAATAGCCTTACCCCATAACAACAGTTTTTCTGTCATTGTGGTTTTACCCGCATCGGGGTGGGAAATGATCGCAAAAGTGCGTCGTTGGGCAACCTGTGCCGCTAATTCGTCTTTAAAACTCATGAGAAAATCTACAATTTTGTGCACCCACGTATCTTTGCAAATCGAGACAAAGAAAGATGGCATGCGAAAGAATTTGAAATTGGCGCAATTGTAGCAGATTTCTGAGATAGGTTTGTGATTGTTGATATGTCTTGATTTATCCACAAAGTAAGACATGCACGAAGACAAATTAGCATCCAATTAGATGTAATTGTTACGCAACGCTTCTAGGACACATAAATATTTTTAAGCTTTTAAAGCAATTCAATATAACCACGCTCAAAATCAATTCTTTGAAGTCGATCACAAAAACTTCACTCTTTAAGCCGTATAAATAATCAGAGTCTTATTTTGATCAAGCAACTCAAGAAAACTATAAGGCTAAAAACAAAAAATGAAACAACAAAGATTTAAAAATATCAAGGAGATACAAAATGGACTCTCGTCTACTTCTAGCAATTATGCTGAGTAGTTTTAGTGTAGCCTCATATGCTTCCAGTCATCGTGAAGCACCATCAATCACTAAAATGCCAAAAGTCGATGCAACCGATTTCTATATGTTCAAAAGTTACGAACCTAACCGTAGTAATTTCGTGACCATACTCGCCAACTATCAACCTTTACAGGATGCTTACGGAGGACCTAATTATTTTTCATTAGATCCAAAAGCCCTGTATGAAATACATATCGATAATAATGGTGATGCACAAGAAGACATCACTTTCCAATTTAAATTTGATCAGGAGTTAAAAGACTTACAAGTACCTGTTGGTGGTAAAAATATCTCCGTTCCATTATCAAATATTGGCAAAATTACCAATGATAGTAGTTCAGCACAAAATACCGCTGAAACATACACCGTTACAATGATCAAAGGTGATCGCCGCAAAGGAGATCGAAGCGTTCTCGGCTCTTTCAAAAAACCATTCGATAACGTTGGTGCAAAATCAATTCCAAACTATCAAGGCTATGCCAATAGCTTCGTTCAAAACATTAACTTTGGAAGTTGTGGCACGGGTAAAGTTTTTGTCGGTCAACGCCAAGACCCTTTTGCCGTTAACTTAGGAGAGGTCTTTGATCTGGTAAATATTAAAATTCCTGCGACTCAACTCGCACCTTCGGGAGTAAATGCAGAAGATCAAGGATTGAATACCATTGCTAATAAAAATGTCACAACAATTGCTTTGGAAGTCCCTCAATCTTGTTTAGTCGCATCTAACGACACAGTCATCGGAGCTTGGACCACGGCAAGTCTGCCTCAAGCCACCTTGTTGAACCCAAATCCTGAAAGCAATCTCACCAGTGCAAGCAAAGTTGGTGGCGCTTGGACACAAGTTTCACGTTTAGGTATGCCTTTGGTCAATGAAGTCGTGATTGGTCTTAAAGATAAAGATAAATTCAATGCGAGTAAGCCTGTAAATGATGGCCAATTTGCAGACTATGTAACCAATCCTACTCTACCAACTCTCATAGAAGTTCTATTTAAAGATGCAACAGGTGGTGCTGTTGTTGCGCCAACAAATTTCCCAAGAACAGATTTAGTTAATGCATTCCTGCTCGGCATTCCTGGCTTAAACCAACCGAAGAATGTCAAAGCATCTGAGATGCTACGTCTGAATACAGCGATTGGTGCTGCAACAAAAGATCAGCAAAATCGATTGGGTGTTATTGGTGGTGATGCGGCTGGATTCCCAAATGGTCGTCGACCTGGCGATGATGTCGTGGATATCGAACTGAGAGTTGCAATGGGATTACTTTGCACAATTGATGGGGTAAATACTGCGGTTGGCTGTAAAGCAACTGATGCTAAAGCCGGAGGCATTGGCTTTACAGATGGCGCATTACAATCACCTCAACAGTTTGGCACAACATTCCCCTACTTAAATACTCCAGTCGCTGGCTCTCCATTCAATACAGTTAGTAAATAATGAGGAGTAGTCACCATGAGAAAATTTATTTTGTTGTTCATGGTTGGTATCGGATTAAGTGGATGTGGCGGTGATGATAATAATTCCAAGCCGAATAATAACAACCAATCTAAAAATGACCCCGTACTAAAAGAGACGTTGTCATTGACCAATCAACCTCAAAGAAACTTTGAACAGGCTGAACCTAAAAGTCTTGCTGAGATTTCAGAATCTCCTATAGATAACAAAGCAGAGCCTGTTTCAGTGAAATTTTAAGATGAAGGCCCTTGGCAATCTTTTGCTAAGGGTCTTTATGGGAGTTATAAATGTTAATTCGCCAACTAACCATTTCCACGATTGCGATATTTTACTTGAGCACGGCTTTAGCTCATCCAAAGCATCACCATGAACACGCATCGGACACATCAGAAGATTCAAATTATTCTGTCTTATTGAAAAATAATCACAACGATGAACTTAGAAATCAGATTGTTAATGTGCTGCTAGAAAAAGCATATTCAAAAGGTGATGGCGCTTTTCTAGAGCAAGCTGAAGAGCTTATGAAGTCAAGTCACAACCCTTCAGACATTGAAAATCAATTACTGCAAACTCGGCTTGCACAAGCAAACCATGAGTTTAGTCGTGCAGAAACGATATTAAATAAAATTCTGGAAAAAGACCCTAAAAATTACGATGCTATTTTGCAGCTTGCAAACATCTACAGATTACAAGGGCAATTTAATCAATCTCTAAAATTATGTAATCAATTAAATCAACAAGATGTAAAACTTTATCAAGTTGGTTGTCAGCTACAAGTCGACGCCATGACAAAGAATATTACTGACATCCAACCGAGAATCGATGAACTTCTTCAGGTAGCGCAACGACTGAATAAAAATGACCAACAGTGGTTAGGCAATATCATGCTTGAAGTAGCCACTCGGTTTAATGATCAAACTCTCGCTAGCCAATCGCTTCAACTACTTACTGTAGATAATTTACCCAATACACTCGCCAAATCTAATTGGTATATTGCTCAACAAGAATATCAAACCGCAATCAAAATTCTCACGCCTTATCGTTATCACGATGGTGCATTGTATCGAATCATCCTAAGCAAACAAAAACTGAATGATCCACTTGCAAAAAATGATCTCCATGAACTGACTGAACGCGTTCAAAACTTACTTGATCATAAGGATCACATTCATCTAAGAGAACAAGCTCAATATTTGTGGATCTCCAAAAAATATGATGAAGGCTTAGATATCGCGGCAAAAAACTGGAATATGCAAAAAGAAAATGATGATTTCGAAGTCTATGCGGCCCTTGCTCTCGCCAGCAACAATCGTGCAAGCACTGAAAAATTATTAAATTGGAGCGATGCAACAGGCTATCAAAATCCCACCTATATTCAAAAATTAAAACAGATGTTAAAGCAACTATGAATCTAAATTCGATAAATAACTGAAAGCATAAACTTATCGTATTTTCATGTTCTAGAAATAAAGACAATTTATAAAATATATGGAATAAAAATGAAAAAAAGAATTTTGTATTGTTTGTTGATCAGTAGTAGTCATTTCTATTTGAGCCAAATAACGCATGCTGGCGGTGAACTGACATCAACGCTTCCAACTATTAAAATCACAGCATCATCAAATGCTGATAGTTCCTTTGGCGTGGCATTTACTTCATCTCAAGGAACAATATCAAAAGAACAAATTGAAACTCGACCTTTATCACGTCCAGCAGAAGTTTTAGAAACTATCCCTGGTGTCATTGTGACTCAGCACAGTGGCAGTGGTAAGGCAAATCAATACTTTTTAAGGGGATTTAACTTAGATCATGGAACTGACTTTGCTACATCGTTTGATGAGCAACCAATTAATATGGTGAGTCATGCACATGGTCAAGGTTACACAGACTTAAATTTCCTGATTCCAGAACTGATTGAATCGATTCAATATCACAAAGGAGCTGTGTCGATTGATGATGGTGATTTTGCATCAGCAGGTACAGCAAAAATTTCGAGTATCCATTCTCTAGATAACCCTTATGCACAAATAACTATAGGTAATCACAATTTACTTAGATTTTTAGCCGTTGGAAACTTAGTTCTTAGTGATGGGGAATTAATTGGTGCAGTTGAAAATATCAACAGTGACGGACCATGGATCAATCCTGAAAATCTCTCAAAACAAAATGTATTCTTAAAATATTTCACGGGTGATCATAATAAAAATCAATCAATCGGTTTCCAACATTATCAAGCACGATGGGATGCGACTGATCAAATTCCAGAACGGCTTATTCAAAATGGCGAACTTAATCGTTTTGATAGCTTAAATAACAGTGATGGGGGTAAATCTTCTCGTACTGCGCTTTGGTATAACGCTAAAAATTATGAAAAAAACAAGTACTCTACACTTTCCTCTTATGCCATATACAACAAGTTAAATCTGTTTTCTGATTTTAGTTATTTTCTAAATGATCCTATCCGTGGTGATCAGTTTGAACAGGCAGAAGAGCGAACCATGCTTGGACTTAAATTTCAAAAAGGCTTATTGAGTGAGTTATCAAATAAAGAACTTTTGAACTCGTTTGGAGCATCTATAAGATATGATTATATTAATAACCTAGGTCTTTACCAGACAGAAAATCGGCAGCGTTTCAATACCATCAGAAATGATGATGTTCGCCAATGGTCTATTGGCTTATGGGGACAAAATCAAACGACATGGCAACCTTGGTTAAAAACGATTTTAGGCGTTCGTGGCGACTTCTACTCTTTCGATGTAAATTCTGATAATAAAGAAAATAGTGGTCATAAAACTGATCATATTTTCAGTCCTAAAATGAGCATCATCTTAGGGCCATGGGATAATATTGAGTACTACATTAATTATGCCTATGGCTTTCATAGTAATGATGCAAGAGGAACAACAACTCGCTTAAACATTGACCCTCGAGATAGTAACTATTTAAGCCCTACTCTTCCCGTTTCACCATTAGTAAGAACAATCAACTCAGAGTTAGGATTAAGAGCAAAAATTATACCCGAACTCACATCAACCATCGCTTTATGGCAACTTGATTCCGATTCAGAGCTGGTTTTTATCGGCGATGCAGGTACAACAGAAGCCAGTCGACCGAGTAAACGACAAGGTATTGAGATTTCACAATTCTATCAACCAACAGATGCTTGGATAATCGATCTAGATGTCGCTTGGTCAAAAGCAAGGTTTAAAAATAAAAGCGCTGAAGGAGATCACATTCCTGGTGCGATAGAAAAAACGATAGCCGCTGGATTTACTTATAAACTAAATGATCAATTTAATTTTGGTGGTCGCCTACGTTACTTTGGTTCACGCCCCCTGATTGAAGATAATTCAGTTCGTTCAAGTTCATCAACCTTGGTCAACTTGCAAGGCAGCTATCAGTTTAATAAAAACTTCCTAGCACAACTCGAACTATTCAATGTATTTGACCAAAAAACCAATGATATCGAATATTACTATGCATCATGTACTCGCCAAGATCTCAGTGATTCAGCATGCTCACCAAATACGAGCGACCGTGAGGGTATTTATGACAAGCATATTCACCCGACTGAGGGAAGAAACCTCAGAATGACCTTACGCTATTTATTCTGATCGGTGCAATAAATACTAATGCTAAGGAGGAGAACATCATGTGGATTCAAAAACAAATCAACATTTCACAGCGTTCGTTTCTCTTTAGCATACTGGTTCATGCCCTATTACTATCATTCATATTAAAATCAGCACTTTATATAAAAATAGACACTCCCAAAGAAATGAAAGTGGTTTTAATCCCACTCCCTCAAGCATCTCAAAGTCATAAAGAAAATATCGTTTCTGGTAGTCGTACAAACAAGATAAATCAAACCAACGCTGAACCAGATGACAATACAAATGATCACACACTCAATGAAAATCCATCGGACTTGATGGATTCTGACACGAAGGAATTAACCAAACAATTAGACGATGATCCCCTCGCTGAAGCACGATATCGAGCTGAAAAAGCAGTCAAAGATGCAAAGATCATTGCTGATGAATACCGTAAAAATATAAGACCCATTGATGAGCATTCAATTGCTCAACTCGAGGGCCTTTTGGAAAATGAAGATCCAAACACTGATCAAGTTAATCATTTGTATAAAGTTGAAATTTTAACTGACAAAATAAATGATCAAAAATATGAGGAGCTCATCAATAAAGCAGCAATTTTTGAACCGAATGCAGAAGAAAGCAAATACTTAGTAGAATTAAGAAATAAATTGAATTTGCTTATTGAAGAAGATGTTTTAAAACAAGCAACAAGTGGAAATGCTTCTATCAAATTTACGATTGATCCCGAGAACTTAATCATTTTATTAGAGATTTTTACAACTTCAAGTGATACAGAACAGCACTTACAGCGCGAATTAGGCGCACTGGACTATGACGCCTTATTTATTAACTCTAATCTAAATGACAGACCGTACTCGATATCATTCGAGCTAGATAATCTATTGACGTTAGATCACTTAAATCTGGATTGAACCCTGTCTAAAACGAAGATGATCTCGAATCAAACACCTCAGTCAGATCCACCTCTTTCGCGAATACAATCATTTGATACTATAAAGCACAGTTTATAAACGACTTCCCTTTAACCTATACGAGAAAAATGATGTCACAACAAGATTATGAAAATGGATTGAGAGTACGTACCGAAGTTATGGGCGAGACATTCGTAAAACGTGCACAAGACAATACTGTTCCGTTTACCCAGCCCTTACAAGACTGGATCAATGAACATGCTTGGGGTTCTACATGGCAACGTGAAGGTGTATTGCCACGTAAATATCGTTCCCTGATCACTATTGCATTTTTAACGGCGTTGAAAAGCCCAACAGAGTTGAAAGGTCATATCCGTGGTGCATTAAACAACGGTGCGAGTATTGAGGAAATTCAGGAGGTACTGTTACATAGCTTGCCTTATTGTGGCGCGCCAGCAACTCAAGAAGCCTTCCGAGCAGCGCTTGAAGTAATTAATGAGTATCAAGCTCAAGCTTAGACATAGCAAACGAATCAAATGCCATTTGTTAAATGCCTAATACGATTGATTAGGCATTTAACTTTTACGCAAAGGGAATTGATATCTAGTTTCAATTAAATATCTATTTAGCGAGATTAATAAACTTTTTGCCATCTCCTTTCTCCCTACAAATTACTAAGATGTAGAACATGACGAATAGAAAATGCAGTGGAGTAATGAATTGAGCAAGAAAACACAATCTGATCATCATGGTATACAGTTTCCAATTCCATCAGGAAAGAAGACACCAAGTACAACTCACACTGCTAAACAAATTCTGACCTCAGCACTACGAAGTGTAGATTCACCTTATGTATCAAAACTGATTGCAGAAAAAAACTGGCGCAAAAACTATCCTGTCTATTTTCAGGAATTGGTTGAAGCAGGAATTCAGTCTGTTCAGAATCCGACTCGAATTGCACAACATGGACTGGATACAGCCAAAGCATTATTTAGCTTCAATCGTGATGGCAACAGCGATGCATTAAATCATGCAATGCAAAATATCAAAGAACAGCCTTTTGAAAACTTTATCTTACAAGGTACTGGCAATCCCGAAATAGAACCTTGGTACATTCCTTATCATGGGAAAAAATTACAAGGCGCTGAACTATTAAAACAAATTGATTTATGGGAAAAGCAACAAGTTATCGAACCAAGCCACGCTCAGGCTTTACGTATATTGCAACAACATCCTGAATGGTTTGATTTATCTAAACGGACAATGGTGCTGTTTGGTGCGGGTTCAGAAGCAGGTCCTTTAAGTTGGCTAGCAAAATGGCGTGCGAATATCATCGCAATTGATCTACCACAAACTGCGATTTGGGAAAAAATCACCAATGTGGTGAAACAAGGTAATGCAACATTAATTGCACCACAAACCCAAACTGTCGATGGCGGACAAACGCTAGGAGCAAATTTGCTCACCCAAACCCCAGAAGTTGCCAACTGGCTAAATACATTTAGCGAAACACTAAACCTCGCGGGTATCGCCTATTTAGATGGTGAAAAGCATGTTCGTGTATCTATCGCCATGATAAGTATCATGGAACAGGTAAGCCAGCAAAAACCAGATAGCAGCATCATGTTTATGCTGACCCCAACAGATATCTATGCGATTCCAAAATCGGTGGTGCAGTCGATTGAGCAAAAAGTTAAACAACGCCCTTTGCTTGAGAAAGTCCTGACCAAATCTATTCACAAAATTTCTCTCACCAACTTCTTTAAAGCCAATTCAGAACAATTAATTGCCTCTGATAACGGGCAACAATACGGAATATCAGATTGCATGGTGATCGAGCAAGGACCGAACTATGCCCTTGCGAAAAGATTACAACAATGGTTTGCAATAACTGCACGTGCCCGTGGTCAAAAGGCTGTGATTAATATCGCACCATCAACGACAACCCATTCCGTCACGAAGAATCCTATTCTGAAGGCTGCTTTTTCAGGCGCTGATTTATTCAATGTGGAAACATTTAGTCCTGAAACAACCAATGCAATCATGGCTGCATTGTGGATACATGATTTAAATAATCCTGAAAGTGCCGCAAATCCAGAAAGACCACTCGACCATCCACTCGAACTGATCATGGAAAATGCTAATCACGGCGGCTTGTGGCATGTGCCGTATTTGGCGAGAACTGCACTGCCATTTGCAGCAGCTTATGGCTGGGTCAGAGAAAAGTTCTAACGCTGAGAAATACAAAATAAAAGCGGAAATCCTAACTTAAGGTTTCCGCTTTTTTAAAAATGGCTCAATAATCATTATTGAACCATTCACAGTGATATTTACAAACTACGCTGATTGACACGCTTGGACAGTTCCTCAGCGGATTCTTTGCGCTCCGAATAGCGATCAGTAAAATACTGGCTTTGCCCACGCGTCAACAAAGTAAATTTATACAGCTCTTCCATCACATCAACGATTCGATCGTAATAAGAAGATGGTTTCATTCGTCCATCCTCCTCAAACTCTAAAAATGCTTTTGGAATTGACGACTGATTTGGGATGGTAATCATCCGCATCCAACGTCCTAAAATACGCATTTGATTCACGCTATTAAACGACTGCGAACCACCACTCACCTGCATGAGTGCCAAGGTCTTTCCTTGCGTTGCACGAATTGCACCGCCAGCCAAAGGAATCCAATCGATTTGTGACTTAAAAATTGAACTCATCGAACCATGACGTTCTGGCGAACACCACACCATGCCTTCAGACCATGCCAATAATTCATGTAACTCTTTGACTTTAGGATGTTCTAAATCTGCATCTTCAGGCAATGGCAATCCTTTCGGATGGAAGATTTTCACTTCAGCACCTAGATATTGCAAGATACGTCCAGCTTCCAACACGGCCAAACGACTGTATGACCGCTCTCGATTAGAACCATAAAGCAATAAAATACGAGGTGGATGCTCAAGCTCTACCGCCTGAATTTGTTTAAATGCAGGTTTTGCTAGAAGCGCTACATCCAAATTTGGCAGATTAGAATCAATTGTGTTCATGTGCAAAATACTTCTTCTTTAACCAAAGCGAAACAGAAACTAATGCAATCAGCACAGGTACTTCAACCAAAGGGCCTATGACTGTTGTGAACGCCACAGGCGAAGCCAAGCCAAATGTTGCAATCGCAACAGCAAGTGCCAACTCAAAATTATTCCCAGCAGCTGTAAAAGAAATTGCCGTTGTCCGTGGATAATTATTTCCCATCGACTTACTCATAAAGAAGCTGATAAAGAACATCAGCACAAAGTAAATCGTCAATGGAATCGCAATACGCAACACATCCATCGGCAGGCTTACTACATCAGCACCTTTAAGACTAAACATTGCAACGATAGTGAAAAGTAATGCGACTAAGCTTAATGGGCTAATTTTCGGTAAGAATTGAGTTTGATACCATTCCGCTCCTTTTGCACTTATCAACACAAACCGTGTGATAAATCCAAGGAAAAATGGAATACCTAAATACACCAACACCGCATGGGTAATAGTCCAGAAATCAACTTGAATAACTTGCCCAGCAATACCGAAGTATGGCGGTAAAAAAGTCAGGAATAACCAAGCATAGGTACTAAAAAACAGAATCTGGAAAATACTATTGAATGCAACAAGAGCCGCCACATATTGATTATCACCACATGCTAAGCCATTCCATACCAATACCATCGCAATACAACGCGCTAACCCGATTAAGATTAACCCTGTCATATATTCTGGATAATTGTGTAGAAATACGATAGCCAAGGCGAACATCAATACAGGTGCAATAATCCAGTTTTGTACCAAAGATAAAGTCAGTGTTTTTTTATCTTTAAAAACTTCTGGCAACGTCGCATAGTCAACTTTTGCCAGCGGTGGATACATCATTAAAATCAGTCCAATCGCAATTGGAAGATTGACCGAGTCATAACTCATCTGATCAAGTGCAATAGATGCCTGAGGAAAAAATACGCCAATTGCTACACCTAAACCCATCGCGATAAAAATCCACAGCGTAAGGTTTCGATCTAAAAAGGATAAACCTGATTTAGCCATATCTGTGTCCGCTTAATCGATATGAGAAATTTGATTGATTGCATTGATCAATTCTGCTCGCGTCATGGCAGCAGTATTTAAGTCAAACAGTGCATCTAAACGACGATTAATATGATCAACCGTCACGCGGAACGCTTTTAGCTTTTCATCTTTAGGAACATCGAGATGTGAAGGATCAGCCAATCCCCAATGTGCTTTAATTGCTCCACCGAGATATAAAGGGCAGGCTTCTTGTGCTGCTGAATCACAAACAGTAATCACCACATCAGGCTGATATTGCTCACAATCATCTATCGTTTTGCTCCACAAGCCATCAGTAGAAAGACCTAAACTTTGCAATGTTTCTATCGTTAACGGATGGACTTGCCCAGAAGGTTTACTGCCTGCGCTATATGCTTTCCAGCCTTCTGATGCTCGGCTATTGAATAACACTTCAGATAAAATGCTACGGCAACTGTTGCCTGTACACAAAAACAGAAATTTCATAATGTTTTACTCACAATAGCTTTGCGTCGAACATGCTGGCAAAGTGGCTAAATGATTTGGTGAATGCTGTACGAGGACATTTAATATCTCGTAACACCATGCAGGTAATTGAGTCGAAAGACTGTAGTAAACCCACTGCCCTTGACGACGATCTTGCAACAATCCAGAAGAACGCAATAGCGCAAGATGACGCGAAATCTTCGGTTGGCTGAGTTGCAGCTTTTCAGTTAAATCACAAACGCACAGTTCTTTATTTTCAGTCACTAAGGTGACAATACTGAGACGTGTTTCATCAGCCAAACATTTAAAAAAACTCACCTGATCCATATCAAGCCTCTTATTTTTTAATACATTTTTTATTGAATACGCTGCCCATTTTCATCAACCACTTGCTCACCATCTTCTTTGGTGAATGCCCCTTGTTGAGCAATCGGCAAAATATCCAATACGATTTCAGATGGTCGGCATAACCGTGTTCCAACTGAAGTCACGACAAATGGGCGATTGATCAAAATTGGATACTGCAACATAAAATCAATCAGTTGCTCATCTGACCAGTCTTCTTGCGCTAAATTCAAATCACGATAAGGATCAACATTGCAACGAATAGCAGCTCGCACAGACAAATCAGCATCTTGAATCATTTGAATAAGCTCTGCTTTAGACGGTGGCGTTTGCAGATACTCAATAACTGTCGGCTCTACACCTGTATTACGAATCAGCCCCAACGTATTACGTGATGTACCACAGGCAGGGTTATGGTAAATTTTGATAGATTCTGTATTTGACATGATGGTCTTACTAGATAAATTTTTATATACTTATATTCGAATATCCATATATATGCAATATCATATATTCTATTTTTAGAAGTTTCTTATGCCATGCACACATTCAACAAAGTATTATGAAAACCGAAAGAAAAACTCAAAATCGCGATAATTGATCATTTTGGAAAAGAAGTTAAGCATCTGAGTCACTGAGCTTATGCCTTTTTTCTTCTAATATGCCGCTACTAACATAGCAACCTCAGAGTTTTTGTTCGATGACTCAATTGCCAAAAGTTAAACAAGCTTTGCTTAACTCACTTACTGCTAAAAAAATCTTAAATAGTCGTGCTGGTCAGCAAACACGCCATATTCTCTCAAATGCAACTGACCGTGTCTTGCGCGGTCACCAACTGGCGCTATCAGGGCAAACACCGTATGACGTGATTTACCAACGTGAAATTATTAGCTTGCGTCACTACAAAACAGAAAATGAAAACAGCAGCTCCAAATATCGCGTTCCACTTGTCATTATTCCGCCTCTTGCAGCAAATACTTTAGTCTTTGATTTATTTCCAGATCGCAGTCTGATCCGTTTCTTTCTCGCTCAGGGCTTTGATGTTTATATGATTGACTGGGGAACACCAAGTCTACGCCAAGCCAAATATAACTTTGGGACATACATCAAAATCTTCATGCCTGATTTTCTTCAGCAGATTCGTGAACATAGCGGTCAGCAACAGCTATCTTTATATGGTTGGAGCTTAGGTGGCGCAATTTCACTATGCTATACATCATTGTTTAAAGATAAAAATATTAAAAACTTAATGATCCTTGCCTCTCCGATCAATACACATAAATCAGGATACATCGGCAAGCTATATCAACGCCTGAATACACCTGCACAATGGGTTCGGACAAATACCAATTTTAGGATTCGCCAAGTTCCTAGCCGTTTTTTCCACATTCATGGATGGCAGAATACTCTTGGTTTTAAACTTACGGATCCTATCGGTAACTTTAAAAACTATTGGGTTTTATTGAAAAACCTCAACGATCGCCAATTTGTCATTAACCATGCGACATCAAGTTCATTTGTAGACAATATGCTGGCTTACCCCGGTGGTGTGATGCGTGACATCATTCTAAGATTCTGGATTGATAATGAACTCTCAACGGGTGTGGTCAAGTTCGGAGAGCAAACCGCTTATTTCAAAGATATTGATTGCTCTGTACTCGCAATCGGTGGCGATACCGACATCATCGTCACAACTGAAGCCGTAAGACCTTTAATGAGCTTGATCAGTAGTGAGGACAAAGAATTTAAAATCGTTCCGGGCGGTCACATGGGCTTAGTTTCAGGTAGCCAAGCACCTCAAACTGTTTGGCCTGTCGTGTCGGAATGGTTAGCTAAACGCTCAGACTAATCAAAAAGCTAAAATAAAAAGGTTGCTGGTGATTCATCATCTCAGCAACCTTTTTATTTTGAGATAATTACTTGATTAAGCAAAATGATGATGTTGATTCAATACTAAACTTTCCACATTGACAGGAATACCGAGTAGATAGCCTTGTAATTGATTACAGCCCAAACTTGTCAATATATCTGCTTGCTGTTGCGTTTCTACGCCCTCAGCCGTCACAACGAGACCCAACTTTGCAGCAAGGTGAATAATACTTTCGAGGATTGCCTCTTCTTTAGAGTTCGGCTGTAAATCAGTTAAAAAACCACGATCAATTTTAAGTTCATCAATTGGTAAATCTTTTAAATACAAGAAGCTTGAATAGCCTGTACCGAAATCATCAATCGCGATCTTAATCCCTAACTTACGTAATCGTTCTAAGGTTCGAATGCTCGAATCAATATGATGCATTGCTGTAGATTCGGTAATTTCAAGGATAAGATGTTCAGGCTGAATTTGATATTTTTCTAATAATTTTTCGAGTACACAAAATAGTTTTTTATTTTCGAACTGTAAGGCTGATAAATTCACCGCGATTGGATAAAAGGGACTATTACTCTGCTCCCATTTTTGGATTTGCTGGCAGGCTTGTTCTAGTGCCCAATACCCCATTGGAATAATAAGTCCCGTTTTCTCCGCCCCCTCAATAAACATTTGCGGAGTAAGCAACCCTAAAATTGGATGTTTCCAACGAATTAAAGCTTCAACGCCACAAATTTCATAATTTGCAGTGAACTTAGGTTGATAGAAAAGAACAAATTGCTGTTCCTCAACGGCTTTATATAAATCATTAATCAATTTAGACTGACTGCGAACGTCTTGCTGATCACTCATCGAATGGAAAATCGTATACGTGTTTCTGCCCTGCTCTTTGGATGCCAGCATGGCAACATCAGCATTGATCAACAAATCTTGAACATTGGTTCCATGTTCAGGATACATCGCAATTCCAAGGCTAGCTGAAATATTGATTTCTTTATTTGCAATAAGATAGGTTTCTTGAATGAAATGAAGAATTTCTTCGGCGAGTTGCATCGCTTCATTCATATCTGTGTTTTCAGAAATCAAAACAAATTCATCACCCCCAATGCGAAATAATTTCTGAGAGGGTGTTAACTTATCATGTAAACGGTTTGCCATTTTGATCAGGAGCTGATCACCAATATGATGTCCGAAAGCATCATTCACAGATTTAAAACGATCTAAATCAATATATAAGAAAGCAGCCTTTTGCTCACTTAAACGATGATGGCTAAAGATGACTTCTGCATAATCAGTTAAAAATAAACGATTGGGTAATTTGGTTAATGAATCATGTAAAGATTGAGCTGCAAGCTCTCTATTGATTCTAGTGAGTTGTAAATTACGTTGTTCTAAGCGAGCTTCAAGTACAGCCACCGCAAAACCTGCAACGAAAACTAAACTCGTAATAAAAATAATGGTGAACAGTAATACACTTTGTTCTGTCTGAGCGGCGCTGAGAACTTTTGCAATGCTCTCATCAAAAGAGGTTGCGGCCATTCCCGTATAATGCATACCGACGATGCTCAATGCCATGAGCACTGCAACAATCGCTTTCAGTCCAGTTCGATACTTTACGGCTGTCTTATATTTAAAAACGAATAAAAAGCTAAGCCCAGAACCACAAATCGCGATCAAAATCGAACAGATCACCAGTAAAGGATCGTAACGCATTTGGTGATGTTCAACAGATAGCGCAAGCATCCCTGTGTAGTGCATCCCCGAAATTCCCAGCCCCATAAAAACTGCGCCAAGAATTAAACGCGGCATCGGCAATGTTGGACGGGTTGTTAACCAAACAGCAAAGACAGAAGCAATAGCCCCAACGAGATAAGAAAGTATGGTTAAACTAACGTCAAAATTATAGCCTTCTGGCAAGTGGCTAGCCAGCATTCCCACAAAGTGCATTGCCCATATTGCTAATCCTAAGATTAAGCCGCTCGTCACCAAAATGCTTTTTTCAAACTTTTTATAAGCTGCTTTGAAAACGAGTTCTTCCATTGAAACTGCAGCATAACAAGTTGCTACTGCAACCAGAATGGAAACGATGACCAATGTGCTATCGTAATCAACGTGTACCATAAAGGACTTCCATGATTATTCAGTACTTTTTTTTTATTTGTTGAGCGAATTGCTCAAAATCAGAACGATCCTTCACACTCAAAAAAGATACAAATTGTGTATTCATAAACTTTCCTTAACAATAACATCATCTAGCATAAGGTCAAGTCTTTTTCACTTTATAAATCAATAGAATAAAAACATATAATCATTTCAAACCAATGAAAAGTATTGTTTTTTTATTACAACTTTTTGACCAAAAGACTTAATTATTTTAGCTAGATATTTTTAAAATTAAACTTCGTATTTTCTTGTTGATTTTAAATTGAACTGCAATATCGAAGAATGCAGCAATCTTGTTGTTTTTGTCACGTTTAAATCGCTTTGATTCGCCATTTAACATTTCTATATTAGGCTTTTTTTTAATCAAAATTGTTATAACTCTGTTATCAAAATAAAAAAGCCCCGTATTCAACGAGGCTTTTTGGGATAAATGAAAAACTTAGTTTTTCTCTTTATCAACAATCTTGTTTGCTTGAATCCAAGGCATCATCGCACGTAATTTATTACCTGTAACTTCGATACCGTGAGCAGCATTTTGACGGCGGCGAGCAGTCATTGATGGGTAGTTCAACGCACCTTCTTGAATGAACATCTTCGCATATTCACCAGATTGGATACGTTTCAATGCATTACGCATAGCTTCACGAGACTGTTCGTTGATTACTTCAACACCAGTTACGTATTCACCATATTCAGCATTGTTAGATACTGAATAGTTCATGTCAGCAATACCACCTTCGAACATCAAGTCAACGATGAGTTTAAGCTCATGTAAACATTCGAAGTAAGCCATTTCTGGTGCATAACCAGCTTCAACCAAAGTTTCGAAGCCCATTTTAACCAATTCAACAGCACCACCACAAAGAACTGCTTGCTCACCGAATAAGTCAGTTTCAGTTTCTTCACGGAAAGAAGTTTCGATGATACCAGTACGACCACCACCTACGCCTGATGCGTAAGAAAGCGCAACGTTACGTGCATTACCAGAAGCATCTTGGTGAATTGCGATTAAGTCAGGAACACCTGAACCACGTTGGAATTCTGAACGTACAGTGTGACCTGGTGCTTTAGGCGCAACCATAATTACGTCTAAGTCCTTACGTGGAACAACTTGGTTATAAAGAACAGAGAAACCGTGAGCAAATGCTAACGTTGCACCTTCTTTGATGTTTGGCTCAATTACGTCACGATAAAGCTGAGCTTGGAACTCATCTGGAGTCAAGATCATCACTAAGTCAGCTTGAGCAACAGCAGCTGGAACTTCAGATACTTTAAGACCAGAGTTTTCAGCTTTTTTCCAAGACGTTGAACCAGCACGTAAACCAACAGTTACGTCTACGCCAGAGTCTTTCAAGTTAAGTGCGTGAGCATGACCTTGTGAACCATAACCAATGATCGCAACTTTCTTACCTTGGATGATAGATAAGTCACAGTCTTTATCGTAAAAAATTTGCATCTGTTTTCTCCGCTAAAATTTTTGTCATTTTCCTTGTTGTACAAGGACAGATCTTTTGTAAGCTCCCAATTCTTGCATTTCACTATGAAGAATTGGGGACAGCCTATTAAATTGTTAAAACCTTTTCACCGCGCGCGATACCCGATACACCAGAACGTACAACTTCAAGAATTGTGTTCTCCGCAAGCGCATCAATAAAGCCATCGATTTTATCGGTAGTCCCTGCAATCTGAATCGTATATGTAGTCGGTGTAACATCTACGATTTGTGCACGGAAAATATCAGCTGTACGCTTGATTTCCGCACGGGCAGCACCTAAAGCTTTCACTTTAATTAACATCAGCTCACGCTCAATGTGCGCACCTTCAGATAAATCAACCACTTTTACCACTTCAACAAGCTTGTTCAACTGTTTGGTAATTTGCTCGATTTTGTGATCATCACCATAGGTCGTCAGCGTCAGACGCGATAATGTCTCATCTTCAGTCGGTGCAACATTGAGTGTTTCAATGTTATAGCCACGTTGACTAAATAAACCAACTAAACGAGAAAGCGCACCTGCTTCGTTCTCAACGAGTACAGAAATAATATGTCTCATTACGTACGCTCCCCTTTACCTAACCACATATCCTTCATTGACTGACCCGCAACCAACATTGGATATACGTGTTCAGTACGGTCTACCATGACATTAATGAAGACACATTTATCATTAATTGCCATCGCTTCAGCTAATTTAGATTCCAACTCATCTGCATGGTTAATCTGAATGCCGACGTGACCATATGCTTCCATCAATTTTGCAAAGTCAGGTAATGAGTCAACATATGAACTTGAATGACGTCCTTCATAGTTCATGTCTTGCCATTGTTTTACCATGCCTAAAGCTTGGTTATTTAAGCAAAGAATTTTGACATTCATGCCGTATTGCTTACATGTCGAAAGCTCTTGGATACACATCTGAATCGATGCTTCACCTGTAATACAAACCACTTGTTGATCTGGGCAAGCAAGTTTGGCTGCCATCGCGTACGGTAAACCAACCCCCATAGTCCCTAGACCACCTGAGTTGATCCATTGACGAGGACGCTTGTAGGTATAGTACAAAGCACCAAACATTTGGTGTTGACCCACGTCAGACGTGATAATCGCATCACCATTGGTCACTTTGCATAATGCTTCAACAACTTGCTGCGGCTTCATTGAACCATCAGTAGGTGTTTGATATTTCAAACCATGAACTTTACGCCACTCATTGATTTGAGACCACCATTCAGCAATCGCTTCAGGATTTGGCTTAGACACATTCATTTGTTTGAGTTGTGCCAACATTTCCTGAAGAACAGGCTCTACAGCTCCTACAATTGGAATGTGCGCCATGATCGTTTTAGAAATAGTTGCTGGGTCTACATCAATATGAATGACTTTTGCATTGAGACAGAATTTTGCAGGGTTGTTGGTCACACGGTCATCGAAACGCGCGCCAATCGCTAAAATAACGTCTGCATTATGCATCGTCATGTTCGCTTCATACGTCCCGTGCATGCCTAACATGCCCACGAATTGTGGATCATTACCAGGGAAACCACCTAAGCCCATTAACGTATTTGTTACTGGATAACCTAAAAGGTGAGCAAGTTCTGTTAATAGCTCTGAAGCATTGCCTTGAACAACACCACCACCCGTATAAATAATTGGGCGTTTCGCAGTAATAAGCTCATCAATCGCTTTACGGATTTGACCTGAATGTCCACGTGAAGGTGGCTGATATGAGCGCATTTTCACTTTTTCAGGATATTCGTAGGCAAATTTTTCTGCAGGGTTTGTAGCATCTTTAGGAATATCAACAACAACAGGGCCAGGACGACCAGATGAAGCGATATAGAATGCTTTCTTAATAATTGCAGGAATTTCGCTAGCATGACGCACTTGGAAACTGTGTTTTACGATTGGGCGAGAAATACCCACCATATCAGTTTCTTGGAATGCATCTTCGCCAATTAAATGGCTCGCAACCTGACCAGACAAAATCACCATTGGGATTGAGTCCATGTAAGCAGTTGCAATTGGAGTCACTGTGTTTGTTGCACCGGGACCAGAAGTTACAAGAACTACACCAGTTTTGCCAGTTACGCGTGAGTATGCATCTGCCATGTGACCAGCAGCTTGCTCATGACGAACGAGGTAATGGTTAATTTTGTCTTGTTGAAATAGCGCATCATAAATATGTAATACAGCGCCGCCTGGATACCCAAAAACATGCTCTACGCCTTCGTCCGCAAGCGCACGAACGAGCATTTCACCACCAGATAAAAGTTCCAACGTGATTCACCCTAGTGTTTGCACAATTTATGGGAGACATAAATTGTGTTCATTCATTAACTTTTGCACTTCTTATAAGTGTGCGTATTCTACTCGTTTTTGCTGCAATAGGAAAAATTTTCTGAGACTCATCAGCCGTATAAACTTGATGACATCTCGAATCGAAATATGCTGGGATAAACATATTTCAAAACAGCATTCTCTCGGCTAGAAAGAATGTCCATTGCAAGCCATGACATTTATTCGAAGGGTGATCAAATAAACGCATATAAAACTAAAGCAAGCATTTTTGTTGCTTTCATAAACAATGTCAAGGATAAAGAAAGAGATTTTAACGAATATTTTTTAGCTGTCGTTTTTTTAAGCAAACCGTTCTAATCATAGCAATCCACCCTTTTATCAAAAAACTATTTTCTTTTTTAGTAAAACTCGGCATTGTAGACAGCACATTTATGCACTTTGATCGAATATAGACAAAATTCTCTTGGGGAGATCAAATATGAAATCATCTTATTTAAAAACAATCTTATACACAGCCACGACAACAGCATTATTATTGGGTTCTAGCCATAATTATGCACAGCAGTATTACAAATGGGTGGATGCAAATGGATCGACGCACTACACCGCAACGCCACCACCCAAAGGTGCTAAACGCTTGGATAAAGTTTCGACTTATGGCAGCAATATCCAACGCCCTCCTGTACAAACTCAACCAGAGCAAGGTGATGCAAAACAAGTAAATAACCCTCCACCTGTCAATACAACCACTGTAGCACCAGCAGCATCTAGTTCAGCTCCAAAAGGTGATGCACCACCACCGCCTGCCCCTCCTGCAGCAAACTCTAACTACTAATCCATATCCATTCACTTTTGTTTATTTTCAAGGTGGCGGCTTCTCTACCGCCTTGAAGATAAAATCCCGATCTAATCACTGACATTTCATACGATTTTGCGCTATGCTGTGCGGCAATCTTATTTTTATTTTTTGTTGTATCGCATATCCCTATGACGACTTCTCACATTGACTCCGAATACCAAGCAAGCGCCATTGAGCCTCAAGTTCAACAAGACTGGGACAATCGCAAAGTTTTTAAAGTTGCTGACACTGTAGAGGGCAAACATCGCTATATCCTGTCGATGTTCCCTTATCCAAGTGGAAAGCTGCATATGGGGCATGTGCGTAACTACACTATTGGTGACGTGATCAGCCGTTTTTATCGTTTAAAAGGCGAAACCGTTTTACAGCCAATGGGTTGGGATGCTTTTGGTCTTCCTGCTGAAAATGCAGCGATTGCACACCAAGTGGCACCTGCAAAATGGACATTTGAAAACATCGCTTATATGCGTGACCAATTAAAAAAATTGGGCTTGTCTGTCGATTGGGATCGTGAATTTGCGACTTGTACGCCAGAGTACTACCACTGGGAACAATGGTTATTCGTACAGCTTTATAAGAAAGGCTTGATCTATCGTAAGCTTTCAACAGTGAACTGGGATCCTGTAGACCAGACTGTTTTAGCCAATGAGCAAGTTGAAAATGGTCGTGGCTGGCGCTCAGGTGCATTGGTGGAAAAACGCGATATTCCAATGTACTACTTCCGCATCACTGACTATGCACAAGAATTATTAGACGATTTAGACACATTAAAAGATGGTTGGCCACAACAAGTCCTCACCATGCAACGTAACTGGATCGGACGTTCTACAGGGATGGAAATCACTTTCCCTTCTGCCAATACTGAAGTCTATGCAGATGACTTAACGGTTTATACCACGCGTGCTGATACCTTAATGGGTGTGACTTATGTTGCTGTTGCAGCAGAGCACCCTATGGCTTTGAAAGCAGCTGAGAATAATCCTGAACTAGCTGCATTTATTGAAGAATGCCGCATGGGTTCAGTAGCAGAAGCTGATTTAGCCACTGCTGAAAAGAAAGGCATGGCAACAGGTTTGTTTGTAAAACACCCTGTAACAGGTGAGGAACTTCCTGTCTGGATCGCAAACTACGTACTCATGTCTTATGGTTCTGGCGCAGTGATGGCTGTTCCTGCACATGACGAACGTGACTTTGAGTTCGCTAATAAATTTAACTTAGCAATCAAGCAAGTGATTGATGCTAAAGGCACTGATGATGCTGAATACTCAGTAGCTGAATGGCAAGAATGGTACGGTTCTAAAGATGGCAAATTAGTAAATTCTGGCGAGTTTGATGGTCTTGAATTCCAAGCTGCTTTTGATGCCTTCATTGCAAAATTAGAACCACAGAATTTAGCAAATGCTAAGGTTCAATTCCGTTTACGTGACTGGGGTGTCTCTCGTCAGCGTTATTGGGGTTGCCCGATTCCAATGATCAACTGTAATACTTGTGGACAAGTACCAGTGCCAGAAGATCAATTGCCAGTCGTGTTACCAACTGATGTCGTACCAGATGGTTCAGGTAACCCACTGAATAAAATGCCTGAATTCTACGAAACTAAATGTCCAAGTTGTGGCGGCGATGCACGTCGTGAAACAGATACATTGGATACTTTCGTAGAGTCATCTTGGTACTATGCACGCTACGCATCTCCTGACTTTACAGGCGGTATGGTAAAACCTGAAGCAGCGCAAAACTGGCTTCCAGTGAACCAATACATCGGTGGTGTTGAACATGCCATCTTGCACTTACTTTATGCACGTTTCTTCCATAAGTTGATGCGTGATGAAGGTGTAGTACAAGGCAACGAGCCATTTACTAACTTGTTAACGCAAGGCATGGTTTTGGCAGACACCTTCTATCGTGAAGCTGAAAGTGGCAAAAAAACGTGGTTTAACCCTGCTGATATCGAATTAGAACGTGATGAAAAAGGTCGTATCCTTTCTGCTAAATATTCAGGTGATGGTCAAGAAGTTGTTATCGGTGGACAAGAAAAAATGTCTAAGTCGAAAAACAACGGTATTGATCCACAAGCCATTATTGACCAATACGGCGCAGATACTGCTCGTGTCTTTATGATGTTTGCTGCTCCACCAGATCAATCATTAGAATGGTCTGATGCAGGTGTTGAAGGTGCTAACCGCTTCTTGAAACGCGTATGGCGTTTGGCTGCTGGCTTCTTGGAAAAAGGTAATCAAGCAACGGCAATCAATAGCGCAAATCTTTCTACAGATGCGCAAGATTTACGTCGTAAAACCCATGAAACCATTCAAAAAGTGGGTGATGACATCGAACGTCGCCATGCTTTCAATACTGCAATTGCAGCATTGATGGAACTGTTAAATGCTAGCAACAAATTTGAAGCAAAAGATGACAATGATGTGGCTGTTGCTCGTGAAGCAATCACAACATTACTCACTTTACTTGCTCCATTTGCACCACACTTGAGCCAAAAACTTTTAGCTCAGTTTGGACAAGATTTAACAACGACTGAGTTCCCTCAAGTTGATGAGTCTGCATTGACACGTAATACGCAAACGATTGTTGTACAAGTGAATGGTAAACTTCGTGGTAAGTTAGATGTCGCTGTCGATATGTCTAAAGATGATTTATTGGCTTTGGCAAAAGCATTACCAGAAGTGCAACAATTCTTAACTGGCCCGACTAAAAAAGAAATTGTTGTGCCAAATAAACTCGTGAACTTGGTGGTTTAAAAGCTTGTAAGACTCCCTTTAAAGAAGGCAGATTAAAAGCAATAAACAAAACCTCATCAAAGCCCGCTGTCATTCAACGGGCTTTGATTCTAAAATATGGTCAATTTATTTAGTTTAAATCTTCCATGTTTGATGGAATATCATAAGGACAAAGCATGCATTTAGTTCAACGTGTTGCAGCAGTTGTATTAACTTTAGGCCTAAGTGCAGGCTTAGTCGGTTGTGGCTTCCATTTAAAAGGCAGTAACCCAACAGCGACGCCGTTGGTTTATAACAAGCTCACATTGGTATTACCTGATAATACTGATGAACTTGAAAATCGACTTAGCATTTATTTAAGTGCAACAGGCGTACAACTGAGCAACTCCAACGATGCTTATGTACTTCGTATTTTGGATTACACGCCTCGCCGTCAACTCCTAAACGGTAAATTGACAGAAGTATTACTGCGTCTAACAGTCACCTTCCAAATCGAAGATCGTCAAGGCAATAAAATCACAGAACCACGGACATTGACTGCTTCTCGTAGTTATCAATACGATGTTGCAACAGTGAATACCGACAACCAACAAGAATCTTATTTAGACAAGATTGTCATTGACGATGTGGCACAACAAATCACACGTCAAATCGCAGCAAACCGTCTACCTAAAGCACAGTCATAATTACGACTTATGAAACTAGATTATGTTCAAGCATTAAAACGTGTAGATGAGGCTCGTGGCGCATGGATTATGCATGGTCAAGAGCCTTTACTTGAACAAAATCTGCTAGATGCTTTTCGTAAAAGCTGGCAACAGCAAGAAGTTGAGCGTCAACGCTATGACATTAGCAGTGTAAATGACTGGAAAAATGTCTTTAATGCATTGAATAGTTTGTCACTATTTTCTCAGCAGCTTGCGATTGAAGTACACGGCAATATCAAACCTGATGCAAATGGATTAAAACTACTTAAAAGCTATATTCAACATAATGAACATAACTTACTGTTAATTGTGTTACCGAAACAGGATAGCAGCAGTCTAAAGTCAGCATTTTTCCAAGTCGTCGAAGCGAATGGTGTTGTTGTCCCGCTTACTGCAAACTATCCTCAAGATCGTCAACGCATCCTTACCATCGAAGCGGAAAAATTGGGGATCACACTCAACAATGATGCATGGCAATGGTTAATGCAACATCATGAGCATAACCTCCTCGCAGCAAAAAATAGTTTGATGCGCGTTGCGGATACCTTTCCAGATATTAAACAAATTCAAATAGAGCAGCTCTATGCATGTTTACAGGATCAATCGCGCTACACCACCTATGATTTAAGCGATGCATTATTGGCAGGTCATTTGGCTCAATCCGTCAAGATCTACCAATACTTACTTGCCGCGGGTGAACCTGACAGTTTGATCTTATGGACACTCAGTAAAGAAATGCGTTTACTGATGCAACTTTTTGAGCAACCACACAATGCATTACAACTCGGGATTTGGAAAACCAAAGTTTCACAATATCAGCAAGCTTTACGCCGCCTAAACCCTCGGCAATTTCTCACTTGGCCAGAGCTATTATTACGTATCGATGCATCGATTAAAGGTATGTCGAAAGAAAGCGCTGAACATTTAATGCTTCAAGCTGTCAGCGAATTATGTGGAAAAACTTTATTTATCCAATCTGCTTAAAATAAGATCTAAATTCAAGATAATAATAACAAGGTGAAAGCAATGATGTTCGGTCTAAGCCCAGATCAAATTCAGAAAATTAAAGTAGCCTTTCAACGCGCTGACAGCTTAATCATTTCAGCAGGTGCGGGTATGGGAGTGGACTCAGGTTTACCTGATTTTCGAGGCAATCATGGCATGTGGCAAGCTTACCCTGAGCTTGGAAAACAACGAATCGACTTTACTGAAATAGCCAATCCTGCCGCTTTTAGACGTCACCCACGTTTAGCATGGGGATTCTACGGACATCGACTCGTACTCTATCGTCAAACTAAACCACATCGAGGATTTACTTTACTCAAGCAATTGGCAGAAACATTACAACTACCCTATTTTATCTTTACCTCAAATGTCGATGGGCAATTTCAAAAAGCGGGCTTTGACTCGGCCAACATCTATGAATGTCATGGCTCAATTCATCATTTACAATGTCTAAAATCTTGCCAGCAAGAGATTTGGTCAGCAGATAATATTTCTCCTGAAATTGATCATCAAGAGTGCCAATGGTTAGGTGAGTTACCGCGCTGCCCTCACTGCGGTCATTTAGCACGCCCTAATATTTTAATGTTTGATGACTATGATTGGTTAAGCCATCGACATCACCTACAAGGTCAGCGTTTGGATCACTTCATCAAAGTACATCGCAATCCGATCGTGATTGAAATCGGTGCAGGTACAGCAATTCCAACTGTACGATATTTCAGTGAGCGCTTTGCACCCAACTTGATTCGGATCAATCCGCGTGAATACACACTTCCACCGCACGGCGGCATTGCACTTGCAAGTAACGCGGAGGCTGGGATCGAAAGTATTTATCAGATATTTATAAAATAAGTATGTGGAAAAATAGAAAATAATTCTCATTCTAGATTAAAAATATTCACGTTTTATCCTTATTTCACTTTTATACTAAGCCCAGTTCTCACTTTTGACCTGTCGCCATGCCAAAAACAACGTCTAAAAAAATACCATCTCGCAAAATTATTATTATCGCTATCGGCGTGCTCATCATTGCAGCACTCGGATGGATGTTCTTTAAACCCAAAGCACAGCAACCACAGTACATTAGCGCAGAAGTCTCTCGTGGCGATATTGAAGATTCAGTATTAGCGACGGGTGTACTTGAAGCAACCAAAATGGTGAGTGTCGGCGCACAGGTGTCTGGTCAGGTGAAGAAAATGTATGTGCAATTGGGTGATCAAGTAAAACAAGGTCAGTTAATTGCACAAATTGATTCGATTCGCCAAGAAAATGATTTAAAAACAGCAGAAGCAAGCATTAAAAACCAACAAGCTCAACTCGCTGTACAACAAGCGAATTTAGTAAAAGTTGAAGCAGAATATAAACGCCAACAAGCGATGTATAGCCAAGATGCAACGTCTCGAGCTGAGCTTGAAACTGCATTGGCAAATTACAAAACCGCTCAAGCGCAAATCGCAGCGATCAATGCACAAATTGAGCAGTCTCGCTTAACACTAGCGACAGCAAAAGAAGACTTGGGTTATACCCGTATCGTTGCACCGATGAATGGAACAATTGTTGCAATCGTGACAGAGGAAGGTCAAACCGTAAACGCCAATCAAACCGCACCAACCATTGTGAAATTAGCGACTTTAGACACTATGACTGTCAAAGCACAAATTTCAGAAGCGGACGTCATGAAAGTTGAAAAAGGTCAAACGGTGTATTTCACAACGTTGGGAAATAGCGAGAAGAAACACTATGCAACCTTGCGCCAAGTAGAGCCAGCTCCTGACTCAATCAATACAGAAAGCACGACGACCAGTTCATCGTCTTCAACATCTGCAATTTACTATAACGCTTTATTTGATGTGCCGAATGATGATGGCAAGCTTCGTATTGATATGACTGCACAAGTTTATATTGTATTAGCGGAAGCAAAAAATGCGTTAACCATTCCTGCGGCTGCGATTCAAAGCAAGCGTTCAAATCAAAAACAAAGCAGTAAAAATAATGCATCAACTGATACCACACAAAAACCTGAAACAGCAAATGCACAACGTCCAAAACGTTTAGAGTTAACCGATCAAGAAAAAGCACTCGTGTCTCAAGGTAAAGCGACAACAGGCATGGTGCGTGTCTTGCAAGCTGATGGCACGGCGAAGCCTCAACCTGTTCTGATTGGTCTTAATAACCGCGTGACAGCGCAAGTCCTGAAAGGACTTAAACAAGGTGATCAAGTTGTGATTGCTGATGCAACTGATAGTTCAAATGAATCAGCAAAACGTAGCAATCAACGTGCAATGAGAATGTAATATGACTCAAAATCAAACACATTCATCACAGCCGCTACTTGAGGTCAGCAAACTGACTCGGGAATTCCCTGCGGGTGAAGGTACAGTACAAATTCTCAAAGGCATTGATTTAAAGATTTATGCAGGTGAATTGGTTGCGATTGTTGGGCAATCAGGATCAGGTAAATCAACCTTAATGAATATCTTGGGCTGTCTGGATAAACCAACAGACGGAAGCTATCTAGTCAGTGGCCGTGAGACGAGACAGCTTGAACCTGATGAACTTGCACAATTACGTCGTGAATATTTTGGCTTTATTTTCCAACGCTATCATTTGCTTGGTGATTTAACTGCATCGGGTAACGTTGAAGTTCCAGCGATCTATGCGGGTGTAGAGAGCCATCTACGTCAAGAGCGTTCAGCTGAATTGCTCTCTGAACTTGGGTTAGAAGAGCGACTACATCATCGTCCAAGCCAACTTTCAGGTGGGCAGCAACAACGTGTTTCGATTGCACGCGCGCTGATGAATGGTGGCGATGTGATTCTTGCCGATGAACCCACAGGTGCATTGGATAAGAATAGTGGTATCGAAGTGATGCGTATTTTGCGTGAGCTCAATGCCAAAGGTCATACTATTATTTTAGTCACCCATGATATGAATGTTGCAAAAAATGCGACACGTATTATTGAGATTAGTGACGGTAATATCATCTCAGACCGCGCAAATACACCTGAAAATGATGATGCCGATTTAGATCGTCAAACATTACAAAGAACACCTCAAAAGAAAACCTCTGCATGGCGATCTTTTCTAGATCGCTTGGGTGAAGCATTCCGTATGGCACTGCTTGCCATGAATGCACATCGAATGCGAACCTTTTTGACCATGCTTGGAATCATTATCGGGATCGCCTCTGTGGTTTCCGTTGTTGCGCTCGGTAATGGTTCACAAAAACAGATTTTGGAAAATATCAGCAGTCTCGGAACCAACACTATTACCGTATATCAAGGTCGTGGCTTTGGTGATAACTCAAGAGCATCACAAACCAAGACCCTCGTTCCTGCCGATGGTGAAGCTTTAGCTGAGCAACCCTATGTCGATGGTGTCAGCCCTTCTGTGAATACAAGCGTCACTTTACGTTTTAAAGAAACGGAAGCCTCAGCAACTGTCAATGGTGTGAGTTCCGACTTCTTCTATGTTCGAGGCATGACCTTTAAGTCTGGACAAGCTTTTGATAAAGACAGCGTGACTCAACGTGCGCAAGACGTGGTCATCGATACCAATACTGAAAAAACGTTCTTTGCGGATGGAACTAATCCGCTCGGACAAGTGATCTTATTGGGTAGTGTGCCAAGTCGTGTCATTGGTGTGATTGATGCAGAAAAAGGCTTTATGGGAAATTCAGACAGCTTAAATGTCTATCTCCCCTATTCAACGGTCATGAGCCGCATGTTAGGTCAGTCTAATGTACGTAGCATCATTGTTCGTATTAAAGATGAATATCCAAGTAGTGCGGCTGAAAATGCGATTTTGACTTTGCTTGAGCAACGCCACGGCGCACAAGATGTCTTCACTCAAAACTCAGACAGTATTCGTGAAACGATTCAACAGACCACTGCAACGATGACATTGTTGATTTCAGCGATTGCGGTGATTTCACTGGTCGTCGGTGGAATTGGCGTAATGAATATTATGTTGGTCTCTGTGACGGAACGAACCCAAGAGATTGGTGTCCGTATGGCGGTCGGTGCTCGACAAAGTGATATTTTGCAGCAGTTCTTGATCGAAGCAATTTTGGTCTGCTTACTGGGTGGTGTACTCGGTGTACTCCTGTCTTTAGGTATTGGACAAATTATCGGGCACTTTGCCAAGGGCATCATTGAGATGAGTTATTCAACCACATCCATTGTTGCAGCCTTTGTCTGCTCAAGTTTGATCGGTATTGTTTTTGGTTTCTTACCCGCACGAAATGCAGCACAACTCGATCCAGTTGCAGCTTTAGCAAGAGAATAAGGAATTTGAGTATGTCTTTTCATTTAAACAAATTAGGACTTGCATTAGCACTCACAAGTTCTCTAGCTGGCTGCTCTGCTGTTGTCAAAACACCTTACAACGCACCATCTGTACAAGTTCCGCAGCAATACCAATACGATGCGCAAACCAATAAAAGCGTAGCGCTTACAGACCAATGGTGGACATTATTTAATGACACTCAGCTCAATCAATTGATTGATCAAGTCTTGGCGACGAATAGTGATCTAAGTGTTGCAGGTATCACACTGAAACAAGCCCGCTTACAAGCTGGCTTGGCAGCAAATCAGCAAGGCATCCGCACCAGCTCAAGTGTATCGACAGGTCATAACTATGATCTACGTTCAGGCGATGGTTCAGATCGTGGTTTATCTGCTAGTGTCGGTGTAAGTTATGAACTCGATTTGTTTGGAAAACTCGCCAATCAAACAGAAGCCAGTCGTTGGGAAGCGCTCGCTAGTGCTCAAGACTTACAAGCAACGGCACAAAGTTTGGTAGGAACAACTGCAAAACTGTATTGGCAATTGGGCTATCTCAATGAACGCTATCAAACCGTTCAACAAAACTTAGCCTCGACTCAAAAGATTTATAATTTAGTTCAATCGCAATATAAAGCGGGTGCGGTTTCTGGCTTAGATCTCACGCAAGCTGAACAATCTGTGCAAAGCCAAAAAGCAAGTTTGAGTCAGATCGAACAACAACGTGTAGAAACACGTACTGCTCTCGCTGTACTGCTACATGAACCTGTACAACAACTGAACATTCAAGAACCTGCTAAATTACCGCGTAATGCATTACCCAATATCGCTGTTGGTTTACCCGCAGATATTTTATCTCGCCGCCCTGATTTACAAGCCTCAGAGTTACGTCTTCGTAAAACGTTAGCCAGTAAAGATGCAACCAAAGCCAGTTATTATCCGTCGATTAATCTGACTGGAAATTTGGGTTCTTCGAGTACATCTCTGACTCAACTTTTGCAGAATCCAGCACTCACTTTAGGCGCAAGTTTAAGCCTACCCTTTCTTCAATATAATGATATGAAGAAAGATATTGCGATTAGTGATCTTGAATATGAGAAAGCCATTACTCAATATCGTCAAACGTTATACCAAGCATTTGCTGATGTAGAAAATGCGTTATCGAATCGCACTCAACTTGATCAACAAGTTCAGCTCCAACAACGCAATCTTGAACTAGCGGATAAAACTGAGCGACTCACTGAAGTTCGTTATCGTAATGGTGCGATTGCATTAAAGAATTTACTTGATGCACAAGAGACCACACGGAATGCCCGACTGAGCTTAGTTGAAACCAAGCAGAGTCAATACAATGCCTATGTGACCTTAATGCAAGCACTAGGTGGAAGTCCTGTGAAAGAACTGCCTGAACAATAACACACGAGTTGTTATTACTTACTCACTTACAGTTTTTGGCTCATTTTTAATGAGCTGAGAACTTTTGATGTGATCTTGATCATCAAAAACAACCTCATAAGAAAGTTGTTCTCCATTAAAGTAAACCTCAGTCGGCGAACCAATGATTTCCTATAGTTTTTTATTGACGCAAATATTGCTGTTTTATATGCTGGCTAAAATACAATAAGTTATAATATTTTTTAGTTATATGATGGATGCAATCCACAACTCTCATTGGCCATTCAAATTTAAAATTACTGATTAAAATAAGGGGGATAAATATGTGGGGCAAAGTATTAGCTGGTGTAGCTGTTGGTGTTGGTGCTGTTGCTGCTGCACCATTTACTGGTGGTGGGTCGTTATTAGGAGGAGCATCCTTGATCGCCTCACTCTCAGGTGCAGGAACTATCGCAGCCGCAGTAGGGGCCGGTACTGTAGGGGGAGTTGTTGGTGCAGCTGTAGCTGACAGTGATGAAAAGAAAATGAAGCTGGCAAAAGATGAAGGAAGAGCTGAGGGGCTGGCTGAAAATAATGTGCAGATAGAAAAGCTTTCTAACAAGCTTTCTCAAGCACTTGAGAAACTCAAGTCTCATGATGAGCATTTCAAGGCTATTATTGCCATGGAAGCTGTTGGGGTCTCTTGCGCGGCGTGCGATGGTGACTTCTCTGATAAAGAGCGAGAAGAAATTGGTGAGTTTGTCAAAGGAATGATTGCTCAGAGCATTCCAAAAGATGTAAAAGAAAAAATCCAAGATATTTATGACAATCCACCTACTGTTAAAGAAGCATTCTTGCTGGCAAAAGACTCTGGTATGTCTTTAGATGTCTATGAAGATTTAATTAGGTTTGTCATGGAAATAGATGGCATAAAGCCAGAAGAAGAGGCGTTTGTTAAGGTCTGGAATCAGCTTAAAGCGGCATAAGCCATGGGGTAATAAATAATGAGTAGCAGAATTGATCGTTTCAAAAAAAGGAAAGAAATAATAAAGAAAAATCAGTCTCTGCCGTTCGTTCGTGGCGTTACTGATCAAGAACTTGTCGACAATCTTCTTCGCCAAGGCATAGATAGTGATCGTGTGACAAGCCTTGATTATTCAACTAATCTTAACGTTTCCGTAGAGGTAAATGCCGCGGAGGTCGAGACTTTGCTTTCTGAACTTAGAGCCTCATTCCACAAGGACAGATTGGAACAGCTCGTAGATGAAACAAAGCGCGGCGTCATATCATCAATTGCAGGCCCATTTGGACTTGGAAAAATAATAAGTGCTTATGACAAAGCGGGCGGAAATGTAACAACAATAAACAACGCAAATAATGGTGTTTATGCTAAAGACGAGGACTGTTATAGAAGAGAAGACTATACGCATAGCAAAAATAGTGAAGGAAAGCAGTTTGCTAATGCCAGAAAAAACAGCTCAGGCGCTATCTATACTCGTTCTCAAATGGATGAGAATAATATGGTGGAAGATGCTTATACTGGGAAAATGGCAAAAGCAGATACTACCAGTCCAGATCATATAGAATCGTTATCTCAACACCATAAAAATGGCGGCTTTATGCAAACGTCAGCACAAAAAGCTGACTTTGCGACGGATGAAGATAACCTTGCACTAACAGATCGTTCAATAAATCAATCAATGAGGGATTTTGATAAAGAAGAGTGGATGTCAAAGAAGAGTGAATCTAGAATTGAAAATAAAGAGCGATTTAATATAGATGAGCAGAAACTAAAGGAGAAGATCCAGCAAGGCAAAGAAACTTCGGCGAAACATTTGCCAAATAATATAGATAAAGCAAAATATTATCTTAAAAACTCAGCAACCACAGGCGTAAACGAAGGCGCAAAAATGGGTGCACAACAAGCTTTTGGTTATCTTTTGATAGAGTTTTTTTCAGGTGCAATTGTTGAAATAAAAGATGCATACAATAACGGGCTTGAAGGCGATAGTTTATATAAGGACATCAAGATTCGTTTGATTCGCATTGGCCGAAACATTACAGATAAATGGAAAGGAGTGATAAAAAGTTTCTCAGCTGGCTTTATATCAGGCTTTATATCAAACCTGATTACAACGCTCTTAAATATGTTTGTAACTACAGCTAAGCGCTTTGTTAGGATGATCAGAGAAGGGGTATTTTCCCTTTTAAAAGCGTTGAAGCTCATTCTTTTCCCTTCACCTGATATGAGTTTTTCCGAGACAATGCATGAGGCTATGAAGCTAATTGCAGCTGGAGGAATTGTTGTTGCTGGTGTAGCACTTGAAGAAATCATTGAAAAACTTATTCTAGGCGTGCCATTCCTAGTGCCACTTGCTCCTGTTGTAACAGCGGTAATTGTTGGATCGCTAACCGCTATTACAATATCTTTGATCGCTTATTTAATAGATAAAATGGATATTCTTGGAGTTATAAAAGCTCAGGAAACAAGATTCATATTGGATAATTTTAATAAAGATATCGATAAAAAATTACAACGATGTGAAAGTATTTCCCAAGAAATAGATAAACTTCTTAGTCCAAACTCACCCTTATTGATGCAAAGCATTTGACAAGATTTTACGGTGAAATTTTCCTAAAGTCGCTTTTAAAACGTAATAGAGATGTTATTTCACCTCCATCATCCCAAAACAAAGCCGCTATAAAAGCGGCTTTATTATATGCTTTTGAATAAACGAATTATTCATCATCCATCATTGACTGGCTCATACCGACAGTATTGAAACCACCATCAACATACATAATTTCACCTGTAATACCTGAAGCCCACGGCGAGCAAAGGAACAATGCAGCATTGCCCACTTCTTCAATCGTCACATTACGTTTTAGTGGCGCAATTTTTTCATTGGCATCTAACATTTTACGGAAAGATTTAATCCCAGATGCTGCCAAAGTACGGATTGGGCCAGCAGAAATTGCATTTACGCGAATACCGTCTACACCCAAGCTAGAAGCTAAATAACGCACGCCCGCTTCTAAAGATGCTTTTGCCATGCCCATCACGTTGTAGTTTGGCATCACACGCTCAGAACCTTGATACGTCAACGTCAATAAACAACCCTGACGTGCTTGTAATAAAGGTTTTGCAGCACGCGCCATTGCAACAAAGCTATATGCGCTAATGTCATGCGCGATTTTAAAACCGTCACGATCTGTCACGTCTGTGAAGTCACCATCTAATGTATGTGCTGGTGCGAAACCAATTGAATGCACAACACCATCTAAACCATCCCAATGTTTCGACAATTCAGCAAATGCACCATCAATTTCTGCATCAACAGCAACATCACAAGGGAAAACTAAAGTTGAACCAAACTGTGCTGCAAAATCATCAACACGTTTTTTCAACTTTTCATTTGGATAAGTAAACGCAAGCTCCGCACCTTCGCGGTGTAATGCAGCAGCAATACCGTAAGCAATTGATAATTTACTTGCAATGCCAGCAATTAAAAAACGTTTACCAGCTAAAAGTCCTTGTGACATCTTATTCTCACTCGAAAAATTTTCACCACATCATGCCAATATTCCAGCAATTTCGGAATTGCATAATCCATCTTTTTTACAATCTTGCATAAAAAAATCGCCTTCAGATGAAGACGATTTTATTTTTAAGCAAAAGCTTAGTCATCACCTTGGATCAGACTCAACAAGCGCATGAATGAGTAATACATCCAAACTAAAGTTGCGAGTAATGCGATACCACATAACCATTCAAATGATTTTGGTGCACGTTGTGCAGCAGCACTTTCAATCAAATCAAAGTCTAAGATCAGATTTAATGAAGCGATTACCGCAACAAAAGCAGCAAAGCCGATACCCAACCAGTTACTTTCAAAAATGTAAGGAATAGTTGAGCCAAAAGCTAAACGTAAAATAATTTGCACCACAAACACCAAAGCAATCGCCAATGTCGCAGAGATCACAATCGATTTAAATTTCTCTGTCGCACGAATCACTTGGAATTTATATAAACCAAATAACACCAATGTCGTAATAAAAGTTGCCAGTAATGCTTGTAATGGCACACCAGGAAACTTCAATTGGAAAATAAAGGAAATGCCACCTAAAAATGCACCTTCAAATAAAGCATAAGGAATCGCTAAAGCAGGTGCAGTATTTGATTTAAAAGTGGTAATTAAAGCCAGAACAAAACCACCGATTGCGCCAACGATTGCAGCGGCATATGCAATAGAAAGATTTGCAGTCATCGCACAATAGAAAAATAATGCGATGCCTAGACCTGCAGCAATCACGGTTAAAAGGACGGATTTTTGAATCGCCCCTTGGATCGTCATTGGTTCAGCTAAATCACTATAGGTTTCTACCCGAGTTAAAATTGGATTATTACTTTGCATGTATGCTCTCTTTTTATATTTCGCAATAAAACGCTGAGTTTAAGCGATTTTTTAATCAAGCCCAATATTTTTTTACATTCAATAAAAAAGGAGCATCCGCTCCTTTAATTATCAAACAATTAACTTGCTCGATTAGTTTTTGTCGTGATTCATAATAAAGAAATATTCACGATAATATTTTAACTCTGCAATCGAATCACGAATATCATCCATCGCCAAATGCGAGGCATTTTTCTTCAGACCACTCATAATTTCTGGTCTCCAGCGTTTTGCTAACTCTTTTACAGAAGACACATCTAAATTACGGTAATGGAAAAATTGTTCCAACTCAGGCATTAAACGATGCAAGAAACGGCGATCTTGGCAAATCGAGTTACCACACATTGGTGATGATTTTGGATTGACCCATTTTTTTAAGAACTCAAGCGTTTGCTGCTCTGCATCTTGTGCAGATAACTTACTACGGCGTACACGCTCAATCAGACCAGATTGACCATGTTGCTTGGTATTCCACTCATCCATTGCATTTAGAATCAAATCCGATTGATGAACAGCAAGAACAGGACCTTCAGCTAAAATATTAAGATTGTCATCTGTAATAATTGTTGCAATTTCAATAATCTTGTCATTATCGGTATCAAGACCTGTCATTTCTAGGTCGATCCAAATTAATCGTGTATCTGGGGTGCTGCTCATAAATGGCGATTCTAAAGTGCTTAAAAACATCAATAGTAGCAAATTAATTACATCTTGGCTGTAATTCTATAGCGGCTTCGTGCTATTTTTGCGGTCTTCAAAGTGTGGATTTTTTGGGATATGAATGGCTTTAATTCGTAAGCGTCGTTTAACCGAACAGCAGCAACGTCGTATTGAAAAACAGCATAAATCGCGTCAAGACGACATTGATACATCGCAGGATTTGGATGGACTGGTTGTTCAACATTATGGTCGTCAACTCGAAGTACAAGCTTTATCTGTGCCTGAACAGCACCCCGAAAAACCACAAGTTGCTGATGGTGAACCAGAACCGTTCTGGAAACCGATTGAATTAGATAGTGTTTGGCGCTGTCACACCCGTACTAACTTAGAATTATTGGTGACTGGCGATCGAGTAAAATGGCAAGCTGATCCGAATACAGGTCTGGGTATCATTACCGCGATCTATCCACGAAAGTCATTGCTGACTCGTCCAGACCGTTATCATAAAGTTAAACCAGTTGCCGCAAACATCAGTCTGATCGTGATTGTATTCGCGCCTTTACCAGAACCTGCACCGACATTGATTGATCGCTATCTCGTTGCATGTGCTGACGCAAATATTCCAGCCCTACTGGTGTTGAATAAATCAGACTTGCTCACTGAAAATGACGCGATTCTAACCTTACTCAGTGAATATGAAGCATTGGGTTATGAAACTTTGGTTTGTCATTCACGCGGTGATTTGTCTGCGCTTGCAGCACGCTTGGATAATGAAACCGTTGCGTTCGTTGGGCAGTCAGGTGTAGGCAAAAGCTCGCTGATCAATACCATCGTTCCTGATGCAGCGCAGAAAACCAATGTCATTTCAGAGAACTCTGCACTTGGGCAACATACTACGACTTCAACACGTTTGATTAAATTTGGAACAAACGGTGCATTGATCGATTCACCCGGAATCCGTGAGTTTGGGCTCTGGCATCTCAGTTTAGAGAAAGTCCGTACAGGCTTTCCTGAGATTGAAGCACATCTTGGACTATGTCAGTACCGTAACTGCACCCATACGCATGAAAAAAATTGTGCGTTGAAACAAGCGGTTGATGCTGGTGAAATTTTACCGCGTCGTTTAGACAGTTATTTACGTCTTATTGATGAAATTCAAGAAGCTCAACAAAAAAGTTAACTTTCTTGATGCTTCACCCTTGAACTAACATTTTTGATCACCATTGAGATAAGTTATACTCAGGATCAATTTTGATTTTAACTTTAGGTGACTTGTGGAACGCTGGTTAGAGTTTATGGGGAATCACCCCTTCTTATTTGGTACGCTTGCCGTATTAATCGTGTTGTTCTTTATTTTAGAAGGGCAACGCAATGGTCGTAAAATCTCGCCGCAATCTCTAGGTATTTTGGTCAAAGCAAAAAATGCAATGTTGATCGATCTACGTGATGGAAAAGATTTCCGTGATGGTCACATCAGTGGCAGCCGCAACATTCCATACAGCCAAATCACAAGTCATATTGATGAATTAAAAGCAAGTGATCGTCCATTGGTCTTTATTTGTAACTTAGGGCAAGTTGCTGGTTCAGCATTGCAGAAAGTCGGTCATAGCGATAGTTATCGTTTAGACGGCGGCATCAGCAACTGGAAAGCACAAGGCTTACCCCTCGTTAAAAGCAAAGCAAAAGCTTAAGGAGCAATAAGATGACAACTCCAAACGTCACAATTTATTCAACACTGTCTTGCCCATACTGTGTACGTGCAAAACAATTACTTGAGCGTAAAGGCGTTGCTTTTAAAGAAATCAATCTTTCAAATGAAGCGCCAGAAGTTCGTATTGAGTTAATGCAACGTACCAATCACCGTACAGTGCCTCAAATTTTTATTAAAGATCAATTTATCGGTGGTTTCGATCAACTTTATGCTTTAGAGCGTGAAGGTAAACTCGACCAATTATTAGCTTAACAACACTCCAAGATTTAAGGAAAAACAATGAGCGAAGAACAAGTTCAACCACAACTCGCGTTAGAACGTATTTATACTAAAGACATTTCTTTTGAAGTTCCGGGTGCACAAGTATTTACTAAGCAATGGCAACCAGAACTCAATATCAATTTATCTTCTGCGGCGGAAAAAATTGATCCAACACACTATGAAGTGTCTTTAAAAGTTGTGGTTCAAGCAAATAACGAAAATGAAACTGCGTTCATCGTTGATGTAACTCAATCAGGTATCTTCTTGGTTGATGGCGTTGAAGAAGACCGTCTTCCGTACATCTTAGGTGCTTACTGCCCAAATATCTTGTTCCCATTCTTACGTGAAGCGGTGAACGATTTAGTGACTAAGGGTAGCTTCCCTCAATTATTGCTTACACCAATTAACTTTGATGCTGAATTTGAAGCAAATATGCAACGCTTACAAGCGGATGCTGATGCGCAAGGTCAAGCATAATCGTTATTGCGATAGCAACAAAAAAGGACTGAATATCAGTCCTTTTTTTTATGTCATTCAACAATCGTTCTAAACGTTAAGTTAATGCGTGCAGTGCTGACTTTCTTGGTAGGTGGCAAGCGATGTAACCAATAACTTTGAGTTGTATCCTTCATCACTAGTAGGCTGCCGTGTTCCAAATACAGTTCAACTTTTTCTTTGGTTTGCTTATGTTTAAATGCAAATTTTCGTTCTGCCCCAAAGCTTAGCGAAGCGATTGCGCCATTTTTCTTAAGATCAATTTCCCCATCACTATGCCAAGCCATCCCCTCCTCACCTGTATGGTAAAGGTTGAGAAGACATGAATTAAATGTTTCACCTGACAATTGTTCAACTAAAGCTTTAAGTTCTATTAATTCGTCCGTCCAAGCTAAAGCATATTTATTTACATTCGAATAGGTATATTCATAGCCACGATCACCGTACCACGCGACCTTTCGTTTCGTGATGATTTGACGACCAAAAATGACTGCTTGATCATTTTCCCATTCAATACTGCGTAACAACACATCAAAGTAATGATCAGCTTGCTGGGATGATACGACTTTGCCGTAGTAATTTACTGTACCGTCATAAGGTAAATGGTTTTGCTTTGGGTCAGCTTCAATATCAAATAATTGCATTTTTCCATTTCTTATATGCTGTTTTCATACAATGTCCACAAGGTCGATAACCTTGCATTAAAGCTTCACTTTCATCTGTAAAAAAGACACGATTCGTTTTCATCATGCGCTTACCCGAATGACATGTCAAAGTGCCATAGATTTTCAATTGACGATTTCCAGCAAAACGAATTTCACCGCGTTTTAGTTTCTGTCGTAAATCGCTCTGCTCTAAATCAATATGCTGCCACATCACACTAACTCACAGCATCATGAAAAATAATCCCCAAACTATAACGCTCGCCTTGCAAAACAGTGCTGACACCATGCTTCATATTCACACGATGATAGCCTCGAACTCCTTGTTCAGGTTTAAACTGGGTGGTGAAAATCAAAATATCACCTTGATTGGGTTGTAATACCATTGCTTTAGACTGAGCACGAGGATTTTGCTGCGTTATAACAAACTCACCACCAATGAAATCCTCATTTTGCTGATTTAAAACAATCACCAATTGCAGTGGGAAATACACATCACCATAAATATCTTGATGTAAGGTATTAAAACCCTCTTGCTGATATTTCAATATCAGTGCCGTTGCTTTGGTTTGTTGATGTTGCTGACATTGTTTCAACAATTCTTCATGTGCTTTTGGAAATGGATCACCTAAACCGAGGACATCAAACCACGCATTTGCGACAGGAACTAAAAAAGAATAAATTTCACGTCGCATCTGTTGGATTAAATCTGGCAAAGGATAATTAAAATATTTATATTCACCTAAGCCAAATCGATAACGCTGCATATTGACTGTTTTACGATATAACGATTCATCTACATACGCATTTCGAAGTGTTTGGCATTGTTGTGCTGAAAGTACATTTTGAATCGTTGCAAAACCCTGCTGATGTAGTTGATCACTGATCTGACTCCAATCAGCAGTCCTAATTTTTTCAATCACACTTTCGATCTGAGCAGATTCAAATTGTGGCATGTGCCTGAACCCCTTCCCAACCGATTAATGCGGTCTTACGTGTTGTTCCCCATTCATATCCTCCAAATACACCCGTAGACTGAATCACACGATGACAGGGAATCAAAAATGCCACAGGATTACGTCCAATTGCCGTGCCTACTGCACGCGCTGCTTTTGGATGATCAATTGCATGTGCTAACTCACCATAGGTCGAAAGCTGCCCCATAGGAATTTTGAGTAAGCTCTGCCAGACCTTGAGCTGAAATGGCGTACCTTTTAAATGCAGTTTAATTTCAGCAAATTGATCTCGATCTTTTTGAAACAGCGCAAGCGCATTTTGCTGAAAATAATCAGTTTGCTCAGTAAATGCCGCTTGAGGGAATTGAGCTTTTAAATGTGCCAATGCTTCACTTGCTTGATCTACAAATGTCAGTGCACAAATCCCTTTATCCGTAGAGGCAATCAGAACCTGACCAAACAAAGTTTCTGCAAAATGATAATGAATAGTTAAGTTTTGCCCGCCATTTTTATATTCAGCAGGCGTCATACCTTCAATTTGAATAAATAAATCATGTAATCGACTGGTGCTTGAAAGCCCTGTCTCAAATGTTGCATCCAAGATACTAGTTGTATCCTGTTTTAAAATCTTCTTGGCATATTCAATACTGATATATTGCAAAAACTTTTTCGGACTCGTGCCGACCCATTCAGTAAATAGCCTTTGAAAATGTGCTGGACTCAGATGCACATAGGCTGCCACATCGTCTAACTGCGGTTGCTGTTGAAAATTCTGTTGAATATAGTCAATTGCTTGAGCAATACGCTCGTAGTGTTGTTGCGAGGACATTTCACCACCTCTCATCATTTCTTATTTTACTGTATCAACTTTAGAATTCAGTGAAAATCCGAATCATGCTGAGTCTACATTTTGATTTTCGCGGTATTAAAGCAATAAAAAAAAGCTGCACTCCTTTGAGTACAGCTTCATGATTGAGAGCATCGACTCTCCATCAATTAATGCATGTAATGTTTATGTCCTTGATCACGTAGTTCAGCAATTTTTTTGGCTTGTTTTTTCGCTTCATCTAACTTGCCAGCTTGAACAAGTACTTTCGCTTTATCAATCTCCACAATAATTTGTTCAAACAAAGCAGGTGAGCTAGTGACTTTATCTGTGGTATTTGGAGCCAACTTATATTGTTTTGAATGAGCCGCTGCGCTACGCATATTATTTAATGCAGCTGTCGCAGCTTGCGGATTAGTCGCTTGGTTAAACGCCTTATAATTTTTACCTAAAGTTTTCATATCATCTTCTAAACCAGCAGCCATAACAGTGCTACTAAATGCAAAACATGACAACATAACGGCGGTGGCTAAAGTTTTTTTCATCATTAGGATATCCCTATCAAAACTGTGGCTATGATTGATTGAACATCATGATTTGAACTCAAATGGACGTTCAAATTTTAAATGCTCTATGCGTTGAGCATACATAAAAAATGCAACGATTTCGTTGCATTTTGATAAAAGAACGATTTAATTATTTTTGCAGCAAAGCATCATGAATTGCTTCAACCAATTGCTGTGAAATCTCTTGTTTCGATGCTTTTTCTAACTCACGCTTTTCCATATGGTAAGACTGCGCAAAAAATACAGTCATCGCATTTTCATCAGATGCAAAACCGATATCTGGGCGAGACACGTCATTGCAAGCAATCATATCGAGTTTCTTGGCAACCAGTTTTCCAGCAGCATATTGCTCAACATTTTGTGTTTCAGCAGCAAAACCCACCATGAATGGACGTTCTTGCTGTTGCGCAATCGTTGCGACAATATCTGGATTCTTCACCAATGAAACTGCAAGCTCATCACCTGCTTTTTTGATTTTATGCTCAGCTACTTCGGCAACACGATAATCTGCTACAGCAGCCGTCGCAATGAAGATGTCACAACCTTGTTTGAGTTGATCCATACTCACATCAAGCATTTGCATTGCAGACTTCACATTGATTCGATCTACACCATTTGGAGTATCCAAACTCACAGGCCCAGCAACTAAAGTGACTTTTGCACCCGCGGCATAACATGCTGCTGCCAAAGAAAAACCCATTTTCCCTGTACTGTGATTAGAAATATATCGAACAGGGTCAATTGCTTCACGCGTTGGACCAGCCGTAATGGTCACACGTTTACCCGCTAACAAACCAAATTTCTCTGCAATCGCACGTTGTGCTTTGTGGAAATAAGCAGCCACTTGACGCGCAATATCTTCAGGTTCAGGCATACGGCCTAAACCCACATCACCACAGGCTTGCTCACCTGCATCAGGCATGATGACATGCACACCATCCTCAACAAGTGTTTGTAAATTACGTTGTGTTGCTTTAGCTGCCCACATTTGCTGATTCATGGCAGGTGCAACCCACACAGGCGCTTTGGTTGCAAGATACAAGGTGCTTAATAAATCATCCGCCAAACCATTGGCAAATTTTGCAATCGTGTCACAGCTTGCAGGCGCAACTAAAATCAAATCAGCCCAACGCGCCAATTCAATATGCCCCATTCCCGCTTCAGCTTCAGGATCTAGCAATTCTGTATGTACAGGATTTCCAGAAAGTGCTTGGAAAGTTAAAGGCGTAATAAAAGCTTGTGCGCCATGTGTCATGACCACGCGGACATCAAAACCATAATCTTTTAGACGACGAACTAAAATGGCACTTTTATAGGCAGCAATACCACCTGTAACCGCTAATATAATGTTTTTATGGGGAATAACACTTAGATCAAAGCTCACAAACAGTTTACCTTTCTGTTGCAGTGGCGCTCACAATATCATTAAATACCCGCATACCCAAGCAGTGTGCTTGGAAAAATCATCACCATAAAAAAATTATGTGAATAAAAATGAATCAACAGATAAAACAATCCATCAAAGCATGGCCAGAACAAGAACGACCAAGAGAACGTTTACTGCTTCAAGGGGCACAGAGTTTGTCGGATGCAGAATTACTTGCGATCTTTCTTCGCTCAGGCTCCAAGCAACACTCTGCTGTCGAACTAGCGCGAATCCTTATTCAACATTTTGGTGGTCTCAACCCCATCTTTGATGCATCACTTGAAGAGTTATCACAATTTAATGGTATTGCTTCAACCAAGTATTCTCAACTCATGGCCGTCAAAGAACTTGGACGGCGATATCTCAACAATTATTTTCATCAACAACGCTTATGCCTGAATACATCAACTTTGGTGCTGGATTATTTACGTTATGAGTTGCAAGGTGAAAAGCAAGAGGTCTTCGCAGTCTTATGTCTCGATGCAGAACTCCGAAAACTACATTTTAAAAAACTATTTTTTGGATCACAGCACAGTTGCAGTGTTTCAATTAATCAAACCCTCCGTTATGTATTGCAACAACAAGCAAGTCAAATGGTGATTGCCCACAATCACCCCTATGGAATTGCACAACCATCACCTGAAGATATTTATCTGACCCAACAACTTAAACAAGCCTGCAAGTTGCTCGAAATACACCTGATTGATCACTTTATTATTTCACCCGATTCGCATTTTTCTTTTTCTGAACAACAACTGCTCACACCTATGAAAATCAAGCAATCTGGTCTTGACAAAGCTCAAATCTGACCTGAACATCAACACATAAAATTAATGATTCAAAAAACATGATTGTCCGTGACCAGCCAAGTATTTTTAAAGTTCTATTTTCATGGCGCGGGACGATTTTACCCAAAATTTTGCCGTCTTTAGGCTTTGTAATGTTGATCTCTGCCATCATTGGTGGCGTTGAATATATCAATCTATTTCGCTTTCCAGAAATACCATTGGTTGGCTTTACTTTAATTGGTGTAGTCCTTTCAATTTTCCTTGGCTTTAAAAATACAGCCTGCTATGAACGCTGGTGGGAAGCACGAAAATTGTGGGGAATTTTGATCGCGACAGCACGTCATTTTGATCGAGACTGCCGTATTCTCTCGCAAGGTCGACGTGAGCGTATTATTCAACATGTCATTGTTTTTGCAAATGTGTTGCGAGATCGTTTACGCCATCAAACTGTGAATCCAACCGAACTCACTGAAACCAGTGGATTAAGCCAACAAGCACTGACTCAGCTTTATCAGCAACATAATGCGCCTCAATATACGTTGAGCTTAATTCAATGGGAGTTGTTACAAGCACTTAAAGAAGGTGAAATCACAGACATCATTTATACGCAAATGAACCAGCACGTTGCGGCATTAAGTGAGATGCAAACAGGCTGTGATCGTATCGCCAATACACCTATTCCTTTTGCATATTCGGTTTTGCTGAATCGCACCGTTTACTTCTTTTGTGTGATGTTACCGTTCAGTTTGGGGTCTCTACTCGGTTTAGTGACACCTCTCTTAGTTGGTATTTTAGCTTATACATTCTTAGGCTTAGATGCGCTCAGCACTGAAATTGAAGAACCTTTTGGGACGCAGAGTAATGACTTACCTTTAGACGCAATGGTTCGTTCAATTGAAATTGAATTATTGGGTACATTAGGTCGCCCGACACCACCACCAATTCAAGCACAAGATCATAATTTGTTGTAATGAACTGCTCCTCATTTATTTAAAATTAAATGAGGAGCAGTTTAGGGTCTGTTGACTTAAATATATTGTGAATCCACTAAAGATTTAAACCGTTCAGTGAATTGTCCATTCCAGTAAGGGTAATAAGGATAAGGTGGATAAACTTCACTGAATTGATCTAATCGTTGAATCTGATCAACAGATAATTGAATCTCTTTCGCCTTTAAATTATCAAGCAATTGAGCCTCATTTCTCGCCCCAATCAATACACTTGAAACTGTAGGACGTTGTAACAACCAGTTTAATGCGATTTGTGGAATCGAATATCCAGTCTCTTCCGCAATTGCTTTTAAAACATCAATGACACGATATAAATGTTCCTCATTTACAGGAGGTGCAAACTGAGCGGTATCATGTAAACGGCTCTCACAAGGAATAGGATTCTCTCGATCAAATTTACCTGTTAAACGTCCCCATCCTAATGGACTCCAAACTACAGCACTGATCTGCTGATCATCATTTAGTGGCATCAACTCCCACTCATAATCACGACCAATTAATGAATAGTAAACCTGATTGACCACAAACTTCTCATAGCCGTATTGATCCGCAATTGCTTGGGCTTTCATTAATTGCCAACCAGAAAAATTTGAAACCCCGATATATCGAACTTTGCCACTTCGAACTAATTCATCAAGTGTTTTCATTAGTTGGTGTAAAGAAGTAAAACTATCAAACTGATGTAGTTGTAAAACATCAATATAGTCTGTTCCTAAACGATTCAATGATTGTTCAACGGCGTATTTTAAATAATTACGACTGAACCCCACATCATTCAGATGATCTGAGCTACGAATGCCGACCTTAGTTGAAATGATATTTTTGTGGCGCTCTTTCGCCAACGCCTTTCCAAGCATTCGTTCAGATTCGCCATCAGAATAAACATCGGCTGTATCAAAATAATTAATCCCCGCATCTAAGCACAATTGAATCATTTGATTTGCTTCAGCCTGATTTGCTTGTCCCCATGCTGAGAAAATTTGTCCTTTCCCACCTAATGTTCCTGCACCAAAACCAAGTTCAGAGACTTGTAAACCTGAATTTCCCAATAAGTGATATTTCATTTTGAACCTCTACAACCATCATTGATCTAGATACAAAATATCCTTATCGATTTACATTAAAAACCACGATAATCGAAAAATACTTTTCCGATTTTATTGATAATGAATACAGAAGATTTTCAATTTTTTGTTCGCGTCGCTGATCTCGGCTCTATAAGTAAAGCCGCTAAAGAGGCCAATATTTCTGTATCAGTAGCAAGCCAGCGTATTCAACGTCTCGAACAAAATCTTCAGCTCAGACTTTTTCATCGCACAACACGGAAATTAACCCTTACAGATGAGGGGGCGAAACTACTTGAACATGGAAAGGTTTGGATTCATGACTTTTTAAGCTTAAATGAATCACTGAAACTCAAAGATCAAGCGCTTTCAGGTACATTGAGAATATCGACTTCAGCTACATTTGGGGCAAAAGTCTTAACGGAAGTTATCGCAAAGTTTTCATTATTACATCCTGAATTAAAAATCTATGTAGATATGAATGATCAAAATATTGATTTAATTCAAAATGGTATGGATTTGGCGATTCGTATTGGCAAACTCAAAAGTTCTAGTTTAATTGCACGCTTACTAACACCTAACCAGCGCCTATTATGTGCCTCACCTACATATATTGAACATTACGGCGAGCCTCAAACATTATCTGAACTTCGTTCACATCGCTGCATCTTACAGCAGCACGAAAATGGCTTAACAGATCATTGGGATTTTGTTGATGCAAAGGGTGATCGTCAACAGATCACGGTACATGGCTATTTCACCTCAAATTCAGGTGAAGGTATCAGGCAAGCAGCTTTAAATGGTTTGGGAATTTCCAATCACTCGATTTGGCATGTAAAGGATGATTTAAAAACAGGAAAACTGGTACAAGTATTAAAGGAATATCAAGTTGAACCAACAGCAATTTACGTAGTATTACCCAATCGAGAATTTGTTCCACCTAAGGTTCAACAGCTTCTCAATTATTTAACCGACTATTTCCAAAATGATTACCTCAAACAAATCATTCAATAATGCAGAAAACTACCTAAAACGTTCCCAAATCCCTTTTTGCCCTTCTTTCACTCTTGGTGTTTGCCCCAATTTAATCCAAGGCATATTGTCACCATGAAAATCACTACCAATCGAAACGGCGAGATCAAATTGCTCTATCATACGGTCTACCATTTGTCGTGTTGACGCAGGCTCTATACTTGGAGGTAACTCCACGGCATCCCCACCTAATGATGCAAATAACTCAATCAAATAACGAATGTTGGTCGCAGATAAATCATAACGGGTTGGATGCGCTAACACTGCCAGCCCTTGACTTGCATGGATCACTTCAATGGTTTCTTTAAGCCCAATACCCTCAAACTTTACAAACGCCTTTTTGCCTTCTTTCAAGAAACGATCAAATGCCTGTTGTGGACGACTGACAATATTTTTTTCCACCAGTGTTTTTGCAATGTGAGTCCGCGTTACTCGATCAGCATGTCCATCTACTTTAGCCACCACATCTGGATAAATATCAAAACCTATACATTTTTCTAATAGTCCACAAATCACTTTTGCACGTTCTGCACGAATCTTTTTTTGATTTTCTAACATCGCTTTGATCGGTGTCTCATCTTGCATATTAAGTGCAACAATATGCACACCATAACTTTTTTTAGTATTTGAGCGTGACCACTGACTTGATATTTCTACACCCGAAACGATTTTGATATCAGGTGTTTGAACCTGTTCAAGCACATAACGCTGAGCGCGTTCTAAGCCATCCATAGTATCGTGATCAGTGATCGCCAAAAGATCAATTTTTAGATCAACAGCTGCCTGCACCAATTGTTCTGGTGAAAACGTCCCATCAGAAATGAGGGTATGTGTATGTAAATCGACACCGAACATGGTTTGTATTATGCTATCTGACCTATTTCATCTCCGTACTGTAACATGAAAGCGTTGCTCGACTACCTTCCGCTGATTATCTTCTTTTATTTTTATAAAACCACTGATCCTAAAGATAGTCATCATCCCCTATTAGAACTTGTCGGTAGTGCGGGAAATACGGATCAAAACCACATTCTAGTTGCAACCTGTGCATTGTTGATCTCAACTTTGGTGGTTTATGGCTGCCTATTCTTTTTCCAAAAGTTTAAATTGGAAAAAATGCAGTGGTTTATTGTGGTGATGTCGGTCGTTTTTGGTGGAATTACATTAGTTTTCAGCGATGTCACTTACATCAAAATGAAAGCAGTCATTATCAATGTCGGTATCGGAATAGGTTTCTTAGTTACTCCTTTATTTAATAAAGAGCGAATGCCAATCATCCAAAAGCTATTAGGTTCATTGCTGGAACTCAGCCCACAAGGTTGGATGCATTTAAACTGGGCATGGTGTGGACAGTTCTTTTTGTTAGCTACTTTACACTTCTTCTTTGGTTTCGTATTTATGCAGGGTAAATATTGGGGTGAATTCACCGCTTTCGGCGATATTATCGTTTCTATCAGTTACCTAGCTGTTATACTATTTTGCTTAAGAAAGCATTTTAAAACCACTGACTAGATCTTGAATCATTGAGCTACTGCTATGCCATATTTTGTGCTGACTTGTACTGATCATGAAGGTACTTTAGAGAAACGTTTAGCGACCCGTCCTCAACATGTAGACCGTCTGCAAAAATTAGATGATGAAGGTCGTTTAATTGCTGCTGGTGCACATCCTAAAGACCCAAATGACCCTCAGGCTGGCTTTCTCGGTAGTACAATTATTGTCGAATTCGATGATCGTGCAGCTCTCGATGCGTGGATTGAGGAAGAGCCATTTTTAAAAGAAGGAATTTACTCACATATTGAAGTAAAACCTTTTAACAAAGCTTTTCCAAAAGGTTGATCTATGCAAATCGCAGTTAAAAGCTTATTTGCTTTATGTTTACTCAGTTCTGCAACATGGGCTGTCGAACCAACAGCACCCGCCACAACACCAGTTGCATCAGTTAATACGACGCAACCCAAACCAAGTTCGACGACAGCTCCGATTATAAGCAACACCGTTGCTAAACCTTTAACAGCAGAGCAAATTGCTAAAGCGAAACAACAGCAAGAAACCAAAGTTAAAGCATTGATTCAAGATCAAAATAACCGTTTAAAGCAACTTGAACATGCCAATCTTGAAGCCCTCGCACAGAATCAAGAATTACAGTTAAAAAATGATAATTTAACGGTTCAAGTTCAAGTTCTACAAAGTGAACGCAGTGCGCAAATGTTCTTATATGGTGCGATGACCATTGCGGTAGGTGTGATTCTTGGTTTCTTTATTGCGAGTTATGTTTATACCAAACGCCGTCGCCAGTGGTAAAACTCAATATTTTCATCTATGTCACATTCATCAAAACTACAAACAGCTGAACTCGATTGGGAACTCGTCGATGGTATTGAAGTTCCCATTTCAAAACAATTTGGCGATGTTTATTTTTCCAAAGATAATGGTTTGCTTGAAACACGCCATGTCTTTCTAAATGGCAATGATCTCAGCGAACGTCTTTCCCAACTCAAAGATTTTGAATACTTTTGTGTAGGTGAAACAGGCTTTGGGACAGGCTTAAATATTCTAACCTTATGGCAGCTTTGGCAACAAATTCGCCCGAACAATCACAGCCATTTGCATACGATCAGCGTTGAAAAGTTTCCGCTGAGTAAAGCAGACCTTATCCGAGCACTGAATGTTTGGCCAGAACTTAAACCTTTGGCAGACAAACTCATACAACAATATCCTTTGCCGATTGCGGGTTGCCATCGTCTGAGCTTTCCTGAAGAGCGTTTTAGTATTGATTTATGGTTGGGTGATGCACAAGATATTTTTCCGAGTATTCCGAAAACACAAGCTGTAAATGCTTGGTTTCTCGATGGCTTCGCTCCTTCTTGCAATCCAGATATGTGGCAAGAAAATGTACTCAATCATATCGTCCGTTTATCTGATTATGGCACTACTTTTGCCTCTTTTAGTGTTGCAGGTGTGCTCAAGCGTGGACTGAAACAACATGGCGTTCAAATTAATCGCCCGCGTGGTTTTGGGCATAAACGAGAAATGCTGAAAGCTATTTGGTTAGCTCCAACTAAAACTGAAAATACTGATTCAAATGCAATTGTTAGCGATCAAATTTCGTTAGAGGAAATACCAAACAAAACCCAACGTAAAATCGCCATTATAGGCGCAGGAATCGCAGGTTTAACCACGGCATGGGCATTTGCTCAGCGTGGACATCAAGTGACTATCTACGAGCAAAATGAGCCGCTTTCAGGTGCATCAGGTAATCCGCTTGCGCTGCTCAACCCCAAACTATGTCCTATTGAACAAGCGCATGAACATCTTATGACGCTGAGTTGGCAACAAGCTTTGAAATTTTATTCAAGTTTTAAAGCGTTTCGCTCGATTCAAGTTCATCAACTCGCTTTAAAAAATGCTGATGAATTGCTTGATTTAGCGGAGCAATATCCAGAAGATGTATTATCAATACATACAGCGGATGAACTCACGCTGCAATCTAAGTTTCCAAGTTTAAACTTACACCATGCGGGCGCTGTTTCTCCACACCAGCTTCGAGATGAAATTTTAAAACATCCGAATATTCAGTTGGTGATTGCTCAAATTTCTGCTGTGAAAGAAATGAACTCACACACTGAGCTTTGGCAAGATCAAGTTCATCTTGCAACCACTGATCATACGATTGTCTGCTGTGCCAAGCAAAGTGCTGAGCTTTTCGAAGATTATCCAGTATTAAAACCCATTCGAGGACAAGTCAGTTGGGTTGAAAATGTAGAACAGCCTTTAACGTTAGATGAAGCCTATAGTTATGGCGGTTACTGTATGCAGCTCAATCCGTCTCAATTAATTTTAGGCGCATCATTTTATCCCAATCGAGATGATGCTGAAGTATTAGCAGAAGATCATGTGCATAACTACGAACTTATCCACAGTGTCTTTCCTGATTATGCAGAAAAACTTCCATTCATTGAAAAATGGCAAGGACGCGCTTCTGTTCGTGCGCAGAGCCTAGACTATTTTCCACTCGTTGGGAAAATGAAGAATCATGAACAGACTTATACTTTTGCAGGCTTAGGATCAAAAGGTTTTTTATTTGCACCATTATGCAGTGAAGTATTAGCAGCATTAGTGCTTGGTGAGCTTTGCCCAATACCACAAACATTGCTAAACAAGTTAAGTCCAGAGAGATTTCAGAAGAAAGTCAAAGCGAAGAAGCCGTATTATTCAGGCTAAATTATTCTTTTAATTTTTTACTATTTTCATACTTCTTGATTTGCCAAAATACAGATGTATTTTGGCAAATGCTAATGCTTAAGCGCCTTGCTCTAATGGCAAGCCAGCATCACGCGCAGCCCGTGTGCCTCCCATCAATACAACGTATTCACGAGAAGCATCAAAACCATCTAACAATTCCGCAGCACGTGGTGCTTTACTACCACCGCCACACAGAATATAAATCGGCTGATCCGCTGCAACTTGAGTCAAACTATCCGACGTAATCTCGGCAATTGGGCGATTCACCGCCCCTTTGACATGAGCCTCAGTGTAGGCTTTAGTATCGCGGACATCCCAAATGACTGCGCCTTCTGGGAACTCAAATGTTGTAATTTCTTGTTTACGGATCATTGCGCACTCCTTTGATGTAAACAACACTTGGCAAATGAAGAAAACCCCCTTAGCATCTCAAATATTCTTTCCCTTTGTAAAGGTCTAACCATGCCTTCTTTTGATATTGTTTCTGAATTAGAGTTATTTGAAGTCAATCATGCGGTACAAAACACGCAAAAAGAGATTGGCACACGCTTTGACTTCCGTGGACAAGACGTTTCGATCGAGTTAAATGAAAAAAATAAAGAAATCAAAATCTCAACTGAAAGTGACTTCCAATGTGAACAAGTCTATACCATGCTCGAAAATCATTTTTATAAGCGTAAAATTGATGTGCAAGCACTTGATCCACAAAAAGCGTCAGCTTCAGGCAAAAATGTTGTTCAAGTAATCAAACTTAAAGACGGTCTTGACTCAGATACTGCAAAAAAAATTAATAAAGCCATTAAAGAAAGTGGCATCAAAGCGCAATCTTCTATTCAAGGAGACAAAATCCGTGTCACAGATAAAAAGCGCGATACTTTACAGCAAGTCATGAACTTTTTACGTGAACAACAATTTGGTCTACCACTCCAATTCAATAATTTCAAAGACTAAGATTTAGGTTCGCTATGGCAAAAGATAACCGTCTTTACACGTTGGTTAAAACCACTTCTAAATTTCCAAAAGGCATTCGTAGCACACTTTGGAGCAAAGCTTTTGGACGTGTTGTTCCAATGGTTGGCACTGCAAATATTCGCTACTTAGAAGTGGATAAAGATCATGTCACTGTTCGTATTGAAAACCAACGCAATATGCAAAACCATATTAAAGGTGTTCATGCAGCGGCAATGGCTTTATTAGCTGAGACAGCAACAGGTTTTTTAACAGGTCTACATATTCCTGATGATCGTATCTTATTGATTAAATCATTACATGTAGACTACTTAAAAGTTGCACAAGGCGGTTTGACGGCTACAGCAACATTATCAGCAGATCAACAAAAGTTTATTGCTGATAATGAAAAAGGCGAGTTATTGATCCCAGTCACTGTCATTGATGATTCAGCGAATGAACCAATTCACTGTCAAATGCTTTGGGCTTGGTTACCTAAACGAAAAAAATCATAACTGATCTAAACTACAGTTAGGTCATTATTATGCTCAAGATACAGAATCATTTTGTATCTTGAGTTGATACCATGAAAAAAATACTTGCTGTTCCAACAATTCTAAGCATTCTTACGCTAACGGCTTGTACTAACATGCCTTTATCACATAATTCAAATCAACAAAGCTCTTCCACGCGATCCAATAGCAATCTTGCAGAACAGAATAAAAAAATTGTGATTGATTTTTACGAAGGTGTTTTCTTAAAACATCAAGTTAAAACATATGCTGATCGATATATCGGCGATCAATATATTCAACACAATCCCAATGTCCCTGATGGTAAAGCACCGTTTGTGAATTTTTTTACTCAAAAGTTTCAAAATAATCCTCAAGCAAAAAACACGATCAAACGAGCAATTGCTGAAGGAAATCTAGTGGCGCTACATGTTCATTCTACAGAAAATGAGCAAGATCGCGGTAGAGCAATTATTGACATTTTCAGAGTAGAAAATGGGAAAATTGTGGAACATTGGGATGTTATCCAAACGATTCCAGAAAAGAGTCAAAACGCCAATACGATGTTCTAACCAGTAGAGTTAAAAAAGCCCAAACTGAATTGGGCTTTTATGAAAGTCTTATTTACATAAAGTTTTCAATCATAGCAATCAATTGTTTGAGGTATTTAGCATCCACTTCATCAAACTGATTTAATTCACTACTATCAATATCAAGTACACCCAAGCACTCACCATTTTTCATGATCGGTAATACAATCTCTGAACGTGATGCTGAACTACATGCAATATGCCCAGGAAACTGATCTACATCAGGCACAATAATCACTTGCTGTTGCTGCCATGCACTACCACAAACACCACGCCCGATTGCTATACGGGTACAAGCAATCGGCCCTTGAAATGGGCCTAAGACCAACTCATTGTCTTTAACAAGATAAAAACCGATCCAAAACCAATCAAATTGCTGTTTTAAAGCAGCACAAATATTGGCTAAATTTGCGATTACATCAGTTTCATCTTCAATAATTGCCTGAATCTGAGGAATGATACTTTGATATTGCTCAGCTTTTTGACCTTGTTGCAAAATCAATTCTTCAGCCATTGAACCGTCTTCTCTAAAATATGATGGAAATATCAACGTAAATTCAACTAAGAACTCACGTCTTGATTAAGATCTAACTTCATGATTGAGATGCTAAAAAGGCCTGCCTAATTTCTTCACTAATTAAGCGTTTATTACCCTTTACATCAACAGCGACAAAGGTAAAAACACCCTCTGTGATACGAACTGGTTCTCGAGAGTCATCATGACTGATCCAAACTTCAATTTGAACCTGAACAGAAGTATTTCCTACTTTTAAAATTTTAGTATAAGAACTAATGACGTTGCCAACTTTTACAGGAACTAAAAAGCTCATCTGATTGATAGCAATCGTCGCACAACGACCTTTCGTTAAACGCTCAACGTGAATCGCACCTGCCAAATCCATCTGCGATACAATCCAACCACCAAATACATCACCACTCCAATTCGTATCAGCTGGCATCGCAATATTTTGAAGAGACAATGTCCCTTCTGGATGGTTCACACGTTCCGTCATTTTAATTTCCTTTGTGCTGTTGCAGCTGCTGATCTAACCATTGCTGTAATTCAGGTGCACGCAATGCACCACTTACTCGAGCCAATTCATTGGTTTTATTCATTAATACCAGAGTTGGAATACTGCGAACATAAAATGCAGCACTCAATCGAGGATTCGCCTCTGTATCAATTTTTGCAAAAATCACATATGGATTTTGTTTTGCCACTTGATGGAAATGGGGAGCCATCATTTTACAAGGACCACACCATTCAGCCCATAAATCAATCAAAACAGGTAGATCAGTATTGCTAATAAAATGACTAAAATTTTGCTCGTTTAATTCAATCGGTTCATGTGGCAATAGCGGTTGATGACATTGCCCACAATTAGGATTTACGGCAAGTTTTTCTTCTGGCACACGATTTTTTGCACCACATGATGTACAGACAATAATCATTTACATCACTCCTATATGTTGATGTAAAAATTCTAATTGGGTTGTGACTGCTTTTTCAAACCAAGTCCCATGATAAATATCGAAATGCTTCATATCCCACTCATGATAGCTCACAAAAGGAGCAATATTTGTAGCTGCCTCTCGACTTGAAGCAATAGGAATCAAAGAGTCTTGTTTTGCAGCAATAAATAAGACTGGAATATTAATTTTTCTAACAAATTGAATCGGACGATAACGCATTAAATTAAAGAAAACACGTGCAGGGACTTCCCCACTCCAATAATAATCAGGATTTACAATAGAATGATAACCATAATAGCTATCCGATGTAGGTAAAAAACAGAGTTTATACTGATCGACAACAGGAAGAGTTTTAGGCACTAATCCCATTTTAGACCCCATATAATCCTGACTTGAACGTTTCAAAGCTTCAGGGTAGCGTTGCAAGGGGTATAACTTTGCAGTTTCAGCACCATCTACATATGGCACTTGAACCATGACCGCCTGAATATTCTTTAAGTCGGTAGCTAGGCTCAATGCATAGCCACCACTCAATGAGGTTCCCCAAAGAATAATACGCCGACTATCGATTAATTTACAATTTGATGCATACTGGACAATTGTTTTCCAATCATCTAATTGAGAGCTTAAAGACACTAGTTCGCGTGGTTTACCAGTGCTCCCCCCCCAATAACGATAATCGAATAAGATCACAGCATAACCCGCATGAGCAAACCTTTGTGCATATTGAATGAGCTTAAACTGACGCAATCCAGCAAATCCATGAGCCATAACTATTACAGCTGGCTTTATAGTCGTTTTCGGAAGGTAAAAGTCAGCAGCAATCGTTTCATCACCACTAGGAACATACAAAGGCTCGACTGTATAGGTTTGCATGCGCGCTCCGTTGCGTTATCTTTTTGCTTATCATCGTTTATTTACTATAGACATTTAAACTCAAGATTAAGCTTAATGCTATGATAGAGCATAAAATGTTTTGTTTATTTTTGGAGTGACAAGATGTCAGAGAATGTTGGTTTTGCAGGTCAAATTGGTCCAGAACATGTAGAACAAGTTGTAGAAAAAGGCTTTAAATCTATTATTAATAACCGCCCAGACATGGAAGGTGGTTCAGAACAACCAACAAGTGCTCAAATTGAAGAATCTGCTCGTGGGGCTGGTCTAGATTATGTTTATCAGCCGGTTGTTGCTGGACAAATTACTGAACTCGATGTCCGCACATTTGCAAACCACTATAATGAATTGCCAAAACCAATCCTTATGTTCTGTCGTACTGGCAACCGTTCGAATAATTTATATCAGTTAGCCAAACAGATGGATTTACTGGATGATTAATCGGTAGTTGATATATAAAAAACAGTGCCGTAGCACTGTTTTTTATAATAAATCTAAATTTTTATTGATAATTAACAAAAATAGTTGAAACCTTACCATCTGGAGAGGTTACCGCAACTTTAAAAGTATCACCCACTGCACATTCTTTTAGGCGATAGCCATACAATGTCTGCGTACTGTTCTTAAATGTTGTCGGTGTTAAGAGATTAAATACATTTGCGACCGGTGAACTACCTTGAACAAACTCTGCCACACAAGACAAATCATTGTTTTTGGTATTATCTTCAGCAGTTACATTCACAGTTGAACCTGTAGGCATAGGAACACTTTGTGCGCTATTTCCATATAGATTAAAAGATAACAAATTACCGCTAGCATTTACATTGGTAAAGATCGCTGTATTTTCAGCGAATGCAAACAATAATTGTTGGCGAAGGATAGCATCTAAATTTTTACTACATGTATTTGCAATGTTTGGTTGAGCAATAGTTGATGGTGCACAGGCTTCTGTTCCAGCATTACGTCTATAAACAAACTCGCCATTATTTGAATTATAGACTTCATCTTCATTATCATCTCTGAAAAAGTCACCAATATTTGTATTGTTACCCAATATATCTGTCAACGCATCTACGCCAGCAGTATATAAATTATCACCATTTTTATCGATATAAGATTTATCACCTTCGACATATGCCAATACTGTTACGCGATTATCTAAAGGGCGAGGGTCTTGTACTGATAGAGTTACCGAACAACGCCCATCAGCTGTAGAACAATTAGGTGTGACAACCCCACCCTCACTTACAAAGCTAACAACTGTTCCATTTGGTACAGGGTTACCATTACGGTCTCTTAACATCACATTGATCGTTGCACTATCACCATCAATTCTATTCTGTAAAGCATTTTTACTTACTGATAAGCTAAAACCGTCTTGAGTTGCACGCCCTGTTGATACAGCAACATTTTTAGATAATGCAAATACATTTAAATTAGAGACTAATGTAGCCTTTATTTCCACAGGCCCAGGCTTATCACCTGGATACAAAGTGACAACTACTTTACCATTTGGATCACTTTTCACTGTCTTAATATTCTGATTTCCTAAAGATATAAAACTTAAGTCTTCAGGAGCACGTAATAACTCGATCTGAACATCCTTATTTGCAGCAGGCACACCATTCGAATAAAGAGTAAATTCAACTTGACCAGATGAAGCTGAACCACTGCTGTTGATGCCTAAACTCACTGCTTCAGATGTATATACAATTGAGTTTGCCTCAATAGCAGCAATATTAATTTTAACTTTAGACTCGGGAATATTCGAACCACTTGCTGTAATTGTTTGCTCACCCTCACATAGTTTACCAGCAGCATCAATTGACTTATAAGAAGTTGTCACATCTCCCTGATTTGAGGATACAATTGTCGCAGGCTCGAACGTACCACATGTCGCATTGAAATTTACAGTGACATTATTTTGATTAACTTTTGTAATCGCATCTTGAGTCTTTAAAGTAATATTAGTTGAAGCGCCAGATTCTAATAATCCATTTGCAGCCATCATTCCAACTAAAACAATATTACTTGCTTGTAAAGCAAAATTATAAGGTTTGGTGGTTGCTGACAAACCATTATGACTAACCGTAGCAGTAATTTGATATGCACCTGTAGCATTCAAATCTTGAGGTTTGATTGAAATACTCGCTTCACCATCTGCATTGGTAAGAACAGCACCATTACTGGTACCAAAGACAACACCACCACCGCTAAATGTAACAATCGCGCTACTTACCCCCTTTCCTGAAGCATCTGTCACTTTAACTTTAGCAGTAACACCAGCTGCTGTAATAGAGGTCACAACTGTATCATTAGCATCATACAGTACAATATCTGCTATATTAATTGTAGTTACAGGATTTTGGCCATTTTCACCGCCTGAGTTATTACTATTATTTGAACCATAGTAACCATCTCCCCCACCACAACTTGCTAATAAAATTGATACAGTAATTACCGACAACTTTGATACAAGCTGTTTTTTATTCATCATCATTCCTTTATATCCCCAACCCAACCCCAATATGGAATAAGATTTTTTTCATTATAAAAATATGCCTAATGTAACCATACTATTAATTTTCTGTAAATATACTTTATTTCTAAGCAAGCATAATTAAAGTGAAATCAGTCAAACTATTTTATTAAATCGAGATATTTCTAGAACTTATTAACAAATAAATAATGAACATAATAAATTTAGAATCAAAGAAGACAGGAGCACATTAAAGTAAAATCCTCAAATTAATATACAAATGGCAGCTTTAAAGTGAATTTCAACTCTTATTTAGTATTTAATCAGGATAAAAATAGCACGACTCTTTCAATATTGACTCGTATTTTAATTATGCACAATAAAAAACACCCCCTCTGCGCTAGCGGAGGGGGTGTTTGAATTTAAAAGCTGGCGATGACTTACTCTCACATGGCAAGTGCCACACTACCATCAGCGCTAAGAGGTTTCACTTCTGAGTTCGGGAAGGGATCAGGTGGTTCACTCTTGCTATTGTCGCCAGCAAACTGTT
>MPMF02134687.1_pt1 | contig 185955 bp, 124 predicted proteins | sample 1617271 | NCBI WGS metagenome assembly MPMF02 (sample SAMN05944812, study PRJNA350692) | marine metagenome | biome: marine; feature: ODZ; material: water; isolation source: 120 m water sample prefiltered with 30 um filter, filtered on to 0.2 um... | place: Pacific Ocean | collected 2012-04-09... | reverse complement strand
TTTGTCTTCGTGGGAGGTTCTGGACTAGTTCCCGACAAAACCACCGATGATACGGAGGCACAGAGTGAGGAGTCGCCCCCGGAGAACCGTGAGAAGCAGGACGAGGATGAAAAGCGCCCGTAATTGCCATCGAATCTCGATTACTGTTTTGATTACTGATTACTGATTTTTAACCCCTTCTGGACCCCCAAACGGCATCATTGCCCTTGCGTAAAACCTCATGAAATCCTATGAATACAGCACTGCGCGGAACAGGGTCTTCCCGATCCCGCTTTAGGATCAGGTGTCCCCAGGACGGGTAGGTTCGAGTCCTGTTCCCGGTATGCTCGCTTTTTCCCAGTGTCTTGCGGTTCCAGGGGCCCCTCCCCCGAATGGGGGAGATTTCCCCCCAATTACTGCTGGTGACCTGCCTGCCTTGGCCGAACTTACCTCTTGCAATTTGGCTCAATTCGAGCCAAACACCTCGCCCTCCCCGCGCCTAGCGGGGATCTTCAAATTAAGACAAGATATTATGGCAACAGGTAAAGTAGCTCGTTTCTTCGATCAAAAAGGCTTCGGCTTCATTCAACCCGAAGGAGGCGGCAAGGATTTGTTCGTGCACATTAATGAGGTTGAAGGAGGCCAACTTCAAGAAGGCGACACAGTTGAGTATGAGGCCATTGACGGGCCTAAAGGGCCCCAAGCTTCCAGCGTCAAGGTTGTTTAACCTGATTCAGCCACCGTTGGTGGCGGCCCCCATTCCATTCACCCCGAGTTAAACCCCTTTACCGGGTTTGGTTGAGGTGCCTGCTGTTGCATTTTACTGCACCAGCTGCGCCTCTGTTCGGTGGTCCGTGCTGCGCCTGTTACAGGTTGCACGGGATTGCTCGTCCCGGGCGCTGAGGAAGTGAGGCCATCAGGAGCCTCCACCCGGTAGTCCCCGGGGCGCCCGGGAGCAGAGGGTCGACCTCTCTCCCTTCAAGCGGCATCATTGCCCTTGTGTGAAATCTCGGGCCTGACCTCAGAACCGCTCAACTCCGATCCTGAGGTAATCGTGGGGGAGTGGAACGCTGGCTCACCACCTGCGCTGGCGGCCCCTGTTGATAGATCTGCACTGGTGGAATCCCACGGTGGGTAACGACTATTTCCGCTCCTCCTCCTTGCGGACGCGGGAGGAAAATCTCGACGAACGCCCAGATCATCCAAGCCGGGAACAGAAACAGGAGAAGCACGAGGGCCAGGATCCAGTTCCGCCTGAAGGTCTGAATGACACCTCGTGCACAACAGGCCAGAAGAACCAGCAGGACGAACAAACCGATGACTATCGGACCCCACTCAACTTCTCCTGCCTCCGCACCCAACGCAGGCGGTCCGGAAAGAGCCAGGTCCATAAAATTTCCTGCCATCATCCTAAGCCGTTACGTAGTCATGATCGCAGTGGGAAAGGGAATGCGCATACCAGGAAGATATAACGAATTGTTCCTCGATCGAAAAGCAAAAGAGGCATCGAGCCGGGAGCCCTGGAGGTAGCCCTGGAATTCTGCACGAAGTGAAATGTTTCCTTGTGCGCTGGAGGGCACGAGAGTCACGCTGACCACGCTCCCCCGTCCAATGAAGATCCTTTCCATCATCCCCTCCCTTCTGCTTGCCAGTCTCCTGCCCCTCCCCGCGGACGACCGGCCCAACATCATCCTCATCATGGTGGATGACATGGGATTCTCGGACATCGGCTGTTATGGGAGTGAGATCCCCACCCCGCATCTCGATGCCCTCGCGGCCCGGGGAGCCAGATTTTCCCAGTTCTATAACACGGGCCGCTGCTGTCCCACGCGGGCCTCGCTCCTGACCGGCCTCTACTCCCACCAGGCCGGAGTGGGCTGGATGACTGCGGACCAGGGCGTGCCGGGCTACCGCGGACGGCTCACCGAACAGTGCCACACCATCGCGGAGGTTCTCGGTCGGGCCGGCTACTTCACCGCCATGACCGGCAAGTGGCACGTGGGTTACTCCGAGCAGGTCAACCCCACCGCCCGCGGTTTCCTCCGCAGCCTCAATCTCGATCAGGGAGGAGTGCACTTCTCCAACCAGACTGGCCGGATGGAGACCCGCAAACTGTTCTTCAACGGAAAGGAAATTACCAAGGACGACCCGCGGCTCTCTCCCCCGTGGTACGGATCCAATCTCTGGACCGGGCAGGGGATCCGCTTCCTTGACGAAGCCCGCGCCGCCAACAAACCCTTTTTCTGGTACCTCGCCCATGTCGCGCCCCACTTCCCGTGCATGGCCCCGGAGGCGACCATTGCCAGATACCGTGGCAAGTACCGTGCCGGATGGGATCAGCTGGCCCGCGAGCGCCACGCCCGCCAGGTGAAGTCCGGCCTCATCGATGCCAGCTGGAAGCCGGAACCCCGTCCCGCGCAGATCCCGGCCTGGAAGTCCCTGGGCGAGAAGGCCCGGGTGCGCTATGACGACATGATGGCCATCTACGCCGCCATGATCGAGGAGATCGACAGGAACGTGGGCAGGCTGGTGGCCGCCCTCGAGAAACGGAAACAACTGGACAACACTCTCATCCTGTTTTTCTCCGACAACGGTGGAAACGCCGAAGCGGGCATCAAGGGACGCTATGAGGGCAAGCAACCGGGCGACCCGCATTCCAATGTCTTCATCGGACGGTGCTGGGCCCATCTCAACAACGTTCCCTTCCGCCAGTACAAGCACTACAATCACGAAGGCGGGATTGCCACGCCCCTCATTGCCCACTGGCCGGACGGAATCACCCCCCGCAAGGACTGGATCAGCACGCCCACCCACCTGATCGACCTGATGGCGACCTGTGTCGACCTCGGCGCGGCACCCTATCCCGCAACCCGCAAGAGCCGCCCGGTTCCCGCCATGGCAGGGCAAAGCCTGCGCCCGCTCCTCACCGGCAAGGGGGAATTCGCCAGGCGCCCCCTCTTCTGGGAGCACGAGGGCAACGCTGCCATCCGGGTGGGCGATGAGAAACTGGTGCGCCTCGGGGAGAAGGGGCGGTGGGAACTTTACGACCTGGCTTCCGACCGCACCGAACAGAAGAACCTGGCTCCCCAACGGCCCGGGCGGGTGAAGACTCTTGCCGCTCAGTGGGAGGACTGGGCCCGGCGTTGCCAGGTCCTCCCCAGGCCCAAGCCGAAGGCCAAGCCCAGGACCAAGCCCAGGAGCACGCCCAAGCCGAGGAAGGCCACTTCCCGGGTTGGCCCTTCCTTTTCCTCAACCGTGGTGGTCGGACCGGATGCGCCGGACCGTTCCGGTTCGTCCTTCACCCGGGGTTCCAACCCCTGATCAGGGGACTCCTCCGCCAACACCCCAGTTTCCACTTCCGGTGCCTGTTCCGAATTCGAACGGGACCTGAGGGATGCGCCCCCATCGCGTTCCCCGGCCTGCCTGGGGTCCACCTGCTCGAGAGACTCGGTGAGCTTGAACTCGGCCTCGGCGGGATCGGCCGGTTTCTCGGCCAGGTGAAGCTTGGTGGTCTGCTCCTTCTCGAGAGATTTCGGGGATCTTTGCTTTCCTTTCTCCAGGGGAACCTCAGCAAGCGGAACCGCCTCGCCACTGCGGCCTTTCGGTTTCGGACCGCGATCCGCGCGCGGGAGATCCGCCGCCTCCTTCACCGCCTCCTGCGGATGCAGCGCCTGCTTCTTATCAGCGGCCCGCTCTGCCGCCGTCGGGGGAGCGGGAGCCGCCGCGGCCGGTTGGGGAGGAACCTTCGAGTCCAGTTCAGGAGTGGCGAGGCGGGAAGATGGCACTTCCCTTCGTTGCGCCGGCGCGTCCTCCCCGGAATTCTCGTCCGCTTTAACCTCCGCCGCCTCAGCCTTTCCGAGCAGATCGTCCTGAAACCGGTTAGCCTTCCCCCCAGAGAACCCCGAAGCCTCACCGAAGCTCGCCTCATCAGCATCCCGGGAGAGATCGTCGGAATCCAGGGTAATTGTATGGGACTCCACCACGAGCTGTTTCCCGTCATTCGCTCCCCTGCCAGCTTTGCTGTCAAAAGCCACCCAGGGCCGGGTCAGGAAGGTCACCAGAAAGAGGGTGAGGACGAAACAGGCTGCCGCCGACCACATCACACGCCGACCAGCCCTGCGGATGCGGCGCTCGCGGGCGCGCTCCCCGATAACTGAGTCCACTCCCGGGATTTCCCCGGTGGACCCCGCCAGCGCAAGCGCTTCCAGAAGCTGCACCCTGCGCTCCGGGGCCAACTTCCATTCCTCATCATCCTCCGGCACCAGGGTCTCGCCCAGCAGGCCATGAAGGGACTCCAAGCGCTGCTTGAAGGCCCGGACCTCTGGCTGCTCAGCGACCATGCGCTCCAGTTCTTCGACCTCCGGACCAGATGCCTCGCCCAGAACGAGGTCCACCACCCGGGACTCGATCCCGTCATGAAGATCATCACTGTAGTTGTCGTCGCTCATGTTCCCTATCCTTCCGCTCCCTCTACCCCCGCACGCCGCATGGAATCAGCGAGGTCCTTCAAAACGTGATGCAGCCGGTAACCCACGTTCCCGACGCTCATGCCACTGCGCTGGCTGATCTGCTCATACTTGAGCCCTTCGAAATACTTGAGCCGGAGGAGGAGCTGGTCGCGCTCGTCGAGATCCCCCATGAGCATGTGCAGGATCCCGGCTGCCTCCATCTTCCCGAGCACATCATCGGAGGCCTCCCGTCCCATGTCCTTCCGGCCCGCCCCCATGCCGCCATATCCCCCCGGATTGGTCGCATCCCCGTCCCCGATGCTCTCCTGGGTGGCAGGATCGGCAAGCGTCTCGCGTTTGTTGTCGCGAATGTGGTTGTAGGCCCTGTTCCTTACACAGCGAAACAGCCAGGCGCGCGGTTGCCGGACCTCGTCCCAGTGCTGATGGAGGCGCAGGAAGGCGTCCTGCACCAGGTCCTCGGCCACTTCCCGGCGACCCACCAGGCCAAACGCGTAGCGCAGAAGCGGGGTCTCCTCCGCTTCGAATACCGTTTCAAGGGAAGGCTTGGGCGCCTTGGAGGGCTCAGGGGACATGGGAACCACGATGGCCACGACCACGGCCATCGACGGGAAGCATTGTAAACCTGAAACTGCCACCTGATTCCATCCTTTCTAGCTTTAAGACACTCCAAATGAACAAGCCTTGGGAAATTCCGGTCATTTTTGCCATGATTGTGATCTCCAAGGCCACAAAAAGGCCTTTCACGGGAGAGGATCCGACGGCCTGAAGCCTGAAACCGCCCTTTCTGCGATGCTGGAAACAGCAGCGGATCCCCGTATTCGTCAGCACAAGACCCTCGACCTCCGGGTATTCTCAACCTAAACAAATCGGCCCCACGGATGTTCTTCCTCAAGAAAATCTTTCAGCTCCGGGATCAAACCAATCCCAGCGCCGAGAAGCCGTTCCTCGAGCACCTCGAAGATCTGCGGGTATGCATTACGCGCGTCGTCCTCACCCTGCTCATTTCCACGGTGGCCTGCTTTATCTTCCGCAATGAGCTCATGGACATCATCCGGCGACCGGTCACCCAGGTTTGGGAACAGGGGCAGGAGAGTGCCTTGAAGGACACCGGGATTCCGCTCCAGGACTGGGAGAGTGCCAAGACCATCGCGGAAAGTTTCAATAAGCTGCAGCCCGAGGACCGCACCCACTACCTGGAAAAGTACGGAAATCCCGGGGAGATCCTCAACAATATCCGGATCGTCAACCTCTTTCGTGCCGCCCTCACCTTCGAGGATGAGATGGAGCAACGGGAGTTCATCGAATCGCACAGCGGCCTCGACGAGGCCTTGAAAAACAAGGTTCTCGCCCTGATCGAGGGCAATCCCAATCCCAAGTCCGATGCACGTGGCAAGCTGGTCCTCATGCAGGCCCTCAAGCCCACCGAGGGCTTCATGCTCTCCATCAAGCTCGCCTTCTTCGCAGGTATCGTGATCTCCTTCCCCTTCCTGCTCTTCTTCCTTCTGCAGTTTGTCCTGCCGGGCATGCATCAAACCGAGCGCAAGGCCCTCTGGCCCGCGATGGCCATCGGCTTCGGCCTCTTCCTCTCCGGGGTCTTCTTCTCCTACTACATCGTCCTGCCCAAGGTCCTTGAGTTCTTCCACGATTACAGCTCGGACATGATGATCGAAAACGAGTGGCGCATCGGTTACTACATTTCTTTTGCCACCCAGTTCACCCTGATCTTCGGACTCAGCTTCGAGCTCCCCGTTCTGGTCATGACCCTGGTCAAGCTGGGCATCCTCAATTGCGAGATGATGCGCCGCACCCGGGCCTATGCCATCCTGGCCATCTTCGTCATTGCCGCCCTCATCACTCCCACTCCGGACGCCTTCACCCTCTGCCTCCTCGCAGGTCCCATGGTGATCCTCTACGAGATCTGTATCTGGCTGGCCTACTTCCTGGAACGCAAGACCTCCCGCCTTGAGGCCGAGGAAGAGAAAGAACGCATGGAACGCCTCCTCGAGATCAGGAAGCGCAAGGAGGAACTCGGCATTACCGACGAGGACGAGGACGGTGGAGACGATGACGACGATCCTCATGACCCCCACGATCCGGACGATCCAGATGATCCGGACGACGGCAATGATCAGGGCTCCAGCGGGGACGGTGAGGACGAATACGGACACGGTCCCTATCACCACGAGCACGACCACGAGGCGGAAGACTACCACTATCATACCGACGACGATTCCTTCCGCGCAGACCAGCATGAGGAAGGGGATCTCGGCTTCGGGGACGACGGCCATACCGGCGGGGAACCGGAGGATCCATCCGGAGAGAGCGACTCTCCGCCTGCTCACGACCCGGAGCAGCAGGGCTTCAACTTCCACGAAGAGGTCGACCCGGCCGACCCCGGGGAGGAGCAGGAGAAAGACGAGGAACATCTCGATCCCCGGCATCCCCCCGAGGAGATTCCGGACGAAGAGAGATACCGCGAACGGGACGATCCCGATAATCGCGACCAGGATTAGGACCGCTCACCTGCGCCCCCGACTACCCCCCGGAGGCAGCACCCCCGTCCCCGGAGGAAATGAATGGTCGGGACGACTGGATTCGAACCAGCGACCTCCTCACCCCCAGTGAGGCGCGCTACCAAGCTGCGCCACGTCCCGATGTTGGCAATTTGGATGGGGCCGGGAGCCGCGCGCTGTGTAACCCACCGCATTCGGCATTGGCAAGCCGCGATTTTCCTGCCATGTCCCCCCGTTCATCATGGAAGCCACCAAGGTCGCCATTCTGGGCGCAAGCGGCTATACCGGAATGGAGCTCGTCAGGCTCCTTCTGGTCCATCCCGCAGCGCAGATCACCGCCGCCACGTCCCGCAGCAATGCCGGAAGACGGATCGACGAGGTATTCCCCAGGTTTGCCCAACTCCCCGGCAGCCAACTGCCCTTCATCGAACCGGACATGGAGGCGGTGGTGGAGAGCGGTGCGACCGTTGCCTTTCTTGCCCTCCCTCATGGAGCAGCTGCGCAATATGCCACCGCATTGCTCGAAAAGGGCCTGCGCGTGATCGACCTGAGCGCCGACTTCCGACTACGTGAAGCTGCCACCTACGAGGACTTCTACGGCGAAACGCACCCGGCGCCGGACCTCCTCGCCACGGCGGTCTACGGACTGCCCGAAGTCCATGGGGAGGCCATTGCCGCCGCCCGCCTGGTGGCTTCTCCCGGTTGCTATCCCACCTCCATCCTGCTCCCCCTCATCCCGCTTCTGCGCGAGGGGTTGATTGACCCCGCCACCATCGTGGCGAACTCCCTGAGCGGAGTGAGCGGTGCCGGACGCAAGGCCGACCTCGCCCTTCTTTTCGTGGAGTGCAACGAAAGCATACGCGCCTACGGCCTTCCCAGGCACCGCCACCTGTCCGAAATCGAGCAGGAGCTTTCCGCCGCCGCCATGAAGAACGTCACCATCACCTTCGTCCCCCATCTCGTCCCTGTGAAAAACGGGATCTGCACCACCACCACCGCAATGCTGCAGGGGGACCTCGCAAGCGTGGACCACGCCCTCCGTTCCACTTATGCAAACAGTTCCTTCGTTCGCTTGCTCGGCACGGGGTCCTGCCCTGATACTAAGAATGTGACCCACACAAACTTCATCGACATCGGCTGGCAACACGATGAACGCACCGGTCGTCTTCTCTTGCTGAGTGCAGAAGACAACCTTGGAAAGGGAGCGGCCGGTCAGGCCGTGCAGAGTTTCAATATCATGACCGGATTGCCGGATACGACAGGCCTGGGAACGGTTTAAGGAAAAAGGAACGAACGATTGGCGATGGCCTTCAAGAAGGTAAAAGGCGGTGTGTGCGCCCCGGTCGGATTTTCGGGCGGCGCGGTAAGCTGCGGGATCAAGGATCCGGGAAATCCGCGTTCCGACCTCGCTCTCGTTTACTCCAGACACCCCTGCGTCTCGGCCGGGACATTCACCTCCAACCGGGTGAAGGCGGCGCCGGTAAAGGTCACCCAGGCCCACCTCCGCGCCCGTGAGCTACGTGCCATCGTGGCCAACAGCGGTAACGCCAATGCCTGCACCGGGGTCCCGGGGATCGAGGACGCCCGGATCATGGCCAAGACGGTGGCTGCCACCCTGGGCCTCCGGCAGCGCGAAGTGGGCGTATGCTCCACCGGAGTGATCGGCCTGCCGCTGCCCATGGACCGGATGGAGACCGGACTGGCCGGACTGGCCGATCACCTCAGCGCCAGGGGAGGCACCGAAGTGGCCAGGGCCATCATGACGAGCGACACCACCGTGAAGGAGATCGCCATCAGCGCCACCGTCGGTGGAAGGAAGGTGCGCATCGGCGCCTGCGCCAAGGGAGCCGGCATGATCTGCCCGAGCATGGCCACCATGCTCTGCTTCGTCACCACGGATGCCAACATCAGCAAGGCCTGCCTGCAGAAGACTCTCCTGGAAGCGGTGGAGGGATCGTTCAACCGCATCTGCATCGACGGTGACATGAGCACCAACGACACGGTCCTGCTACTGGCCAACGGACAATCCGGAGGCAAGCCCATCGCCCGTGGCGGCAAGGCCTGCCGCGAATTCTGCGAAGCCCTCCAGCATGTGCTCCTGGAACTTGCCAAGGCCTGCGTGCGCGACGGCGAACGCGTGAGCAAGTTCATCACCCTCGAAGTAGTCGGCGCATCCGTCTATCTCGACGCCAAGAAGGTCGCGGAAGCGATTGCCAAGTCCGCCCTCGTCAAGTCGTCCTGGAACGGCGACGACCCGAACTGGGGCCGCATCATCCACGCCATCGGCTACTCCCGGGCCCGCATCCGGGAAGAGCTCATCGATATTTCCTATGAGGGAAAACCGGCCTGCGAAGGTGGCCTGATGGCCAGGACTCCCATCAGGACCCTGCGGGACATTGCGGCCAAGGACAGCTTCACCATCACGGTGAACCTCCATCTCGGCAAGGCCGACTACACCATCTATACCAGCGATATTTCCCCGGAATACATCGATTTCAATCGCAGCGAGTACTCCTACTGGAAGAATGCAGGGGTAGATTAGCACCGGATCCCCGGACGGCTTCCCCTGGGACCATCCCCTCGGGAGCCGGCTATGCCGGACGAACGGCACAGAATCCATCCCTCCAGCTCACCCTGACCTCCACCCCGTAGCACGCACCCAGTTGCTCCGCGGTGAGAACCCGGCGCTTCCTTCCATCGGCCAGGATCCGCCCCTTCTTCATCAGGACCACCCGGTCGATCTCGGGAGGAATCTCGCGCACATCGTGGGTGACGAGCATGACTCCCGTCCCGTTGCGCATGAGTGCGCGCACCACCTCAATCAGATCCCAGGCCCCGGGGAGATCCAGGGAGGTGGTGGGTTCGTCGAGGATGAGCATCCCGGGTTCGTGCACGAGAGCCCGGGCCAGGAGGAACCGGCGACGTTCGCCGGAAGAGAGCTCACCATAGTCCCTCCACATCAGTTTGTGCACGCCCGCCGCCTTCATGGCCCTCCAGGCCCTGCGCTTCTCCACCGCCGTGAACGTCTGGCCTCGCGTGATCCCGTAGGTCCCATGCAATCCGGTGAGCACCACATCGCTGGCCAGCTCGTCGGCATCAAAGAGGCCATGCTGCTCCGGGGTGACCAGTCCGACACGCTCGCGCAGATCGTAAAGCGACCAGTATTCCTCTCCGAAAAGCCGCGAACTGCCCTGGTCCTCTACAGGATGAATATCCCCCGAAATCAGCGCCAGGAGCGTGCTCTTCCCGGCACCGTTGGGTCCCAGGATAGCAACCTTCTCCCCGGTTTCGATCCGCAGGGACAGTCCGCCAAAGACCTTGTTGTCACCACGCCACACCGTGACATCCTCCAGCTCAAGCACAGGCGAACCCACCGCATGACCTCCTGCCCAGTTCGCCGACCATGTTCCTTCTCATCATTCCACCCCTGGGCTAGCTTTATGTTGAATGTCCGGACCCAGGCAACAGCAAATCGTCCCGGAAGCTCTTTACGAGACTCTTCCTCCTCTTCATCTGTGAATGATGGCCCCGGTGAAAACCGTCATCATCCCGGCCCAGGCGCACTCTACCGGGTCCCCACCCGCTCCGAGATACGGTGGAACTCGCGCGCTGCAAAACTCAACACCAGATCCTCAAGGGCCTTGTTCTTCAGGCGTGAAATCGACTCCACGCTGAATCCCTGCGCCACCAGCTGCCTGGCAATGTGCGGTTTGACGCCCCGGGCACGGAGATAAAAGATCTCCCCTTCATCTATCATGGTCGAAGTGCTTCCGTGGGAACACTTCACCTGGTCCGCCTTGATCTCCAGCCCGGGCATGGAACTTGCCTCTGCCGCCTCACTCATGAGCAGGTTGCGACAGGTCTGGTAGGCATCGGTCTGATGCGCCCCGTCATCGACCATAATGAGACCGGAAAAGACGGTTCGGCTCCCGTCGTAAAGCGTGTTCTTGTAGAGGAGATCAGAGTAACTGCGCGCGCTGGCGTGATGCTGGAAGGTACGCTGGTCATACTCCTGCTCATCCCGCGCAATGCTCACCGAGAGCATGTCGGAATGGGCATTCTCTCCCTCCAGGCAACTGCGGGATTCCTGCCGGGCCCAGGCCGCTCCCGCATTCAGGATGAATGATTTGGAGGTGGCGTCACGGGCAACGGTGGTGTTGCCGACCTGGATCATCCGGGCCTGGTCACAGAGGTCCTGCAGGGCCAGATAGGTCAGCTGCGATCCCGGTCCGGCCACCAGGTCATTGACTGCAATGGCCCAGGCATTCCGGGCGCTGGTATCGGACTGGAAGTAGTCGACCACCGTGACCCGGGCATTCCTGCCGGTCACTATCAGGCTGTGAGGGAACGTGATGACGTGGTCGCCGGCAAGCCAGTGAAAGATCTCGATGGGATCCTCCACCACCACTCCATCCGGCACGTAGATGAACATTCCGGAAGAGACGTGAGCCTGGTGTAGGGCGGCGAACTTGGCCGAGCCCAGTTGGTACTCGGATTTCATGAAATACTCCTGCACGAGATCGGAGTGTTCCTCCAGGGCAAGTCGCAGGGGCAGGCAGATGACTCCCTCGGGAAGATTGAGTTCCTGCTCGTTCATCTCATCATTGAAGAATCCAATCCGCGCGGCACGCTTCTCCAGGCCGCTGGCTCCGCGGTGCTCCCCCATCGACTGCGGATCAGGAAGCTGTGCCCCCTCGAAGTCGAGATGCCTCAAGTTGGCAAAACGCCATTCCTCATCCCTGCGGGACGGCATGGGCAACTCCTGGAAGCGAGCCCAGCCAGCCTGCCGGGAGGCATTAAACCAGTCCGGCACTCCGTCCAGCGGCCCTGGTTCCCGTTCCAGGACGTTCCCTCTGTCCAATGTCGCTGTCATCAAATTCGGTCCATTAAAAACTGAACACAGAACATGGGGTGCTATCCTACACTCCCTTCCATCTCCAACTCGATAAGGCGCTTGAGTTCCACCGAATACTCCATCGGGAACTCCCGTACCAGATCGTTCACGAAGCCATTCACGGCCAGGCTCATGGCCTCGCCCTCGCTCAACCCTCGTTGCTGCAGGTAGAAGAGCATCTCCTCGGAAACCTGTGAAACGCTCGCCTCGTGCTGGGTGGAGTGCTGGTTACCGCGCACCGTGATGGCCGGATACGTATCCGTCCGGCTGCCGGTGTTGATCAGGAGGGCATCACACTCCGTGTTGTTCCGGCACCCCTTGAGGTGCTTGGGGATGTGAACCTGGCCGCGATAGGTCGAACGCCCTTCGCCCACCGAGATCGACTTGGAAACCACGTTCGAGGTCGTTTCGTCAGCGGCATGAATCATCTTGGCCCCGGTGTCCTGGTGCTGGCCGGTATTGGCGAGGGCAATCGAGATCACCTCGCCCCGCGCCTTACGGCCCTTCATCACCACCCCGGGATACTTCATCGTAAGCCGGCTCCCGATGTTGCAATCGATCCAGCGCACTTCCGCGTTCTCGTGCGCGATCCCACGCTTGGTCACCAGATTGAAGACATTGGCACTCCAGTTCTGCACGGTGATGTACTGCAACTTGGCATCCTTCAGGGCCACCAGTTCAACCACTGCGGAGTGCAGGGTGGAGGTTTCGAACTTGGGAGCGGTACAACCCTCCAGATAGGTCAATTCCGAACCCTCGTCGCAGATGATGAGCGTGCGCTCGAATTGACCGAAGTTCTCGGAATTGATCCGGAAGTAAGCCTGCAGCGGATGCCGCACCTTCACTCCCTTGGGCACATAGATGAACGACCCGCCCGAAAAAACAGCACTGTTGAGAGCCGAAAACTTGTTGTCCCCGGTAGGAATCACCTTGCCAAACCAGGGCCGGAAGATTTCCTCGTAATCCTTCAGACCCTCCGTCGAATTGACGAAGATGACGCCGTCCTTTTCGAGTTCCTCCTTCACATTGGAGTAGGCCGCCTCGGAGTCATACTGGGCCTCCACCCCTGCCAGAAAGGCCCGCTCCTGCTCCGGGATGCCGAGGCGCTCGAAGGTCTCCTTGATATCGTCGGGCACCTCGTCCCAGCTCCGGGTCGGCTTCGTGCCGTCCGAGAGATAGTAACGGATGATGTCGAAGTCGATGTTCTCTAGATCCTTGGTGGCCCAGAGCGTGGGCATGGGCTTGGCAAGAAAGGTCTCGAGGGCCCGGTGCCGAAACTCCCGGACCCAGTCCGGGTCCTCCTTCACATCACAGATGTAGTCGATGGTGGCGGGGCTTAACCCGCAACCCGCATCATACTTGTGTGACTCGGGGTAGGAAAAGTCCCCCCTGCTCTGGTCGATATCAATCGCCGCCTGCGTCCCGGAATCCAAAGCTGCTTCACTCATCTCCTGCTCCCTTCATTCCCGGCTCTACGAAGCCACCGGCGTTTCCTCCTTCAGGAAATCGTAGCCCTTCTTCTCCAATTCGAGGGCCAGCTCCTTGCTCCCGCTGCGCACGATCTGGCCATCCGCCAGCACATGCACGTGATCCGGCTCGATATAATCGAGCAGACGCTGGTAGTGGGTGATGACAAGGAAACCGCGCTCCGGCGAACGCATCGAGTTCACCCCTCCGGCCACCACCTTCAGGGCATCAATGTCCAGGCCGGAGTCGGTCTCGTCCATCACGCAGTAGCTCGGCTCCAGCATCATCATCTGCAGCACTTCGTTGCGTTTTTTCTCACCACCCGAAAAGCCTTCGTTCACCGAACGAGAAGTGAACCGCCGGTCGATTCCCAGTTGGTCCATCTTTTCGTAGAGTTCCTTGTAGTAGGCCACCGCATCGATTTCCTCGCCCTCCGGCAGACGCGCCTGGCGGGCGGCACGAATGAAGTTTGCCATGGTGACCCCCGGGACTTCCATCGGGTACTGGAACGCCAGAAACAGCCCGGCCCGGCTCCTCTCGTCAATCTCCAGATCGAGGAGATTCTGCCCGTCCATGGTGACCGATCCGCCCGTCACCTCGTAGTCCTCGTGACCGGCGACGACCTTGGCGAGGGTGGACTTGCCGGACCCGTTCGGCCCCATGATGGCGTGTACTTCACCGGGGGGTACTTCGAGGCTCAGACCCTTGAGAATATCGTTGCCGTCAATGGACGTATGGAGATTTGTGATGACGAGACTCATCTTAAAATAGGCAGGGATAGAAGCAGGATGACAATCAGGAACCTTTGGGGAGGGATCCGCGAATGGTGAGCTCCAACTCGCTCACCTCAACGCCACCCGGCAGGTCGAGGAGATCGGTAATCTGGCAGCCATCCTTGAACGAAATATCATGAATCTCTCTTGTCTTCTTGTCCTGAAAGTGGACATGGGGTGACAGGTTCACACAGAAGCGAGATGGCTCACGGTCAAAGTTTACCCGGTTGATCAGCCCATGGTCCACCAGGGCATCCAGACAGTTGTAGACCGTGGCCAGGGAGATGGTGGGCATGCCTTCCTGAACCCGCCGGAAGACCTCGTTGGCAGTGGGATGGTCCCGGTTGTGGAGAAGCACACTGTAAACCTCCCGCCGCTGCTTCGTCATGCGAAGCCCCTGCAGTTCGGGAGGGATCTCCTTCGCCACAGTCGGTAGTTCTTCGCCGCCGTTGCCGACCATGCCCGGAAGCTACGTGGGCGAAACCAGTTCTCAAGACATAATTAGAACTATTCTAATTGTGCCAGAGGGAGATTTGGGATTCTGCCGTATCGATGGTCCAATGGGGTGTTCCTGACAGGGGGGATTCCTGACCCTCGGGTTCGTTAGCGGAAACTTCATGACGGCCACCGGACTCTTCGAAGCAGCACTCTCCCCCATTCCAGTGAACTGAAAACGCGGGTGGTGTGGGGAGCGCGGACGTTCCCTGCCCCTCAACCTGCCTGACCGGCTCGCCACCATGATCCCGGGTCTCCTGCTCTTTGCCACTGTCGCCCAGACCACCCTCCCCAATCGGTTCGCCCGTTATCGAAACCTCTCATGTCATCCTGCGGGTGGGCCGGGTCTTCACCCTCATCGCTCTCATCCCGACCATCACCACCACCTCCATCTCACCCTCCTTCTTCGCAGCCCGGAGGGCTAATGCCCACGCCAGAAGAACACGGCGCACAACAGGGTAAGCGCTCCGTAACCCAGTCCGCTGAAAGCCAGAATCCGCCAGCGCTTGTCGCTGGCCGTCGCCCAGGTTACCAGGTCGCGGAAGGTGAAGGGCATCCCCACCCAGAAGAGCCCCTTGGTGAGCAGAAGATAGGAGAAGATCGGGACCAGCAGACGCGTGGCCGGATCCTTGTTGAAGGAGGCCGCCAACAGCGGCCCGGTCACCATCAGGGCCAGCACTCCCAGGGCGCGCACGAAAAGAAACTCCTTCACATAAAGGACCATCCCCAGGAAGGCGATGGGGACGAAGAGGCGCAGCCACGGTTTCACCGCGTTGAACTCCCCGATGTCCATGCTCAGGGAGGACAGCAAACCCATGTCATCCGGGGCAATGAGAAGCCAGAACCAGGACATGCCCACCGCCAGAGTATAGATTCCGGCAGGGTAGTGACGCGGCAGCTTGATGAACCACTCCTTGCAGACCTTTGCCTTCCAGACCATCAGGCCGTGAGCAACCAGGAGGTAGGCCGCCATGGCGTAGCCCGCAACACTGAGGGGAATACTTTCGTAGGGATGCGGACCCATTTCGGTGCGCGCTAGCTACGCCAGCACCGGGGGCAGGTAAAGGGCAAAGGCGGGAATTCTGCCCAAACCACGGCTCCACCCGAGCCTGGTACGGGATTTTGAATCGGGAACATCTCCCGCTACCCCCCCGCTACCGCCTTCCCAAAGAGGGTAAAGCCGGTGGAATCCTCGATTTCCACCTCTAAAATCTCCCCTGTCAGGCGCTCCCGGTCGCCGTTGAAAACGACGATCTTGTTTTGCGTGGTGCGACCGCTCAGGCGCTTCTTGTTGGTCTTGCTGGGACCCAAGCAGAGGATCTCCTGGCGCGTGCCGATCAGGGCCGCATTCTTGTGGACCGCGATCTCACCCTGAATGCGCAGCAGTTCCTGGTTCCGTTCTTCCTTCAACCGCTCCGGAAGTTGCCCGTCCATCTCGGCCGCAGGCGTGTTCTTCCGCTTGGAGTAACGAAAGATGAAGCTGTTGTCGAACTGCAGACGTTTCATGCAGTTGACCGTCGCCTGAAAGTCCTCTTCCGTTTCGGTCGGGAACCCGACGATGATGTCGGTGGTGATGGCCATGTCGGGGCGCGCCGCCTTCATCTTCTCGCAGATCTCGACGAATTTCTCATTCCTGTAGGGACGCCGCATCGCCCTGAGGATGCGATCACTTCCGCTCTGCATGGGAAAGTGAATATGCGAACAAAGCTTGGGAAGATAGGTGAAGGCCGCCACCAGATCATCGCGATAGCCGATGGGATGAGGCGAGGTGAAGCGTATGCGTTCGATCCCCTCCACCTCATGAACTGCCTCGAGAAGCTGCACAAAGGGTGACTTGCCCTCGACATTCTCGAAATCGGCACGCCCATAGAGGTTCACGATCTGCCCCAGGAGAGTCACTTCCCTGGTGCCCTGCTCCGCCAACTGCCTCACCTCCTCCACCACATCAGCAAGGGGGCGCCCGCGCTCCCGCCCTCTCGTGTCAGGCACGATACAGAAACTGCAGCGCATGTTGCATCCCTGCATGATGGACACGAAGGCTGATGGCTTCTTCCCTGCTGCCACATGATCCCGAATAGTGTTCTGGCTCCCCTCCTCCACACCGGTGTCCACCAGTTTTCCGTTCCTGGTTCCGCCCCCCGGAATCCGGATTCCCTTCTCCTCGACGGTATGACCCTCAAGGGACATTGAGAGCTCATCCATTCTCTCCTCCATCCGTTTGCGCAGGATGTCATCCACGTAGCCAAAGACCCGGTGGTACTTCTGCGTCCCCACTACCAGGTCGAGATGCGGGATGCGCTCGAAAAGTTCCTCTCCCCGACTCTGCGCCATGCAACCCATGAAACCGTAAACCACATGGGCCCGCTTCTCACGGTGCTTGCCCATCATTCCCATCTTGCCCAGCGCCTTCTGCTCGGCCTGGTCGCGCACCGAGCAGGTGTTGACCAGGATGGCATCGGCATCCTCTTCCTCACGGGTGAGGGTATAGCCTCCCTCCACGAACATCCGGGCAACCTGCTCGGAATCACGTTCGTTCATCTGTCATCCGTAGGTCTTGAGGAATACTTTGGGCACGACTCTTCCCGTGCATGCTGACGACGGGGCGGGACCCTTAGCGTCCCTGCCGCAAAAGATCAACCTCCGGCTTCCATGGCACCAATTGAAGCTGGATTTGCAATCCATGGCATAAGGAGTTCTTTTTCGGCCCTTCCTCGCCCCGGGTTTCTGCTACAATGGCCGTGTTGGCTCCGCAAATCGACACCTTCATCCTCTACCTCGCCACCGAGCGTGGGCTCTCGGATGCCTACCAGCTCTCCGTGCGACGCACCCTGGAAACCCTCGCCGACTGGGCCCAGGAGCAGGAGCTCGACACCTGGCAGGATCTTGGCATCGATCACCTCAGGGAATTCCTCGCCCACCTGAAAAAGAAGGGCCTGGAGGCTTCCTCCCTTCGCATCGCGGTGGTTCATACCAAGATCTTCTTCCGCTTCCTTGCCGGTCGTAGCCTCATCGAGGACGATCCCGCCGAGCCTCTCCTTTCCCCCAGGACTGGAAGTCACCTGCCTGAGACACTTCACGAATCCCAGATCGTAAGACTGCTGGAGTCCATCGACCCCTCCAGAGCGCTCGGGCGCCGCGACCTGGCCATCCTGGAACTCTTCTACTCCTCCGGCCTTCGCCTCGCCGAAGTCTGCTCCGTCCGATTGGAGACGCTGGACCTCGAGGATGGCTTCCTCAGAGTCACCGGCAAGGGCAACAAGACCCGCATCGTTCCAGTGGGTGGGCGGGCCCGGGCCGCCCTGGAAGACTATCTGGCCAACGAGCGACCCAAGCTCGTCAAGCGCCACACCTCCTCCGAGATCTTCCTCTCCGTGCGCGGCGGACCACTCGGTCCCGATCGTGTCCGGAAAATCGTGAAGGAACGCGCCCGCCAGGCCGGGATCAAACAGAACATCTACCCGCACCTCCTGCGCCACTCCTTCGCCACCCACCTCCTCCAGAACGGAGCCGACCTGCGGGTGATCCAGGAACTGCTCGGACACGCCGATATTGCCACCACCCAGATTTATACCCACGTCGACGACAAGCGCCTGAAGAAGGTTCACCGGCAATTTCATCCCAGGGCGTGAACGCCCTTTAATTGGCACCGGTGGAAACCATCATCGCTGCTTCTTCGTCCTCATCTGTCCCCTTCTTTCCTCCTCATCCTGCCTTGCTCAACAACTCATGGCCGTGGCGGGACCCGAAAGCAGGGGGAGGGCGGAAGGGATCGCTCCGGTTCACGGGTTGTCTGCCTTTCCTCCCGGACCCTGCATCCGGTTACTGATCCTCCTCCAGGGAAGAACCCTGATTGCGTCTTCCCAAAGCCTGCCGGTGGTCGGTCCCACATAAGCCAAAATGGGTATAACTGACGCCAATTGACCTCCGCAGCCGCTTGCACGGTCGCGTCAGCAGATTAGAATAAGAATCTCTCCACTTCGTGTTGGAGATTCATCTCATGGCCTTCAACCCCCACCACCCGCTCCCTACCCGGGCTGCGGCACCCCTCCCCCGCCCCCTGGCATGGGCCGGGTGGCTCCTGGCCCTTGTCCTGACCTCCCTCCCCACCACTGGACAGCTCGTCATCAACGAGATCGTCGCCAACAACAAGAACACGATCGATGACGTGGATGGCGAATCGTCGGACTGGATCGAGATCCTCAACACCGGATCCCAGCTTAATCTCGGTGGCTACAGCCTGACCGACGACCCGGCCGTGCCCGGGAAGTGGACCTTCCCGGGAGGCCAGTTCCTCGGTCCGAACTCCTATCTCGTTGTCTTCGCCTCCGGAAAGGACCGCGCCATCCTGGGCCAGCAGCTACACACCAATTTCTCCCTCGAATCCGACGGCGAGTATCTCGCCCTGTGCGATCCCGGCGGAACCGTGATTCACGAGTTTGCCCCGTCCTTCCCCAGCCTCAAACGCGACATCGGCTACGGGATCGGCAACGACGGAACCCTCGGCTACCTCTTCCCTACCACTCCCAATGAGGCCAACGGAAACCGTCTCACCGGATTCGTGGCGGACACGGTCTTCTCACACCAGCGCGGATTCTACGACGATCCCATCGAGGTCATCATCAGCTCCGCCACCCCGGATGTCAGCATCCGTTACACCACGAACGGAAGGGAACCCACCCCCAGTTATGGACAGATCTATACCGGTCCCGTGACCGTCAACTCCACCACCGTTCTGCGCGCGGTGGCCTACAGGTCGGACATGGTTCCCACCAACGTGGACGCCAAGAGTTACCTCTACACCCAGGACATCATTGAACAGAGCAACATGATCAGTTCGGTGGTGAACTCCACAACCTATCGCAACGAGATTCAATCCGCTCTCAAGGAGATTCCCGTCGTTTCGCTTTCCTTCAATCCGACCGACCTGTTCGGTGCCAGCGGGATCCATAGCCTCCCCAGTCTCAGCGGCAGCACGAGCGAACGCGAGGCACACTTCGAGTATTTTGATCCCTCCAACCCTGACGACTCGACCCAGGAACCGTCTGGAATCCGCATCCATGGCGGAAACGCCCGGCGGCACCCCAAGAAGAACTTCCGGCTCTATTTCCGCTCCGACTACGGCAAAACCCGCCTCGATCACAATCTCTTCCCTGAATCGCCGGTCGACAGCTTCAAAAGCATCCTCCTGCGCGGTGGGGGCCATGACGCATGGACCTTCCGTGACGACTGGAACAATGCCAGTTTCATCCGGAACGAATTTCTCCATCGCCTGCAGCAGGACATGGGGCAACCTTCCCCCTATGGCCGCATGGTGAGCCTTTTCCTCAACGGCGACTACTGGGGTGTCTACGAGTTGCAGGAATTTCCCCATGAACACTACAATGCCGCCCACCACGGCGGAGATCCGGAAGACTGGGATATCATCAAGCACGGTGCCGAGGTGGAAGCCGGTGACCTGGTCGCCTGGAACGAGTTGATCAACATGGCCGAGAACGGCATCGAGTCGGATTCCGACTACGCCGCCATCCAGCGGTTCATTGACATCGACAATTTCGCCGATGCGATGATCCACCGAATCTGGTCCAGCGACGAAGACTGGCTGGCACCTGCCACCCGTAACGGCCAGCCCATCTCCACCTTTTCAGACGACAAGAACTGGTATGTCGCGCGCAGGAGCCGGAACGGAGAGGAACCCTTTATCTTCTACAGTTGGGATGCTGAAATGTCGATGGGCATCCCCTTTTCGCGCAACGAGGCCACCGGTGGCACCAATCCGCGGAGCTGGGAGAACGACTTCACGCAGGTGGACAATCCGGATTCGCCCGGCATCATCTACGATGCCCTCCGCCAGCATCCCGAGTTTCAACTGCGCTTTGCCGACCGTCTGTACAAGCACATGTTCAACAAGGGGACTCTTTCCCTGCAACACCTGCAGGACCACTGGGATCGTCTGGTCGATACCGTTCACTCCCCCATTGTGGGCGAATCAGCACGCTGGGGGCTCGATACCTGGACCGGCGCCTCCCGACGCTCTCCCTATACCAGGAATTCGCAGTGGATCCCCGCGGTCAACTGGGTGCGCTCCCAGTTTCTTGTCAACCGCAGCAACACCGTCCTCGCTCAGTTTAAAGCCGTGGATCTCTATCCCGATGTAGTGGCTCCCATGCCCTCCCTTCAGGACACTCTTTTCCCCTCACCGGTCAACCTCACCCTCCGGACCACCACCCCCGGATCCACCATCTACCTCACAACGGATGGAGCGGACCCACGGCTCCCGAGCACACAGGGTATTGTCTCCTTCGTAACGAACGGCCACCCGGTACAGGCCCACGTGCCCACTCAGGCCAGTAATGCGGAGATCGGCGAGAGCTGGCTCCAGGTCGCTGACCCCTCCAACATCGATGACTGGGTGACCGGTCCCAACGGAGTCGGTTTCGAGCGGTTCCCTAACAGCAATCCCAGCTACGACGATCTTATCCGGACGGAACTCCCCGATATGTATGGGGTCAACCCGTCCGCCTATATCCGTTACAAGTTCACCATTTCCGACCAGGCCACCATTGACTCCCTCGGTGCGCTCAACCTGCGCGTCCGTTACGACGATGGCTTTGTGGCCTATCTGAATGGCGTTCAGATCGAATCCCGTAACGTCGGCAATGCACTATGGAATTCGGCTGCTTCCGCAAGTCATAGCGACGCCGCTGCGGCCAACTACGTGGCATTCGATCGGTCCAGCGATATCCAGTTCCTGCAGCCCGGGGAAAATATCCTCGCCATCCACGGATTCAATCGCACCTCCGGCAGCAGCGACTTCCTGATCCAGGCTGTGCTGGAAGGCAACACGGGCGAACCCGGCGGCACGGTGGCTCCCTCTGCCCTGGTCTACGACGGAACCATGTCCCTGGATCAGACCACGTGGCTCAAGGCCCGCACCCGGCGCGCCGACGGAACCTGGTCGGCCCTTCTCGATATCCTCTACCGGATCGGCACCCCGGCCTCTTTCGACAATCTCAGGATCACGGAGATCCACTACCATCCCACCGATCCTGTCACCGAGGCCGAACTGGCTCTGTCTGATTCCGACAACGACTTCGAGTTTCTTGAACTGCAGAACGTGAGCGATGACGGCATCGATCTCAGCCTCTGCAGGTTCGACCAGGGAATCGACTTCCAGTTTCCGACCGGAACCTATCTTCCGGCAGGTCAGAGGGCTCTTCTCGTAAACAACCGGGAAGCCTTCCTCTCCCGTTACGGCCCATCGGTGGAACCAGCCATTTTCGGCGAATTTGGCAGCGACACCAATCTCTCGAACAAGGGGGAACGCCTCGCCCTGGAGGACGCCCTGGGGGAAAAGATTTTCAGTTTCCCCTACGACGACAAGGCGCCCTGGCCGACGCCGCCCGACGGAGAGGGGCCCAGCCTGGTCCTCGTCGATCCTCTCGGCACCCCGGAGGAGGAATTGGATGAGGGATCCCGCTGGCGAACATCCCACCTCGACCACGGCGCACCCGATCTCGGTGACGACTGGTCCTACCAGCTCTGGATTCGCGAGTTCTACGGTCCACTCGCAGCCAGTGATCCGCTTCTCGCAGATCCCGATCTCGTTCCCGGTCCGGGTGACCTCAGCAACTTCATGCTTTACGCCCAGGGCTACGACCTTGGCGCCACTCCTGCCCACCAGCTGAGCATTGTGGCGGTGGATTACCTCGATGGCTCCGACTACCTGACCCTTACCTATCAGCTGCGGGCCGATCTTGCAGGCGCAACCGTGACGGCCGAGGTGAGTACCGACCTCCAGACCTGGAGCCCGAATGTCGCGCTGGTCTCGAAGGAGGAAAATGGTGATGGCACCAACACCATCACCGTCCGGGATACCCTGCCTGTCAAAACCGGGAAGGGACGCTACATTCGCGTGCGCATCGGAGAGTAGGGGCAGGAACAGGAGGACGGGAAGGATCACCCCATCCCGTCCTGTTACTGGTTACGGCAGCCCGAAGTGGCCCCTACTTCAGCTTGATACGGATTTCCTTCCTGGTCTCCACCTCCACACCCTTGACCCCCTTGAGGGCTTCCGCGATCTCGGCCCGCTTGGCTCCCTCCATCTTCTGGAGCGCCTTGAGACCATTGGGGTTCTTCATGATCTCATCGAAATCCATCAGCATGAGGGTGACCGTGTCGTCCTTCACGTAGGTGGCATCAGCCTTCTGGATCCCGGTAGCGGTCACCAGCTTGGTGCTGATCTTCATTCCCTTGAACATCTGGGCCATCATGGCCTGCATGGCAGGATCATCCGGGTTCACCTCAAAGTCTCCCGGGGCTTCCTTCTCCGCAGACTCTTCCCCTTCGGCCGGCTCGGGGACGGTCACCGTCAACACCCCTCCGGCATAGGCGAACTTCAGGGGGTCGTCCTTTACCCCCTTGCCCTCCTCGTCAAAATCGTCCATGGCCGAACCGGGAGAGAGAACCACATTATTGATATCCCCGAAGGTGTAGGTCACCTTCACTCCCTTGCCGCCATTGCGTTCGATCTTCTCCATCCCGGAGTAAACCACGCCCTTGCCGAAATCGGCGGCCTTCGCCTTGTATTTTTCCACGTTGTGGAGATCCGCGAAGGGATTCTCGGCATTGGCACCCGCCGGAAGCCCCTCCAGCATCGTAACGATCTGCGCTCCCATGACGACTTCTTCGGTAATGGTCCCGCTGCCATCCTTTTTCAGGGTGATCACCTGCTCAACCTCGAGGCAGCTCGACATGCCGAAGAGGGCCACCAGACCTGCGATCCAAAGGGTAATCTGTTGTTTCATGATGATGCCATCCTCACATCTTCCTCCAGATGAGCGAACCAAAAATTCGGCTCGATCCAGCCATGGAGCACAGTCCCTGGAGAGGCGCAGGAATTCCAACCCCTGCTGCACCGAATAACTCCCCACCCGTCAAAACCCGTTGCCACTGCGGATCGGAGCGGTATGCTGAGGAAGGGATGAGCGAAACACCGGCGGTCCAGGTCAACAGCCTCGTGAAAGACTTCCGGGGGGCCTTCGGCCGCGGGATGATCCGGGCCGTGGACGAAGTCTCCCTTGAAATCGGCGCTGGCGAGGTTTACGGGCTCATCGGTCCCAACGGCTCGGGAAAGTCGACCACCATGAAGGCTCTCCTTGGCCTGGTGACCCCCACCTCCGGCACCTGCGCCATCTTCGGACGGGACTCTTCCAAGGTGGATTCGCGCCAGGAGGTCGGCTTTCTCCCCGAAAACCCCTACTTCTACAAACACCTCAACGGTGAGGAGACCATCCGGTTCTACGGCAAGCTCTGCGGTATGCGGGGAAGCTCCCTCCGGGAACGCACTGAGGAACTCCTTGAACTCGTCGACCTGCAGGACGCCTGCAAGCGGCGTCTGGGGGCCTACTCAAAGGGCATGCTGCAACGCATCGGCCTGGCCCAGGCTCTGGTGCAGGATCCGCGCCTTCTCATTCTCGACGAACCGACCGCCGGGGTCGATCCCATCGGCTCGCGCCAGATCCGCGACCTCATCTTCAAACTCAAGGAACGCGGATTCACCGTCTTCCTCTGCTCCCATCTCCTTGAGCAGGTGCAGGAGGTGTGCGACCGGGTGGGAATCATTCACAAAGGGGCCCTCGTGAAGGAAGGCCGCCTGGAAGAACTCATTTCCATCGAGGACCAGACTGAGATCATCCTGCGCAACGCCACCCCGGATCTCCTTCACAGGATCCACGAACTGGCCGATCACGAGGAGGGCGTCGAGTTCGTCCGCAGCGGCAACCCGCGCACCACCCTGGAGCGACTGTTCCTGCGCGAAACGGTCCAGCGGGACGCCAAGGGGAACCCGGACGGATACAACAGCGACACCGAGGAGGATTCCCCATGAGCCGCCACCCACACTCCCCGCCCCTCTTCTCCTTCAGTCGCATCTGGATTATCGCGGGCAACACCTTCACGCATCTCATGCGCATGAAGGTCTTCTATTTCCTGCTCGTCTTCGTGTTGATCTGGCTCGGGCTGAATGTCTTCAAACTTCCCCACACCGCCGGACCGGAAAGTGTGGGCGGTGAAGAACTCCGACTCCTGAAGGCCCCGCTGGTGGGAACAATGAAACTCTTCGCCATCATCATCGGGATCGTGGCGACCGCTCTCCTTATCCCGCGTGACGTGGAAGACCGCACCCTCTACACCATCCTGGCCAAACCGGTCCCGCGGCTCGATTACCTCCTCGGCAAACTCTTCGGCGTCCTTCTCCTCATCCTGGCCGGGTTGACGATCATGACCCTGCTTCTTGATGCCGTCCTCTGGTATCGCACGCAGGGAATCCTCACCGAGTTCGACAAGGTGGCCGACATCCTGATCGAACAGCAGCAATGGACCGTGGAGGACAGTCAGGAAGCCAGGGCGGAACTCCTGAGCCACGGAGTGACCTGGGGCCTGCAGGGAGCCATCCTGGTTATCTTCTTTGAAGCGGCCATCATCGCCGCCCTCTCCCTCCTCGTCTCCACCTTCTCAACCAGCACGCTTTTTACCGTGGTCATTTCCACCCTGTCCTACTTCATCGGAAACTTCATCGCCGACGGTCTGGACCACTGGCAGGGATCTTCCGGGATCAGCGAAGGGAGCCTCGGGGACCTCTCGACCAGATCCCTCTTCGTCGCCTTTCCGGATTACCGCCCCTTCAAGATTGTCGACGAAGTGCTGGCAGGCCAGATCTTCCCCCCTGACATTCTCGGCAGCCTCGCCCTCTCCACGGGTCTGTATGTAGGCCTTTACGTCGTCCTGAGCTGGTTTATCTTCACCTACAAGGAGATCTAGGGAGTCCTGACCTCGGGCTGCAAGAATCCGGAACCCAGTGAAACTCTTCCGCAATCTCTCCGTGGTGCTGGCCGCCGTCATCCTGACCGGCTTCCTCCGGCGACCCTTCGATGATCGCCTGGCGGAAGACATGCAGGAACGCAATCTTCTTCCTCCTCCCATCGCACTGGATACCCGCGAGGAACTGGGACAGACCGCCCTCGCCATCGCCCTGGGCGGCCTGCGCCCGCTGGTGGCTGCAATGACCAATATCCAGGCCCACGGCCACTGGGAAGAACAGGACTGGCACGAACTCGAACAGAGCTACAAGACCATCGTGGCGCTCCAGCCACGCGTGCGCTACTACTGGGATGCGGGCAGCTGGCACCTCTACAGCAATGCCTATGCCGACTACGCGGACAGACCCGGACTGAGCGAAGGACGCCGCAAGAGGAAGCAGCAGGAATTCTTCGAGAAGGGCATCGCCTTCCTTGAACGTGGAGTGGAACAGAACCCCCGGGACTGGCGTCTCTGCCACCTGCTCGGAAACGCCCTCAGTGCCAACTGGCGTCCTCAGAACCTCGAGCGCGCGGTGGAATGCTTCGAGCGGGGTCATGCCGAGAGCGGTGCCCCACAACTGCAGCGGAATCACGTTTACTGCCTGTCTCGCATCCCGGACCGTAAGACGGAGGCCTGGGAAGCGTGCCGCAGGATGTGGACCAACGAGGGAAACCGCCGTTACAACACACCGCAGACCATCTTCTTCGCCCTGCAATCGTGGGCAGGAGAAACCACCTACAGCATGGAGGAAATCCTGGGCTCCCGCATGGCAGCGGCACAGAAACTTCCCGACTACTGGTTCCGGCAGGTCGAAGGCTTTCCCATGGACGGGGTAGAGGAGATGATCAATCAACTCTGCGAGGAATTCGAGGTTCCCAGTCACCTCTACCCCCTCACTTTCCCTCCCGGGAAGACCTTCGATCACGATCCTTACACCCGGAAACCCTATCCCCTGCACCCCGTGACGGGTGAACCCCGTACGAAAACCTGGCGCAGCATCTGGATGAATCGCCCTCGCGATGCTTACCAGACGTATCTGCGATCAGTGGAGGCGAAACGGTAGAATCCCCCCCGAGTCGTCACCCGGCCTGAACCTTTCACTCGACAGGCTTTCGACCCGTTTCTATTGCTTGCTTCCCGCCGCAGCGGGGAACGACATGCGAATCGCTCTCTTTGGGGACATACATGCCAATCTGGAGGCCCTGAATGCCGTTCTGGAGGACGCTGCCAGCCAGGACTGCACGGAATGGGTCTGTCTAGGCGATATCGTGGGCTACAATGCCAATCCCGGAGAGTGCCTGGATTTGATCAGGGAGATGGAATGCCCCGTGGTGAAAGGAAACCATGACGAGGACGCCAGCGGTGATCACTGCCTCGAAACCATGAACCCGACCGCCGCCACCGCCCTGGAGTGGACCCGCGAGCAACTCTCCGATGAACAGCGGGAGTGGCTGCACACCCTGCGCATGGTCCGGCAGGTTTCCGCCTTCACCGTGGTGCACTCCACCCTCGATCAACCGCAGGCCTGGAATTACGTCACCAACAAGTTCGATGCCATGTCGAACTTCTCCTACCAGTTCACTCACGTCTGCTTCCATGGTCACACCCACGTTCCCCGTGTCTTCGTGAAGGAGAACCGCGTTCGCGAAGTGGCTGCTGAACTCGTTGAGGTGGAGAAAGACCTCAAGTACTTCATCAATATCGGCTCGGTAGGCCAGCCGCGCGACGGCGATCCGCGGGCCTGCTACGCCATCTACGACATCCCCAGGAATCTCATTATCTTCCGCCGGGTCGACTACGACCGCAAGACAACCCAGCAGAAGATCCTGGACGCCGGCCTGCCCCCCAACCTGGCAGAGCGCCTTGCTGATGGGAGATAGCAGCGTTGTCACGACCCTCCTGCTGAAAGATCCGCCGACAGCAATCACCAGTCCCGCGTGAGCAGCGTTATCTCCGCGGTGGAACCAGCGGGTTACGCGGGATCCGCGGACGGTTGTCCGGGGCACGCTTGAAGGGATCGGGGTTTTTCCCCGGCGGAATGAGATCCTTCTTCTTCTGCGCCTCCGCTTCCTTTTCCTTCATGATCCTGAGCTGCTCCTTGAAATGGAGAGCCAGTTTCTTCATTCGCTCATGATCGCCGAGGGCGATCTCTGCCTGGCGGGTCCCGCGGTGAGCTTCACTGAGGGCGAGATAATCCCCGGCCAGTCTCTGGCAGAGGGGGATGGTGTGACCCTTGGCCTCCTCCCGCAGGAGCACGCGATGCGCCGCCAGGGCCTTGACCTCCGCGCCCACCCGCCCTCCTTTCTCAAGTTTGGTCACCAGAGCGCTCACGCGAGCTTCCGCCTCCGCCCCAAGCACCCGGAGATACGGAGCCTTCTCCAGATCACGGAAGGCCACCCACTGGTCCACGAGATTCGGCATCCCCTTGATCTCGTCGATACGCCTGTTCACCCACTCTTCGGCCGCAACCTGATGATCTCCCTTCGGATTAGCTTCGATCTTCAACCACTGGCGCAGGGCTGGCGATCCATTCTCAGGAAAACGGTGCCCCAGTCCGTGCCAGGTCTCGAACGTGGTCCGTGCCCCCAACGGCCGATAGTGGACGAGGGCCCGCAATGCGAAAGGATAGGTCTCGTCCTGCCGCCCAACCCCGACAAAGAGCGACCTGGGGCGGCGGAACTTCGCGGGCTTCCTGATGAGAAACTGGTGACCCGCTCCCAGAATCACGGCACCGGCCAGCCCGGGATCGTGCTGCAGGAGAAATCCTGCCATCCAGCCTCCCTTGCTGAAACCCGCCACGTAACAGCGCCTGGGATCGAGATTCCACTTGGCCACAAGATGCCGCCGGGTGGAGGAAAAAATGAGGAACTCCTTCTCGATATACTCCGCAGTGGCCGGCAGGTTGCCTTCCTGCGTGTAGGTCATGCCCACCACGATCCAGTCCTGGTCCTGCGTGTGAGCCTGGATCAGCTCGGTGGTGGGCCGGCCCCCTGTCCCGTGATAGTAGAAGACCGCAGGCCATTTGCGGTCCGGACTGTAGTTCCCGGGAAGGACCACCTGCACACGTTCCGCCAGCTGGGGAAAGCCCAGTTCGAGGCGCTTGGGTGCGCCATGCACCCACCCGGCCGTGAGAGACAGGGCAGGGAAGAGCGCGAGAGAGGCCTTGATCCGCATGGCTTGAGCAAAAGGAGAGAAGAGAATCACTGACTCTAGGGCCACCCCACCCTGGAGCAACGTTCATCTTTCCAGCCACCGGGCGACACCCGGCAGGGATGGTGGTTGTTCCATTCCCGTGCTATACCTCCCCCGTGCTTGAGGTCGTCTGTGCCATCATCCTTCGTGATCACGAAATCCTGCTCTGTCAACGGGCTCCCGGACAGCATCTCGCCGGCTTCTGGGAATTTCCCGGCGGCAAGGTGGAAGAGGGTGAGGAAGCGGCCGCCGCCCTGCAGCGGGAGATCCGCGAGGAACTCGCTTGCACGGTCGAGATCGGAGAGGCGCTCCCCGCCATTGAGCACCACTACCCCGCTCTCTCCCTGCGCCTGCAGGCCTTCCCCTGTCGCCTCGTCCCGTCATCTCCGGAACCGCAGGCCCTGGATCATGCTGCCATCCGATGGATGCCCCTGCAGGAAGTGGAAAGCCTTTCGCTGGCAGGAGCGGACCACAGGCTCTGGGACCTGGTACGGGCCATCGTCGAGAAGACGTCCCACCTCCCGGGGCCATCGTAAACTGGAACTGGAGAATCAGCTCCCCTGCCCTTGGAGGGAACTCTTCTTCCTTTTCTGCCTCCGTTTCGAATTGAGCGGATATGAAGCAATATTCCAACTGCAGGGGCGACGAGCAGGAAATCCAGCTGAAATGAGTGAATGAAACATGTCCCGCAGGGGACACTCTCCGATACGGAGATGAAACGTGATCCCAAGGACACCACGTCATCATCACAATCGATCCCGAGACTCCCCTGCATGAGTCCGGCAAACCCTTCCCGGCGCAGATACCATCCCGATTCACTCCACCCCATCCCGGCCCGTCATTGGTCGCAGCTGGTTCCGGAATGGGGCAGGGATTACAGGAAAATGCCCGCCAGACCCGAAGATGTCCGGGCCATGATGGAGGATGGCATCAGTCAGGCCATCGATTTCATGCGAAGGGCTGGTTCAACCGAAAACGCGTTGACAATCGCTGCGCTCAACTACAAATTCTGCTCCATAGTGCCCCCGGCTGGGTGGATACAGCCTACGCGAGAATCAGGTAGTGTAACCGGCCATCATGGAAGATCTCTCTCAACTGCAGGAAGCAGTCATCACCGGCGACGCCACAGTCGTCCGAGAAGTCACGGAACAGGCGCTCGCCGCCGGTCATGAACCGCTGAAGCTCGTTAACGAGTACATGACTCCGGCCATGGACGAGGTGGGGCGGCGCTTCGAGACCAACGAGTACTTTGTTCCCGAGTTGCTCCTCTCTGCCCGGGCCATGAAGGCCGGATTGGAGCTCATTCGCCCCCTCCTGATCGCCAGTGAACACCCGTCCGCGGGTCGGGTCGTGATCGGAACGGTGAAAGGCGACCTCCACGACATCGGAAAGAATCTCGTGGCGGCCTTGCTGGAGGGAGCGGGCTTCGAAGTCGTGGACCTCGGTGTCAACGTCGATCCGCAGGCAATCATCTCCGCCATCAGGGAGAATGACGCCGATATTGTCGCTCTCTCCGCCCTGCTCACCACCACCATGCCCTCCATGCGACTCACGATCGAAGCGCTGCAGGAAGCAGGACTCCGGGACCAGGTGAAGGTCCTCGTTGGCGGCGCCCCGGTTACTCAGAAATTCGCGGATGAGATCGGAGCGGACGGATATGGGAGCAATGCCGTGGCAGCCGTGGAACTCGCGAAACAAACCATCGCAGAGGGCCGATGAACATCATTGCCTCCGCTCATCGACGTCACCACCAAACCTGACACCGCCATGAGTTCCCTGATCGAGAAGCTCATCGCCGGAGGGCCGGTCATCACCGATGGGGCGTGGGGAACCGAATTGCAGGCCCGCGGACTGGCATGTGGAGAATTTCCCGATGACTGGAACCTGACTCACCCCAGTGCGGTTCTCGAAGTGGCACAAGCGTACGTGGATGCAGGAAGCAGGGTCGTCCTGACAAACACCTTTGGAGCCAATCGAGTCCGGATCGGCGAACATGAGTGCGCGGGCCAGGTTACCGAGATCAATCGTGCCGGAGTTGAGATCTCGCGAACTGCAGCCGGAAGCCACGCCTTTGTTTTTGCCTCCATGGGCCCCAGTGGGAAGGTGCTCATGATGGGCGAAACTAGCCCGCAGGAACTTGCAGACTCCTATGGTGAACAGGCCGGCGCGCTCGCGGAAGCGGGGGCCGATGCCATCGTGGTGGAAACCATGAGCGACCCGGAGGAAGCTCAAATCGCAGTGCGATCCGCTTCTTCCACAGGCCTCCCGGTGGTGGGCTGCATGGTCTTCGACTCGGGTCGGGACATGGACCGCACCATGATGGGCACCACCGTCGAGGAAGCCGTAGGCGCCTTGAGCGAAGCCGGTGCCGACGTCATCGGCGCGAACTGTGGTCAAGGTATCGAGGGGTTCATCCCCATCTGCCGCCGCCTGCACGACGCCACTGACCATCCGATCTGGATCAAGGCCAATGCGGGCCTCCCGGAACTGGTGGATGGCAAACCGGAATACGAGGCCACTCCCGATGAATTTGCCCGGTTCGTTCCAGCTTTGACCGAGGCAGGGGCAACTTTCGTCGGGGGATGTTGTGGGACCAATCCGGACTTCATTCGTGTCGTGGCTGAGAATCTTCCCGTCGTGGACCAATGAAACGCTTTCGAGTCATCAGTTGCAGCGTCTTCCGCCGCGAGATGGCAGAAGCCGCCCGACGCTCTCCCTGCCACATCGATCTCACTTTCCTCCCCAAGGGGCTTCACGAGATCGACTGCTCCCTGATGAGGAAACGCATTCAGGAGGAAATCAACGACGTCGACGAAGCTGACTACGATGCCATCCTGCTGGGTTACGGGGTCTGCAATAACGGCAGCACCGGGCTTACTGCGGGAACGATCCCGCTGGTTATTTCCCGGGCTCACGATTGCATCACGCTCCTCATGGGCAGCAAGGAACGCTATCTCGACTACTTTCAGGAGAATCCCGGCGTCTACTTCAAGAGCAGTGGATGGATCGAAGGCAGCCGGAACTCCGATGAAATCAACCAGCTCTCGATCTCCACCAGAAACGGCCTGAATGCGAGCTACGAAGAGATGGTCGAGAAATACGGAGAGGAGAATGCCCGTTACCTGCAGAGCACTCTCACGGATCAAACCCGCCACTACGGGCAGATAACCTTCATCGAAATGGGAGTCGAACCCGATGACCGCTTCGAACATCAGGCCCGAAAAGAGGCCGAACAACGGGGCTGGAGATTCGAGAAAATGCGTGGGAACCTCTCTCTGATTCAGCGCCTTCTCAACGGTGATTGGAATGAGCGCGATTTTCTCGTCGTTCCACCCGGAAGGTCTACCGACGCAAGTTACGGCGAAGACATCATCACGACGAAGCAATCATGAACGGCCGTCAACGAGTCCTTGATTTCCTGGAAGGACGTGCAGTGGATCGGATTCCCTTCCTTCCCATCACCATGATGTTCGCAGCGGCACAAACGGGCGCTCGCTACCGCGATTACGCCACCGACTTCCGCGTTCTGGCCGAAGGGCAGATTCGCACGGCCTCAAAATTCGACTTCGACTACGTCAACACCATGTCCGATCCGGCCCGGGAGGCGGCGGATTGCGGGGCCATCGTTCAGTATTTTGACGATCAACCCCCGGCCATCGTCGAGGATCAGGCCCGCCTCGCCGACCGAACCGCGCTGACCGGCCTCAAGATCCCTGATCCTCTCGGAGGAGGTCGCATGCACAACGGAGTGAAGGCCGTCGCTCTCCTCAAGGAGCAAGTCGGGAGCGAGAAGATGGTCGAGGGCTGGATTGAGGGCCCCTGCGCTGAAGCTGCCGATCTGCGCGGTATCAATACCCTCATGCTGGATTTCTACGACGATCCGCACTTCGTTCGCGATCTCTTCGATTTTGTGATCGAAATGGAATTGCGCTTCGCCCGGGCTCAGGTCGAGGCCGGGGCCGACTCGATCGGAGTTGGTGACGCCGCAGCATCCCTCGTCGGACCGGCCATCTACGAGGAGTTCATCTGGCCCTACGAAAAGAAACTGATCGAGGGTCTCCATGCCATGGGCACCCGTGTCCGCCTCCACATCTGCGGGGATACGCGCCACATCCTTGAGGGAATGGGAAGACTCGGCTGCGACATTGTCGATCTCGACTCCCTCTCACCGATCTCCGAGGGCAGGAACCGGATGGACCCGGACCAGGTGTTGCTCGGAAATATCAATCCCGTGTCCATTCTTCGGGATGGAGATCCGGAGACGGTCTCAAGGCAGGTCGCTCTTTGCCATCAGGAGGCCGGGCCACGTTTCATCGTCGGTGCCGGTTGCGAAGTTCCAAGGGACACGCCTGAGGACAATCTCCGCGCCATGCGCGACTATGCGTGCAGCCATCAGCCGTGATGAGCTCAAGCCGTTCTGAAACAAGCTCCGGGGACTCGATCCGCATCGAACTGCTCCCGCTCGGAGAGATCCTCTCCGCTCCCCACGGCACCTCGTTGCACGATGTTCTCTTCGCCAAGGGAGTGGAATTTCCCTGTGGAGGGCAGGGGCGCTGCCGCGGTTGCCGGATCCGGGTAATCGAGGGTGAACTGCCCCTCACGGACGCTGAAGAAAACCTCCTCTCCCGGGAGGAACTCGAGGCGGGCTGGCGTCTGGCCTGTCGTGGCATCGTAAGAGAGGATTTGAAACTCGATCTGGCCCAGTGGGAAACTCCCATCCTGGCCGACGACTCGGAGTTTTCCTTTTCCCCGCGGGACGGTCTCGGCGTGGCGGTGGACCTTGGCACCACCACCATCGCCGCTCAGTTGATCGACATGCGGTCCGGAAAGGTCCTCGGGGTAAGAACCGCGCTGAATTCCCAGGCCAGGCACGGTGCTGACATCATGAGCCGGATCGAGCACGCCACGGCCCGCAACGGCCAGGAACAACTGAAACGGATGATCCGCGAGCAAGTCGGCGACCTGATCAGTAAACTGCACACCGTCCCGGACGAGTCGCATCCGCCCCTCACCGAGGTGGTCCTGGTCGGCAACACGGCCATGCATCATTTCTTCTGCGACATCGATATAACACCACTGGCGCAGCACCCCTTCGAACCCGTCGACGGAGGGCTGAAGGTATTCCACGCCAGCCAGCTCGGCTGGGAACTCGAGAATGACTGCGTAGTCCGGTTCCTTCCCTGCCTTGGCGGTTTCGTGGGCAGCGATGTCCTGGTCGGTCTTCTCGCCACCCGTATTCACGAACAAGAGAGCCCACAGGCCCTGGTTGACCTCGGAACAAATGGCGAGATTGTCGTGGGTAACCGCGAAAAGCTGCTGGTAGCCTCGACCGCGGTCGGGCCGGCCTTCGAGGGGGCCCGTATCTCGATGGGCATGCGCGCCGCCACCGGGGCGATCTCCGGGGTCGTCGTGCAGGATCACAAACTGCAGTGTCGCGTCCAGGGCAGTGTCCCGCCACGAGGCATCTGCGGGAGCGGCCTGGTCGATGCGATTGCTGCCGGCCTCGAGTTGAACCATATCGAGTTCAGCGGACGACTGGCGGGTGCCGACACCCTGGTTCTCAGTCCTCCCGTCCAACTCACCCAGGGTGACATCCGCGAACTGCAACTTGCCAAGGGCGCGATTGCCGCCGGTATCCGCATTCTTGTTCAGCAATGGGGCGAGATGCCCGGCGGGTTATCCAGAGTCTACCTGGCAGGTGCCTTCGGAAACTACATCAATCGCTCCAGCGCCCAGAGAATCGGGCTGATCGCCTTTGACCCGGATCGCGTCTATCCCGCCGGCAATACGGCTCTTCGGGGCGCCAAGCTCGCGCTCTTCGATGACACCCCCGATCTGACCTCCTGCCGGGATATCCTTGAGATGGTTGAACACGTCACCTTGAACTCGGATGCCTCCTTCCAGGACATCTTCGTGGAGGAACTGCAGTTTCCATCGTGAGCGGCCTCCGCTCCCGATGTCCCGGAAGCTTCGTCAATTCACTCCGTTGAATTCCCTCACCGCATCGATCATGGCCACCATGTTCTCCACGGGACTCAGGGCCTGGAGATTGTGGATGGAATCAAACACGAATCCGCCGTTCGGAGCGAAGATCTCGCAACGTTCCAGCACCTCCCGGCGTACCTCCTCGGGGGTTCCGAAGGGCATCGTCTTCTGGGTATCGACCCCGCCACCCCAGAACACCAGGCGGTCCCCGTACTTCTCCTTGAGCACTCGCGGATCCATCCCGGAAGCCGAACACTGAACCGGATTGATGATATCGAATCCAACTTCGATGAAATGCTCCATGAAGCTCTCAACAGCACCACAGGAATGCTTGAAAGTCTTCCAACTCGTATTCCGGTGAATCCAGTCGTTCACCTGCCGGTAATAGGGTGCCCACAGGTCACTGAATGTCTGCGGTGAACAGAAGGTGCTCACCTGAGTGCCGAAGTCGGTTCCGCAAAGAAAAACAACGTCGATCCGGTCCCCGAGCACCTTGTTGAGTTTCTCCAGATTCTGCACGGCGTAGTCGCACTGCCTGGAAAAGACCTCATGAATGTAGTCCTGCCGGGCAGCGGTGGAGATATACCACTCCGCGATATCCCGAATGCCCTTGGGATGCTTCAGGAACGGGGCCGGAACCAGGGCAATATCTCCGAACGCCATCCCACCCAGAGTGGCGACGATGGCCCGGTCCGTGCCCTCCAGTCGGTCCAGTTCGTTCCGGTAGTGATCCAGATCCTCATCCGAGATCAGGCCGAACTCCTCCAGATTATCTTCAGGATCAAGCTTGTCCTCGTCGATCACCGGCTGCCGGACGATGGTATCGAAGAAGAAGCCGTTGGACGGCATCTGCCCGCTGGCCGGCGCCGTCATGTCTCCTTCCGGGAAGATGAACACGTCCCCATTGGGTTCCACCCGGGTGTTGAAATGTTCCGAGACCAGAACCACCTGCCCCCAGGGAGTCTGGAACTCCTTGTAGTTCTCGTTCGGAAAACCAAAGAGCGTCTTGTGGGGAACAACACTCACAGTGTCGATCCCCATTGCATCGGCCAGGTCTTCCTCCACTTCCCCGAGCATCTGGTAGGGTTCGCACACTCTGACGGGGCGCTTTTCCAGCCCGTAGTGATCACGCAGCAGTTCCACGCTGGACACATGGATGCCCGTCACCGCCGTGCTCCCGAAATCCATGGGAACCCGGCCACTCTCATGGGCCAGGGCTTTCCGGACCTGATCTCTGCGGGTCGGTGCGATATCATTCACGGTTGAGCGTCAGTGGTCGATTTAAATTCAGTCCCTAAACAGCTACAGTGCATCGCAGATCGGAGCAAGCCCAAGTGATGCCCAATTAAGCGACAATTGCGACACGGGATCGCACCCCGCAATCTGCCTGCATGAATGCTGCACGAAGCAGGGGATGCGGGCTGTCCGCCGCACCCTGGAAATCGATTCCTCCTTCCCATCGCCCTCTCACCCCCCTTTTCTCCCGACCCGCACTTGATCATGCTGGCTCATCCGCCAGAATCTGCCCTAATGAGCCCCGGCACGATCAAGGAGCTGCCGATGGACACTTATTAACGACCCCGGTTCATGAAAGAACAGATTACCAAGCTCAGAGAAGCGTCCCTCGTCTACACGCTGGAACACTGCCGCCTCTTCGCGGGGCTTCCCCGGGAGGAGCTTGAAGAGATCGCAGCCTTCACCGTAATCAAATCCCTTCAGAAGGGCGACTACCTCTTTCACGAGGGAGATGAGGCATCCGGATTCTTCATCGTGCAGAAGGGCACCATCAGCGTGCATCGGGTCAACAGTGTCGGAAAGGAGCAGGTGATACACATCTTCCGCGACGGCGAGAGTTTCGCGGAAGGTTCTCTCGCCACCGACAAGGGATATCCCGCCGAAGCCCGGGCGGTCGAGGGCTCCCAACTCCTCATGGTGCGCAAGAGCGACTTCGTCGACCTGCTGGGCCGGCGACCTGATTTGGCACTGCGCATGCTTGCCTCCATGGCGATGCACTTACGCGATCTGGTAGGTCATATCGAGGACCTCACTCTCCGCGATGTCGAGACCCGGCTCGCGAACTGGCTCCTCAACCGTTGCCCGGACACGGAAAGCGATGAACCGGTCGAAATCGAACTCACCATCAGCAAACAGGCCATCGCCGCGGAGCTCAGCACCATCAGCGCCACCCTTTCCCGCACCTTCGCCCACCTCCGGGAGCAGGGTCTCATTGAGGTGGAAGGCAAACGCGTGAAGATCACCTCCCCGGAGAAACTGACCCGACTGATACGCTCACGCACCACAAAGTGATCCGGATCGTCATCCATTGAACAGATCGGGCGAGGTGGCCCGTATAGGAGGAATGATGAAAGGGGTGATCCTGGCAACCCTCGTGGTCATTCACTGCGCGGGACCTTCAATGGGAGCGGAACAGCCACAGTGGGGGCAGTGGCAATCACGAAACATGGTATCCGGTGAGACGAATCTGCCGGAGCGATTTGATCCGAACACCGGCGAGAACATCAAGTGGTCCGTTCCTCTCGGTACGCAGACAAACTCCTCGCCAGTCATTGCTGGCGGGAGGGTGCTTATCGGGACGAACAATGGCAGGCCCCGCGACCCCCGGCATGCCGGTGACCGTGGCATCCTCCTTTGTCTCGACGAGGAGGATGGCCACCTCCACTGGCAACTCACCGTTCCCAAGCTGCAAGAGCACCGCCTCTCGGACTGGCCCAACACCGGCATCTGCTCGCCAGCCACCGTCGAAGATGAACGCGTCTATCTCGTGAACAACCGCGGGGAAGTAATGTGCCTGGACCTCCTTGGGCAACACAACGGCAACGATGGCCCCTTTCGCGATGAAGGACGCCACATGACTCCCCCCCCGGCGTCACCACTGCCAGTAACCATGACGGACGCGGACATCCTCTGGATCTTCGATATCCGCAAGGAACTGGGCGTCCACCAACACGACGCGGCTCACTGTTCCGTTCTTGTGGATGGCCCCTTGCTCTACGTTAGCACGTCGAATGGCGTGAGTGACAATCACCGCAGTATCGTCGCCCGGGACGCTCCGAGCCTGATCGTGCTTGAGAAACAGACCGGCAGGCTGGTGGCGCGCGACAACGAGCACATGGCTCCCGGCACTATCCACTGCACCTGGTCCTCTCCGGCCCTGGGAACAATCAACAACAGGAACCTTGTTTTCTTCGGAGGAGGTGACGCCGTGTGCTATGCCTTCGCGATTCCTCCAGTCGAGCCGGCTGGAAAGACGCGCATCCTGAAACACGTCTGGCGCTTCGACTGCGATCCCGGCGCACCGAAGGAAGACGTCATTCGTTTCCAGGATAACCGTCGCGTGGGTCCCAGTACGATCACCGGCATGCCGGTCGTGGTGGATAACCGGGTTTATATCACGGCCGGAGGGGACTTCTGGCACGGCAAACCCAGGTGCTGGCTCAAATGTATCGACGCCAGAGGAAGAGGCGACATCACGAAGAACGCTGAACGATGGTCTTACCCGCTGGAACGACACTGCATGTCCACTCCGTCGGTGACGGAGGACCTGATCTTCATAGGAGACTGCGGCCGCATCCTCCACTGCATCGACACCAAAACAGGCAAAGCCCACTGGACTCACAGGACCAGGGGCGAGATCTGGGCCTCGACCCTGGTGGCCGACGGCAAGGTCCATGTCGGGTCACGTGGCGGCGACTTCCTGGTCCTGGCCGCCACCCGTGAGAAAAAGGTGCTCAGCCAGGTCAACCTGGAGCCTGTCCACAGCACCCCCACTGCGGCAAACGGTGTCCTCTACGTCGCTACCATGGAACGCCTCTACGCGATATCGAAGGCAAATCAATAGGACGTCTCATCCGCATCCCTGGCTCGTTCCGCACTGGGTACACACCCCACACACCCCAGCCCGGATCACCTTGTGGCTGTCACAGTTCGAACAGGGTTGGTCCATATACATGCTTCCGAGGGCCTCCTTGACTCTATCGACGTGGGCCTTGCCGTTCCCCGACGCAGTGCGCCCATCCGCAGTCCCACATTCGCCAGAGTTCTCTTCATCGTTACGGGTCAGGTCGCTGACGGGCCGGTCGACCGCCTCACGCTCCATCTCTTCGATCCCTTCGATGGGCAATTCGGGCTGATTGTGATGGGGAGAGATGGCCTCCAGGTAGCCCTTGATGAAGCGACAGCCAAGCCAGCGGAAGACGTAGTCGGTTATACTGGTAGCGTTTCGAATATCGGGATTCTTCGTAAAGCCGCTCGGCTCAAAGCGCTGGTAGGCAAACTTGCGCACCAGGCTCTCAAGCGACACGCCATACTGCAACGCCATGGAGGTCAGGGTTGCAACAGTGTCCATCAATCCGCCGATCGTGCTGCCCTCCTTCGCCATCTGGATGAAGACCTCGCCAGGTTCACCGTCCTCAAAGAGCCCCACCGTGAGGTATCCCTCGTGACCAGCAATGTCGAACTTGTGAGTCACCGAGAGGCGCGTGTCGGACATGAGATGCCGGGCCGGTTCCACGGACCGGGCCCTGAGTTCACCCAGCTCCTTCTCCATACCGGCGACCTCCTCCTCGAGCCGGAGGCGCAATTCAGTCTCCTCCTCTCCTTTCTCCGCTACGGAAGTCGAACTCTTGCCCGTGCTCAAAGGCGCCGATCGCTTCGACCCTTCCCGGTAGATGGCAACTGCCTTCAAGCCCATCCGCCAGGCCTGCACGTAAGTTTCCATGATTTCCTCCACGGTGGCGGATTCAGGAAGATTGACCGTCTTCGAAATGGCACCGCTCAAGAAGGGTTGTGCTGCGGCCATCATACCAAGATGAGCCCGCGCACTGAGACAACGCTTTCCTTTCTGAGGTGCAAAAGCGCAATCAAACACACCCAGATGTTCCGGCCGGAGACCGCTCCCCACCGGCTCGCCGGTCTGCTCGTCACATATATCCTCAATTGTGTCGTACGCGTCAATATGAGCGATGATTTTCTCCCGCACCTCCCGGCCGTAACCGAGCGCCTTCAGGGCCGGTTCCACGGTCTGATTCACGATCTTCAGCATCCCACCACCGGCAAGGAGCTTGTACTTCACTAGGGCAATATCGGGTTCGATGCCGGTGGTATCGCAGTCCATCAGGAAACTGATCGTGCCCGTCGGGGCCAGAACCGAAACCTGGGAATTGCGATAGCCGTGTTGATCCCCGATCGCGATGGCGCTGTCCCAGACCGCGCGCGCTTCCTCCACAAGCGGTGCGAAAGTCTCGTGGCCCGGAATGTTCTCGACCGCTTCGCGGTGCATACGAATCACAGCCTTCATCGATTCAACGTTGTCGGGCGCGACCGTCTCCTTCACCCCACGCGCGCTCGAATCATGGTAGCCCTGGAAAGGACCCATGCGCTCTGCCAGGCGGGCGCTCTGCGCATAGGCCTCCCCGGTCAGAATGGAGGTCAGCGCTACACAGAGGGCGCGGCCCTCTTCACTGTCGTAGCCGAATCCATAGCTCATGATCAGGGCTCCCAGATTGGTGTAGCCGAGTCCAAGGGGTCGAAAGCGGTGGCTGTTCTCGCAGATTTCCGGGGTCGGATAGCTGGAGTTATCGACCAGAATCTCCTGCGCGATGATGAAGAGGCGGATCGCAGCACGGAATCGTGCCACGTTGAAGTGGCCATCCGCTTCCCGGAACTTCATGAGGTTGAGCGAAGCGAGATTGCAGGCGGTGTTGTCGAGGAAGAGAAACTCGGAACAGGGATTGGTGGAGTTCTGGCGCGCCGTGCCCTTGCAGGTGTGCCACCGGTGGATTGTATCGTCGAACTGCATCCCGGGATCGCCGCACACGTGGGTGCCCTCCGCAATCTTGCGCAAGAGCTCACGGGCGTCCTTCTTCTCGCAAGACTCTCCATCCGTAACACGCCGGGTCCACCACTCTTTTCCGGCAACCGCTGCATTCATGAATTCGTCGCTGGTGCGTATGCTCAGGTTCTCGTTCTGAAACATGACCGAACCGTAGGCCTCGCCGTTGTAATCTCCGTCGTAGCCCTGTTCGATGAGAGCCCAGGCCTTCTTTTCCTCTTCCTGCTTCGCCTCGATGAATTCCTCGATATCGGGATGCCAGTCCTTGAGGGTATTCATCTTGGCGGCACGCCGGGTCTTCCCGCCGCTCTTCACAACGTTGGCGATCTGATCGTAGACCTTCAGGAATGACAGGGGCCCGCTGGGGCGGCCTCCTCCGCTCAACCTCTCCCGCGTGCTCCGCAGGGTGGAGAGATCGGTCCCGGTTCCCGATCCATACTTGAAGAGCATGGCTTCGCTTCTCGCCAGGCGCATGATGTCCTCCATCTCGTCATCCACGGACTGAATGAAACAGGCACTGGCCTGGGGATGTTCGTACTGGCTCCCGGATCTTGCCACTTGTCCGGCCGCACGATCGAAAGTGTAATTTCCGGGTCCTCCCTCATTGCCAACTCCGTACTCGTGATGCAGCCCCACATTGAACCAGACCGGACTGTTGAAGGCACCGAACTGATTCAGACAGAGCCAGCTCAAGTCAGAGTAGAACACCTCTGCACTATCGGCGTCCGCAAAGTAACCATCCCGCAGTCCCCAGTCTGCGATCGTATTGGTGACGCGGTGAATCAACTGCCGAATCGAGGTCTCTCGGCCATTCCGGGAGGGATCGCTCCCCTTCTCGATGTCACCGTAAAGGTATTTCGAGACTGCAATCTTTCCGGACAGGGCACTCCAACTGGCGGGAACTTCCACATCGTTCTGATGGAAGACCGCTTCCCCGCTCTCATCTGTAATCTCGACCGCACGCTTCTCCCACTTCACCTCCGCGAAGGGATTCCCGCCGGGGGTGCTGAAAACCCGTTCGATCTTCATCCCGGGAGGCGAGGAGGTGGTCTGGCTCGGACTTTCGGCAGCTTGAGCCGGGGCTGGCTCCTCGAGGATTTGGTCGATCATGATGGTTATCAGTATTCAGGAGTTTATTTCTAGAAATTAGAGGCGCATACCACATATTGCGGGCGGAGAGCCGGTATACCCCAAAATGTGGATTTCGCAAGCTTCTGGTAACCTGTCATTTGGGAGATGTCCGTTTTCCATGATCTGAATCAAACTCAGGCCGACGGATGTTCAAACGGGGGGAATGCAATCCAGATGGGATCGCAGCACCGCACCACTGGCAGGTAGCTCCTCAGGTCCCATTTCTCGAAATATCGCCCATTTCCTGGCGGCTCAGCCCTGTCCGGCCGTGAACTCCCGCTCGCTTGATTAACATCAAGCAATCCCCGCCTTGCACCCCGTTTTCAGGCACAATGGCAGCAGATCGCAGGGATGACAATGGACACAAGGAGAATCCCCGCTCCGGCATGTTGGTCTTGGATGCCAGCGGACTCGGCACTGCTGGTGCAATCACGGTCCTCGCCGTGCTGGCGGTAGCGCTCGGGTTCACCTTCGAGTGGAAGAGCGGTTGTGGTGCTCAGACCTCTGCCCGGGACACCTCGTCAAAAACTGCAGGGTGCCAAGCTCGCTCTTGTCCTCAAGAACGCCCACTGCCATGCTTGCGAACAATGCGCGAGCGTCTTGTCCCGATTCTGTTCACGGGCCGGAGTGGGGGCGAGGAGCATAACAAATCCTGAACACCTGGTGATTCTGTACAAGCAAATCGAGTTCCCGAGGGGTAACGTCTCCTGAAGTCTCGCCATAGATGAAAACAAGCAATGCGACCAGCAACGAGGGAAACGGTGACGATCCCGTCTCCAGGGACGTCGGAAACCTTCGCGAACACTACGACAACGCCGAACTCTCCCACGGGGACCTGGATCCGGATCCCATCCGCCAGTTCGATCACTGGTTCCGGGAGGCTCAGGAGGCAGATCTTTCCGAACCCAACGCGATGGTTCTTGCCACCGCGGGAGGCGACGGCACCTTGACTACCCGGGCCGTGCTCCTGAAGGCCTTTGACAGCAGGGGCTTCGTATTCTTCACCAACTACCAGAGCACCAAGGCCCGACAGATCGCGGAGAACACGGGAGTTGCCATGAACTTCCTGTGGCTCCCGTTGCAGCGGCAGATCAATATCACCGGCACCGCCGAGAAGGTCACTACCGCAGAATCTATCAAATACTTCCTGAGCCGACCCTACGGCAGTCAAATCGGAGCCTGGGTTTCCAATCAGAGCAGTGTGATCTCCTCGCGCAAAATCCTCCAAATGAAGTATGAGGAGCTGAAGCGGAAATTCCGCGCAGGCAAGGTACCCATCCCGGATCACTGGGGAGGCTTCCGGGTGAACCCACGGTCAATCGAGTTCTGGCAGGGTCTCCCCAACCGCCTGCACGACCGCTTCCGCTACGTCCGCACCGAACCAGACGGGGAGTGGACCATCGAGCGGCTCGCGCCCTGATTTGTGAGGTCCCGCAACCAGGAGCAGACTTCTTGACCCAGGTCAAAGCTCGCGTGGTTAGATCCGCTGCCAGGAGACATCGCGGCCCAGCAGGTGGTAGGCTTGTGAAGCAGCCCGCCTCCATGAATTACATCGGCTGGACCATCGCGATCATCTCCTGCTTTCCTCTCGGCAGGTTGACCTACCCGGCGCTTTCCTCGATCTTTGAGCTGGATGGAACAACCCACCGCGAGAGGAGCATGGGCCATGTCCAGCAGGTCACCCTGAAGAGACCCCACGGCTCCATCACAGTCGAGATCGATCTCTCCCGGATCCCCAAGAACCAGCTGCCTGAACGCGTAATCCTCCGGGAGGGCATAATGGTTGGTTCCAAGGATCAGGAATCGGTTTTTCTCAAGACCGGGACGGAGGTCCGTGTTCGCAGCCTGAAAGACGAGATCTTGGTGGTGGCCGCGGTTGCAGGGCCACTGGAGGGAACAATCCGGGCAAGTTCCACCGACCTCGCGAAACGGATCGCAGAGCAGCGCCTGACGAACCCCTCTGATGCCACCGTCGCGAGGAATGAACCTGTTGCGGAAATGGCATCCGGGCCTGCGAAGAAATCAACGCCCGAACCCGCTCCCCTCAAAATGGCGGAGTCCGACGATCCCACTGGAACAAAGGAGCCTGCCAACCCTCTCTCAAAGCCCGCTCCAGCAGCAGACAACCCAAACGATTCCGATTTTGTGCGCCAGGCAGAAACGGCCTTTCCGATGCCTGTTTTCCCGTCCCTCACGGAGGTCGTCGATGACTGGAAGAACGTTCCCGGCAATGCCTATCCAAAGACGGTCAACATCAAGGTCCCGCTGGGCTACGACCTGTTCCTGGAGGGCAGGATGGTGGGGCGCAACGAGCTGCCGGCAGGCTCTGCCGTCAAACCTGTGGAGCTGATGGGGTCCAGCTTGAAGATCTCCACCATCAGTGTGAAGCCCACTCAGATCTCCATCGATGTCGATCAAACAAACTTCAAAGAACTGGTCAGAGCCCGCTACGAGGAGTCCGTAAAGAACAAGACCAAAGCAGTGCTCGCCAGACAGTCCGCCGAGCGGGACCGGCTGGCAAAGTCCGCAACGCACGAGAAAAAGCTGCGGAGCTACAACGAAGGCAACGATCCCCGGTTTGATGCCGTGCGGAAAAGCCTCCTCCAGGGCGACGCGGGATTCTACGAACTCGATGCCGCTTCGAAGTGGCGCTGGGGAGACAAGGAAACCATCGACGGTGCCGAGCACGAGGTTGCCTACGTCATGATGGCTTCTGAAAGTGCTTTCGGCGTGATTCAGCGTGAGCTCAAGGCACTGCTTCGCGACAACAAGGTGATCAAGTGGATCGATGTCGCCTCCGACCAGGAACTCTGACGCGCCGCCAATTTTCCGCCCCTCGACCCTACACCCATGAAATTCAAACTGACCTTACGCCCCGAAGACGCCTGGAAACCAATCGGCAAATCCGCCTGGACCGAAGACAACATCCGTCATCTCCTCCGGCGCGCCTCGTGGACAGCGCGCCCCGCGGACGTGCGAAAGCTGGTCGCGATCGGACCGGAGAAAGCAACGGACTACCTGTTCAAGCAGGCCAACTATCCCGAGCACCACCCGGTGGTGGACGCCTTCCCCGACCACATTGACAAGGAACTCGGAAGCGAAATCGACCAGGCCATCTCCTGGGCTCGGAATAACAAGAAGTGGAGCAGCCGGATAGCCAAGATCAAAACGCAATCCTACCGCGACCCGCACGCTCGTGCCATCATTGTCGCGCACCACAACTACCAGCGCAACGAGGCGAGGGAAAACAACAAGAAGAACAAGTTCGACAAGCAATTCCGCGACCGCTTCGGCCAGGGTGACATGTGGAACAAGTATGCACACAAGTGGTTCGATATTGCGAACCAGCCCCGCAACTCGCCTGTCGAAAAACTCAACCAGTTCCTGCAGAACGTCCTGGTGGTCAACTACCGCACACTCGCCAGTTCAAGCGACGACGCAGTTGCTGATCTCCACAACCACCATCGCGTCATCCGGAACAATTTATTCGGCAGCTATCCCGACATGTGCAAGAAGATGTTCAAGGGTCGGGGGATGGGCTACATGCTCGACATCATCGGAAGCACCAAGGCGCGGCCGAACGAGAATTTCGCCCGGGAACTCATGGAGCTCTTCACAATGGGCGTCGATAACGGCTACGACGAGGAAGACATCAAGGAGGCCGCGAGGGCTTTCACCGGCTACGTCATCAACCCGGACGTTTCGCCCTACTCCATCAAGAAGGGAGAGTCCGAACTCATCCTCGATGAGTCCAGGCACGACGACACTCGCAAGCGCGTCCTGAAGCGTTCCAGCAAGATGGACGGCGATGAGATCATCGACACGATCTTCCGGCGCCCCGAGTGCGAGACCTACCTCCCACACATGCTCAGCCATCACTGCCTCATCGACGGAGGCCTGCCCGAGGAATACCTGAAGCCCCTCGGAGAGTCCTGGCGCGACGCCAAGTTCAACGTCTACTGGCTCATCGAGACCTTCTTCAGGAGCAAGATCTTCTACGATCCGGTTTTCCGTGGTCAGATCTACAAGAGCCCCTTTCAATTCTACCTCGGTCTCCTGCAGGATCTCGGCCTGCAGGTCGAACCGAGCCATGAGATCCTGCGCGAAATGGACTATCTCGGGCAACCTTTCGCAAATCCACCCGACGTAAACGGCTGGAACGGTGCCGCATTCTGGATGAACAACGGCACCATCAATGCCCGTCGCATCATGGTGGAACGGCTCTTCTCCGGCTCTTACCGCCGCGGATCGAAAGTCACTTCCGCCGGAGCCGCCAACTACGTCGTGACCGACGAACTGATCAGGCTCTTCATCGATACCGGAGACCGCACTGATGAGGAAACGGTCGATCACTTTGTCACCTACCTCCTCGCCGTGCCTCCCGTCGAGAAATACCGAAACCTGCTCTACGAGCACTACCGGAAGAAGTCCAACAAAGTGGCCGCTCTTCGGGAAATCATCCTCACCATCCTTCAATCTCCCTATTACCAAGTCTGCTGAGCAGCGAAACCAATCACCTGTCACAATCATGAAAAATATTCGCAAAGAGCCTCGACGAATCGCAACACGACGCGAATTCCTGTCCTCTGGAGCAAAGAGCGCCGGCCTCGTCGCGCTCGGCAGCTCCGCTCCCGGCTTCCTCGTCAACACCGCCCACGCCATCGGCGAAGAGGCCACCGACAAGGACGGCCGGATCCTGGTCCTCATCAAGCTAGGGGGCGGCAATGACGGTCTCAACACCCTGGTGCCCGTCAACGACCGCACCTACTATGAATATCGTCCCAAGCTCGCGATTCCGAAGGAAGAGGCCCTCATGATCAGCGAGGACCACGGCTTCAACCCCGCCTGCACGGGATTCCAACGACTCTTCGGAGAGGGCCAACTCGCCGTCATTCAAGACGTCGGCTATCCCAACAGCACGCGCTCACACTTCTCCGGGCAGGACTTCTACGAACGCGGCGGAGGAGCCGAATACGCCGGTTCCGGCTGGCTGGGCCGCTACCTTGACGCCGTGATTCCGCCCGACATCGCACGCAAGACCAGTTCACCGGTCGCCACTCACATCAGCCGGGCCCTGCCCATCGTGCTTCGTTCCCGGAGACCGCAACCGGTCTTCAGCATGCTCTCTTCCGATGTGCGCCGCCTCATGCAGCGCGCCATGGCAAAGGACGAGACCGCGGAGCTTCTGCGCAGCACGATCCAGGCCGCTGACAACGAAAAGAACGATAAGGTCGACTACCTCAACATCGCCTACATGAACGCGCTCATCACCGAGGAGAAGGTGCGTACCGTGATCGGCAACTACAAGGCAGATGCCAATTACCCGAAGTCGAATCTGGCCTCGGACATGCGGGCCGTGGCGGCCATGATCAGTGCCGGGATGGGCACCCGCATCTACTCCCTCGACACCGGAGGCTTCGACACCCATTCGAACCAGCTGAACCGTCACGCCCAGCTGGTGGGAGGAATCTCCGGCGCGATTTCAAGTTTCCTCGCCGACCTGGAAGCCAAGAAACTGGCCGACAAGGTGATCGTGATGCCGTTTTCGGAGTTCGGACGACGACCTTACGAGAACGGTTCGGCAGGAACCGATCACGGAACCAACTCGGTCTTCTTCGTGGCGGGCGGCGCGGTAAAGGGCGGCCTCTACGGGAACCATCCCAGCATTCCGAAAGACGAGCGCAGCGATCTCAAGTTCACCAAGAAGTCCATCGACTTCCGGCAACTCTACGCCACCGTCCTCGGCAAGTGGCTCGGTGCCGATCCGGAACCCATCCTGAAGGGGAACTACAAGCCGTTGGACTTCCTTGGATAGTCGGGACCACTCCGAAATCCTGGCCAGTCCCAATAGCGGATCAGCCTCACGCCGCACCTTTTCCGCAGGACCATCTCGGGGCCGGAGCTCCACTGGTGTCGCTGCCAAGTCCCTCATCTGAGCAATCGAAAAGCCGTCATCGTGCCCATCAATGACCACGGCTCCTGCATCAGGAGCCGTATCATCACCGTCACCAAGGAAGTGGCGCGAACGCTCGATTTTGTGAATGCCGGAGGGCCACCCGGAACATGAAGGTCCGGTAGCCGGAGATTCTGATTCCACCATCGGCTCCGTGATCCAGCACCGCGGATCTTTCCCCTTCCGCTTCCCGACTCCCCTCCATCTTTCCACGGCGGACATGTACGAATTGGTGACGATTTTTTTGTCGTCTTTGAAAGGCTGTGGACGTATCCATGGTGGTGAGATGGTGGATAGTGTCCATTTGATGCCTCCGTTTCCTCCGCCCAATCGGGTTCGAGAAGGAGACACAACGCGCTGCACAGGGATTAATTTCATTCTGAATGGGATCTGATTGAGAATGAGGAGACGCACGATGGCCTGGAAGATATTGCTCCATGAAGGCGGGAGGTGCCTTAGTATCGGATCTGCCTGCTTGCTGCTGTTGGCCGCGATCACCTCGAAGGCCCAGGAATCAACACCCGAATCCGCGGATCCCGAATTGTCGCCGGACAAAGACAAGCGCCAGCGCCACTGGGCATTTCAGCCTCCCCGATCTGCCGGGGCTCCGAAAGTCAGCAATACGGCCTGGAGCCGTAGTTTCATCGATTCCTACATCCTGGCCAAACTGGAAGAAAACGATCTGCAACCCATGGCCGACGCGAGCCGCGCCACCCTGGTGCGTCGCCTCTACTTCGACTTGATCGGCCTGCCCCCCTCGCCCCGGCAGGTGCAGTCATTCATTGATGATCCGGCACCCGACGCAGTGGCCAGACTGGTGGATCATCTTCTTGCTTCTCCGCGATTCGGTGAACGCTGGGGACGGCATTGGCTCGACGTGGTCCGCTTCGCCGAATCAAGTGGCAGGGAGTTCAACTTCACCTATCCCCATGCCTGGCCCTATCGGGACTACGTGATCGACTCCTTCAACGCCGATAAGCCATACGACCGGTTCATCTGCGAGCAGATTGCCGGTGACCTCCTGCCGGAGGACGCCTATGAGGCGGCGGAGGACCGCGAGGACCGACTCGTCGCAACCTCCATGTTGTCATTCGGCACCAAGCGCCACAACTCCGGGGGCATGGCCTATCGCATGGAGATTGTTGATGACCAGATCGACATCACCTGTCGGGCCATCCTCGGGATGACGGTTGCCTGCGCGAGATGCCACGATCACAAGTTCGATCCGATCCCCACCAGGGATTATTATTCACTGGCGGGAATCTTCCTCAGTACCGAACCGCTCTATGGAACCATCCAGCAGAAGTACAGCAACAACCCGACGGATCTGCTTCCTCTCGGCCCCAAGGGCGTGGAACTGCACGCGGCCGCGGAAGAGCACGAGAAAACCGTTGGATCATCCAAAAAGTCCCGGGACGAAAAAAAGACCGCGTTGACCAAGGCCGAGGAAGCGAAGAAGGAAGTTGCGAAGCGGGAGAGCGCACTGGAAGAAACCGCAAAGAAGGAGAAGGCCGCAAAGAAGGAAGTGGATGTAAAGCAGGTTGCGGAGAAGGACCCTGATGCCGGACCGGAGGTCGTCGAGGTGAAGGAGGCCCCCCCCGAACAATCAACGACCGGGGAAGAACTGAAGAAGGCCACCGGGGAGCGAAAGGCGCTCGAAGAAAAAATCGCCCGTCTCAAGACGGAGCTCGCACAGCTTGAGGCAGGGGTGGTGGAACTCGAAAAGAATCGGCCCGCGCGCCCGCCTTACGCGATGAGCGCACGGGACCGTCCCGACCCTGCGGATACCAAGGTGGCAATCCGGGGGGAACTCAGTCAACCCGGCGACCTCGCGCCCCGCGGTTTCCTCACCGCCTTTCCAGCACCCGACGTGCCCGCCATCGACCCCGGGCAGAGCGGTCGACTCCAGTTGGCCAAGTGGATGACCAGCCGTCACAATCCTCTGTCGGCGCGGGTGGTGGTCAACCGGGTCTGGCATCATCTCTTTGGCCGGGGACTGGTCGAGTCCGTGGACAACTTCGGCATCACCGGCACGCCGCCCAGCCACCGGGAACTGCTCGATGCCATGGCCGTCGAGTTCATGGACGACGGCTGGTCCATCAAGCGCACAGTTCGCAGGATCGTGCTCAGCAGGACCTACCAGCTCAACTGCGCGACAAACGAGAAGAACCAGAAGATCGATCCGGAAAACCGGCTGCTATGGCGCTCTACCCCACGACGCCTGCCGGTGGAAATCATTCGTGATGCCGTCCTCGCCGTCAGCGGACAGCTTGAACTTGAACCGCCGGCAGGATCGCCGGTGACAGCCCTGGGGGACCAGTTGGTACGCGGCGTCGACACCAAGAAACTGCAACCGCCCAGCAACCACCGCAGCATCTACCTGCCCGTAATCCGCGACTATGCTCCCGAGATGTTCGATCGCTTCGACTTCCCTTCGTCGAGCCTCGTGAGTGGCAAGCGAGCCGTAACCAACGTCCCCTCCCAGGCCCTGTTCCTGCGGAATTCCGAATTTGTTGCCGGGCAGGCCAAGCACGCCGCCAGGCGCTTGCTGGCCGACTCCTCTGCCGCCGATGATGCGGGGAGAATCGACCTCGCGCTACGCTGGACGTTCTCCCGGCCCGCCACCGCCGAAGAGCGTGAGGAGGCCCTGAAGTTCCTGGAGCAGATCCGAAAGCCCGGGACGGAAGTTGATGACCGCGACGCGATCGCGTGGGCCGCCCTGTTCGTGTCCCTGTTCTCGACGGCCGAGTTTCGCTATCTGGTCGATATAGGCGAATGAAGAATTCTCATGAGCCTTGAACCAGAGAACCTGTCCCGCCGCAACTGGCTCAAGCTCGGTTCATGCGGATTCGGCTCACTGGCCCTGGCGGGCCTGACCGGACAGGGCCATGCCGGGCCACAGACACCCCGTGCACCCCACTTCACGCCCAGGGCAAAGAGGATGATCTTCCTGTTCATGAATGGGGGGCCCTCACAGCAAGACACGCTGGACTACAAACCGAAACTGTTCGAGGAAGATGGCAAGCAGGGCAAGAACAAGCAGAAGTTGCTGGCTCCCCTGTGGAAGTTTTCCCAGCATGGAAAGAGCGGACTCTGGATTTCGGAGCTGCTGCCACACCTGGCAAAGCAGGCCGACCATCTCTGCGTTGTCAACAGCATGCAGACGGACAGTCGGGCCCATCCCCTGGCCATCCCGCAACTTCATACCGGCAGCTTCCAGTTCGTCCGTCCCTCCCTGGGTGCCTGGGTGCTGTATGGTCTGGGAAGCCCAAACCAGAACCTTCCCGGCTATGTGACCATCAAGCCGACCCGCACCTTCGGCGGTCCCTCGAACTATGGGAATGCCTTCCTGCCGAGTGCCTATCAGGCCACCCGGATCGGCTGGGAGGGGCAACCCGTCAAGGATGCCAAAATCGGAAATCTGTCAAACAAAGAGGCCGGACCGGAGATCTCCGGGAAAATCCTGGACCTTTCCCAGTCAATGAACCGTCGCCTGCTGCAGCGCAGCGGCCGCGACCCGGAAGTCCAGGGGGTCATCGACTCACTCAACCTGAGCAACAACATGCAGGAGGCGATCCCCCAGGTCCTCGACCTGGCCAGGGAATCTCCAGAAACCCTGAAACTCTATGGCGTAGGAGGAAAGGACACCGACGATTTCGGGCGGCAATGTCTCCTGGCCCGCCAACTTGTCGAATCGGGAGTGAGGTTTGTTGAAATCGCCAATAGTGGCTGGGATCAGCACTCTGCGCTCGACACCGCTCTGCCAAAGCGATGCCGGGAGGTTGATCAACCGATCGCGGCACTCCTTATCGACCTCGAGCGTCGCGGCTTGCTGGATGACACCCTGGTCTTCTGGGGTGGAGAGTTCGGACGTCAGCCGGAAACCCAGATTCTATCGGGAAAGGTCGCCGTGGGACGCGACCACAACGCCGCAGGTTATACAATCTGGATGGCAGGAGGCGGCGTTCGTGGCGGTCTCGTTCATGGAACCACCGACGATCTCGGTTATGAAGCGGTGCATGACAAGGTTCACCTTCACGACCTCCACGCAACGATGCTGCACCTGCTCGGCCTGGACCACACGAAACTCACCTACCGCTATGGTGGCCGCGATTTCCGCCTGACCAACATCCACGGCCATGTTGTAGAGGGTCTCCTGACCTAGCAGGATTCCAAAAAACTCTGGAACGCTGTGACGACATGCGATTATTTTCGGGAAATCACACTTCGCCCATGGGAAAGAGACTCCATCCCTCCGAATATCGGCGACCCACCCAGTCCACCCAATCGTGAATATGAAGAAAACACGTTACGGTCTGCTCGCTCTGATCCTGATGGTGCCACTTGCCCACCTTGGCCAGAAGGCATCCGGTGAATCGGATCAAACCACGCGAATCTCAAATCCGAAACAGCACGAACGCACGGGAAGCAAATACTATCCTTATCGCTCCAAGAGTGAGTACATCCTCAAGGAACTGGATCTGAAACCCGGGGATGTCGTCGTGGACGTGGGTGCCGGTGATGGCTGGTGGTCTGAGAGGTTTGCGAAAGCGGTGGGCGAATCAGGTGCTGTTCACGCTGCCGAGGTCTCCGACAAGATGGTCGAGAAAATGAAGAAGAAGTATGCGGACACAACCCAGATCAAGCCCCGCCTGATCGAGTCCGACAGCACCGGGTTGCCGGAGAATTCCTGTGACGTGGCGTTTCTCTCACAGACCTACCATCATCTGAACAAGGATGGCCATGTCGCTTATCTTAAACATCTCCACAAGGTGCTCAAGCCAACCGGGCGAATCTTGATCATCGAGAGATACACCGAGACCGGGATCGGATCCGGCACACATGGGACCCGGCTCAGCCGCTTGATTCGCCAGTCCGAAGAGGCCGCCTGGGTGCCGGTGCGCGTGGAACTCATGACCGGCACCTATCACTACATCGCCATCCTGGCGCAACAGGAGATTTTCCCCCCGGAACCAGAGCCGGAAAAGAAGAAGTCCAAGCCGGCCAAATAGCCGGAGAAGCACTCCCCCGCTTCCAGACAACCATCACCCGCACGCTGAAAACCAAACCCGGTTCTCCTGGCTTTCTTGAACTCTCAGCGGGAAATCCGGGGTGCAGTCTTGTCAGCGACTCCGGCGTGAGCTTCGGTAAACTGAAGATATTGCTGGTTCAGTCCGGCGGCCGTCCCCTTCTGCCCCTGCACCAGAATGCGGTATCTCAGAGGCAGTTTCTTTCCGGGATCGAGCGTGCACGGATCAGAAAAGATCACCGCCGGGCTGAAGTAGGGCATCCCCTTGACCGTGAACCATCGCGATGGATGCCCCATGTTGTCGGGATGATCGAAAATCGTCAGGCCAGCCTCCACTCCACCCGCGGTCTTTCCGCTGTGATTCAACCACCGGGCCTGCTTGCCGTGGGAATCATTGATCCGCCCTTCACTGTCGAGGAAGTCCCAGGGGACGTGGGCTCTGGCGACGCGGATGGAGAGTCCGGCATAACCTCCGTGACCCGCCCCGCCGGGCTGTCCCGGCAAGGGGGTCCGATCCAGAACAACCTTCTTCCCGGCAACAAATTCGCTTCGCCAGTCGATGTGGTAGCTTCCATCCGCATCGGGCGCACTGATGGCAAGGGTTCGCTTCTCTGACAGTAGTTCCGCTTTTCCAGGAGGATGATAACTGAGTGTCATTTCAATCCGTGCCGAGAAATCATCATGGGTGTGGACCTCCACACCCATGATTTCAGTAACTCCCCCTGACCGTCCGGTCCGGCGGTCCTCCTCCCAGTAGTTCAATCCATTGATGAATTTCCAGGAGAACCAGCCGGCATAATGCCAGACGTGATCCGCAGGCCGCAACTCGGTCAGCACCGTGCCGTCGACCAGACTGAGCGGGTGAAAGCAGGACTTGTTCTTCTTCGGATCGTAAACAAGCCGCCAGACGATCTTATCCTGATTCACCAGGGCAATGGAGGCCTCCGTCTTTCTCCAGTCAAAGACGGGCTTCGCAACCACCCCGTCTCCCCGGACCGGCTGGAATGAAAGCAACGCGAAGGCAACAGGGCCTGACAGCACGACGGAAAGAAATCTCATGATCGGACGACGACGCCCACACCAGGCACACTCGTGCCCACCGAAGGCTTTATCCTGATACCCTTCAACACGCATTCGATCTTTGACCGGGATCAAACACTTCCAGCTAACCCCTGTTATTGGTTCACCATTGTTACCATGAGCAGGTATCGGTTCGTAGTGACAGACATTGGCAGTTGGCTCCTCCCAGGCATGAATCATTTTCGCAACGCGCTTGGGCTCATCATGGTGGGGCTCACTGGTGCTCTGGCCGAAACCTCCCCGCCGGCAGGGCAACCGGAATCTCCCGGGAGCGTCAATGTTCTCATCATTACCGGCGTGGAGCACCCCGCGCACGACTGGAAGGCCAAATCGGAGGCTCTCGTCGAAATCCTCGAACTCGATCCGCGGATCAGCGTCACGATTGCCGAGGATCCAGAGTATCTGGCCAACGATGAGATCTTTCGTCACGACGTAATCCTCCTGAACTTCTATTCGCCCAGGAAGAATTACCCCGGGACAAAGTCGCGGGCCAATCTGCGCCGGTTTGTTCACGATAAAGGCAAGGGTTTGTTCGTTCTGCACTTCGCGTGCGGAGCCTTCCCGGACTGGGATGAATACGTCAAGATGATCGGTAGGATCTGGGACTGCAAGAACGGGCATGATCAACGCCGGCCCTTTGAGGTGGAGGTGACTGATCCCTCCCACCCCATCACGAAGGACCTGGAAACGCTCCAAGCCGATGACGAATTGTACATCTGCCTGACGGGTGAAACACCCGTGCACCAGCTCGCCAGGGCACGGTCTCGCAAAACCAGCAGCGACCACCCCATGGCCTTCACTCTCAGCTACGGCAAGGGCCGCGTCTTCCATACCCCGCTCGGCCACGATGTGCGCGCTCTCAGAATGCCCGACGTCGCCAACCTGATTCGCCGCGGTTGCCTGTGGGCCGGCGGCGTCGACCCCACTACACCCGCCGAACCAGCCTTCGTACCGACCGACCGATTCACCCTTCCCGACGACCTGGAGGTCACGATCTGGGCCCACACCCCGCTGTTCTACAACCCGGTCAACATGGACTTCGATGCACAGGGGCGGCTCTGGCTGATCGAGGGGATGAACTATTCGCCCAACTTCCGCCAGCGTCCGGCCGGGGACCGCGTCATGGTCATCGAGGATACCAACCACGACGGCCGGGCCGATCACAGTCACATGTTCGTTCAGGAAGAACGTTTTCAAACGACCATGGGGCTCGCAGTCGTCGGCAACCGCATCTTCGTCTCCCAGCCTCCCGCCATGCTTGCCTTCACCGATGTTGACGGCGACGCGAAATTCGATCCCGAAATCGACAAGCGCGAGGAATTCCTCACCGGCTTTCACGGCCACGATCACGGTCATGGCCTCTACGCCAATGTCGCGGGCCCCGACGGGCGGTTCTATTTCTCGGCCGGCAACTACAGTGGCGGCGCCGTCACCGATCGCTCCGGTCGGGTCTTTCGAATCGGCAGCTTCTACTTTGACCTCAAGACGAGAGGAAAAAAAAGTGATGATGGCCACGTCTACGTTGGGGGAGTGGCCTACCGCATCGATCCCGATGGCACGAATCTGGCGGTGGTCGGCCACAACATGCGCAATCCGGTGGGCCTTACGATCTCCTCATTCGGGGACATGTTCAACAACGACAATGACGATCCGCCGAACTGCCGCACCACCTGGCTGATGGAGTATGGCAACCTGGGCTACGCCTCCAACGACGGGGCACGCACCTGGCGAGCTGACCAGAGGCCAGGTCAACCATCACAGGTTGCACACTGGCGACAGGAAGATCCGGGCATCATTCCCGCCGGCGACGTCTACGGCGGCGGCGCCCCCACCGACATCGCCTTCTATGAAAACGGAGCACTTCCCGCCAAATACCGCGGACTTGTCCTCAGTTGCGAAGCGGGCCGCAACGTCGTGTTCGGTTACCTGCCCAAGCCGGTGGGAGCTGGTTTCACAATGAACCGCTTCGATTTCTTTACTTCCAATCCCAACAAGGTGTTTGAAGGCTCGGACTTCGTGCGCGGAAAGAACCGGGGCAAGGCTTCGGACCTCAGCCGCTATTTCCGACCCTCCGATGTGACGGTCGGTCCCGATGGCGCCATCTACGTCGCGGACTGGTTCGACAGCCGGGTGGGGGGCCATTACTGGAACGATCGGGGCGCCCGCGGAACGATCTACCGCATTTCGGCCAAGGGTGCCAAGCTGTCGGTTCCCGTGATGGATCTCAAAACGGTCGCAGGCCAGATCAAAGCTCTCGGGAACCCGACCATGAATGTGCGCCACCTGGGATTCTCCGCTCTGAAAGCTGCCGGCGACCAGGCCGTTCCGGCCTTGAAGAAACTGTTGGAACATGAAAATCCGTATGTTCGCGTGCGACCCGTGTGGTTACTGGCCCACAGCCCGCAGGGACGGGTTGAACTCGAAGAAATTCTCAAGGACCCCGATCCGCAGATGCGTCTCACCGCCTTGCGGGCCCTTCGCGCTGCCGGTCAGCCGTTCCTGAATGCGGCCGCCACACTGGCCAGCGATCCTTCCCCCGCAGTCCGGCGCGAGGTTGCGCTCGCGATGCGCAATCTGAGTTTTGAGGAGAGCAAGGACATCCTGCTCGAAATCGCCACGACCTGCGACGGCCAGGACCGCTGGCTCCTGGAAGCATTCGGCACGGGCTGCACGGGAAAGCAGTCCGCCATCTTCCGCTACCTGGTGACCGGCATGAACATCAAGGGATCAGACTGGCCCGATGGTTTTGCACACCTGGCCTGGCGCCTGCACGTGCCCGAAGCGGTTGCCGCCCTCAAAGAACGTGCCCTGAACAAGGATCTCTCGGAAACTCGGCGCAAACTGGCGATCGACACGCTGGCCTTCATCCCGGAGCGATCCGCGGGAGAAGCCATGATGGACATCGTCGCCCAGACCTCCGGCAAGCTTGGGGACACCGCTCACTGGTGGATCAACAATCGCAATACGAGTATCTGGCGGGATCACAAGCTGGCTACGCAAAAACCTGTCCCGCCGCCCGTGGCGATCCCATTCCCGAAGATCGATCCTGCCCGCGCCACCAAGCTCCCTGCGGCTGGAGAAATCGCGGCGCGTTCCGGTGACGCCAAGCGTGGAAGGGAGCTCTTCTTCGGCAAGGCCGCCTGTCACGCCTGCCACAAGGCCCAGCAGGAGGGTCACGACCTGGGACCCGATCTAACCAGCGTGGCCAAACTCTTCGACAAGAAGGTGATTATCGAATCCATCCTCGATCCGTCGGCCGGCATTGCGTTGGGATACGACGCGACCTTGATCACAACCAAGGACAAGAAAAGTGTCACCGGCTACGTTCTCTCCACGGGTGATCCGCTCCTGCTCAAGGATCTGACCGGCAACCGTCTCAGTATCAAAACAAGTAACATTGCAAGCACCACAAAACTCAAGACCTCGATCATGCCCACTGCCAGCGCAATGGGACTCAACGCCCAGGACCTGGCCGATGTAGTGGAATTCCTGATCAGCATTCGACCGGCCAATTGACCTGCAAACTCCGGAGATCTTTCTCATGAGAATCGGCTTTCACACCGACGCCTTCAACTCGGCCTACTTCAACTTCGAAGCCTGCTGCCAGTGGGCCCAGCGCAACAACGTCCCCTTCATCGAATGCGGCGTGATCGACGGGGTGAGCTGGATCCATGGACTGGGTTATCAGCCCCACGTGGCGCTCTACGAAGATCCCGTCCTGCTGCGGAACAAGATGGACAACTACGGCGTGGCCTTCTCCCAGATCGACGCTGCCTACCCGCTCTCAGGCCTCGATGGTTCAAGCCGGGGCGTCCCCTATGTTCTCAACGCAATCCGGTGGGCCCACCTTATCGGCTGCCCCCGGGTGGCGACCACCGACGGGCTGCACCAGCCGGAAGGTCTGAGCGACGAGGACGCCATGGACATGATGAAACGCTGCTACGAACAGATCATCGAAGTAGCCGAAGCCCATCAGATTATCGTCACCATCGAGGTCCATGGCTACTTCACCACCAACCCGGACATGCTGGAGAGGATGCTGGCATTCTCCGACAGCGCATACCTGCGGGTGAACATGGACACGGGCAACACCTTCATTGCGGGGCAGGACCCGGTGGCATTCCTGAAGCGCTTCGTGGACAAGGTGTCCCATGTCCACATCAAGGACGTTTCGGAATCCCTGGCCGCAGCAGTGCGCGGCGACCAGACCGGCATCGCGGTCAGCCATTGCGCCCTGGGTGACGGAGTGAATGCCGACAACATCCGTCAGTGCCTGACAATTCTGCACGAGCACGGCTACGACGGAATTCTGAGCATGGAGTGCGAAGGCGAGGGCGGCCCCATGATCGAACAGTCCCTGGCGTGGCTACGGGGGATCATGAACGAACTGGGGATCCCCCTCCAGGGGTGACCATCCGCCGCAGGAGCGGTCCCGTTCCGACTTCCCGTCAGCCAGCCTTTTCCGCTAGTGGGTGCCACGTGCGGCGGAAGATTCCCAACGGTCGACGCACGTGATTCAAGTCCTCGAATGGTGAGCCTTCCAGAAGAAGAAGGTTGGCCTGATTTCCGGCGACTATGTCGGCGGATGGGCAGCCCCAGAGCCGACGTGGAAGCGATGTGGCCGAGGCGAGCACGTCGGCAACCGAACCTCCGGCGTGGTGAAGGTAGAACAACTCGTCAATCAAGGCCTGCCCATGCACCGCGCCATAACTACCGGCGTCGGAGCCCGTCACCACCGACACACCCATCCCGTAGGCGAGCGCCACGTGCATGTTGTGATTCTCCAGAATGGCCCGGAGTCGATCGCATGTTGCAGCATTCCACCCTGCCAGCTCCGGTCGCTGCAATTGGAAGTCCACCGGCGAATAGGTGGGCACCCACGCGATTCCCTTCTCCGCCATGACCTGCAGGATCTCCCGGGTCATGAAGAATCCGTGCTCGATCGAATCGATTCCAGCCTCCACAGCGAGCCGGAGGCCGTCTTCCCCACTGCAATGCGCATAGGTCAGCAGTCCAGACTCTCTGGCCGTCTCCACGATCACTCGGATCTCCTCCAGGGTGAACTGCGGGCCGCCCTTCATGGTGCCCTTCTCGAAGTCGATGATTCCGGTCAGGAGCACCTTCAGTTGACTCGCATTGGGAGTAATCTCCCGGATGGTCTGGACGATACCGTCGAGATCGGTGATCTCCCGCGCCATGAAACTCCCATAACGGCCGATCTTGCGGATCGCCACACCGGGACTGAGCATGTCGACCACCGAATGCGGATCGGCATCGATTTCTTCCTTCATGCGTGTGTTCACGCCGTGAATATCTCCGGCATCGCGAATCAGGGTGATTCCCGAGTCGACATTCTGTGCAACGCTGAGACGGGCGCGGCTCGACATTTCATCGAAGGGAGCCTTGAGGTAGGCCTTGCGGGTCTGGAAATCGAGTTCCCCTCCATCCAGGAAGACATGGCAATGACCCTCCACCAAACCGGGCAGAACGAAGGCGGAGTGGATGACGTGGGCGTGATCGGCCGAGGCCTCAACATCGAGAGCGCCCTTCGTTACTTCCTCGATCTGCCCATCGTTCACCCGGATCCGATAGGGTCCCCCGGCATGGTGCGTGATTCCGTCGAAATAGGCGTCGGCAGTGATCAGATGGGTGCTCATCGTCAGCTGGTCCGGTAGAGCTGCTGCACCCGAAGGATGGTTTCGAATCCATCAAGTTCCAGCGCTTCCCTGAATCCGCAATTCACGAAATTGTCATCGTCCAGAATCTGATAGTCGCGGCCAGCCGTCCCCAGGATCGTGTCAAGCCCCAGCGGCAGGGCCATGGTCAGGAAGGCGGACTCGAGCTGGATCTTGAGAAGACTCCCGTCCACGGCAAGCTTGGGCAGTAAGACACTGAAATTCGACAAGCCTACGACGGTATGCACCCCCCTGAGATCGGAATCGGCACCAATCAGGCGAATGGAGTCGATGGCCCGGCGCGTCATGCCTTCCATATCGGCCGATAATGGTCCCAGCGAAACATCGATGAAAAGATCGTCCATGGTCATGGCTCCACCTCGCTGCATGACCTGCTCGGCCAGTCGCCTGGCGGTGGCGTGCACTTCCTCCGGGGTGGTATTGGGGATCTCCTCGCCGTTCTCCAGGCGTTCCGACGCCATGAGAACCATCTGAAACGGCTTCATGCCGATGAGATCCAGCATCTCCATCCGCAATTCCGAAACGGAATTGACGATCGGTTTCCGCCCCCCGGCCTTGGCGGGATCGTAGGTCTCCAGACAGACTTCCTGAACGGATCGATTGGGATAATCAAAGGCAAGGGGAAGGTCCGTCACCTCCTGCACCTTCCGGATCACTTCACACAGGAATTCCGGATCGTTGGTAGCGGCCGTCCCCACGTTAATGGTCAGGTAGTGTGCTCCCTTGACAGTCTGCGAAACCGCGAGCTGCTGGATTCCGTCAAGATCCTTGCAATCCAGCATGTTTTTCGAGGTTTTGAACCCCGGGTTGATGCGCTCTCCGATGATGGTCAGGTTCTCGATAGACACGGTAACAGGTTCCTTGTTTTCATTTTTTCTCAGTCCTCCAATTCTTCAATCACATCGAGCAGGGCGCGATGATCCGAGCCGAACAACATGAGGTGGACTCCGGCAATGCCGGGGATGGCCCGCACCCGCCTGACCATTTCCCTGGCCAGGATCACTCCTTCCCGTTTCAGGTTTTCGGCCTGCTCGAGGCGTTGCCGGATCTCAGGAGGGATCCTGATACCGGGAATACGCGGCAACATATCCAGTGCTCCAGCTGCAATCACCACCGGAATCCCGGCCAGGATGAACAATTCCTGGTCCAATCCTTCCTCGGTGACCCGCTGCATGAAGCTCTCGAATCCGGTGACGTCAAGGATGGCCTGGGTCTGAATGAAATCCGCTCCCGCGGCCGCTTTCTGCTTGAGCCTGCGAATGGGAACATTCGCAGGTTGCGTAAACGGATTGATCGCGGCACCGAGAAAGATCTTTGGGGTCTGCAGAACAGTCTCCTGCAGGAAATGAATGGATCCCTCCTCGCGCAGGTGACGCGCCTCGTATAGCATCAGGGTCGAATCCATGTCGAAGACCTGCTTGATCTTCGGCTTGCTGGAGTAGGAATCCCCGGTAAGACAGAGCATGTTGTGGACGCCGTTCATTTCGTTCTGGATCAACTCGGAAACGAACGAGGTCTTGGTATGATCGCGGCACGTTGCCTGGCTGATCGGCTCCATTCCCAGTTTGGCGAGTTCCGCGGCCGCAACCGGGGAAGGAAGGGAGGGTTTGGCATTCAGGTAGGCGGTTGCATTCACTGCGTCGAAACGATCACGGATGATGCAAGCCTCCTCCCGGAAGTGGGACAGATCCGGACCTCGCGGGGATCTGATTTCGCAGGTTTTTACAAACTGGCCACTCCGGAGTTTCGCTTCGAACCCGGATGCGGTCTGGACCGGCAACCGAACCCGGTGTGTTCCCAGCTCCAGATAAGGCATCGGTTCACGACCGGGCTTATCCTTACCGGACAGCAGGTTCAGGTAGGAGGAGGTAAAGGAGAGACTCGGATCCGGGGAGGGTATCAGATCTGGCAGGGTGAAGGAGTCCTTGCCCGTCCGCCGATGGATTCGCACCCAGACACACTCCCGATCCGGATAGACCTCACATTCCCCCTCCAAGGTTCCGCCACACGGCCCGTTGCGCAGGCCCTTCGGGCAGCTCATGGGACAAATCAGACCGGTCTGGGAGAGGACGCACTGCCCGCAGGCCCGGCAATCGAACATCATCCCCTTCAGGAAGGCCTCCGATCTGGCTATCAGCTTTGAGAGCATCTAGTTCTTCGATTGCAGGTTTGGAGTCCCCAAGTCCCGGCCCCATATTGATGCCGGGCGGGACACCGCCCCCCATGCAACCCCGGTGCCGAGAGCGTGCCTCCAGCAAGGCTGCCACGCGCGGACCCATCGAGTCCACCGCATCTGATTAGGTATGATCTGGAGCGCCAGGACGTGCTCCATTACGGAATCTTACTGCCTTTCATATCAGCGCGGGGAGTTTTTTTCAGCATCTCCTTCAACGGTTGGAACACCGCCATGAGCCTCTGATAGTCCGGGTCGTCCTTGGACTTGAAGATCGCCTGCCCGCATCTCTCCGTCCCTCCAGCAGATCCGGCCAGGGGGGCGAGCATGAAGCTGTTGTTTTCGGGCTTGAGCATACGGGTAAAGAAGTCGCGCGGAATTTCCTTCTTGTGGCACTCGAAGCAGCGGTTTGAGGCGACTTCCTTCAAGACGGTATCCAGTTCATAGGGGTACATCCGCCGGCTTCCAAGACGCTCCTTGTAGCTGGATGAGGAGGTACCATAGTAGGGCACGTTTAGATCGATCCAGAGATAGATCTTGCGTCGGTCCGCCTGGGGCACGTCAATCCGGAGATTACCCTCCTGATCGGGGTGCCCACTGCGGATAATCTCGGCGAGCTTGCTGGCGGGGCTTCCCCAGCGCCGCGGTTGAATCTCGTGAATGTTGTGGCCTGCGCCGTTGATGGTCCAGATCCACTCCGTGTAGGGACTCATTCCGCGGACGTGATCGTATTTGCGACCGGACGGGCTCCCGTGGTTTCTCCAGTTCCTCTCCCCCTGCGTCCCCTTCCGGGCCAGGACATCATAGGAAACGTTGAAGAAATCCGTCTTGTCTCCACTCAGGTCAACCTCTCCCGGTTGCTCGCGTTCATTGTGGCACTGGACACAGTGGCGATCCAGCACGGGCTGCACGACTTCGGGGTAACTGAATCCCTTCACTCCCCAATCGGGAGTCTCAAGATCCTGTGGTATCGCCTGGAATCTCAGGTGACTGCTACTGATGGGCGTCGAGGAATTGCGATCGGAGTGACAGCCGATGCAGCCCTGCACTTCGCCCGGCATCAGATGAGTGAATGTTCTCATCCGCTGGAGGGCGCGCCCCTCCTTGTCAAGGGCCATGAAGTAGATGGGCACTTCGGAGGGGACTTTAAAGGCACTGCTCCCATCCTTATCGACATCAGCGAATCCCCAGACCTTTTTCGGAGCGTAGGTGGCACCGCAGGAAACCAGCGGGAACTGAAAGCCGAAGACGGCGATGTTTCTCATGCCCGGGCCATCGAGCTTGTGGTTATTCTGGGGAGTGTAGGTGCTTTTTTCCAGTTCCTGCACCACCGCGATCTGCTTGATCTCGCCCCGCTTCACATCCGGCTCCAGCCCGTTGTAAACATCCTGCATGAAAACCGTTGCCCAGGAACCGGACACACTGCCGTCCGCCGGCAGGGCCGCAAGTCTGTCACCCGGTTCAGCACCCAGCACCGGAGGCCGGGGGGTGCCACGAATCGGTTGGGCGCAGTAAAAACCCATGCCCTCCTGCGGGTGCAGCAGGGTGGCAGCGTTGGCCTCGAAGTCGCGCACCTGAACCGCTCCTCCCTTCGAAACCAGGAATCGATTCTCATCGATCGGGAACGGCTTTTCATAAGTGCCGCCCACCCGCATATCGAGCATCCCATTTCCCCACGGTCCGCCACCGATTCGGTGAGCATAGATATTCACCTCGGGAGTCAGGTTCCTGACGGCCTCCCTGGAGTTGGCCCCCTTGAACGGATCGATCTGGACGATGCCCCCCCGGCACGACCCGTTGTGATTGGCGACGGTGGAAAGGATCGTGTTGGTGCCGGGAACCGGCTGGGCGTCCATGAAGGTGCCCGGCGAGATGACGCGGTTCCCATAGAATCCGGTCAACCCGGTGCCATCGGGATTGATCGTCCACAGGCTCTGGATGGGGCACGCGGCCCGGTCGACGTACTCCCAGCGGGTATAGATAATCCTTCCGTCATTGAGCACCGACGGCGTGAAATCCATCAGGTAGTTGGCCGAGAGCCGCTTCTGTTTACTTCCGTCGCGCTCCATGCGATAGACCACCGGCGAAGTCACCACGTAGCAATACGCATAAGCCGGTTTGCGATCCGAAATGAAGGCGATTCCACCATCTGGAAGCCAGCAGGGATCGAGGTTGTTGGATCTCTCGCTGGTCAACTGTTTCAATCCCGTCCCGTCGATGTTGACGCGATAGATCTGATAGTTGTTGTCGGGAACCGTGCGGTCGATGTCTTCGTTCAAGGCCACCGGATTGCATCGCTCAAGTCCACCCTTCTTCCATGAGAACACGACTTCCCTTCCATCGTAGGAGAGGTCGGCGCTCACGATCATCCCCTTCGAAGAATCGAGGATGCAGCGCAATTCGCCGCCGTCCCGGTCGGGGCGGTAGACGTAGAGCCCGCCCCCGGGCCGGTACCCCTCAACGTGGTAGACATACACGTGGGAGATGTTGAGAGGATGCCGTTTGACGAGAAGGAGATCACGGAAGCCCATCCGTCCGGCCAGCAGGTCATCGCGCAGGACCCGCGACTCCGCCGTCCGTTCTTCCCCGGGCAGGATCAGGTCCGCCAATTGCCTGTCGTCTGGAACGGCTCCAAAAACAGCGATCTCCGAAGCGCCGGGATTAATCGCTCCCTCGTGAGCGGAGAGGAACACCAGGCGGATCTTCCGGACCGTGGACTTGGGGACCGGGATTCGCTGCGGACCGTGACGCATCTCGAATACGCCCTTCCCGGCCGGTGCACTGGCGTCGTCCAGGTAGATTTCATAATCCTTGAAGCACTCCTGCACGATCTGACCGGTCCGGCCGAAATAAACGATCTCGGCAACTTCCACCGGCTCTTTCCACTCCAGGGTGAATTCCCCCCGAAACCCGTCCTTGCCACGAACGCACCACGCCTGCCTGGAATCCATCTTGCTTTCCAGCGCAGGAATCCTGCCATCGACTGCCCAGCGCGCCAGGTAATCAGCGCTGAACTCACTGCTGGCTGACACCTTCGCTTTCCGTGCCAGATTGGGAAGTTCTCCGGCCTCGGAAATCGTTGCACAGCCACAAAATGCTGCCATCACTGCTATCGCTGTAGTCCACTGTTTCTTCATTGTTCGACTCTTTCCTTGTTCCTTGTCTTCTTTGATCCTGGTTTCCAACTCACCACCCTCCGGTATCCGGTTGCCACCCTTGGCTCAGTTGGATCTGTCTGAATGGATTCACTAGAACTTCAGGCCAACCGTGATCCCAGCCGTCTTCAATCCCCACCAGACCACACCCGCAGAGAGATGGGTGGTCAGATCATACTTTGCGATGATGTGAGCATCGGCACCACTCCACATTCCCATCAGAGAGAATCTGTCCCTGCGCAGAGTCATACCCCCGATGATGTTGAACTCTCCCAACTCCTGAATGTAGATCGACCCGAGATACGGAGAGCCTGCAATACCCTCGTATTCAAACACGTTCTTGCTCATAATCACATGATACGCCTGGCTGAGCACCGAGTGGAACTCATCTGCGCTCGTCCCCACGACAACCGCTGGCCTCCATGTGCTCTCGTCAATAAGGCGAAAGGCCCCGATCACCGTGAGATCAGCCGACAGCGGCCGGTAGTCGATACCCAGTGTGAGGTCATCAGAAAAGGCATACGTGAGAGTTGACGCCACCTTGCCGTGATCTCCTTTTTCCGGCATGTAGCGCAGGGAAGCTGCCACGCCGAAGCATTCCACTCCATCTTCGCTGCGACCGCGCACGGGGGCCCCTGATCCCGGTCAGGTCGGCATTGCGGGAACTTCGCTGGCCACTCCAATGAACGCATCCGCAAGCGCACATGAATCCACCGCGCACGTGTCCGTCCGGGCATCTGCCTCTGCAGCCTGGACCGTCCCGGGCAAGATACCGCTTTCAGTCGCGCTGTCGTTTTCCCACGCCATGGAATGGGCAGAGCAGGACAATACCGTCAACAAGCTCCACCGACGGATTAATCGGTGAAACGATCGCAAGGGCCACACCTGTTGAATCATTTCCGGATTCTCATCCAGAATCGCAGACCAAGTAAAAACGAGTCGTTCTTCCACGGGGAGGAATCCAGACAATTATTGACCAGGGTCAAACTCGAGCCGGTCCGGAGGAAGAGGTTCATCGGGAACCGACACTGATGGCATTTCATCCTTCACAGATAGCGGGCAGGGAATTTCCACGGTTCGCGATAGACCGGCTGGGCCAGCTTCACCGCCTCGTCGTCACCAACGATCGTCTCTTTCTCCGGATCGAATCGAACCGAACGTCCCAGTTCGTGGGACAGGCTGGCCAGCGTGATCGCGAGATCCACCTTGTAGTGATAGTTGACACTGCAACTCGGCTGGGTCCGCGACTTGATGCAGTCCAGCCACTCCCGTTCATGTCCGGGCGAGGGAGCGATGGACTCGGCGGGGGGAACGTTGTCCCTGAGCAGGTCCCCTTCCGCGACAATCTCGTGCTTGCTGTAATCCGAGAACAAGGTGCCGTTCACTCCATGAAAGTAGATTCCCAATCGACGTTCCCGTGATCCACGGCCAAAGTCGAAGGCGAAACTGTTGGCCATGTTCATCATCCAGGTCATTGTCAGATCGGGATACTGCCACAGGATTTCCTGGGAATCCGGCGCATCGCCATCATCCTTGATCACCCGGCGCCCCCCGGTGCAACTGGTCATGGTGGGCACGCCCAGATCCAAGGCCCACACCGGCAGATCGATCACGTGTGGCGCCATTCCCGGCGTCCACCCGCGGGAGTAGTCCCAGAATGAGCAATGATTATAGGAGTTTCCCGCCAGAAGGGAATTGAAGGAACGCGCCGGGGCCGGTCCCAGCCACATGTCCCAATCGAGATCTGCCGGGGGGGCCTCTTTCGGAGCGCGACCAATGCCCCCCGGCCCCTGGTTCATGACATTGAAGGTCCGCACCACATTCACCGGTCCCAGCTTGCCCGACCTGATCCACTCCACCACCCGGCGGTAGTTCGCCCCGGCGTGAATCTGGGTTCCGATCTGGCTGATGCGTCCATGCTTGTTGACTGCGTTGCGCACCGCCAGGGTTTCGGCGGGATACAGCGTCATCGGTTTCTGCAGATAGATGTCCTTGCCGGCCTCGACCGCATCGATCGCCATCAGCGCATGCCAATGGGGTGGGGTGGCAATGATGACCGCATCGACATCGGAACGGGCCAGCAGTTCCCGATAGTCCCGGTATTCCCTGGCGGTAGCCTTATGCTGTTTCATCACCGGATCGCTCCGCTTCTTCCAGACATCACAGATCGCGGTGACGACCACATCGGGATACCTGGCGCAATTCTGAAGATTGGCACGTCCCATCCCGTTGACCCCGATGATGCCAAGGTTGATTCGTTCACTCGGAGCGACAGAACCGTCCCTGCCGAGGGCCGAGGAGGGGATGATGGTCGGCGCCACCATGGTCGCCGCAGCAGCGGTCTGGAAAAAGTGCCTTCGGGTTGATCCTTGCGAACTTTGTGGTGGTTTCATTGCTTGCTGGCCTGGTTACATTATTCTCAGAAGGTGCACGGCGTGACTTCTCAAAGCCCACCGAACTGTTGATACGCTCTCCACTGGTCGACATAGCATTCCTCGCTCGCCACCTCTCCCCGACGAATCCAAAGCCGGTACTGCAGGACGAGGGGGGAACCTTTCTTCAATGCATGACGGCTGCCCGCAGCCGGAAAGGTCGGCTGGAACCACTGGATCTCCGGATATTTGATCCAATCGCCCGGGTAGTTCGGATTGCTTTGCCGCTGCAGGACCAGGATCCCGGTCGGGTCGGACCGTTCTCCAAATGTAGCCACAAAGTCCGCCCACCCTCTTCTCGGAATCTGCTGCACCGGATCGTTATGAAGAACCAGTTCCTGCCGCGTCGTCGTGGAAAGCCGGATATTCAGCCCGCCATACTTGTCTGTTCCACGACGCGCAATCGTGACTCCATCCTGCAAGGCGGTGAAAACAAACTTCAGATCGATGCACCGTCCCCTTCGTCCGGAAGCATGGGCACGAATAGTGGCTGATTCATGCACAATTGGTTCGCGATCCTCCCAGAGCCACTGGTTCTCCGCCTCGATCTGAGCATAGACCGACCCCTGCGTGAGGCGGATCTTCCCGGTTGGTCGGGCAAAAACCCGTTGCAGGGCATGCAGGTCGCCCACCTCGCCCCGGTAGATCGTCTCCGGCCAGGCCCAGTAGACACCCCGGTGGTGCGGGTGGTCCTCTGCCCAGTCCTTGGTCAGGATCTCCCCGTCGGGCCCATGGAGCGGGTGAATGTAGTTGCTCCGGGCCCTCGCATACTTCCGGCTCCCGGGGCGCACCGCCGCCAGGAGCTCTCCCGGCTCAAGGGTCTTGTAGACATAGCGCAGGATCGGCTTCCCGGACTCCGCAATCACGAACTGGCCGCTCTCCTCGTCTTTCCGGGCCACCATCACCTCGGGCGCGGCAGGCTGCCCCCATACCAGCACAAAAACCCGGCGGCCCTTTTTCCCCGGGGGCATTCTCCAGCAGAGGAACCCTTCCTCTCCCGCTCCACCCGGTCGTTCGAACTGAACAGGTATCGCCCGCGAATCTCCCTGTCCGCCGGGCCTTTCTTCAAGATGGAATTTTCCCTCCCGCGCCAGCTTCAGTTGCCTCCTTTGCAATCGAATTCCGATCCGGATTGGCGCCCCGGTGCGAGCGGCGGACCCGGCCCCATCGTCGATCACGATCTGTCCCGAACCTCCTTTGATTCCATCCTCACCCTGCCCAGGCCGGGGAGATGGTTCCTGCGCCTCAGCTCCGAGGAGCGTCACAAACCCCAGGGAAATGACAGATCTGATAATGGGAACGATTTTTTTCTGGTTCTTCTCTCCCCCGATTCGGATCCAACCAGATATATTCGGCCGGATATTGGGCTTGGAGAGGTCGGCAGTAGCCGCAATACGACTTTTGAGCTCGCACGGTTTTGACCCAGGACAAGACCCGCGAAGATACGGAGCCGACCCACAAGTTTCCCACCAATTCCCCTCGACGAGAGATGTTATGACTCAGGCGTGGTGGGCGTCCCTGTCGCTACTTGCTCCAGGGTGCAACGGTTTCCTCCGCGCACGCCATCACCTGCCCCGGAGCAGAAAACCACAGGAGATACAGAATGATGAAAACCAGACGAGGAATCAACCGACGGACAATCGTGAAAACGGTGGGCACAGGCCTGGCACTGGCTGGTGCGGGGAGCGCGTTTGCAGCCGCGCCCAAACCGAAAAGCAAGGGACTCAGCTTTCGCAACGAGGACTTCTACACGAACGGCAAATTCGACCTCGAGGCGGCAAAGGACGCCCTCATAGAGCTGTTCAAGTATCATCACTACCCGGTGTTCAGCGGCGTACGCGACAAGCTCTGGTGCACCGATTACGGCCTTGGAGAGTTCCTCCGCGTCGGGCTGGGCGCCAATATCTTTCTCAACCACAAGGGAGATCATCAAGGGGATCGCTACATGCTCCTCGACATTTACCTGCTCCCGAATCAGATGCTCCCGGAGCACTACCACCTGAAAACTCCCATCGCCCGACCAAAGATGGAGGGCTGGATGGTCCGCAACGGTTTTGCCTACATCGTAGGAGAGGGTGAACCAACCCCGGGCCTCCGGGAGAAGATGCCTGAGAGCCAGAGAAAGTCGTGCACTGTCTGGCATGCCGTGGCCGCCAATCCCGGAGAAGTGGCGCAATTGAATCGCCCCACCGCAAGGCACTGGCAACTCGCTGGACCGGAAGGCGCAATCGTCTCCGAAGCCGCCAACTACCATGACGGCGAAGGTGTCCGTCATAGCAACCCAGAGGTGGTGTTTCCGTAAGCCCAACCCTTGATCTGCGTCAAGTCGCTCCGTGCCATCCGGGCTCATGCTTCCACGAGCCAACTAAAGAAAATTACGCCATGTCCGATGAACAATCCAAACAAACCGAGGCCGTCTTCGCTCATCATGTCCAGGCCCTCGGCGAAGGTCTTGAGTCCGTCCTGAGCGACTACGCAGAGGACGCCGTTCTCTACACCCCGGACGGACCCAAGCGCGGCCTCGGTGAAATCCGGGCCTTCTTTGAGGTTTTCATGGTCGAGACACTGCCCAAGCTGCTGACCTCCTTCGAACTGGGCCGCACCGACATCGACGGAGAGATCCTCTACGTCACCTGGTCCGCCGGCGAAGTTGCCCCCCTGGGCACCGACACCTTCATCATTCGGGACAACAAGATCCAGGTCCAGACCTTCGCCGCCTACATCCCCGCCTGACCCTCGGGGCGACCCAGAGCCACCCAGCCATCAACTCTGCGGCTCCTTCGGATAACCGATCCCCAGAAAATCCTCTGTGATCTCATCCAGGATCACGGGGTCGTCGATGGTTGCGGGCATCTTGTAATCCACTCCGTCCGCAATCCTCTTCATGGTACCCCTGAGGATTTTGCCGGATCGAGTCTTCGGCAGGCGCTTGACGACGGCGGCGGTCTTGAAGGACGCGACGGGGCCGATCCGAGCTCTAATCATCTGGACCAGCTCCTGAATGACTTCTTCTTCGAAGCGATCCACCCCGGCTTTCAGAACGATCAAGCCGATTGGAATCTCGCCCTTGATTTCATCGCTGACACCCACCACCGCGCATTCCGCAACGTCGGCGTGGGAAGCGAGCACCTCTTCCATCCCTCCGGTGGAAAGGCGATGTCCCGCCACGTTGATGATGTCGTCGGTCCGGCTCATGATCCAGAGGTAGCCGTCCTCGTCCACGTAGCCTGCATCTGCGGTTAGATAATTACCTGGAAAGGCACTCAGATAGGATTCCCGGTAGCCCTCATCATTGTTCCAGAGCGTGGGCAAACATCCCGGCGGGAGCGGCAGCTTGATGGCCACGCTCCCCGTCTCGCCCCGATCCACTTCGCGACCGGCCTCGTCGAGGACGCGGACATCATATCCCGGCACCGGCAGCGCACAGGATCCCGGCTTGACCGGCAGCGTGCCCAGTCCGACACAATTTGCTCCGATCGGCCACCCGGTCTCGGTCTGCCACCAATGATCGATCACCGGCACCGAGAGATGTCCCTGGGCCCAGAGGAGCGTGTCGGAATCGCATCGCTCCCCGGCCAGGAAGAGCGTCCGAAAGGAGCCGAGATCATACCGCTTGATGTGATCTCCCCCGGGATCTTCCCGCTTGATGGCCCGAAAGGCAGTCGGCGCCGTGAACATGACGTTGACCCCATGGTCCGAAATGACCCGCCAGAAGGCTCCGGGATCCGGAGTGCCCACCGGTTTGCCTTCATACAGGACGGTGGTGCAGCCCTTGAAGAGGGGCGCGTAGACAATGTAGGAATGCCCTACCACCCAGCCCACATCGGAAGCCGCCCAGAACACCTCCCCCGCCTCCACCCCATACACGTTCTTCATACTCCACTTCAGAGCAACGAGGTGACCGCCGTTGTCCCGTACCACGCCTTTGGGAATTCCCGTGGTTCCGGATGTGTAGAGGATGTAGAGCGGATCGGTGGCGGCAACCGGCACACAAGCGGCCGGTTCGGCCTCCGCCAGCAGATCGGTCCAGTCGAGATCGCGTCCCGGGATGAGGGGCGCTTCCGCCTGGGGACGCTGGAGAATGATACACCGGTCCGGCTTCCCGGAAGCGAGCTTGATGGCCTCGTCGAGGAGCGGCTTATAGGGGATGACGCGTTCGCCTTCAATGCCGCACGAGGCGGAGACGATCAGCTTGGGTTGAGTATCGTCGATGCGGGTCGCCAGTTCACTGGGACCGAAACCGCCGAAGACAACGCAATGAACCGCTCCGATCCGGGCACACGCCAGCATCGCAATGACCGCTTCCGGAATCATGGGCAGATAAATCACGACCCGGTCGCCCTTCTCAACCCCCTGGTGAGCAAGAGCACCCGCAAAGCGGGCCACCTCTCCCAGCAATTCGCGATAGGTGAAGGTCCTTGCGGTGCCGGTGACAGCGCTGTCGTAAACCAGCGCCAGCTGATCGGCCCGGCCTGCTTCGACGTGCACATCGAGGGCATTGTGACAAGTGTTCAGCACCCCGCCCTCGAACCAACGGTAGAAGGGCTTCCCGGAATCATCGAGAACCTTGTCCCACCGCCTGTCCCAGGAAACATCCTCCGCCGCCTCAGCCCAGAACGCTTCCGGTACCTGCAGGGATCGTTCATGGAGAGTCTCCTGGTTGCTGTTCATCGGCCTCCTCCCTCCTGCGCCACCAGCAAGGACATCATTTCATCGACGGTGGTGGATTCGAAAACCTCCTGGCACGCACAGAGCTCCAGGATTCGATCTGCGCCTGCTCCCGCAATTCCTCCCCTGAGATTTCGCTCGAACTTCTCTTTCAGAAGCGGAATCCCCTCTCCCCGACGTCGGCGATGCCCCACCGGGTAATCAACCGTGACATTATCGGTGTGGGTGCCGTCCTTGAAGAAGACCTGCACCGCGTTGCCGATGGCGCGCTTGTCCGCTTCGAGATACTCGCGCGTGAAGCGCTCGTTCTCCACACAGTGCATCTTTTCCCTCAGGACATCAATTCGCGGGTCGGCAGCGACCTCGTCTTCGTAGTCTTCCGCGGTCAAGCGACCGAAGATCAGGGGCACCGCGACCATGTACTGAAGGCAGTGATCACGGTCAGCCGGATTATCGAGCGGACCGGTCTTGTTGATGATGCGGTCGGCAGATTCCTGGGTCTCAATGACAATCCGCTCGATTCCGTCGAGGCGGCCGACGACTTCGTGGTGCAGAGTCAAGGCGGCTTCCACCGCGGTTTGGGCATGAAACTCGGCTGGGAACGAAATCTTGAACAGGATGTTGTCCATCACATAGGTCCCGTAGCTCCGGCTCAACGACAGCTCCCCGCCCTCAAACAGAACCTCCTGGAATCCCCAGCCCTTTGCCGTGAGGGCGGTGGGACAGCCCATCTCCCCCCGCTGAGCCACCATTGCCAGGAAAAGTCCCCGCGCGGTCGCGTCGCCGGCCGCCCAGGATTTCCGCGATCCCGTGTTGGGCGCGTGCCGATAGGTTCGCAAGGCACAACCATCCAGCCAGGCGTGTGAAATGGCATTCAGGATCTGGCTGCGGTCACATCCCAGCATTTGCGCGGAGACCGCTGTCGATGCGATACGAACGAGCATGACGTGGTCCAGGCCCACGCGGTTGAAGCCGTTTTCCAGTGCGATGACGCCTTGAATCTCATGCGCCTTGATCATCGCTACGAGCACATCCTTCATCGACCGGGTCCGTGTCCCGGTGCGCGACTGGTAATCGGCCAAGGCCAGGATGGCACCGAGGTTGTCGGAAGGGTGCCCCCATTCCGCGGCGAGCCAGGTGTCGTTGAAATCCAGCCAACGAATCATGGCGCCAATGTTCCAGGCGGCACGGACGGGCTCGAGTTCGAACGAGGTTCCCGGAACCCGCGCTCCGTGATCCGGCAATTCGGCTCCCGGCACGATGGGGCCGAGCAACTTCGTGCAGGCCGGGTAGTTCAGCGCGTAGAGCCCGCAACCGATGGTGTCCATCCAGCAATAGCGGGCCGTTTCCATGGCCTCGCGGGACTGCGTAACGTCCACGCTCAGAACATAGTCGGCGATGTCCTGGATCACCTGGTCGAATTCCCGCCGGGCGGCGTCGTTGGGACCGGATTGGCTCATGGGGACTAACGCTGGTCCTGCGGAATCCAGGGGCGGTTCTCCGGTCCGATGTAGTGGGCCCCGGGACGGATGATCTTCCCGTCCTCGCGTTGTTCGATTACATGCGCGCCCCAGCCTGAAACCCGGGACACAACGAAGAGGGGTGTGAACATCGCGGTCGGAATCTTCATCTTGTGATAGGCCACTGCCGAAAACCAATCGAGGTTGGGAAACATCTTCTTGACGTCCCACAGGACCGATTCCAGGCGCTCCGCAATGTCGAAGAGGAGAGTGTCTCCGGATTTCTCCGACAGTCGCTTGGCCACTCCTTTGATCACCGAGTTGCGCGGATCACCGGTAGTGTAAACCGGGTGACCGAAACCAATGATGATTTCCTTGCGGGCCACCCGCTCCCGGATATCGACCTCGGCGACATCCGGATCGGAGTAACGGCTCAGAACTTCAAAGGCAACCTCGTTGGCGCCGCCGTGCTTGGGTCCCCGCAGGGCACCAATCGCCCCCGTGATGGCGGAGAACAGGTCCGATCCCGTACCGGCAATGACCCGGGCCGTGAAGGTCGAGGCGTTGAACTCGTGCTCGGCATAAAGAATCAGGGAGGTGTGCATGGCACGAATCCAGAACTGGTCGGGCTTTTCTCCATGCAGCAATTCCAGGAAATGTTCGCCGATCGTATCCGCATCGGTCTCCACTTCAATACGTCGGCCGTCGTTTGCGTAATGATACCAGTAAAGAAGCATCGAACCGAAGCTCGCCATCAACCTGTCGATGAGCCCACGTGTGGCGTCAGGTGATTGCTCCAGGGATTCCGACTCGCAGCTTCCCAGCATGGCGCAACCTGCCCTCAGGACGTCCATCGGGTGTGACGACTGCGGAATGCCCTCGAGGGCCTGCTTCACCGGATCGGGCAGGTGGCGCATGGACTTCAGGCGGGCTTTGTAGGCGGTCAACTCCGGACCAGTCGGCAGCGAGTTGTAGATCAGGAGGTGCGCGATTTCCTCGAACTCGGCAGTATCGGCAAAATCCAGGATATCGTAACCGCGGTAGTGCAGGTCGTTTCCCGTGCGCCCCACGGTGCACAGAGCGGTATTTCCCGCTTCCACCCCGGAAAGCGCGACCGACTTCTTCGGCTTTCGCACATCGGCTTTCGTCTCACTCATGATTCGTTGTCCTCCTGTTTACTGGCGTTCAATTGATCGATTTTTTTCTCGTATTCGTGGTATCCGAGATGGTCGTAGAGCTCTTCCCGCGTCTGCATCATCTCCAGAACATTCTGCTGAGATCCCTCGCGGCGGATGGCCTCATAGACATCGAGAGCGGCCTTGCTGGCGGCGCGGAAGGCGGAGAGCGGATAGAGGGCAATGCTGACCCCGACCTCCGTCAACTGCTGGGTGGTAAAGAGGGGCGTGGCGCCAAACTCGGTGATATTGGCCAGAACGGGAACCTCTACTGCCTCGACGAACTTCCGGTATTGCTCCAATTCCGTCATCGCTTCGGGAAAGACCATGTCGGCACCTGCTTCAACACACGCGCAGGCGCGATCGATCGCGGATTGCATGCCTTCAACCGCCAACGCATCAGTACGCGCCATGACCACGAATCCGTCGTCGTGCTTGGCATCCACCGCGGCCTTGATCCGATCGACCATCCCGGTCCGGGAGACAATGGCCTTGTTGGGCCGATGCCCGCATCGTTTCCGGGACACCTGGTCTTCGATATGCACCCCGGCGGCACCGGTCCTGTTCATCATTCGAACCGTGCGGGCGATATTCAACGCTCCTCCCCACCCGGTGTCGATGTCCACCAGAATGGGCAGGTCCGTTGTGTCCGTGATCCGTCGGAGGTCAATCAATACATCCTCCATGTTCGTCATGCCCAGATCAGGCAGACCACAGGAACCGGCGGCCACCCCGCCACCGGAAAGATACAGGGCGCGGTAACCGGAAGCCTCCGCCAGACGTGCGTGATACGCATTGATGACGCCCACGCACTGCACAGGCTTCTCAACCTGGAGGGCTTCACGAAGGCGACCACCTGCCGTCACGAGAGTTCGCCTCCTTCCATTTTCATCCGCAATCTCTCCGCATCGAGGCGTGAAGAGAGGATGTGGTGAGGCAGGAGATCTCGCTCTGCAAACTCCATCAAGGTTGGGCGGCTCACCAGGCTTGGTGGTACAGTTGGATGATTTCTTCCACGGTGGGAACCCGCGGATTGTTGGCGGGACTTCCGGATGCCAGAGCGTCGGCCGACATCTTCTCCACGGTTCCTTCGAATTTTTCGCGCGTGACTCCGCGGCAATCCCGCAACCGGGGCAGTTCCAGAGATTGATTGAGCTCTTCCAGCCAGGCAACAAGTCTTCCGGCTGCGACAGAGTCGCTATGGTCCGAACCGGCGCAGCCAACATGCCGGGCGGCGGCGGCATAACGATCCACCGCTCCGGGAATGGAGAAGCGGGTGACCGTGGGCAGGAGGATGGCATTGGAAAGCCCGTGCGGAACATGAAACACCGCCCCGATCGGCCGACTCATCCCGTGCACAAGGCAGACGCTGCTATTGGAGAAGGCCATGCCACCCTGAAACGATGCCAGCATCATTCCTGCACGGGCCGCGCAGTCATCGGCTTGATTCCACGCAGCTTGCAGATGGGTTGCGACCAGTTTCAGACAAGACAAGGCAATCGGATCGGTCTGGGCGTTGGCCTTCCTGGAAACAAACGCTTCGAGACCGTGCGTGAAGGTGTCCACCCCCACCGCCGCCGTGAGCAGACGCGGCATCGTCATGGTCAATTCATAATCGACGACTGCAACACGCGGCTGCAACGACACGCTGAGCATCATCATCTTCACATCGTTGCTCGTGTCGGTGATCACCGCGACTTTCGTGGCCTCACTGCCGGTGCCTGCGGTGGTGGGCACCGCCACCAGTGGCAACCCCGGATTCCTGATCTTATGCAGGCCCTTGAAGCCCGAAAGTGGCCCCTCATTGGTAGGCACGACGCTGATCACCTTGGCGGTGTCAATCGGCGACCCGCCACCAACCGCCACGATGAGATCCGCCTCGTGCGACCGGAGAGCCTCCACCCCGGCGGTGACATTCCGGTCGGTTGGATCTGGTTGGACATCGGAAAAGACCGCGGTGGGCAGACCGGCGGTTTCCAGACTCGATGCGACCGTGTCCGCAATCCCGAGCTCGACCACGCCGGGATCAGTGACCAGGAGAACCCGTTTGGCTCCCAGGCAGGCAACCAGATCGGGCAGTTCTTTCACCACCCCGCCCCCAATCAGGGCACTGGAGGCGGCATCGAAACGAAATGAAGATGTCTCTTTCATGACAAAGTTGATCGAAGTCAATGGAGGTGCACCGAGGAAGGACCACGGGATTGACATTCGACTCGGTGGCGGTCGGTCTGAGGCCACTTACCGTGAAGGAACCCGCAGAATTCACTGCTCCGCACGAGGGCAGAAACCAGGACATTGATCCGGCGACCGGGGCCCGCGTGATCCCCGTGATCTCCCCGGTCGATGGCTCTCCACTGAGTGCCATTACGGTCGCCGACGCTGATTCCATCGACCAGGCCGTCAAACAGGCAGCCACCGCATTCGAATCGTGGGGCGAAACCCCGGCGAAGGAACGAGTGCAACCGCTTTACCGGTTCAAGCAGTTGATGGAGGACAACATCGCGGAGTTGGCGGCGGGCGTTACCGCCGAAAACGGCAAAACGCCGGACGAGTCGGAGGCCGGCATTCGCAAGGGCCTGGAAGTAGTCGAAAACGCCTGCGCCCTGCCCTTCATCGAAAAGGGTGGATTGCAGGAAGTCAGCCCCGGTGTCGATTGCCACATCCGCCGCTTGCCACTGGGTGTCGTGGCCGGCATCACCCCCTTCAATTTCCCGGCCATGGTCCCCATGTGGATGTTTCCGCTGGCCATCGCGACGGGGAACACCTTCATCCTGAAACCCTCCGAACAGACGCCGCTGACTCCGCTCCGCATGCGCGACTTGCTGGCCGAGGCAGGACTGCCGGATGATGTCTTTCAGGTCGTACAGGGCGACCGGTCCACGGTGGAAGCGATGCTGGACCACTCCGGAATTGCGGCCGCCGCATTCGTGGGATCCACCGCGGTGGGCAAACAGGTTTATTCGCGCGGAATCGGCGCGGGTAAACGCATGCTGGCCCTGGGAGGGGCGAAAAACCACCTCGTGGTTGTCCCCGACGCCGATGTGGAATTGACCGCCAGGAACGTTACCTCCTCCGTCACCGGTTGCGCCGGGCAACGCTGCATGGCCGCCAGCGTGCTGGTCACGGTGGGCGATTGCTCCGACGTCATGGACGCAATCGAAACGGAAATGCGTCAGGTGGTGGCTGGCAGGAACATGGGAGCCATCATCAGCCAGTCCGCCAAGGAACGTATCGAAGGATATATCGACCGGGCCGAGTCTGCCGGCGCTCGCATCACGGTGGACGGGCGGGGAGTCTCGGTGGCGGACCGGGAGGGCGGTTTTTACGTCGGTTCCACCATCATCGATGGCGTCGCGGTCGGCCACGAGTGCGCTGGTGAGGAGATCTTCGGCCCGGTTCTGACCGTCCTGCATGTCGACACCCTGGAGGAGGCCATCGCGATCGAGAATACCAACCGATACGGCAACGCTGCCGTCATCTACACCACCAACGGCGCGACTGCGCGCCACTTCGAGCAGCAGGCAAGCGCCGGAATGATTGGCATCAACATCGGCGTGCCGGTTCCCCGTGAGCCCTACTCCTTCGGCGGTTGGAACGACTCCCGCTTCGGCGCCGGTGACATCACCGGAGAAGACGGCATCGCCTTCTGGACCAAGACCAGGAAGGTCACCCAGAAATGGACGCCCGGCGCAGCTCGAAACTGGATGTCGTAGGAACATGATGTCCAGCATCAGGGTCTGCTCCCGTCCTTGCCGGCTTCCGTGGCGGCCGTTTCCTTGGAGGCGGCCTCCATGCGTTGTCCCATGGCCAGGACGCACACGCCTAGAACCAGAACTGCGATTCCGGCCTTGATCCAGTTCACACTCTGCCGGCTTGCACCTTTCCATTCCTTGGTGATGAACCCGTTGACGTTGCCGACGATGATGGCAAACGACATGAACACGGCATAGCCGATGCCAACCCCCAGATCGCCCAATTTGGAAGCCCCCACGCCGAAACAGAGGATCGCCCCGTCGTGAAGACAGGCCATGACGAGAGCGATGAAAAGAACCCTCCTGATGCCGCGGCCGGTCAGCGACTTCCAGGTCCTGTTCTTCGAGAGCTTGAAAATGCAATAGCCGCAGGCAGAGACCGAGCCACCCCAGAGGATCAGGGCGGAGACCACGAAGGAGGCCCGCCACGGCGGATTGTGGTGGGGCTCGCCGGTGGCGATCTCGCTGATCTGCCCGCCATAGCTGAAGGCGATGCCGTAGCACGCGCAGAGAATGCCGGAAACAAAGGCGATGATCATCCCCTTCCGAATCGTTCCGCTGTCTGCCCTGGTGCGGGCCTCACTCTGCGCGGAACCTCCCTCCTGGCTGCGCGTCTTCAGGACGCCGGCGCGCCCGCTGACCACCACCCCGAGCAGGCAGATTGCCACGCCCGCCATGATGACGTAGCCGTGAGACGTCAGGACTTGATCGGGATGATGGATGATCATCGGTCCCATGCTGCCCACCGCAATCTGCGCTCCATAATTGAGTGCGTAGGCCAGGGAAAGGCCGATGAAGGCGAAGCTCAGGCCGAGCGTCATCGAGCCGAGCCCCCAGAGAAAACCGAAGAGGATCGGCCCGGCGATTGCCGCCATGCCGGCCTCACGGCAGGTGGCGAAAAGCCCCTCCGCCACGAACGGAAAAACCGTCACGGGAAGAAGAATGGTGACGAAAAAAAAGAAGGGGCCCCAGAGAGCTTCCCACGGGGTCTCCTTCTTGACGAACTTGCTTGGCAGCCCGAACGACCCGCCGCAGACGGCGCCGAGCAGCAGTAAGGCAAGGCCAATGATCGTGGTTCCCATGGTCGAATTCCTGTTTGAAGTGTCTGCCGGGAGGGCGGAGAAAATGCGGGCCGGTCCGGTCTCCTAGTCGAGCTTGATCACCGAGATGGTGTAGGGCTTGTCAAACGTCGTGTTGACCCCTCCCGGGACCGGAAAGTCCATGTTGGTGACGATGAGTTCGTTGCCGCGCAGCACCACTTCGTTGGGCTGATCGAGCCGTCCACCGCTCCCGTCGTTTTCCTCATCCACCGCCAGGGTCTGCACCGAGCCGTCCGGGGAGACGATCTGAACCGCGTTGGCCAGCGAGTCGGCCACGTAGATCCTGTCGCTCTTCAAGTCGCAGAAGATTCCATCGCACGACTTCATGAAGGGCGCCTTGGCGAAAATCGATGTTTCCGCCGGGTTTCCGTCCTTGTCAAACTCGGTCCGGTGCAGCGTGCCATCGGCGAAATTGCCGCAGTAGAGATTACCCTTGCTGTCGAAGGTGAGGCCATCGGCGCCAAAGCCTACATCAGGGTTGAAGGTCTTGATGGTGGCCACGAGATGAGGATCGTCCAGGAGCGGAGTCTTGAGCACGGTGCCTTCCTCCGTCAGCTTGACGCGAAAGATGCCGCTGATGAGTGGTTTCGAAGGATCGGGTCTCGGCACCATGCTGGTGTCGCTGACGTAAAGATAGCCATCCCGGACAATCACCGCGTTGGCCACCACCATGCCCTCGATCAGGACCACGGGATCGCCGGCCGGATCATAGTTTTCGTCCAGGGGAATGCGCAGCACGCGCGAGTTGTTGCCCGGGTTTTCCGTATTGGCGAACCACTGCAGGTCGGTGAGGTAGAGATTCTTACCCTCCGGATCGATACAGATCCCGAAGGGGAATGCCTTGCCGGTGACAGGATGCGCTGGAGGATCATAGTACTTCACGATCTGGTTGTCCCTGGTGATCTTCACCAGCACCGGGGGCGGATCCTGCTTCGATTTGTCCTCGGCCGCCATGAAGCTGTTGACATTGGGAACCGCCACAATCACCTCCCCATTGGGCAGCAGACACATCCCGTCCGGCGTGTCATATTGATCGGGCAATTCCACCAGGAGTTCGGCTTTCTTCAACGGCTTCGAGGGATCGCCGGCATTGCCTCCGTCCTCCGTCTCGGTCTCTGCTTTCTTCAACGGCTTCAAAGGATCGCCGGCATTGCCTCTGTCCTCCGGCTCGGTCTCTGAACAGCCGGCGAAGATTACGGCGGCAAGGATCACCGGAATGAAACCGGCAAGGCACTTTGGATTAAGGTTAATCGGCTTCATTGGTCTTGTCTGGTTCGGGATTGGAGTGATGGGAGGCGGAGAAAATCATCCGGCGGGTGTGGATTGTGATCGCCCCGCCGCGGTCAACCGTTCGCACCCGAGTCGGTCAGCAGCCAGCATGGCGTCCACCACGCCGTCGGAAGTGATCTCAAAACAATGGTTCGCACAGAGGGAACCATCCCCGGCACAAATATCGCCCACCGCCTGCAGGTCGTCCCGGGTCACCTTTCCGATATTCAGCTCGGCAAAGGTCACCGGCAAACCGACCGCGATGAAGAAGTCATAGATGGCATACATCTCCTCCACATCGGTGTCTTCGTCGAGGCAGAGCTGAGTGATGACACCGAAGCTCACCTTCTCGCCGTGCATGATGTCTTTGCACTCCGGAAAATTGGAGAGGAGATTGGCCACCATGTGAGCGGTGGCCAGACCGCCACTTTCAAAGCCCAGCCCGGAATGGAGGACATTGGTTTCGATGATCTTCTCAACCGCCGGGGTGAGAAGCTGATGTTCCACCGCCCTCTTGGCCTCGAGGCCGTATTCCATGAGATTGTCGTAGGCGAGGCGGGCGAGGGTCATGGCCGCGACAGTTGACACTCCGCCGCCCAGGTTGATGGCCCGGGTTTTGTAGGCGGCCTCGGCTTCCACCCAGGTGGCCAGGGCATCGCCCATCCCGGACGCGAAGGCGCGGACCGGTCCGTGGGCCACGACAAGTGAATCGACGAGGACGACGTCCGGATTAAACGGCCAGCATTCGAAACCTTCGAAGTTTCCCTCCTCATCGTACCACACCGTGGCCGCACTGGTAGGGGTGTCGTTGGAGGCGATGGTCGGGCATGTGATCATCTTGGTTCCCGCTTCGACTGCGGCCGCCTTGGCGGTATCGAGCGCCTTGCCCCCGCCCGCTCCGATCATCACGTCCGCCCCGCTCTCCTTTGCGGCGGTGGCGACCCGCGAAGCTTCCGCCCTGGTCGATTCTCCCCGGAATTCGACTTCGGAGAGGGGCAGGTCGGCCCGCTCGAGGCTGGCACGCACCGTTTCGCCGATGACCCCCCTGATGCCGGGGGACCAGAGGATGATCGGCTTCTCGCCGAGCATCTTGACGTAATCACCAAGTTCGTTGAGCACTCCGCGGCCTTGCACGTACTTGTTCGGGGTAATGAGGACGGTTTTCATGGAAGCCGGATTCTACGGTTTTTCTGTGGTTTGTGTGATCTGGGAGTTGAGATCCTTCAGGGCCGGATAGAGCTGTTCGAATACCGGGTAGCCGTCCCGATAACGTTCGTTCATTTTCAGGTCCGGTTCGTAGACCTCGCCCGGCCGGGAGACCTGATCAAAAGCCTCCTGTTCATTCTTGTAGAGGCCCACCCCGATACCGGCCAGGAGGGCTGCGCCGAGCGGGGTGGCCTCTTCCAACGGGGGAACCTCCAGTGGCAAACCGGCCATGTCGGCTTTGTTCTGCATGGCAAACCGGTTTCGCGTGCCCCCGCCCACCGAGACGATCCTGTCGGTCGGAAGGTCCAGGCCGGATTTGAGGTTCTCGAGGATTTGCACGAACTGGTAATTGAGACCTTCAATCAACGACCGAAGCATGTCGCCCCGGGTCACGGTGTTGCGAAGCCCGACGAAGGCTCCCATGGAGTCGGGATCGACGATCGGAAATGTGCTGCCACAAAGGTGGGGCAGGAAGAGGACCCCGTTGGCTCCGGGTGGTGACTCCTCGGCGGCCTTCATCAGGTAGTCCCAGTCGGTTCCTCCTTCAGCTTCGGCCTTCCGTTTTTCCTCCGAACCATATTCCCGACGAAACCACTCGGTGGCTTCCCCGGCGACCGCCGAACCCATCACCGCCCAGGTGTCACGAGCCACGTGGGAGTCAACCCAGGCACCCATCTCACAGGCCTCCGGTGTCAACATCGGCTTGGCAAGGGCCGACACGATGATATCCCAGGTTCCGAGCACCGTGAGAACAACGCCCGGCTTGAACGCTCCGGTAGGCAACGCTCCGCAGAGAAAATCGTGCCCTCCCAGGATGACCGGTGTCCCCTTGGCCAACCCGGTGGCCTTGGCCGCCTCGACATGGACTTCGCCGATGATCGTGCCGCTGGGTTGAGGCTCGCACAGGAGCTGAGGATCAATGCCGGAAATGTTCAGGAGTTCCTCCGACCAGGTCCGCGTCTGCTGATCAAAGAGCAGCGTGTTGGAGGCCATGGAATAATCCGTGGCGTACTCTCCGCATAGCATGAAGTTGATGAAATCCTCGATCAGGAGGTACTTGGCGGTCCTGTCAAGAATGGCCGGCTCGTGTTCCCGCATCCAAAGCAGCCGCAGGGCGGTGTTGCAATGCCAGACGGGGTTGCCACTGATGGCGAATTGTTTCTGCGCACCGACGTTCTCAAGCCACCAATCCTGCTGCGGCTTGGTGCGGGGACAGGTCCAGCTGATAAAGGGGTAAAGCCACTGACCGTCCTTGTCCATGGGCACCGCGTCCATGCCCATCCCGGTCACCGCCACGCCCCGGATATCGGACGGCTCGTCGAGTTTGGCCGTCGCTTCCCGGAGCACTTCGGCCACCCCACCCCAGATCTGTTCCGGTTTCCAGACCGTCCAATCCGGATGTTCCGGATCGGGGTTGAACCGTTCGGTTGGCCGGCTGGCCTGTGCCACCGCGTTGCCCTTCAGGTCATAAATAACCGCCTTGAGGCTCGTGGAGCCCAAGTCGATGCCGACCAGGTATTCCATGACGATCCTTCTTCAATTCCCATGAACGATCTGGCGGTAGCGTTTCACCTCCGCAGAGATGTCCTCCGCCTCGAAGATGTTCCGCCCGAACACCAGGCCGCGCGCACCGGCTTCCATCGATTTTTCGGCCAGATCATAGGCCATCTGCGGAGTTTCACACTTCGCCCCGCCCGCCAGCAGCAGGGGCACCGGACAGGTTTCGGAGAGTTCCTCCACTGCTTCGAGGCTGCCGGGATACTGGCTCTTGACGAGGTCGGCCCCCAGCTCCGCCGCGATCCGGCATGAGAGGGACAGGACCGCAGCGTCTTTTCGATCTTCGGGATTGGTGTTCTCGCGCGCGCTGAGGGCCTCAATGACATAGACCATGCCCAAACGCTCACATTCACGGGCGATCGCGGCGTTGCGCTTGATCTCAAGCTTCTCGATTTCAGGATCCTCATGTCCGATGTAAAGGTAGGACATGATGGCGTCCGCACCGGCGGCCAGGGCGTTCTCGACACTGCCCAGCTCCACCGTGGCGCCCACCGGGTAAGGCAGCACCTTCCGCACGTAGCTCTGGTAGTCAAAGTGCACGAAGAGGGCGGGGCGGCTCTTACCGATGAATGCTTCCTCCAGCGAGGTGATCATTCCCGGCGCCACCATCAGGGCGTCCACCTCGGCCATCGCCAGGGTGACTTCTTTCATCTCCTTGAGAGAGCGCATTCCAGAAAGCGGCCCCATGATGACACCATGGGAGTACGCTACCACGAGAGCATTGCCACTCTTCTCGTCAAAGATCCGGCCAAGCCGGATTTTCTTACCAGTTCTTGAATCCATATTTTTTCTTAGGTGATTGGATAGTTGCCGTAGGCCACCACGGCATCGCGGATGGCCACCAGGTTTTCAGGTGGAACGTCGGACTGCACGTTGTGTGCCGGGGCCACGATGTATCCACCGCCCGGACCAAGGGCCCGCATGTAGCGGCGAACCTCGACCATTACTTCTTCCGGCGTCCCGAAGGGCAGGACGTGCTGGAGGTCGATTCCGCCATGAAAAACAAGGTCGTTGCCGAAGTCGCGCTTCAAGCCGTCCGGCTCCATCCCCTTGGCCTGGGGTTGAATCGGATCCAGGACATCCAGGCCCATTTCAATCCAGGAGGGGATAAAGGCCCGGACATTGCCACAGGAATGCACCATCAACTTGGCCCTGGGATTCTTCTCCGCGATCTTTCGTCGGGCCGCGTTCCAGAATCGCGCAAAACGGGGCCGGACCATTTCGTCGAACATCGTGGGCGAGATCATCGGAGCCAGCTGGGTCCCGAGATCCTCCCCGCTCATACGCACGATATCCACCAGGTCCCCCACCGCGTCCATGCCGACTTCCATGAGACGAACCGCGACATCGGTGACCTTGTCCATGATGGCACACACGATCTCGGGCTGCATGGCCATATCCAGCATCCACTGCTCCATGCCGTAGACCCACCAGGATTGTTCCCAGATGGAATTGGACGGCTTGAACATGACGCCCCGGTCCGCCTTGTTGGCGAGGACTTTCTCCCGCAGGCCCTCGATGCGGCCTGGATCGTCCGGGTCGGGCCACGCGTAATCTTCGATGTCCTGCAGGGTCGCGTTGGCCAGAGGGAACCTGACCATCTCAAAATAGTAACTACCATCGTCCCGCACCACTTTCTCACGGCCGATGCCCCACTCATCGTAGAACAGACCGTCGTCGGTCTCCGGTGGCTTCCAGTTCGCCGGCGCCTGGAGACCGGTGGTGTAAATGTCCAGCTGCATGGCATCGAGCAGATCCTGGCTGGAGGAGACGTTGGTCCAGGCACCGATCGACTTGTCCGGTTCGGGCGGCAGGCCGAGGTGCTCCCGCAGGCGGTGATAGACGTCCACCGTCAAGGTCATGTTGAGCGGGACCCGGTCGGGCTCCTGATGCTCAAGGGTCCGCAACACCCGCTCACGGGAGGTCAACAATTTGGGCTTTTCCCTGATTTGAACTTCGTTCACAATATCGCCTTGGTTCGTACGCGCTTGTCCGGGTTTTTCATGCCTCGCGGATGGAACCGCCGGACGTAATCCCAATAGGAACTCAGTTCATCCTCAACGCGCTGCTCGCTCCACCCGAGGTGATCCCGGGCAATCCGGGCCGCGTTTTCAACGCTGCTCGGATCAAACGCCGCTTCGTAACTGACCATGGTCCGCCTGAGCAGGACATCGATGAGGGACTCGGCGAACTCCTCGCGGAACCCCAGGATAATCTCCGCACCAAGCGCACCGGTCGTCACGTCGAAAGGTTGCTTGAGTTCTTCACCCTCCTCCTTGACGAGAGTCATAACTTTCGCACTTCGCGTCCCATACACTTTGAGGAGACGCTCAGCGCTTTTTTCCGGAATCGAAGCTTCCTTCCTGAACTCGGCACAAAACCCGGGAAAGTCGCCGGCCGCACCCGGAAGGGGCTCGTTGGCGGTTCGGCATGGTGGACGGCGGGCCACAATCCGGTCCACCGTTTCCTGGGCAAGACTTCGGAAGGTGCTGAATTTCCCCCCCACAATCGAGATCATCCCTTTCAGGTTCGGGGAGTGGTCATGAACGATGTGCTTGCGGGTGATGGATCCTTCCGCGCCTTCCGGCGCATACGGCAGGGGACGTACCCCCGCGTAGGTGAAACGAATCGATTCCTTCGTCAGCCCCGCCTGTGGGAAGGCCCGGTTTGCTTCATTCAGGAAGTAGTCGATCTCACTCGGGCCGGCGGTCGCATCATCAGGGTCCTGGTCGTAGCGAATATCGGTTGTTCCGATCAGATAGCATCCGTTCCAGGGCAGCACCACGACCTGGCGCTGATCCTGCAGGGCTTCAAAGAAACAAGAATCGACGGGGCCGCCGACAAAGGGATCAACCACCAGAAAACTTCCCTTGGTGCCCCCGATCAGTCGCTTCGTCTTCAATCCTTTTTGCAGGACCCGGTCGACCCACGGGCCGGCGACGTTGACAACGGTATTCGCCTTGACGACGTAATGGCGTTCACCGATGGCGTCCCAGAACCTGACTCCCTTCACCCGGCCCTCCCCCACCAGCAGTTTCTCCACCGGCGCGTAGGTGACGACCCTTGCGCCCGCGTGGCTGGCAGACAGGACGTTCTCGATGCAGAGCCTCTCACCGTGCTCGGCATAGGCGTCCATCATGACACCCGCACCGGTCAGGTTCTCCGGGTTCAGTCCGGGCACCCGCTGCAACGCGGCCTGACGTGAAAGAGACTTGTGAGCGCCAATCCAGGAACCGGAAAGCACCGCAAAACAATACAGGATCGCCAACCCCATCCTGACCTGCCACGGCCTGTGCTTGTTGGGCTTGTAGAAGGGGATAAACAAGGGCTGCAGCCGGACCAGGTGAGGGGCGATCCGCATCAGGGTCTTTCGTTCCCTTAACGATTCCCGAACCAGGCCCAGGTCGCCATGTTCCAGGTAGCGCAGGCCCCCGTGAATCATTCGCGCGGAGCGGCTGGAGGTTCCGCTGCCAATATCCCCCTTGTCGAGCAGGAGAACCTTTAACCCCCGCATGGCGGCGTCCCGAGCAATACCGCTACCGTTGATTCCTGCTCCGATCACAATCACGTCAAAGCGTTGGCACTCAAGATCGGACGGGATTGGCGTATGGCGTTCTCTTCCCATTTCATGGGACCAAGGCTTACGGAGCCACAGTTCGATTCGATGTCACGAAACGCCAGTGTCCAAGTCAGCCATAATTCCCCACAGCTTTGATCTGGATCAAGAAGCGGCGGGCACCACCTGCCGGTTTGATTCTGGCGATTCCCGGTTCGGTTTTCCCGGCCGGAGGAATTGGCTCCCTGTCCCTCTCCCGCAGTCCACAACCGGCTGCAGATCCAAGCTGAGAATCCGGCAGGAGGCGACTCCTGAATCCTCCACAAAAGAGAGGTCTCCGAGTTTTGAATTGCAGGGCAGATCCCGCCCCCCGACACTCCTCCTTACAACCTTGAACGAGACAATGACGGCAAACCGTGGCGATTGGAGAATCGTGTCACTCGGACCCGTGATCCTGATCCCAGGAGTCGGCTCCTGGGTGGAATCGTCGCCTCGCTCGAAGCGAGGGATATGCGAATCGATGACATCGGAGTTGTTCCGGAACCCTCTCTGTTCCAGCTGAATTCAGACCCCGTCGACCTCAGAAAGAAGATCCAAGACATGAAGACCACTCCTCTCCCCCGTCGTCGCTTTCTCACCACCTCTGCGGCCGCCGCGACGATCCAGATCGTACCCCGTCACGTCCTTGGCGGGCCGGGCCAGACCCCTCCCAGCGAAAAGCTCAACATTGCCGGCATCGGTTTCGGAGGAATGGGATTCGGCAATCTGCGCAACAGCGAGAATGAACACATCGCCGCACTGTGCGACGTCGATCACAACTACGCCAAACGGGGATTCGACCGTTACAAGCAGGCAAAACGATTCACCGACTACCAGGAACTGATGGCCAGCGATGTCGACTTCGATGCCGTCATCATCGCCACCCCCGACCACACTCATGCCGTGATCTCGACCGCTGCGATGCGGGCCGGCAAGCACGTCTACTGTCAGAAACCGCTCACCCATGATGTTTACGAATCCCGGGTGCTGGCACGCCTCGCTGCAGAAACAGGACTCACCACCCAACTCGGCATCCAGGGGCATTCGGGTGAAGGCCGCATGCAGATCAGCGAGTGGATCTGGTCCGGTGCGATCGGAACGATCGAAGAAGTCGACGCCTGGTGCAGCCTGTCCTACGCGCCACATGGCCACACCTGGTGGAGTTCCCCCTTGAGCGATCGCCCCGACAAAGGCCAGTCGCTTCCAGCCGGTCTGGATTGGGATACCTGGATCGGCCCCGCCCCCATGCGTCCCTACCACAGTTGCTATCATCCCAAAGTCTGGCGCTGCTGGTGGGATTTCGGTTGCGGCATGATGGGCGACCGCGGCGTGCACACCTTTGATCCCATTGTCTCGGCGCTGAAGCTCGGTGCCCCGGATAGCATCGAAGCCACCGTCGAGGGTGGCAATATGGAGGTGCATCCGGCCAAGGCGGTGGTCACTTACCACTTTCCGAAACGCGATAGCTCCCCCCCTCTCAAGCTGACCTGGTATGAAGGACAGGAACCGCCTCGCCCGGAGGAACTGGAAAAAGGCCGTGCCTTGCCCAGGGAAGGCGGAGTCATCTTCAAGGGGGACAAGGGCACGATCTTGTGCGGGGTCTACGGTCAGAATCCGCAGCTCATTCCCGAAACCGCCATGAAGGCCTTCAAACCCCCGGCCAGGACCATCGAACGAGTCAAGGGTGGCCATGAGCAGGATTGGATCCGCGCCTGCAAAGCCGGCAAACCCGCCGGCGCCCACTTCGGTTACGGCGGGCCCCTCACCGAAATCACCCTCCTCGGCAATGTCGCCAAGCGCTTCCCCGGCAAGAAACTACTCTGGAACAACGACAAGCTGCGCATCACCAACCACGAGGAGGCCAACAAGTGGGTAAAGCGGCCTTATCGGGACGGGTGGTCGCTGGGGTAGAACGGGAGAGACAGGTTTCTTCTCCCCCCTCCTCACCCCGGTCGCATGAATTCGAGGGGCGGTGATGTGGGGGTGTACTCGGGAAAGAGCCCCGCCTTGATTCCGTCGAATCCAAAGAGTCCATGCAGAGTTTCGGCCAGCACGACCCGGAAATCGGTGTGCACCGGAAGATCGCGTTCTTCGTAGAGCTTGCCCGCTTCGAGTCCCGTCCACCGGCCGCACACCTGCTTGCCGTTGAGCATTCCTCCCACCGCCAGCATGAGACCACCGTGACCGTGATCCGTGCCCTCGTTGCCGTTCTCCTTCACAGTCCGGCCGAACTCACTCATGACCAGCACCAGCACCCGGCTCATACGGGATCCCAGGTCCCTGGCGAACGCTTCAATGCCGTCACTCACGCTGGCAAGATGCCGGGCCATGTTGCCATCGACCGGGCCTTCATCGACGTGATGATCCCAGCCGTTGTAGTCCACCGCAGCGATCTCCAACCCACTCTTCGCCTTGATGACCTTCGCAATCTTCTGCATCCGCCGGGCAAAGGGGCTGTCGGGGTAATCGGGAGCCCCATCCCCTTCGCTCTGTGCCAGGATGTCGTTGAGAAAACGCAACTGCTTGATGGTGTCGTGTCCGCTCTGACGGATTTGCCGTTGCATGGCACGTTCTCCTTCACCTCGGCTGCTTCCCTCCGCGGCAGGCGGGAGGCCGAAGAGATCCGAAAATTCATCCATTACTTGCGCAGTGGTCCCCTGCTCCGGTACCGCGAGCACCGGATAGGATCCGCGCAGTGATCGCGGAAGGCGGGGTTGCAGGGCGAGGGCCCGCAGAGGAACATCACGTTTGCTCTTCGTTTCGGCGAGATAGCGATTCAGCCAGCCGTCCTTGACGTGACGGAGGCCGGGTGCACCGCGCTCCATGAAATCCTGTGCATCGAAATGGCTCCGGGTGGAGTGATGCGATCCGACGCACACCACTGGAACACAATCACCCTTTTCATAGAGCGCATGCAGTCCCGGCATGTTCGGATTCAGCGCAAAGGTCCCGTCGAGCGGCAGAGAGACCCTGCCTTCCCTGGCATCGGGCGCCGGAACGGCAATGGTCGGGCGGATTTCCGCGTAACGTTTCTCCCGGTATGGCACCAGCACCCCGAGCGAATCCACCCCGCCGCGCAGGTAGACGGTCACGAGAACCGGATCCTCCTGATCCTGCCTGGGGTTCCGATCGGCCCGCCCCCTCTCCACTGCCGCAAGCGACCCCAGGGTTGAGGCCCCCAGCAGGCAAGAGCCTGACCGGTTGATGAATCGTCGTCGCGAACTGTTCATGCTATTGCTGTTGAAAGGCTGGCGATCCCAATGCCAGTGCGATCATACGCCGCGGGTCCCCGGTTTTGCTCAGGCTCTTTGCCAGGTCTGTCCCGGGCCCTCCGGGAAGGATGGCATCGATCGTTTGTCGACGCATCTCGACCGGGGGTGATCCGGCCATGCGTTCATGGAACGTCGCGGGGATGGCCACACCGTCCTCCTTGTCGTTGGCGAAGCGCATCGCGAAGTTCCAACGGTGAACCAGGGCGCCGGGATCAAGCCAGGCCTCGGCCTGATCGGAATAACCGGTGGGCACCCCGCACTTGAAGACAGGCTGTCCCATCACCTCAAGAGCCTGCAGGGTCCGTCGTGGATTCTCAACACATGCACCCGTGGCGCGCACCGCGCTGATCACGAATTCAAACGGCGTCTTGTGCTTGCTACCGTAAAAGACCGGATCCATGAACTCGGGGCTCAGGATGATGGCACGGTAGACCTTGGTGAGATCACCCCGCGTGGCACGGAAGACTGCGGCCACATGGTCGACGAGGGCTTCAGGTGGATCATCGCTGACGAGGTGGCGACAGAGTTTGCGGGCGAGGAAGCGAGCCGTCCCTTCGTGATGAGCCAGGTATCGCACCGCCATCTCGCCATCGGTCAGGCCGCCGTTTCCATCGAGCCGCAGCCCAAGAACGGTGGCAGGGTCCGAATCGTGGTGATTCGCGCGGAAAATGAAGCGCCAGTGTTCCGTTCCGTCGTCATCATAACGCCAGAAGCAGGTCCATCCGGTGAGGACCCGCGTGAGTTCGCCCACGTCCTGTTGAGTGTAGCAATTATCGACCCCCAGGGTGTGCAGCTCCATCAATTCACGCGCGTAGTTTTCGTTGATGTTCCCCTTCTTCGAGTGGTAATTGTCGAGATAGACCAGCATGGCGGGGTGCTTTGCGGAGGCCATGAGGAGGTCCTCCCACATCCCGAAGGCGTGTTTTCGCAGGACGTTCACTTCGTAATGGTTGGCCCAGTAAGGGGATTTGTTACAATCGATGTTCAGGTGATTACGCCAGAAATTGACGATCACTTCATTGAACTGCCGCCTGCTCTCGGCAGCCCGCAGGAAGACCGACTCGTCGAGTTCTCTCTGGAGACCCCTGCGCAATCGTTGTTTTTCCAGTTCGAGTTTCCTCTGCTCGCGGGACGTCTCCGGCACGAGAGCCCTCGGGGGTCGATAGCTGCGGTAGGTCTGAGCCATGCTCATCTCCAACGAGGGGAATTTTCTGAGGCGCCGCTCCAGGGAGCTGTCATCAATCGACTTCGGGTCGAGTTGTTGTTCGACCCAGGCGCGCCACCCCACGTTCACCACGCGGTCGACGTCTCCAGAGGCGGGACCGAAGGCAAGGCGATTGAGGGCATGAACGGCCTGCTGGCGGGTGGTCGGGACCGTGCTTTTCTCGGAAGCATGTGCACCCAGGATGGAAAACAGCGTGGCCGCCAGAATTGTGCCGAACTTGAGTAAATCGGCCGGTCGAACGGCACTTGGATCAGAGTTCCGTTTCATGAAGTCGGAACCCATGTCCTGATTCACCGCCCCACAATGCCACTCTTCACGTTCTCGTGCGCCCGAAAACCGGTCAGTTGATGATCCAGATCAAGGTCTGGGAACTTTTAACCCCGGTTCAGCAGATCTTGATCCTCCCCTCACCTGGCGGTGTTTTGACCCAGAACAACTTGAGGTCAATTAGTCGAGTCTCACGGATAAAGAGCCTTTCTGTTTTTCTTATAGCGAAGTGTACGCTTCCAACGCTAATGACGCTGGTGGCGGTAATCCTATTCATGTTAATCATGTTTATGAAACAAGCGAAGAGGACGAGCGGAATCACCCGGGGAATCGTGTCGGTCTGGTTGGCGACGGGATTGCTGCTGGCAGGAGCAGCGGAGGACGCGACCTATCGTTCGCCTTCCGCACTCTGTGCCGACAGTGGAGGAGTGGCGCTTTACATCGCGCAGACCACGACACAGCAAGTGGCCGCATTCGACCTTGAGACCGGAAGTGTCAAAAGGACAATCCCGGTGCCAGGAACCCCTGCCGACCTCGTTTTGAGCCCGGATGCTTCCCGGCTTTACGTCGCCCTCGGGGAACCGGAGGGCCGGATCGCGGTGGTGAACACTGCCAGCGGCAAGATCGTCAACATCATTCCGGTGGGACACACCCCCAGTGCGCTGGCGATCAGTCCGGAGGGCGGGATCCTGTATGTGTGTAATCGCTTCAACAATCGCGTCGCATTCATCGATCTGGGCTCCGGGAAAGAACTGGCGTCTGTTCCGGTGGCGCGAGAGCCCGTGGCAGCGGTTCTCAGCCCGGACGGCCAGCGTCTCTTCGTCGCCAATCACATACCGGCTGGCCCCGCCAACGGAGCATTCGCGGCCGCGGAGTTGAGCGTGATCGATACCAAGGCCAAGAAACTGCTCACCTCGATCCCGCTCCACAACGGATCTACCGGAGTGAACGGCCTGTGCCTGTCTCCCGACGGCAACCACGTGTATGCCACTCATACGATTGGTCGCTATCACGTGCCCGCCACTCAACTGGAGCGCGGATGGGTGAACACCAACGCCCTGAGTGTCATCGATGCGGTCAATCTGAAACTGGTCAACGCGGTGTTGCTGGACAATGTCGACCGGGGAGCAGCCAACCCATGGGGCGTGGCCTGCACGAGCGACGGCAAGGTTCTCGCCGTGACTCATTCCGGGAGCCATGAAGTGAGCATCATTGATCGCGTGGCGCTGCATGAAAAGCTGGCCACGGACCCCCCGGAGAACATTCCGAACGATCTGAGCTTCATGGTGGGATTACGGCAGCGTGTAAAACTCTCCGGCCTCGGCCCTCGGGAACTGGTGATGGTGGGTTCGAAACTCTACACTGCCGAGTATTTCTCCGACAGCATCGGCATCATCGATCTCGACACGCAGCGTGACCCTCGCTCAACTTCGGTCGCTCTTGGTGAAGTCCCGCCCATGACCGTGGTCCGGCGCGGCGAGTTTCTCTTCAAGGACGCCTCGTGGTGTTTTCAGCAGTGGCAGAGTTGCGTCAGCTGCCATCCCAGTGACCGCACCGATGCGCTCAACTGGGATCTCCTCAACGATGGCCTGGGAACCCCGAAGAACACCAAGAGCCTCGTTTTGGCCCACCAGACACCGCCCACTACTGCGACCGCGGTGCGCGCCAATGCCGAGATCTCTGTCCGGGCTGGAATCCGATTCTTCATGGCGGTGCGTCCTGAGAGTGACGCAGTGGCCATCGACGAATACCTGAAGTCGCTCAAACAGGTGCCCAGCCCCCGTCTCGTGAAGGGGCAACTCAGCCCGGCGGCGCTACGGGGAAAAAAGGTCTTTGAGAAGGCCAACTGCGCCCTTTGTCACAAGCCTCCCCTCTACACCAACATGAAGCGCTACGATATCGGCACGGGGGTGAACCTGGAAAAGAACATGAAATATGACGTGCCGACCCTGATCGAAATCTGGCGCAACGGCCCCTACCTGCATGATGGACGCGCCACTTCGATTCGTGACGTGGTCACGACGTTCAACGCTGACGACGAACATGGCGTGACCACCGATCTTACCCCGGAGGAGATCACCGATCTCATCGAGTTCGTCGAGTCACTCTGAAACCGGAAATCGACCACCCCAACGGGCTTCCTGGATAAACCAATCAAGAAGCCCCGGCAGCATGATCAGGAGTAATAGAGTGGCAGAAACAAAACCTGGTCCAGGATGGCTCGGATTGTTTCTGTTTCTCCCTCTCCTGGGCGGCAGTCTCCAGGGAACTGAATCACCCGGGTCCGGAATTACGGACGATCTCGTCTTCGCGGTACGCAAGCCGGGCAAGGATGGACACTGGTACGCGAATTTCAGCTATTATGCAGCGGACACGGACCGGATGGCCTACTCCGACGGGGGAGGCAAACTCTGCCGCCTCGACCCCCGGACCGGGACGCTCACCGTTCTGCTGGAGGACGGGAAGGGAAGCATCCGTGATCCTCAGGTTCACTACAACGGGAAGAAGATTCTCTTCGCCTACCGCAAGGGCAGCTCCACTCACTTCCATCTCTACGAGATCGGCATCAACGGCACCGGACTGAAGCAACTCACAGACGGCGATTGCGACGACATCGAACCCACTTACCTGCCGGATGGCGGGATCATGTTCTGTTCGAGCCGCTGCAACCGCTGGGTGAACTGCTGGCTGACTCAGGTCGCGGTGCTCTACCGCTGCGATGCCAAAGGCGGAAACATCCGCATGATTTCCAGCAACAACGAGCACGACAACACGCCATGGGTTCTGCCCGACGGGCGCATCCTCTATCAGCGCTGGGAATACATCGATCGCAGCCAGGTGCATTACCACCATCTCTGGACTGCCAATCCGGACGGGACCGGACAGATGGTGTTCTACGGCAACCAGCATCCCGGCATTGTCATGATCGACGCCAAACCGATCCCGGGAGGGAACACGGTGGTGGCAATCTTCTCTCCCTCGCACGGTCGCCGTGAACACAATGGGGCCGTCGCAATTGTGGATCCGGGGATGGGACCGGATCATCTCCCCTCGGCCCGGATACTCAACAAGGACAACAACTTTCGCGATCCATACGCTCTCGAGCCGGATCACTTCCTCGTGGCACGGGGAACGGAGTTGATGGTGATGGATGGAGACGGACAGGTGCGGACCATCTATCAACTGCCCGAATCCGACCGGGCGGCTGGACTGCAGTGTCACGAACCGCGGCCGATCCGGCCCCGTGAGCGCGAGCACGTGATTCCATCCAGGGCGGAACCTCAACAGGACACCGGCCGCCTCATCCTCGCCGATATCTACGAGGGCCGCAACATGAGCGGAATCGAGCGCGGTGAGATCAAGGACCTGCTGGTCCTGGAAACGCTGCCCAAGCCGATCAACTACACCGGTGGCATGGAGCCACTCAGTTACGGTGGCACCTTCACTCTGCAGCGGGTTCTCGGCTCCGTCCCGGTCGAGCCAGACGGCTCGGCCTACCTGGAACTGCCCGCCCTTCGCAGTGTCCTGTTCGTGGCACGGGACAAAGACGGCCTGTCGGTCAAGCGCATGCAGAGCTTCACTACCGTGCAGCCGGGCGAGGTCACCAGTTGCGTCGGATGTCATGAACAACGCACACGCACTCCCCTCCCCATTCCCGATCTGGCCGCCCTGCGGCGCCCGGCAAGCCGGATCAAGCCTATCCCCGGAACGCCTGACGTTTTCGATTTCCCACGGGACATCCAGCCGATTCTCGATAGGCACTGCGTGGCCTGTCACGACTACGAAGCGACAGAGCACGGCGGTCCCCGGGCAGGCGACGTGATCCTCACCGGTGACCGGGGTCCGCTCTACTCCCACAGCTACTACATTCTGACGGTGCGAAGACAATTCGTGGACGGCCGCAACCGGCCCCGAAGCAACTACGCGCCCCGCACGATCGGATCCTCTGCCAGCCCCTTGATCCAGAAGTCTGACGGCAGCCACTATGGCGCCAAGGTCAGCGAGCATGAGCGCAGGATGCTCGCCCTCTGGATCGACACCGGCGCCCCCTACCCCGGCACCTATGCCGCTCTTGGGACTGGCATGATCGGAGGCTACGAAGAAAACAGGAGCAATCATGCGGACTTCTCCTGGCCCGCCGTGGGCGACGGCCGGGCCGCAATCAACCGGCGCTGCCAGCAGTGCCACTCCGGACCCACGGCATTGCCCGAAACTCCCTCCGTGGATCGCTTTCCGCCCTGGGCGCTTCAGGAAGACGATCTCAAACTGCGCCTCTCCCGCCATATCGTCTACAATCTGACTCGCCCGCAGAAATCTCCTCTCATCCTCGCGCCTCTCGCAAAGGAGGCCGGGGGACTGGGCCTCTGCAGGGTGAGGGAGGGCGAGGCAAAGGGCCAGGTCGCTTCGGTGTTCACGGACACGGAAGACCCCGATTACCAGAAACTGCTCGCGGTCGTGCGCGCCGCGAAGTTTCACCTTGAGACCATCAAGAGCTTCGACATGCCGGGGTTCCGTCCGCGTGATGACTATCTGAGGGAAATGAAGCGCTATGGAATCCTGCCCGCGAATCAAAGCGAAAAGTCCTTCCTCGATCCCTACGCCCTCGACCAGGCCTACTGGAAATCTCTGTGGTACCGGCCGAACCAACTGTGACTGCCACCCGCAACCTGTTTGCCTCAACGAACAAAAAGAAGCTCTGATGAAACCAACTAATACTGTCATTGAGACCGATCCATCCCGCAGAACGTTCCTCAAAAACACCGGGAAGAGTGCTGCGGCGGCGGGTCTGATGGGTGCCGCCACGGCGCCAGGATTTGCTCAAGGGGCTTCCCCAGGTGACGATACGATCAAGGTCGCCCTCGTTGGTTGTGGGGGACGTGGTACCGGTGCCGCCTTCAATGCGCTAAAGACCAGCGGACCAACCAAACTCTGGGCGGTGGCGGATGTCTTCGAACACCGCCTTGAAAGCAGCCTCAAGTCCATCAGCGCACAGTTCCCCAAGCAGGTCGAGGTTCCACCGGAGCGCCGTTTCCTTGGGATGGACGCCTACCAGTCGGCCATCGACCTGCTGGGCGAGACGGACGTGGTGCTTCTGACCACTCCCCCGGCCTTCCGGCCCATTCACCTCGAATATGCGGTCAATCACGGGTGTAACGTGTTCATGGAAAAGTCGTTTGCGGTGGACGGGCCTGGTATCCGGCGGGTCCTGCGGGCCGGCGAAGCAGCTGACAGGAAGAACCTGAAGATCGCAGGCGGACTGATGAGCCGTCACTCCCCGCCGCTGGAAGAAGCGATTCGCCGCATTCACGATGGCGCCATCGGCGACATCATCACGTGCTGGGCCTACCGCGAGCATGGACCGGTCGGCTTCAAACCGAAGCAATCCGGGATGAGCGAACTTGCCCACCAGATCGCCAACTACAGCAACTTCACCTGGCTGAACGGCAGCTTCATTGTGGACTGGCTGATTCACAACATCGACGTGTGCTGCTGGGTCAAGAATGCCTGGCCGGTCTCCGCGCAGGGCCAGGGAGGTCGGCAGGTTCGCTCCCAGCCGGACCAGATGTATGACCACTTCGCGGTCGAATACCGCTTTGCGGACGGCACCCGCATGTTCGCCCAGGGACGCCACATCCCCAACACCTGGAACCACTTTGGAGACGTAATTCACGGAACGACCGGTAGCGCCACCCTCGGCGAGGGCGTCTCGAAACCCCGTATCTGCCGTGGACACGACGAGAAGGTCGAGAACGTGATCTGGCGGCACAAGGGGACGGCCAAGAATGCCTACCAACATGAGCACGACCTCTTCTTCGAGGCGATTCGCCAGAACAATCCCTACAACGAAACCGACCGCTGTGCCAGGGCCGCCATGACCGCCATCATGGGTCGGATGGCCGCGGAGTCCGGCCGGGAAGTGACATTTGAAGAAGCCCTCGCCTCGGATCACGAACTGGCGCCCGGGCTCGATGCCTGCACCTGGGCTTCCGACGCCCCGGTCCGACCCGATGCAGACAACCAGTATCCCATTCCCAATCCCGGACAGGGCAACCCCATTTAACCTTGAAACTGCTTCCTCCTCAACCGTGAAGACCATCTCCACGATCGAACCAAGCACCGAGCCAAGCAACGCCAACCAGTTCCGGCGGGAAATCTGCCGGACTGGATGCAGTGAGTCGTTCTTGATGTTCCTGAGCCGCAGCGGGGATAACCCGACCGCGATGTTCGACAGGATGGACGACCATCTGCGCCATCGTGACGGAAAGGTAGCACGCAAGGACTCGATTGGGTTGCTCAACACGCAGGGGACCGCCACCTTGCAGCAGAGGTATTGCTGCGACTGCGACGACTGTCCGCTGAATGTCTCCGTTGGGGAGGCGCACACCGACTGCCCGGTGACCGGTCTCTACGTTCATACCGTATCGGGCACACCGGTCGAACCAGTCTGGCTGGGAGGACGCATTGTGGGGACAATCTATGAGGATGCCCACGCCCGCTACTGCCAACTCAAGGAGATCCATCCGGACTCCCGTCTCTCCAGGGAAGAACAGGCCCGTCAGATCTTCGAACGAATGGAATCCGCCCTGCACCAGGTCGGCATGAGCTTCTCCCACGTGGTCCGCACCTGGCTTTTCGTCGACGATATCCTTGACTGGTATGACGAGCTCAATCAGATCCGCGACCAGTTTTTCACCACACGGGGAATCTACGACGGCCTGGTCCCGGCCAGCACCGGGGTGGGTGCCTCCAATTCGTCCGGCAGTGCGATCACCTGCAGCCTTACCGCCGTCATGCCGAAGACTGAAAACGTAATAATCGAGGCGGTGCCTTCCCCTCTGCAGGGTGCGGCCCTCGAATACGGCAGCTCGTTCAGCCGGGCGGTTGAACTCGCAATGCCCGACCACCGGCGCCTCCTCGTCTCCGGCACTGCCAGCATTGCCCCCAGCGGCGAGACCCTCCACGTCGGGGATGTGGATGAACAGGTCGCGCTGACGATGAGAGTCGTGGAAGCCATCCTGGAGTCGCGCGGAATGAACTGGGCCGACGTCACGCGCGGGGCCGCCTACTTCAAGCATCTCGAAGATCTCCCTGCCTATGACCGCTTTTGCAGAGAGCATGATGTGACGGAGCTTCCCGTGGCAGTCGTGCAAAACGACGTCTGCCGCGATGACCTGCTCTTCGAGATAGAAGTGGATGCCATCGGGGAGGCCTGACGCTGACCGTCAGTGGGTTCCGGAACACCAATCCCCTGTCTGCCAACTGTATGGCCTGCCGTAATCTCGCCACCTTCACGCTATGTGTGATCGTATCAGGCTGGTCCGTCGCTGCTCCAAAGACGTATCGCTACCCGCCCACCACCACCCTTCCTGAGATCCGCGAAGGAATCGGCAGGGTCCCGTCCGGGCATCCCCGTCTCCTTGCGACCCGGGACGACTTCGCCGCACTGCGCACATCACTCAGCGACGATCCGTTGCGGCAGATGCTGGCCCATGCCGTAATTGCTCATGCCGATCACCTGCTGACTGTCCCTCCCATCGAGAGAAAACTGCGCGGACGGCGACTTCTCGGCGAATCGAGACGCTGTGTCAGGAGAGTCGTCACTCTCGCGATGGCTTATCAACTCACCGGCAATAACGCCTTCGCCAGGCGCGCCACGGACGAGATGCTGGCCGTGTCCCGCTTCCGTGACTGGAACCCCTCCCACTTCCTCGATGTCGCTGAAATGACCTTCGCTCTCGCGATCGGTTATGACTGGCTCCATGACCAGATCGACGAGGCGAGCCGAACCCGGATCCGGAAAGCCATCGTTGAAAAGGGAGTCGCTCTCCCCTTCAACAGTCGCCACAAGGGCTGGGTCCGGTCTGCCAACAACTGGGGACAGGTCTGCCACGGCGGGCTCACCGCGGGTGCGCTTGCCGTTCTTGAGGACGAACCCGAGCTCGCCGCCCAGACTGTTCACAACACCCTGCGTAACGTAACGCGCTCCATGGCTGTCTACGCGCCCCGCGGAAGCTACCCGGAAGGCCCCGCCTACTGGTCCTACGGAACGAGCTACAACGTGATGTTGATCGGTGTGCTCGAGAGCGTCCTTGGGACCGACTATGGACTTTCCATGGCGCCAGGGTTCAGCATGACCGGACAATATCCTGCCCTGGCGGGCGGTCCCTCCGATCTCTTCTTCAACTACGCCGACGGAGGCTCCTCGCGCAATCCCTCCCCCATCCTGTTCTGGTTCGCCTCCCGCTTCAACCGGTTCGACTGGTTGCGGGGTGAGCGTCAGCGCCTGAGCGAACTGCTGGCCACGACCGAAGCCTCCCGGGGCGCCTCCAATCTCGACCGCTTTCTGCCGCTCGCTCTCCTCTGGATGAAAACCGGACCAGGCAAACCCGAATGTGCTCTACCCCTTCACTGGCAGAGCGGCGGGGAAACGCCCATCGCGTTACACCGCAGTTCCTGGGACGATCCAGCCGCGACCTTTGTCGGCTTCAAGGCTGGTTCACCCTCCGCCAACCACGGGCAGATGGATATCGGCTCCTTCGTGCTCGATGCCAATGGCGTGCGCTGGGCGGTCGATCTCGGAGCCGAGGGCTACCACGGGATCGAATCGCGTGGCATGAATCTCTGGAATCGTGCCCAGAACTCTGACCGGTGGACCATCTTCCGGCAGCAGAATCACGGACACAACACCCTCGTCATCGATGATCAGCTCCAGGTCGCCAAGGGCCACGCCGGGATGGCAGGGTTTTCGGACGATGCCGCCTTTCCTTACTCGATTGCGGATCTCACTCCGGTCTATGCCGGCCAGGCGACTTCCGTTGCCCGCGGCATTGCTCTGCTCCCCTCCGGTGAAGTCCTCCTGCAGGATGAACTGGGAGGCCTGAAGCCCGGGAGCCGGGTGCGCTGGGGCATGATCACACCGGCAATCCCGGGCTCACTGAAACAGCGTTCCCTCGATCTGCGCCACTCCGGAAAGTTTCTCCGGGCCCGCATCCTTTCGGCAGGTCCCAATGCCACATGGCATGTCCTCGACACCTCCCGACCCCGGCACGACTGGGACTCTCCCAACACCGGAACCCGCATGACCGCCTTCGAATCTGTCGCCCCGGCATCCGGCAGGCTCACCCTTGCGGTCCTCTTCACTCCCGGCCCACTGAACAAGTCCTCCGGGACCCAGATCAAGTTGCGCCCGCTGAAGAAGTGGTAACCCGGCTGCGGCCGCAAGGCGACGGGCAGGAAAGCCCGGACGGCCATGCAATTGATCTGTATCAAAAACCCCCGGCATCCCACCGGCGTAGCTTCAGAATGAGCTCACTCGATGCAGGTTGTGCTCCCAGATCCATCCGAAGTCGTGCTTGTATCGGGCGACGCCGGTTCGTGAAGGGTGCCGCCGCCCTGCCCTTCGTCGGAATGAGCAGACGAGTAATGGGCCGGACCACGGATTCAACCATGAGAATCAGTCGCATCGACCTGTTCCCCGTACGCTACCCGATGACCGGGCACTTCAAGTTCTTCACCGGTCCCCACGGATCGAAGGGTCGTGCCGCCGTTCTTGTCAAAGTAACGGCTGCAAACGGAGTGACCGGCTGGGGGCAGAGCGTGCCTGTGGCAAAGTGGAGTTACGAAACGCTTGAGACGGCAACGACCGCCCTGCGTGACTACTTTGCTCCGAAACTCATCGGGCACAATCTCTTCGATTTCGCCGGGGCTCACGAAATCATGACCCGGTCGATCGCCGACGGATTCTCGACCGGGATGCCGATCACGCGCGCCGGCCTCGATGTGGCCCTGCACGATCTGGCGGGACGAATAGAGAAGAAGTCGCTGGCAAAACTCTGGGGACGCCCGGCAGGAGAACCACTCACCCTCAGCTGGACCCTGAACCCAAGGTCGCTCGATGAGGTCGACGGCCTCATGGAGAAGGGGCATAAACGAGGTTACAGGCACTTCAACATCAAGGTTGCCCCCGATCCCAGGTTCGACCTCGCTCTGGCGACCGCGGTTCGCAGGAACGCCCCGAACGCCTTTCTCTGGGCGGACGCCAACGGTGGATACGATCCCGCCACCGCCCTGGAAATCGCCCCCAAGCTGGCCAAGGCCGGCGTGGATGTCCTGGAGGCGCCCATCAAACCAAACCAGATCAGCGGCTACCAGGCCCTCAAGAAGCAGGGAGCCCTGCCGATCCTGATGGACGAGGGTGTGGTCTCCCCCGTGGAACTTCGTGAGTTCATCCAGCTCAAGATGATCGACGGCGTCGCGATGAAGCACTCGCGGTGTGGCGGGTTGGTATCGGCGAAAGCACAAATCGAACTGATTCTCTCGGAAGGCCTGATGTGGCTCGGAAGCGGATTGACCGACCCCGACATTTCTCTTGCTGCCACGCTCGGACTCTACGGGGCGTTTGGTCTCAGGAAACCTGCGGCGCTGAACGGCCCGCAGTTTCTGACTGCGGACGTGTTGGAACGACCCCTTAAGATCGAAAATGGAATGATGGAGATCCCCACCGGCCATGGACTCGGGGTGGAGGTCGATGAAGGAAAAGTGAAGGCCCTCGCCGGAGGAACCCAGTTCACAATCGAATGAGCACACTCCCTGCCTTTCCACTCAAGCACCGGGGATACAGGCTTCTCTCCTTCCTGGGAGTCCTCCTCCTTCCGGCCTCTGTGGTTCATGATCTCGAAGCCGCCGACACCAGGACCACCATCCGGATCGGCACCCTCCCGGGCTTGCGCTATGATCTCAAGCGTTTCGACATCAAACCGGGGGCAGAGGTGGAGCTGATCTTTTCCAACAGTGACACAATGCTGCACAACCTCGTAATCGTGAAACCCGGGACCAGAAACACCGTGGTCAATGCCGCCCTGGCTCTGGGATCCAGGGCGCCGGAGGTTCACTTTGTTCCGAGCTCCACAAATGTGCTCTGGGCCACCAAGGTGGTCGCCTCGGGAGAATCCTTCACGCTGCGGTTCACCGCTCCGGCCACTCTCGCCGAGTATTCCTTCGTCTGCACCTATCCCGGCCACGGGTTCGTCATGCACGGTTCCATGCATGTCACCAATGATCCGAAGCCATCCGTCGCGAACACCGATCCATCAAGCGCCGAAACAACTCTCCTGACGGGAAGCGACCGGGCGATACTGAAACGTATTTTCATGCCTGATTCCGGTCCGGCCTCCATTGCGGTGCACTTGCCGGAGGGGCATTCTTACTGCTGGGACGCCGGCGCCTGCTCCTTCCGCTACGCCTGGAAAGGAGGCTTCGTGGAACCGGTTTATCGCCAACCAGGCAAACTGGTGGGTGAGGTCTATTACCGGGAAAGCAACGCGTTCCCGTTGCGGATCGGAGGTGCAAAACCACGGAAGCCGTCTGAAATCCGCTTTCTCGGCTACGCCCTGGACGATTCAGGCATACCGGAATTCGAATACGAAATGGACGGCATCCTGGTGAAGGAGCGAATCGAAGTCCGCGATGATCGACTGCTGCGACGGTTCCGGACGACGTCAGCTTCCGGTAACCTGATCTGGTTTTCCATCGATCCCGAACAGGTGGACCAAATCCATTCCAACGGCCAACGGAAGGGCGACTACCTTGTCTTCCGCGGCGACGACGCTCGGGAGTTTTACCTCACCATCTCTTCCCCGGAGGCAGCCGGGAAATGACCACCATCCGTAATCGCGAGTCCCATGCCCCCCAGATCCATTATCGTCTTTCTCTTCGCCGCTCTTCTCGCATGTCCGCCTGCTCACGGTGAAGACAAGGAGTCCGCGACCCTGATCAACAACTACTACGAACTGCAGTCCATCCCCCTTCCGGACGGCGAGTCCAGCGTCGATGCGGTGGCCTTTCTTCCCGACGGCCGACTGGCCTGCTGTCTCTCCCTCAGCAAGGTCTACACTTACCATCCGGTGACCGGGAAATGGCACCTCTTCGCCGAAGGGCTGCACACACCCCTGGGACTTCTGCCGATAAGTGATACCGAGATCGTCGTGGCACAACGGCCGGAGATCACTTTGCTCACCGACCGGAACGGAGACGGTGCAGCCGACCACTTCCGGACCCTCTCGGACGATTTCGGCATCTCGGGCAACTACGCCGAGTTCAACTTCGGTCCAGTCCGGGACGACGACGGCAATCTCTACTTCAGTCTCGGAACGGGATCCGCCTTCGGTCGGCTCCTCACCAACGAAGTCCGGGGCCTCTACAGCCGTACCGGTCACGACGGGCGGATGAACTCCTGTGTGCCCTACCGTGGCTGGATCATGAAGCTCACTTCGGACGGCAGGACCATTCCGTGGGCCAACGGCTTTCGCGAACCGAACGGACTTGGATTCGATCTGGATGGAAATCTCCTTGTGCCTGACAACCAGGGTGACTTCGTCGGTTCCAGTGCCCTTTATCACATTCGCCGGGGCGGATTTTACGGACACCCACACAGCCTCGTGTGGCGAGCCGGCTTCAATCGACATCCCTTCGAAGTCCCGGTCGCGGAACTGGATCGCCTGCGCTCACGCCCGGCAATCGTCTTTCCCCACGGCGAGATGGCGAATTCCCCTTCCCAGCCATTGTGCGATACCACTGGCGGCCGCTTCGGCCCCTTTGCAGGACAAATGTTCATCGGGGCCATGAATTTCCCGCGGCTGATTCGGATCATGCTCGAGAAGGTGGATGGACAGCTTCAGGGCGCCTGCATTCCATTCTTCGACAAGGCCGGCCTGAGCCTCGGGAACAACAGACTCGCCTTCCACCCCGATGATGGAAGCCTCTGGATTGGAGGGACCAGACACAAGGCGTGGGTAGGCGCAAGTGGTCTGAAGTGTTTGAAGTGGAACGGCGTGACGCCCATGGAAGTGCATTCGATGAAACTCACCAGCTCCGGATTCGAGCTCACCTTTACCCGTCCCGTTCACATGGAAACTGCCGCTGATCCATCCACTTACGCACTCCAGAGCTATCTCTACAACTACCACGAGAAATATGGCTCGAAGAAGTACGGGCAGACTCCTGAACGCGTGGTTTCAGCCCACGTCTCCAGCGACCAGCGGACCGTATCCCTCACCCTCGACAAGCTGAAACCATGGCGACTCTATGACCTCCGGATCAAGGATCTCACCAGCAAGGATGGCCATGCCCTGGTCAATCCGTGGATGGTCTACACCCTGAATCGCCTCCACAGGAACTCTCCCCCACCTCCCGAACCACAGAAGACGCCACCCCCGAGGCGCACCGTCCCCTCCGTTCCAGGAGGTGGGGTGCAGTCGATCGGCGGTCCGCAGGAATTCCCCGCGATCAACACTCCTTCCAAGGTCAAGATTCACCGCACCAGGGGTGGATTCCGGTTTTCGGAAGACGGGAAAGAGATCCTCGTCTACAACAGGGATCCGCTTTCACAGCCGGACGGAAGCTACAGACGCGGCCACTACATTCACCCTCTCTACGATCTCGACGGGGTGGGCATGACCGACGACATGCCCGCTGATCATCGTCACCATCGGGGCGTTTTCTGGTCGTGGATGCAGCTCTGGATCGGTGAAAAACGCATCGGAGTTCCGTGGGAACAGAAGGATCTCATCTGGGACGTGCGCGATGTCGACATCGAGAGTGATGAAACCTCGTCTGCGATCGAGGCGATGGTCCACTGGAAGTCGCCGCTCTGGGTCGATGAGGATGGCAACCAGAAACCGATCGTGGAGGAGCACGCCACGATCCGCGTTCACTCATCCACAGAGACGACTCGCCTGATCGACTTCAAGATCCAACTGCGTGCCCTTGAAGAGAACGTGCGTCTCGGCGGTTCCGAGAACACGAAAGGTTATGGCGGATTCTCGGTTCGTATCCCCTTGCCGCCGGAGCTGCAGATCATCGGTCCGGAGGGCCCCGTGACCGTGGATACCAGGAATCCCTCATCGCCTCAGCCATGGGTCGATTTCAGCGCCGACTTCGGCGGACGGGGCGAAACTTCCGGCCTTGCCATCCTCTGCCATCCCTCTCTCCCCGGCTTCCCCCAGGGCTGGACGATTCGACGAAGCAGAAGTTGTCAGAATCCCGTGTTTCCGGGACGGCAGCCCGTCGTTCTGCCCACCACCAAGCCTCTCATCCTGCGCTATCGGATCGTCCTGCATCGGGGCGACGCCGGAAGCGCGAACATCGCCGGACAGTTCCGGCATTACGCCAACCAGAATCGATCGAAATGAAACTCATCCTCTCCTCTCTTACTTCCGTCCTGCTTCTGATCGCCGTAGCGGGACTCAGTGCCGCCCCCACTCCGGATGAGCTCGCAAGGATCAAAGCCGCAGTCCCATCAAAAGCCTCCGCAAAGCCCCACAAACCCCGCAAACTCCTGGTCTTCTCCCGCGCCTGGGGATACTGGCACACTGCCATTCCCTATGGAGAAGCCGCCATCAGGATGATGGGTGAGAAGACGAAGGCCTTCGACGCCACAATCACCAACGACGATTCCTTCTTCGAACCCGATCGTCTCGCGAAGTTCGATGCGGTCGTCTTCAACAACACCAACAACGAGATCTTCCTTCCCGAGAACTTCTCCAAGCTCCCACCCGCCGGGCAGGAGAAGGCCAATGCACGCGACACCCTCCTGAAGAAGAGCCTCCGCGGATTCCTCTCGGATGGAAAGGGGCTCATGGTCATTCACGCCGGCATTGCCAGCTTCCGGAAGTGGCCGGAGTACGGCGCCATCGTCGGGGCCCGCTTCGAAAGCCATCCGTGGAATGCAGGCTCGACCGTTACCCTGAAAATCGAGGATCCCGAGCACTGCCTTTGCCACGCCTTCCCGTCCGACCGTTTCACCGTCACGGACGAGATCTACCAGTTCAAGGAATTCGACCGCAAACAGCTGCGGGTCCTCTTCAGTCTCGACACCACCGGGATGGACCTGGCGAAGATCAAGGGCATCCGCCGCACGGATCGCGATTTTGCCCTGAGCTGGATCAAGAATTACGGCAAGGGCCGGGTCTTCTACTCCGCCCTTGGGCACCAGCATGACATCTTCTGGAACCCGACCGTCCTGCAGCACTACCTCGACGGCATCCAGTTCGCGCTCGGTGATCTCACCGCGACAACAGAATCAATTCCAGCCAGGTAGAGGGTCACTCGTTCGAACGTATCCGGATCACGAACATCTGCCGGGTTCCGTTGTCCGCAAGGCCCGGGACGAGGATGGCGTCGTTGGTGCGGTTCCATCGCGGAGCGGGATCAATACGGATGTCGCCGGAGTATCTCCCCTTGTCGAAGCCTTCACTCCGGACCGAGGCGCCGTCGCTACGGCGGTAGACGACGTAGTGGTTACTGGTGCCGGTCTTGTATCCGTTTACGAACCACTTTCCATCAGAAGAGAGCGAGACATCACCCTCCGGATTGGGGAAGATCTTCGGCGTGCCCAGCTTGCCGGCGACCTTCCGGGTATCAATGTCGTAAAGGATCTGATCCGGACCGGATCGTCCGATGACGAGGGATCCCTCCGCCCACTCGGGATGGCCGCCGATATGTTGTGAGTGGCAGGTCAGATTCGTGCCGTCGCTGTGGATGGAAAACGGAACATTGATTCGTGACCCACGCCGATTCCATCCGCCCCGTGCGAAGAAGTAAACCCGATTACCATCACGATTCCAAAGGCTGTGATTGATGAAAAGGGGGAGATCGGGCGTCCTGGAATCAGCCTCCTTCAGTTTGTCGGCCAGCTGGCGAAAAGAGACCAGGAGCCGCCTGGCGCCGGTCCGGGTATCAACCACGAAGATGCCGTCGTTGGCGGGGGCGGGGTCCCCGGCCTGCGACCAGTCGGCCACACCAGGATAACCCGTGACGGGCCGCAGCCTCGCCATGCGCCCGTAGTTGAGGGCAAGGAAGGCTCCTCCCTTCTGGGCCACCCCGCCGTTAGCAACAGGGGTGTCGTCGAATCTATACTCCCGGATCCGTTCCCTCTTCCCGATATCATAGAGAACCGTGAAGATCTTTCCGGTCTCCTCATCACGGTCGTTGAAGAAGAACTGCGTCCCGGCTGCGAGCGGATTCCAGTAGAACATGGTCCCCTGCTGCGGATTCCAGGCGCGGGTTTTCTCGATGGGAATGATCTGGTTGTTCTGCCTGGTATCGATCAGGACGATGAGAGCGGCCTCCCCGGGTTTCGGCATGCGATCGATGGCATCGATCTCCAACCCGAGCACATAACGTCCACTCTCATTCCAGGGAATGGTCCGGCACTGACCGATATAGCCGAAGAAGTGGTGTTTCTCACCGGAAGTCAGCTGACTGATCTCCAGGGAAAACGGGGCGGGTGCAGCACCGGCGGGAATTGCAGTGGCCGCGGCAAGAAGAGCGATCATCGATCCAAGGCGCATCCGTGCATGTTCCAGACACACAGGGAAATCACAAGTGTCGGCCTGTCATTTTTCCGGCACCTGAAGCTGCCCGCGGGACCTGTCATCACTCGAGAGATGGTTTCTCCACGCCTTCATCGAGATCTCCAGATTCTCCCGCTGGTCACCCTTGAGGTTGTAGCATTGCAGACCGACGGGCCCCGTGTAACCCACTGCCGCCAGCTTCCGTAGAAACCCCGGGACGTCGAACTCACCCTGGTCCAGCGTCCTGATCAGCTTGTCCCATCCCCCTTCCCGATCCGCACCGTTGATCGAAACCAGGAACAGATGGGGCGCCGCCTCCTCGATGATTTCGCCCAGCCTGTCCACGTTGCCAGCCCGCAGCTCGTGGCAGAGGTTGATGGAAACACCCACGTTGGGGCGACCGACCTGCTTCACAAGTCGCACCGCGTCCCTTGCCGTAGCAACATAAAATCCATGATGCGGGTAGAGCGCAACCTTGATGCCATGCCTGCCGGCAATGTCAGAGATTTCCCGGATCACCCGCACCGCTTCCATGTCGCTGCTCCTTCCCTGCACTGTCAACCAGAGCATCGTTCCCGTTCCTTCGAGCTGTTTCACGGCCTCTGCGAGCTGCGGGGAGAAGGGAACTTCATTCCCGGGATGGCAGGGCAGATACAGACTGAACACTCTCAGGCCTTGCGAATCGCAGGCCTTGAACCGTTCGAGGAGATTCTTCGTGCCGGTGTATCCGATCCCGTCGTAACCAAGCTCCTTGAGGGTTCGCGCCTGCTCCTGCGGCATCCACTTGCCACGTCCGACACCGTTGTCGAAAGCGAAGAAGAGGTTCGCCCTTCTCTCCTTCTCCGCGCCAGCAAGACCTGCAGAAATCCACATCAGGAAGCAGAAGACGGCAACACCGGGCCGAATACCTGCGGTCCCTGCCGCCACTACCGTTCTCATGCTCCTCTTCACAACTCCTTTCCTCCAGGCACCGCACCATGGATCCCGTCGAACGGCAAGGGCGGAGCTCGTCCGCCCCGGTTGGCGCGTGATCCTCCCATCAGAGTTCCTTGGCATGGCATTCGTCCTCAAGGAACGACCTTCATCACGCCCTGCATCAGGCGCCAGTGGCCGGGAAAGGTGCAGAGGAAGGGATAGTCTCCGGGCTCGCCGGGAGCGATAAAATCGAGGGTGGCCTGCGAGTGATCGTCGACCATCGTGGTCGCAAAGAGAACCATGGAAGAATTCGGCACGTAGTGCCGTTTCGCCGCCTGCGGGTCCACCGCCATCTTGTCGGCAAGGAGTCCGACCTGCTCCATCGTTCCGGGCTCGGCGATAACGACGTTGTGCGGCATGTTGTCGGGATTGATGAGGAGGAGCTTCACCTTCTTCCCGGCCTTCACCGTGAACTCCTTCAAATCGTATCTCATCATCTCGGGAATGGTCCTGATGATCACGTCGGCATCCGCCTCCGCGGGCACCGGATCCGGCTGCTCCCCCGAGGATCCACTCATGATGGGCTGCATGGAATACTGCCGCTTCTGCGGAAGAATCTGCTGCTGGCCAGGTCGAAAACTCTGCCCCACCACCGGAAGACTTTTCACCGGGTGATAGAGGGTATCCCCCCAGGCATCCGGAGCACTCCGATAGGTCGGCCCCCCGTTGCCGGAGTGGGCGAGCACATCGCCGGCCATCATCTGCCATGGTCGGGCAAAGGACACGCTCTTCATCCCGGTCTTGGCATCCGACTTGAACATCCCGGCATGCACGACCTTGTAGCTCCCACTCTTCTCCGGACGCAGATGATAGACGCTGAACTCCTTCCCCGGAGGGGACTTGGTGAAATACCTGATCCCGGTCGCTTCACCGGCCTTCGTAAAGGCGGTCTCATGATAAACATGGAGGAGGTTCGTGGCGCTGTCCTGCGATCCCGCACCCACAACCCCTTCCCTCGATCCGCGCTTCATCCCCCTCACGAAGGCCTGGCCTGCCCGCGACAGGGTCCGGCCCTCCCCGAGCGCCTTCTGCCAGTAGGGATCGATCACGCGTCGCGTCTGCGCGAGGTTGTACTCGATCTGGGCATCGGTGGGACACTGCACCGCGCGGAAGACCACTTCGGCTGCATCCAGGCCCTCGAATGCCGCGGCCGCCACCAGCGCCTCGGCCCGCACCAGAGGTTCGGGATCCCGGGCTCTCTCCTGCAGGAGCCTGGCGCCCTCTTTCACTCTCCTTCCCCAGTGCCCCAGGGTGCGGGTGGCCGCCGCGCGGGCCGGCCCGCTGGACGAGCGGAGGACTTTCGTCAGCAATGGTTCGTTCACCGCGTTGTGCTGCTCGTGCAGCCAGAGCGCTTCAGTGAGCGGACGGGCATCCGCTAAGTCACCTGCATCAAATCGACTGATCCACTTCCGTGCCGCGGCCAGAACCTCGCTGCTGTCCCGTCCACTGAGTTCAATGCGGGCCCGATAGCGCACCGCGTCCTCGGGCGACTCGAGCAACTCGAGCAACTCCGAAATCGACTTCCTGCTCATCTGCACCGGCTTCAACAACGGCCGCCCTTTTGCGGTAACGCGGTAGATCCGCCCGTGGGCATGATCGCGGCTCGGATCACGCAGGTTGTGCTGCATGTGCCCGATGATGGCATTGTGCCAGTCCAGGAAGTAGAGGGCTCCATCGGCGCCAAGCTCAACATCGGTCGGCCGAAAATTCCCATCGGTGGAGACCACGATCGGTTCGATCTCTTCGCTCCGAATGTCCGCCCCTTCCACCACCACCTTGTGCTGCAGGATTCCGAGGACCCCGATCGTGTTGCAGATCAGAAGGTTGCCCCGATTCTCTTCGGGGAAGTGACTCCCCGAAATCCGGCCGAAACCCGCCACCGGCCGCACCCGCTTCCGGTAGAGTTCGTGCGGAGTGCCCGCCCCGGGATAGCCGACATAGTAACCACGGCCACTCGTGCCGTCGGTGGCAAAGAGCCGTCCCCAATCATCGATCACGACTCCGTGGGGATTGGGACTGATCTTGAACTGTTCGTGGATCTCGTAGGTTCGCGGGTTAAAGCGATAGAGCATCGGCCCCTTGGTCCGAAGCGGTTTTCCCCAGGGCGTTTCGACGTTGGTGAAATGAAAAATCCCTTCCGAAAAATAGATGTAACCGTCGGGACCGTAGACAAAGCTGTTGGCCCCGCAGTGCGTGTCGGCCGAGTCGATCCCATCGAGCAACCGGATCGTCAGGTCGGCTCTATCGTCGCCATCGGTGTCCTTCAGGAAGAGAATTTCGGGCGCACAGGCCACCAGCACGCCCCCGTTCCAGAACTCGAATCCGGTCGGATTGTGCAACTTGTCCGCAAACACGATGCAGCGGTCCGCCACCCCGTCTCCGTCCTCATCGGGAAAGATCAGCAGCTTGTCATTGAGTTCCTTGTTCGGGTCCCAGTGCGGATAAGTGTGCCAGGCCGCCACCCACATCCGTCCATCGGTATCGACCGCCATCTGGACCGGATTGACCAGCTCGGGATACTGTTCTTCGGAGGCAAAAAGACCAACCTCCATCCCCTTGGCCACCGTCATCCTGTCGATGGCCTCTTTCCCCCCGAGGTAATTGAGGGAACCCTCCTTCACCGCGCTGGAGCTCCTGCTTCCACCTCCCAGGTTGGTCTTGACGGGGATCGGCTTCGGGAGGTTGCTGTCATCGACCGCGAGCTCACGGCCCTGTGCGGCCGCCCAGATCCGCCTGTCCCGGTTCGCGGTCATGGCATCGAGGATCAACATCTCACGATCCATCACGTCCTTGTTGGACTGGCCGTTCACGAAAGTCAGGTAGGCTCGCTGGCCGTATGTACTGTAACCATCCGTGGCACGGTAACGGTTGAACCAGCGGAGATTCTTGTTCAGCACCGCCTCCCGGATCCGCTCGAGTTTCTTTTCATCATAGCGACCAGACCTTCCGTTGAGAGCTCCATCAATGATCTCCGCCAATTGCCGGTTCCCCTTCCCATCGAGATGAATTCCATTGATCGTCAGCTGTTCATCTGATTTTGCGAACAGCGCCTTGGTTGGTGCAAACAGATCCACGAAGACGACTTTCTTCTCCCTCGCCACCTCACGCATCGTTTCGGTGTAGAGAGCAAGACGACGGTTGTTCTCGGTTCCATCCGGCAGGTCCGGATCGCGCAGATTCTCGTGCGCAATGGGCGAAAACAGCACCAGGCGCGGCGCGCTCGTTCCATTGTATTTGCGGGCCAGAGTGTGATCGACGAACTCCGTGAGGTTCTTTCTGAATTCCAGCAGACCGGCCTCTCCTCCAAACGACTCGTTGTAGCCGAAGAAGGCGAAAACAAGGTCGGCCTCGGAATGCATGAGATGAACATCCGGGTCGCCAAAGTTCATGGAGCGGGGGCGCACCGTGAGTTCGTCCGCCGCGAATCCCAGGTTTCGGAAAACCAACTGCTTGTCGGGATACCTGGCCTGAAACAGGGTCTCCACCCACCCGAAGTGCTGCATCCGGTCCGCCAGGGTATTGCCGATATAACAGATACGATCTCCTTTCCGGAACAGATCGCCCAGGAGGGCCTCGTCGGAAGGGGCGCCTTCCTTCTTCGGTTTATCGCCCCCCGCATAGTGGCGGGGAAACAGCCCCTTCTTGAAACCGTTGAATCCGAAGGGCAACGGATCGTAGGCGCCGACGAAGTCGACCATGCTTTTGGCCGGAATCTGATCCTCCAGACCCACGCCCCACAGACAGGCATTCACGACCATGCGCCGGAAACCCGTATCCCGGAAATCCTGGGCATCGCCCATGGTGGTCATGAACACCCGCGCATCTCCATTCGTGGAAGGAAAACGCTTGATCCAGGCCAGTGGCATCTGCGGCTTGGCCGATGGGGGAGAAGAGGGTGTCATCCCCTCCAGGCACTGGCCCATCACCAGCACCTTCCCGCCGTGCGGAATGGGAGTGCGGACCGTGTAGACATCGGTTCGACCCCACATGGTATCCACCCCCCGCAGGATGGGATGATCTGCCATGGCGTCAACCGGGATACCACGGGTGCTCTCCGCTCCGTGCCGGCCATGGTGCGAAATCCAGGTCGCCCCCAGGACCTGACGCCCGAAGCCGCCCGCGAAATCGCCTCCCCCGTTGCTGGAACTGTATCGGAAGAACCTGCTGCCCTTCCTGGTTCGAAAGGCCACCACCGAGGGGCGGATTCCGATCACCGGTTTCCCGCTCTGCAGGTAGGCGTCGACGTAAGCCATCTGCTCATCCGGAAGATCCCGGAAGCGGGTGAACACGATCATCAGGTTGGCGCTCTCCAGGGCCGAGAGGCCGGGAATGTTGTCGACCGTATTGGGATCGATCTCGCCCGTTTCGCGGTTGATGGCGAAGAGCACGGTGCACTTGAACCCGTATCGCCTGGACAGGATTTCCCCCAGCATCGGCAGGGCTTCCTCGGAGCGATATTCCTCATCCCCGCTGACCAGAACGATGTGTTTGCCCTTCCCGATTCCCGAGTGGCCCTCGAAGACGATTCCCTGGCTCCCCCACACCGCAAGGGAGAGAAGCCAGAAGAGAAGAATCTGCAGGTACATGCCGAAATCCGTCTTGAGGGAAATCACTCCAGGGTCGGCTTCACGACCTCGCCACGGAGCTGGGCTTCACCTCCTTCTTTTTCGTAAACGCCGTAGAAGACCGAACAGGAATCGAGCCACACCGTGATCCGGTGCATCTCTTCCTGGGACAGCTTTACCTCGTAGTGACCATCCCGGAGTATCTGGTAGAGCTTGGAGGCCCGGGCTCCGAATTTACCGGGCGTGGTCCGATGCCGGTCCCCGTAACTCCAGAACCCGAACTTGGAAGCGAGGCTGTGATACGAGGCGTACCACTTCTGCCGACCCTTCACGATGACCTCCTTGTCCAGTCTCGGGGAGGTATCCGGATTTTCGGCATGGCACTTGACGCAATGCCGGTCGAGCACCGGCTGCACCAGCCGGGGATAACTGAAGGGATTGGTCCCGTCGACATCAGGGACGATCCTGGAAGGCTCGCGGCTCAGGGCGAGGGGCAGTTCAAATTGAAGCTCCGGCGTGCGATGCCGGGGTTCATGACAGCCTGCACACACCAGCCGTTCACCCGGCTGGACATAGGTTGACGAGCGCATGGACTGCACCGCGAGGCCCTCGTCATCCAGGACCTGGAAGAACAACTCCTTGCCCGCCGGAACGACAAAGTGCGCACTCCCGTCCTTCTCGACCGGAACCGTGCCCAGGATATAGCGGGCCAGAATGACGGAGTCCCGCCCGGTGGGCAGGCGCAGGCCGACCTCGTGGGGTGGCGCCCCGGAGGGAACTGACATGGGAATGACCTGGTAAACGCGCAAGGCGTCCACTTTCGTTCCCTCCGGCCACGCCTTCAGGCTGTCGTAGACATTCAACACCGCGAGGGTGCCTTCCCCCGACTCACCCGCCGCCACGCGCTGGGACGCCACTGGAACCTGCGGCGGAACCGGGCGCGCCCGCAGGGGAACCGGATTCTGACAGGCAATCTCTCCATCGCGATGGATCAGTTCCCGGTTTCCAAAGGCATCCACGAGGTAGATCCCGTAGTTGCCCCGGACGTGCCTCCGGCCCTGTCCCCCGAAACCCGGCTTCATCCCCGCATCGTAGACACAGAGGTAGTACTTCTCGCTGAGCGGCCATGGCGTGCCATAGACCTGGCCCCCGCCCTGGGTTTCGGGAAAATCTACTTCCGGAGTGATCCGCTTCACCGGCGCCATCGCATCGTCGTCCCTCGCCCGCGGATCCACCACCACCAGCGATCCGAAGGATTGACCGTGGTGCGGCGCGGCAGTTGCAACAAACTTGCTGGAGCCGGGAATGGCACGCAGATCGAGTTCCATGTCGGGACGACGCTCCCGGGGTGCGAAATTGCCGTGCACAGCACGCGAGTCACGCCCATCGGGCGTTGTGATCCACGGCAGGTGGGCGGTGCAACCGTGGCGATCGACATAGTCCCAGCGAGTATAGATTATCATCCCGTCATTCGTCACGCTGGGATGCCACTCGTTGGTCTCGTGCGGACTGAGGCACAGGATGTCACTGCCATCGGGCTCCATGTCGTGCAGGGTGTAGGTCGGGCAAACGCGGCCGCAGCGCAGGTAGCCACCCCGCCGCTCGCTGATGAAGGCGACCCTTCCGTTCGGAAGCCAGCAGGGATCGAAGTCGTTCCACGTCCCGTCCGTCAGCTGCTCGAGCCCGCTCCCGTCCACTCCAACCTTGAAGAGGTGGTAACTGCGCCCTTCCGCCCAGTGCCCACGTGAAGGATCGGTATGATGTCTGTGTTTCGTATCGCCTTCACATTCCACGTATGCAAAGAGGACGTTCCTGCCGTCGTAGGAGAGATCCGGAGACACGAAGGAGCCGTTGATCAGCTTCTCACCCTTCAGCCGCCCTCGCTGCACCACCGAATCCGACAGAATATCGCGCACCTGCGGATCCGGACCAAAGGGATCGGAAAGGACGTAAAGTCCCCCACCCGGCTTGGCATTCACTCCGTAGTACTGGTCACACATGTGATTGAAGCCCGAGCGGTGGCGCTTCATGAAGAGAACTTCGTCGAAATCGAGAAGCGGATTCGAAAACGCAATCCGGCGGCGAAGCGCACAGAGCTTCTCATAAACCGCATAGCGCCCCTCGGCGTCTTCCACTTCGGTTCGCAGGACCTCCTCCCGAAGCACCGCCAGTTCTTTGCGCATCGTGGTGAAGGGCGGCGCCGCCTCCCGGCTCAAGTCGTCGAGAAGCGCTTCCGTCCGGCGCAGCACCACGTCGACCGGATCCCGATCAGCATCCAGGATCAACGCTTCCTCATGGGTGACCTGGCTCGCATACCCGGCGATGCGCTGGCGCTTCTTGAGGTCTCCCTGCAACACTTCGAATTGCAATCGGAGTTCCGTCGAGTCTTCACTCTCAATCCCCACCCCTGGTGACGCGGCGTGAAGCCGTCCACTCAGCAGGACGCAGACACATCCCATCACGGGCAGAATCACGTGCATCCTCTCTCTCCTCATTCGATTCCCACAAGTCCACCAACGATCGGATTTTGGCATTCAGAAGCAACGACGAGGAGCTCCCGATAGTTCTTGATTCAAGTCAAGGAAGGGCAAACTTCTCTCCCGCTGCCGCTCAAAATCCACCTGTATGAAGAGAGGGCAACCAGACAGTCCCGTCTTCACTTTGAGACTGGATGAACCAGATAATGGGCCCCTGACACCGGGCCTGCCGGGACGGGCAGAAACTTCCGGACAGCGCACGTGTTCAATCCCCGTCTCATGAAAACGACAACCCCTTTAGCTCTTATCACAAGCGCCTTCACCGCAGGGACAATCCTTGCGGAGATCACCTCCCCCATCGTCGATACAGGGCAGGAGCATTGCTACGACGGACGGACCGCCATCAGGCATCCGGACCCTGGAGAACCGTTTCACGGACAGGACGGACAGTATGCGGGCAACCCGCCGAGCTACCGCGACAACGGCGACGGCACCGTCAGTGATCTCGTCACGGGGCTGATGTGGCAACAGGATCCCGGCGCGAAGCAGAGCTACCAGAAAGCAGTGACAGGCGCCTCAAGGTGCCGGACCGGCGGCCATACCGACTGGCGGCTTCCATCCATCAAGGAACTCTATTCGCTGATCCTGTTCTCCGGAACCGATCCCGATCCGCGCGCCGTTGATGAAGAAGACCTCCACCCATTCATCGACGACTCGGCCTTCAGGTTCCAATACGGCAGGGAGAAAGACGGAGACCGCATCATCGACTCGCAATTCGCCACCAGAACCCGCTACGTCAGCACCACCATGGGCGGAAACAAGACCATGTTCGGCGTCAACTTCGCAGACGGCCGCATCAAGGGATACCCGGTCGAAGGCCGCCGCAACAAGAAGTACTACGTGTTCTACGTGCGCGGGAATCCGCACTACGGCAAGAACAAGTTCAGGGATAACCGGAACGGGACGATTACCGATACCTCCACCGGGTTGACCTGGACCAGGACCGACAGCGGGAAGGGACTCAACTGGCAGGATGCCCTGGCCTACGCAAAGAACCTGGAACTGGGTGGACACTCCGACTGGCGATTGCCAAACGCGAAGGAACTGCAGAGCATCGTCGACTACTCCCGCTCGCCCGACACCACCAAATCCGCCGCAATCGATCCCTTGTTCGACTGCACGTCCTTCAGGAATGAGGGCGGCAAGAACGACTTCGCACACTACTGGACCAGCACAACCCACGTCCGTGGAAATGGTGCCGGCCACAGCGCGGTTTACCTTGCCTTCGGCCGTTCCCTCGGCTGGATGCAGGATCGCCGGAGCGGAAAGTTTCGCCTGATGGACGTCCACGGTGCGGGTTCGCAACGCAGTGATCCCAAGTCGGGCAAGGCCACGGAGTTTCCCCGCGGGCGCGGACCGCAGGGCGACGTGATCCGGATTGAAAACTTCGTTCGCTGTGTCCGCAGTGGAACCGCAAAGCCCATCGCATCCGGGCCAGCCCTGGAGACCGGGAAGGAGGCAGGCCGTCGTTCGCCCGGGAGGGGAGAAAATCCGCCGGGGCGTTCCGGACATTTCATCAAGCGCCTTGACCGCAACGGAGACGGGAAAGTCTCCAAGGTCGAGTTCGACGGTCCGCCTCATCACTTTGATCGGTTGGACCGGGACAAGGATGGCTATCTTTCCGACCGCGAGGCTCCCCGAAAGCCCCCGGAGAGACCTGATGGCCCGGGCGCGGGGAGACCCCGGCGTTAATCCACCCAGGGAGCTTCTTGACGCAAGTCAACGAATGGCGGGATCCGGGGGGCGGACTTTCGCGACGGACAGGTCATCGTGATCGATCCTCGCCCTGCCGAGAGTAGGGGGGATACTCCTTCATGAACCTGCACCCCGCCCTCTTCCTCTCCGCCACCGTCGCGATCTGCACGGCGGCACCAACCAGTTTTGTCGGGGTCCGGCCGGATCTGATTTCGGAAGCGAAGACCATCGTTCCGGGGCAGACATTCACGGTAGCACTCTCCCTGAAGCACGCGAAAACCTATCACACCTACTGGGTCAACCCCGGCACCGTCGGATTCGCCACCTCCCTGCAATGGGAACTGCCGGAGGGATTCACAGCCGGAGAGATTCAGTGGCAGGTCCCGGAACGGTGCAAGATGGTGATCTACAATGCCCATGGCTACAACCACGACACCCTGCTGCTGGTGGATATCACCGCGCCGGACCCGCTTCCGAAGGAGCCCATCATCCTGAAAGCCAAGGGAGCCTGGATGGCCTGTGGGCCAAAGCGGTGCTGCAACCTCGGATTCAAGGAGTTCACCCTGCAGCTGCCCGGCGGAAAGAACACGGAGTGGGATGAGTCAGTCCGAAAGCAAATCTCAGATGCCCGCCTCCGCCTTCCCCGCCCGATCAGTGGTTGGGAGTATTCCTGCAAACGAAACGGCAATCAGTTCGTTCTCAAGATCAGGAATAGCGCCGGCCATCCCCTGATCGCGGCGGATGAGATCTACTTCTATTCCCACTTCAACCACATCAATACCCTCGAAAAGCAGAAGTTGCGGATCGACGGCAGTGAAATCACGATCACCCTGCCGATCGGGGATTACGCTCCCACCAACATCGGGAAACTGGCCGGTCTCCTCTACCATCCCGCCGGCTGGCCGGGGGCTGACGGGCAGAAATACATGCCCGTCGATCTGATGCTAAGATGAGCATCGGGCGGCCCTACCGAGGCTCACCGGCAACCCCTTTTCCCAGCTGGTTGGCCAGAAACAAGGCCGCCGAGAAAAGAGCCAGCGCTCCACCCTGGTGAATGGTCGCAATCGACACCGGCACGCGCAGAAGCAGGGTCGAGATGCCCAGTGCAACCTGGATCAACAGGATTGCCAGAAGGAGGTGAAAGCCGATTCTGATCCGACGGGGCAGGGCATGGCGTCTTGCGTGGAGCCAGAAAACAGGAATCAAGGCAAACAGGAGCGTCGCAAGAACACGGTGATTGAATTGCACCGTAACGGGATTCTCAAAAACATTTCTCCAGACCGGATCAAGATACAGAAGCCCCTCCGGAACCACCCGACCGCCCATCAGGGGAAAGGTGTTGTGAATGAGACCGGCCTTCAGGCCGGCCACAAATCCTCCTGAAAGAACGATCCCAAAGACCAGGCAGGGGATGAGAACGGAGAAGCGCCGGAGCCCACGATGGTCGGGGTCTGGTTTGCCGGCAGAGTTCGGCCACAGCAGATCGAAGGCAATCCAGAGAATGTAGCCGTAGATCAGGAACGCCAGGCCGAGATGGGCGGTCAACCGGTATTGGCTGACATGGGGAACATCCACCAACCCACTCTGGACCATGTACCAACCGAGCACCCCCTGCAACCCGCCGAGAACCACCATGATTCCCAGTTTCAGGGCCAGCGTCCAATCGATCTTCCTTCTGACCACGAAGTAGATCAGCGGCAGCATGACGATGAGCCCGATCAGGCGTCCGAGAAGGCGATGGAAGTATTCGAGATAGAAGATGCCCTTGAACCCCTCGAGGTTCATATTGAGATTCACCTCCTGAAATTCCGGTGACTGCTGATAGAGCCCAAAAACCTCCTCCCAGTCATCCTGGTTCAGGGGAGGAAGAACACCGGTGACCGGTTTCCATTCCACCATCGAGAGTCCCGAGCCCGTCAGCCTGGTTGCCCCGCCCAGCACGACCATTCCGGCAAGGGTCGCACAACAGATCAAAAGCCAGATCGCGATGGGACGATGATGAGTTCGGGGCTCTGGAATGGCCATGGACAAAATACTGCACACCGGGTCCGTCACCCGGAATCAGCCCTTCCGGCTCAGCCAGTCCCGGTTCTAAGGCGTCTGGCAGATCGTCTGCACCTTCCACACCTTGGTGGACTTGATACTCGCATCCCCGCCCTCGGCGGACAAGCGGATGTTCAGACTTTCGCGAATGTGCCGATGAACACGCGCATGACATTCAGTAGCGGCATTCCGGGGCCGTCGCCAAATTGACGTCATCCCATCCGGCGGAACAACTTCGATCCCCGTCCGATTACGCCTGCGCCTGCTCTTGATCTTGATCAAGAGCAAGCTTGATATCGGGGATTTCTGCTGACATTGGAGGGCGATTCCGGAACATGGAAACGAAACAATGAAAATCGAAAAGGAAACCCGCGTTGGCGATCTCGCTACCAAGTACCCGCTGGCAACACGCGTTCTGCATCGTCATGGAATCGACTTCTGCTGTGGAGGAGGAACGTCACTGGAGGAAGCCTGTCAAAAGCGCGAGCTCGACCTGCAGATGGTCCTGAATGAAATCAGCGAGACTGCCGGAGAAAAGGACGGCCCGCAGCAACGCTGGGATCAGTCACCGCTCGAGGATTTGATTGATCACATCCTGGTGACCTACCACGCCCCACTCCGCGAAGAACTTCCCCGTCTGGAGGCCATGGCCAGAAAAGTGAACGCCGTTCACGGTGACCGGGCTCCCGACGTCCTGCCCGAACTGGCATCAGTCTTCTCCGACCTGAGGAACGAACTCGAACAACACATGCTCAAGGAAGAGCAGATTCTCTTTCCTCTTATCCGTCGGGGAGACGGCTTCATGGCGAGCGGTCCCGTCCAGGTCATGGAACACGAGCATGAGTCAGCGGGCCAGGCCCTGCAACGATTGCGGGAGCTGACCAACGGCTACATCGTTCCCGACGGTGCCTGCAATACTTGGCGAGCCCTCTGGCATGGCCTGGCGGCCCTGGAAGAATCACTCCATCAGCACATCCATCTCGAGAACAACATCCTCTTCCCGCGCGCCCTCAAACTTGGGGCGGCCTAGCAGGAATGGCTCAAGATCAGGCAGGGGTCGCCAGCGGTTACTGGCGAAGCATGACTTTCTGGCCCATTCATCGATTCGTCGCAGTGTTTCAGGGTTTTTCGCCCCCTGCCAAGGCCCTGCCAGGATCCAGTTTATGCAGGGGACTCTCCCCTCTGCTTCCAGGCAATGTGAATAAGTTCGCAGGATGTAGGTCACCGATCCGGCAATTCTACTTGTCAGGATGAGTCGCTAGAGCCGATTCTCCATCAACGTGCCTGCAGATGCTGAACCATGGCGGTTCCTTGAGAGAACGCCGGATCCCTGTGCCGTGGTCAGCAAGGGCATGGAGGTGATCTACCTTAACGGCCAGGCAAAGTCCCTCGTCCAGTCGGACTGGCTCGGCAAACCATGCTGGAAGGTCTTCCCGGTGGCGGACCAAAATTGCGCTGCCCGCTGCCCAGCGGTAAAAGCGGTCCGCAACGGTGGCCCAATCGCCTTTTGCGAGGAGAAAATCTGTGCGGTGGACAGATCGCCCCTCGACCTCGCCGTGGCGGTCATTCCCCTGCCCGTGGCACACGATCAGAAACCAGGCGCAATCCTTCTCATGAGACCCAAGCCCGGAGACGAGGAGACCCAATTCCGGAGCCGGCTCATGGATGATGCCAGGAAACTCCGCAAATCCTCGCCGCTCGAGGGTTGAGGACTGTCTTCACAGGTCAACCGCGCCTCAGCGGTTGACCGGATCAACGCCCACCAGCCCCGGCAGGCTGAACCGAATCGTCCGCCAGGAGAACCGGAGCCGGATTGCCTGCCGGTAACTGCTTAAGGCATTTGATAGATCGTCTTCATCTTCCACGCCTTGATTGACTTGACGACCACATCGCCCCCTTTGGCGAAGAGACGGATGTTTGGTTTCTTGCGGATGTGCTTATGAGCAAAGGCCGCCGCCTGGCGGTCGTTGGCAAAAACCTCGACCAGGTTCTTGTCGATGAACACACGCAGCGTGAGATCCTCGCCTTCTTTGAGTGCAAACGGCGGCTTCGTCGGGCCGACCGTCAGGGTATTCCGCTTCCCACCAGCGACAATGCTCATCTCATCCCTGGCATCGTCATCGCCCAGCAGGTGCAACCCAGCCTCGGCGGGCACTGGCGCGGCGATGGTGATCTCCAGTTCAAGAGCGTCCCCCTCGAGGTCGTTCAGAGCGTGCTCCGCACCGTCTTTGATCGACAGATCCCTCCAGTTCTTTTCATCGTAGCGAAGCTTGCTGAGTTCCCGAAGTGGGCGGATTCTAAGCACCCCGTCCTCTGGCAACTCGAGTTCGCGCGGCAGACACTGCAAGCCTGTCGGCGCCGCGGGCACCTTGAGCAGCCAGGCCCACATCACCCGCCGACCGTCGCGGGTCAGCATCGACTCCGGCGCGAAGAACATGTTGTTGCCGAAGCTCATCATCGCGTGGGACTCTGGCAGATACTTCTCATCCTTGAAGTCACCAAGGTAATAGCGGCACCCGAGTGAGTGACTGATGCACAGCAGCATCCACTTGTCGCCGATCTTGAACATGTTGGAGCAGGAAATGTCCTCGCCCTTGGGCACTCCGAGATCCGCCGGGTAGTCCTTGTGCAGCACGTCGCCGAGGTAGATCCAGTTCTTGAGGTCTGTCGACTTCATCAACTGCGGGTTCTGCCCACCGGACAGCGCGTAATACGTTTCGCCGTTCAGCCAGCAATCCGGATCCCAGTGACGCATCTTGGGATCCTTGCCATCGGCGGTCTTCGGCAGCACCGGAACGGGTTTGGACCAGCTGTCGAATTGATCGTCGAGCGGATGCTGGATCCAGTTACGCCCCGAACCCTGGCCGTGATAGATGACCGTGGGGCGGCCGTCCTTGGTGTAAAAACCGGTGCCACTGAACATCCCGTGTCCGGTTGTCGGAGGAGCGAGCACCGTCGGATGCCACTTCCAGCGCACCAGGTCATCACTGGAAACATGGGCAAAGACAAATCCGGTGCGATTGCGATAAATGTAGTGCAGGTGGTAGCGGCCCTTGTAGTCGAACACGCAGTTCGGGTCCCCCGGAAAGGCGTTGCCCGGGCCGGGATGGGCAAGATGGTAGGTCAGCCAGTTGGCAGGCGGTTCCTCCGGCCAGGCGGGGGTCTCCAGTGCCTTGCCGGTGTTCTCACCATCCGCAACCAGGGCGGAAGCAGCGCAACTAGACAACACAAATGAGATCCTCAGTAATTTCATCGCGTTCGGGTCTACGCGAACAATTCAAAAGTCCTTTCAGACGGGATCGATCCAGGGAAAAGCGCAGCACACGGAGGAACCCCGGATGGTTCTGGTTTATGGCGGGACGAGGAGCTGCGGGCAGGTAGTCATCCGCCCGGACACGACTTTGACTTCGATCAAAACTTGTCCAATCAAGGACCCTTTCCATTCGCAATGGGTGTCCGTGATGGAGCAGTTTAAGGGAAGGTGAAACTGCTGCCTCCGGAGTGGTGAGTTCAGGTGGATCTGACGGACTACCCGTGATTGGGCAATGGTCCCGCAGCAGCGCGTCATCCTCCGTCAAGAAACGCACTATCCACATTTCCATGATCAGATCCGAACTTTTTCGCTTTCTGCCGGGAGGCGTCGCAGGGAACCGCTGGGGATTCTTGCTTCTGGGCCTGCTGGTCCCCGCCTCCCTCCATGCTCAATCGCCCAAGTCAACATCCCCCGGTAGTGGCGCTCACGGACCGGGAATCAACCTTCCTGCCTTGCGCCGTGCCGTCGAGGACCTGATCCAGACCTTTGAAGGACGCTATCCCGAAGGAGGGCGTTACCTCGCTCGACTCGGGGAAATGGAAAAGGCCGCCACCCGGGGAGATATCCGGGAGCAGTTCCTCGCGTTGCAGCATGAAGCCCTCCTGGGCAATCCCCTCCTCGATTTCGATCAGCTTCTCCTGGTCAAACGCTCCGCAAAATCGCCTGCCCTGGGCTTGCCGCGCAACTGGGAGAGCAACTGCTCCCTGCCCGGGAAAGGCTATGACGACGCCTTGTGCCTGCTGTCGTTCAAGGAAAAGGGAGCCGAACCGCAAACCCTCTTCCAGCCGGGCGGGAAGTTCGTCGGCGATGTCGATCTGCATTGGGATTCGGATCGTGCCCTGTTCTCCATGCCCGGCCCCAACGGCCGCTGGCAAGTGTTCGAGCTGAATCTCCAGGGTGCCCCCTCTCCCCGCCAACTTACCGGTGAGCAACCCGATGTGGACAGCTATGACGCCTGCTACCTGCCCAATGGCAGGATCACGTTCACCTCCACCGCCTCCTTTGTCGGCGTGCCCTGCGTCAATGGCAGCGCCCACGTCGCAAATCTCTATCTGATGGATGCCGACGGCGGAAACATCCGCCAACTCTGTTTCGACCAGGAACACAACTGGTGCCCCACCGTGATGAACGACGGGCGTGTCCTCTACGCTCGCTGGGAGTATGCCGACACCCCGCACTCGAACTCGCGGTTGCTCTTCACCATGAATCCCGATGGCACCAACCAATCGGCCTACCTGGGCAGCGGTTCCTTCTGGCCGAACTCGTTCTTCTACGCCCGACCCGTCCCTAATCATCCCACCATGATCGTCTCGGTCATTGGCGGCCATCACGATCATCCGCGCATGGGGGAACTGGTCCTCTTCGACCCGCAAAAGGGCCGGCATGAAGGGGAACCGGTCGTGCAGCGAATCCCCGGCTTCGGCAAGAAGGTGGATCCCCTGATCCGGGACGGACTCACCATGAACAGCTGGCCGAAATTCCTCCACCCCTGGCCCCTGAGTGAGAAATACTTCCTGGTGGCCTGCAAGCCCGGGCCCCGCTCGCGGTGGGGAATCTACCTGACGGACGTCTTCGACAATCTTCTGCTCCTGAAGGAGTTGCCGGAGTTCGCCCTGCTGGAACCCATTCCCCTGCGCAAATCCAGACGCCCGCCAGTCATTCCCGACCGCGTCGATCCGGTCCGCACCGACGCACTGGTGGTCCTGCAGGACATTTATTCCGGCGAGGGTCTGCGTGGAGTTCCACGCGGGACGGTCAAGAGTCTGCGCCTCTTCACCTATCATTATGCCTACCAGGGCATGGGAGGACTGCTTGGTGTCGTCGGCATGGACGGCCCATGGGACATCAAGCGCGTGCTCGGCACCGTCCCGGTGGAAGCTGACGGCTCGGCGCGATTCCAGGTGCCGGCCAACACCCCCATCTCAATCCAACCGCTCGATGCCGAAGGCAAAGCGCTCCAGCTCATGCGCAGCTGGATGACCGCCATGCCGGGTGAGACGGTGCAATGTACCGGTTGCCACGATCGCCAGAACAGCACTCCACCAGCCCGGGAATCCTACGCCCTGACCCGGGAGGTATCAAAGATCACGCCCTGGCACGGGCCGGTGCGCGGCTTCAGCTACCCGCGCGATGTCCAACCCGTCATCGACCGGCACTGCGTGAGTTGCCATGACGGGCAGGCGTCGCCGGAGGGCACCGCCATCCCCGATCTGCGCGGGACTGAGATGATCACCAACTGGAAATCCGTCACGCCCGGTAACGGCGGCTACGCGAAGACGGCGGGAAAATTCTCAGTGGGCTACGCCGAGCTGCACCGCTACGTGCGCCGTCCCGGAATCGAGAGCGAGATGCACGTGCTGGAGCCGCTCGAATTCCATGCCAATACGACACACCTTGTGCAGTTGCTCATGAAGGGGCATCACGGGGTGAAGCTCGACGCCGAGGCCTGGGACCGTATCGTGACGTGGATTGATCTCAATTGTCCCTATCACGGCACCTGGGGTGAGCACATCGCGCAACCCGGCCGGCAACGGGAACGCCGACGCGAACTCCTCAAGCGCTACGCCAATGTGATCGATGACCCTGAAGCGATCCCCGCCACGGTCCGCCCGTCCCCCGCTCCCGAGACACCCCGCCAGCCAGAAGTTCCGCCCAAATCACACCTGAAGGCTGCGGGATGGCCATTCGACAGAACCGAGGCGATCCGCCGTCAGGCGGCGGCCGGACCGGACGTTCACCGTCGCCTGGAGCTGGATCCGGGGCTCCACCTCGACCTGGTGCGGATTCCCACCGGCCAGTTCCTGATGGGGAGCCGCGACGGTGCGGCGGACGAGCAACCCGTCTCCCTCGCCCATATCGGGCAACCTTTCTGGATGGGGCGCTTTGAGATCAGCAATGCCCAGTTCGCCGCTTTCAATCCGAAACACGACAGCCGGGTCGAGGACAAGAACACCTACCAGTTCGGAATTCATGGTTATCCCGCCAACAACCCGGGCCAGCCAGTGGTTCGGGTTTCCTGGCAGGAGGCCATGGAGTTCTGCCGCTGGCTGAGTGCCCGTACCGGCCAGGAATTCACCCTGCCCACCGAGGCGCAATGGGAATGGGCCTGCCGGGCCGGGACCGCCACCCCCTTCAACTTCGGTTCTGCTGATGATGACTTTTCCAAACACGCGAACTTCGCCGATGCGAAACTGCGCGAATTCGCAAGCGATCCCTACACCGTGGACAAACCACTGGCCAACCCGACGCCCTTCGACGACTGGATCCCAAAAGACATGCGGTTCAATGACGGGGCCCTCATCGCGGTGGCCTCCGGGCGCTATCTGCCAAACCCATGGGGACTCCACGACCTGCACGGCAATGTCGCGGAATGGACCCGCTCCGCCTACACCCCGCATCCGGGGACGGGGCGTGACCAGGCGCGTGAGGAACCGGATGAACGACGGGTTGCCCGCGGGGGCTCCTGGCGGGATGAGCCGGCACGGGGGACGTCAACATTCCGCCAGAACTACGAACCATGGCAACGCGTCTACAACGTCGGCTTCCGCGTGGTCTGTGAATCTGAATGGAACGCCAACGAGGTTCCTCCCGGTCAATCCAACCGGAAATCCGATCCCTGACCCACAATGAACATGCTACGAATTCTATTCCTGCTTCTCTGCGGCTTCGTAATGCTGCCCGGCCGGGCCGCGGCGGTGCACCCTGCCCACCTGCTCGACGCTCCCCTTCTCTTCGTAAAGCGCCATTCCTACTCCGGCATCCACATCTACGACACCTACTACAAATGGCCGCCGGGCGGGGGAGGCATCTACCTGCTGGAGAATCCGTCTGCACCAAAGGATCAATGGCGCATCCGGGCCATCATCGATCCCACCACTCCCGAGACCCTGGGCCTCGGTGTCTACACCGATCCCGAGCTCTCCTGGGACGCCACCCGCCTGCTCTTCAGTTTCAAGGGCAAACCTGACGGCAACACGAGCATCTATGAGATCGGCCTCGACGGCCGCAACCTCCGGCGCCTCACCAATCCCGAACCGACCTGCGCGTCTTACGAGGGATCCAAGAGTGGCCAGCATGATATTTCGCCCGCCTACCTTCCCGATGGCCGCATCGTGTTCCTCTCCACCCGTCAAAGCGGACTGGTGCCCTGCAACAACACCGGGGTGGCGGTGCTGCACGTCATGAATGCGGACGGGTCCGATCTCCATTCGATCTCGGTCAATTTCGTCAATGAATTCGATCCGGTGGTGCTGCCGGACGGACGCATCCTGTTCGGACGGTGGGAGTATGTGGACAAGAACGCGCTGACCATTCAATCCCTCTGGACCTGCCATCCCGACGGAACCCAGGAAACCGCGCTCTATGCCAACAACATGGTCTTCCCGGAAGCGGTCCTGGATGCCCGTCCGGTTCCCAATTCCTCTCTCCTGGTCGGCACCCTCGCCAAACACAACGGCACGCCCCGCGGCTCGATCGCATTCCTCGACCCCAGCAAGGGAAAGAACAACCCGGCCGCCCTCACCAATCTCGAGCATCCCGACCAACCGACCCGCGATGTCGGCGATTCCTGCGAACCGTGGCCCCTGAACGAGGAAACCGTCCTCTTCAGCGGACGCCTGCCCGGCCGGAAGCGCAATGCCATCCAGCTCTTGAACCGGACCGGGCACCGCACCACCCTGCTGGACGATCCGGACATCTGCCTTCACTCACCCATGCTGGTGAAGCCACGGCCGCTTCCGGTTTTCATTCCTTCCAGCATCGACCGCAAGGCCACCACCGGCCGATTCCTGGTGCAGGACATCTACCAGGGTCTCGATGGAGTGAAACGCGGCGAGGTCAAACGGCTGAGAGTAATCGAGGAAACTTCACGCGTTTCCTCCTCCACGATGGGAGGCAGCCCCTACAACCAGACCTTCCTGGTCAGTGCCGCCCTGGCATTCAGCGCCAAGAATTACCTCGGAACCGTGCCGGTCACGGAGGAAGGCTCCGCCTACTTCGAGGTGCCCGCCGGGCGGGCCCTCTACCTGCAGGCCCTCGACCGCGATGGCCGGCTCGTCCAGAGCATGAGGACTTTCATCCAGGCCGTGCCAGGAACCACCCGCACGTGCGTGGGCTGCCATGAGGATCGCACAAGTGCACCCCAGACCGACCCCCGGTTCCAGCAATTGCTGGCGAGTCCGCCCAGCCAGCTGAAGCCCGAATCCTGGGGCAGCGGAGCAATCGATTATCCCAGCATGGTCCAACCCATCCTCGACCGTCACTGCATCCGTTGCCATGGGGGCGCGGAGGGACTGGAGGCCGGCCTGGACCTCACCGGCGGGTGGACCCAGCACTTCAGCATCAGCTATGAGAACCTGGTCAGCCGCCGCAGGAGTCAGTTGGTGGCCACCCTCATTGCAGGAATCGACTGCATGAATGGCACCGCCCTCTGGTCATCCCGAATCTTCCCACCCCGGACCCATGGATCGGGAGCGGCGCCGCTTGCCAGGCTCCTCATGGACGGCCACGGCGAAACCGGACTCAGCCCCCGCGAGCGCGACTTGCTGATGGCCTGGATCGACAGCAACGGACTGTATCATGGCACATGGGATTCCACCAAATCGGGTTGTGCCACCAGGGGTTGGAAGCAGACTCGCCAAGCCCTTATCGAGAACATGCGCCAAGCCGACTGCATGCGCTGTCACGGCGACAAGAAGGGAAACCCCGTCTTGTTTGAGGAGGATTGGATCAACCTGCAACAGCCTCACCTGAGCCGCATTCTGCGAGCTCCGCTGGCGCCCGGGGCCGAGGGATTCGGACTGGGACTCTGCCGCGAGCGCCACGTGAATCCGGCCCATCAACGGATTCGCCAACTGGTGAACAACTACGCCCATGCCGTGAAGCCAGTCGCCGCCTTTGCGCGCCGGGAGTTCAGCAGACCGGACCGCTCCGGAGAGCCGATGGCAAGCTTTCCATCCACTCAGAGCCAGCACTACAAATCCATGCTTGCCACCTTGCGCAAGGGGCGGGACCTCGCCCTCACCGACCCACGGGTGGACATGCCGGGAGCGAAGATCATTCCGGGCTCCAGCCGGCAGCTCATTCCGCCATCGCCACCCCCGCACTCCCCCACCCTGCGAGCGGTGGCGACTCCGCAGGGAGTTTCGCTTTCGTGGGAGCATTCTTCGAACTGGAGCGGAGTAGTCTTCGAACTGCACCGCGGCACGGAACCGGACTTCATCCCCGACGAATCGACTCACCTCGTGTCCCTGACCCGCTCGGCCTACCTCGATCCGACCCTGCGGGAGGGAACGTATCACTACGCCCTGACATGGCGTGCCATGAGCAGGCATGGAACCCCGGCCAGGACAAGCGTAACAGTCGCCCGGAGTCTCCGGACGGAAGGCCCGCGATGAAGCGATTCTCCAGGACGGCGGCTCCCCACCTGTGTCAGATCAAGTCACTGCTTGCGCTGATATCGTTGCTTCTCCCGGGAGGGTCTCTGCTCCGGGCCGAGGATGTCAGTCTTCCCGCTCGCGAGCTTTCGGCGCGCTCATCCAACATTGCGGCCGAATACGCCGCCTTCGACAACCTCACCCTCTGCGTTGGGAAGGGAGGATTCATGGAGTGGGCGATCGAGGTTCAGGGCGGGGCTTATTCCGTCCATTTCTACTACTGCTCGGGGGAACCTCGTCCCTGCCAACTGAGCATCAACGGAGAGGATCATCCTGAAGTGGCGCTTCAGGAACCCACGGGCGGATTCTTCAGCGGTGATCTTCGCTGGCAATCCCACGGTCCGTTCAATCTGGTGCGTGGCCGGAACACGATCCGGATCGCAAGTTCCGGATTCATGCCTCATCTCAGGGGACTGACAGTCTCTTCGAGCAAGATCCCACCAAAGAAGAATCTCTTTCGTGATCCAGCCGCAGAAGCTGAAGAACAGCTCACCGAGCTGAATATCGCAGGTTTGCGCAAAGCGATTACAGATCTTGGGGCCCGCTATGATTACCCCGGACATGAGGATCACCTGGCCCGGTTGACGGTGCTGGAACGCGAACTCAGGACCAGGCCGGAGGCTGCCGACGAGATCGAACAATTGAGAACTGAAGCCCTGCTTTCCGACAATCCCCTCCTGCAGTTTGACAAACTGCTCTTTGTCAAACGGCACACCTACCAGTCCAATCATTACTACACTGATTACATCAACGGGTGTAAACATTTCGGCGGGAATCTGTGCGTCCTGTCCCTGGCGGACGGAACGGTGACGGAACTTGCGCCCCGGTTGAACGGAGGAATCTTCGGACGCTGCGATCTGTCCTTCGATGGCAAGCGGGCCGTCTTTGGCTACAAACCCAGAATTGGAAAGGGATTCCGAATCTGGGAAGTGGGCCTCGATGGGAGCGGGCTTCGCCAGATCACCTTCGATCCACCCGACGAACAGTCGCGCATCAGGAAATACAGGATCGATCAGGCCTACCATCATCACACCGACGACATGCACCCATGCTACCTGCCGGACGGGGGGATCTGTTTCGTCTCCACCCGGTGCGAACGCGGCATCCTTTGTGACACTCCTGACCTGTTCACGACCACCACCCTCTACCGCATGGACGCCGATGGCCGGAACCTGGAGGTTCTTTCGAATGGTCCGCTGAGCGAGGGATCCCCCAGCGTGATGAACGATGGGCGCATCCTTTACACCCGCTGGGAATACGTGGACAAACCGGACGTGGTGATCAAATGCCTCTGGGCGATGTTTCCGGACGGAAGTGGTTCGACCGAGATTTACGGCAACAATATCACCTTTCCCGATACCCTGCTTCACGGGCGGGCCATCCCGGGAAGCAACAGCCAGTTCGTGGTGATCGGCGCGCCCCACATGCCGCTGGGAGTCGGGACCGTCATTCGTATCGATACCCGGCAGTCCGGCCGCACCCGCCCCTCGATGACCTATATCACCCCGAACGTCGATGTGCGGACCGAACACGGCTACTTTCACAAGCGCAATGGCCGCTGGCGCCGGGACTACAAGGGGCCGCTTTACACGGATCCCTATCCCCTCGACGATAAGTTCTTCCTGGTCACCTGCAACCCCGACCGCGAATTCAACGATCTCTCCGCCTACGGAATCTACCTCCTGGATGAATTCGGAAACCGGGTGCTGATCCATCGGGACTCATCGATCTCCTGCTGGCAACCGATCCGGGCCCAACCGAGGAAAACCCCTCCTGTTGCAATCTCGTCAAGAGACTCCGCCAACACTGCCGCCACTCTCATCATGTCCGACGTGTACGTGGGATTGAATGGCGTGGAACGCGGAACGATCAAATACCTCCGGGTCATGGAGACCCTGGCCCGGCCCTGGGCTGCCCGGCGATTCTGGGACGGGGACAGCAGCTACCAGCAACACGCCGTAGTCAGCATGAATGGCAGCCTCCACGCCAAGCGTATGCTCGGCATCGTCCCGGTCGAAGCGGATGGCTCCGCCCACTTCACGGTTCCACCTGATCGCAACCTCTACTTCCAGGCCCTCGACAAGGATTTCATGGAGGTGCAACGGATGCGATCATTCGTGAATCTGCGTCCGGGTGAATCGCGCTCCTGTATCGGTTGCCACAGCCCCAAAAAGTGGACTCCCAGGAACTGGCCCATGCTTGCCCTGCACCACCGGCCCCATGAATTGAGACCACAACCCGGCGACTCCGGACCTCGTCCCATTCACTATGCGGTCGATGTCCAACCGATCCTGGACCGGCACTGCGTGAGTTGCCACAACGCGGAGAAACTCGAAGGGGATCTCGATTTGAGCGGTGAACTGACCACCCTCTTCAACCGTTCCTACGAGAATCTCCTCCAGAAGGATCTCGTGCAGGTCTTTCACGAAAACGAACCGAAAACCGGGGATGCCTCACCGGTCCCACCCTACACCCTGGGTTCTCACGTGAGCAAACTGGTGCAGTTGATCCGCGAGGGACATGCGGACGTCAACCTGTCCAGATCCGAGTTCATCAGGCTGGTCACCTGGATCGATGCCAATTCCCCTTACTACGGCAGCTACTTCGGGCGACGCAACGTGAAATATCGCAACCACCCCGACTTCCGCCCCACGCCAAAGTGATGCCGGGAGCACTTTCCCACAAGAGCCTGACCGTCGCCGGGAATCTCCCTTGTCCAACCCTCTGCCACGGGAAGACCTTTACCGTCCCCCTACTGCCCCTCCGTATCGCGGACGAGCTTGTAGACGCGCAGCATTGCGGGTGGAGGCAATAATCCGGTCCGCTTCCGGTCGTAGTTGGCGGACAGGGCGTCCCACTTCAGGACATAGCGCACGTTCGGGTCGCCCGGCCCCCCGAGATCCTCCGCCCGGCGGACGCCGATCCCGGCGAACCTGAGCTCCGGCTGTTCCAGTTCCTTCGGAAGCTCGCGGGGTAGCGGCTCGATCCTCGAGGTCACGGGTTCGAGCGTCCTTTCGTCGAAGGCAACTGTCCCGCTACCGTAGTCGCGATGGCGGTAGCCGATCATCCACACCATTCCCCCGACCCGTCGGGGCGTGGAGATCCGGATCCCAATGAATGGCATGGCTCCGCGTCCCGAGAACTTCACCGGCTTGTCCCAGGTGGTGATCACCCGCCGCATCCAACTGCCCCCGGCAAAACGGGCCACGTAGAGCTGCATGTTCCCCTCTTCGTCGGACTTGTGATACGCGATCATGGGCCGATCCTGAGAATCAAAAACCAGCCTCGCCCCACCGTTGATCATTCCGCCTCCCGATGGGACCGGATCGACGATCAGCCCCCTGGTCCCAAGCACCATCGGCAGATCGACAGGCTCGCCCGCAGCGCTCTCCCAACGGACAAGATCAGGGCTGCGGGCGTAGGACAGGTTGTTATTGGTCGCGCAGTCGGGCGTGTCGCGCCAGACCCAGAAGACATGAAATCGCCTGCCGGGTCCCGCCACCGGACCGATCGGATAGGCGTTCCGTTTGCCCTGCCCCTCGAACAGCGGCCTGTCAAGAAGCCGCGACCAGGTTCGCGAGCTGCGGTCATAAACGTTGTAGTAGCGCCGTCCGTTCCCGCTGCCCCCGTCCCGATAATGGAAGACCAGTCTGCCCGCCGCGTCATGCAGGAAGTGGGGATAGGTGCACCGGTTCTCATTCCGACCGGTCATGGGCAACCGCTTCAAGGTCATGACATCGCCCGGAATTTCGCTACGAAAATAGATCAATGGCACACCGTGCATGTTGCCCGACACATGCAGATCGCCGTTCCCGTCCATCCCCATCGTAACACCGTTGTGCGAATCCCATCCGACCTTCGAGTCGAGCTTGACGGTCTGCCACTGGCGCTGGCCCGGCCTGCGAACGCCCACCGTCATCCGGTGTTCCGCATCATAGTATGCCACGTACTGGCGCTGGCCATGGGTCAGCAATGAGAACCCGACCGGGAACCACGAAGGCACCGTTTCGACCTCGACACGTTCGGCCACCTGCCAGGTCGACTCGCCGGCCCCTGCGTGCCTTCCGGCCAGAACTGCGATCAACACTGTTGCACCAAGAAAGCAGGTCTTCAAGGTCATCGCGGTCCGTTTCGATCAGGGGGTCTCGGCTGCAGGAAGGCACTTGAAGGGGGTGCCCATGGGGTGCATGTCCATCCGGGGCCTGGCTTCCAGCATCTTACGGGTTTCTTCGAAGGTCTCCAGCAACCTCCGGTAATCCGGGTCATCGGTGCCGGCATAAACGGCTGCTCCACACGCCTCGGTGCCGCCGGCTTTCCTTGCAAGAGGAGCACGGAGGAATCCGTTGCGTTCAGGATGATCGAGACGGATAAAGAAACTGTCACGACCCGGAGACTTGAACACATCCTGCAGGCCCGCATGGCAGGAAACGCAGCGCCGCTTTGCGACATCGGCAAACACACCGGGCAGTCCGTCGGGCACAATCTGACGGCACCCCTTGTTTTCCCGGTAGGCTGAGTCACTGCTCCGGTAGTAGGGACTGTTGAGATCCATCCAGGCGTAGAGGCGGTGCTTCTGGTCGGGTGGGAGATCGATCCGCTTTTTCCCTTCCTGGTCCGGATGCCCGGTCGCAACGACCTGTCCGAGAAGGGACGCCTTGGCCCCCCAGCGGCCCGGTTCGATTTCGAGGATGTTGGATTCCTGGCCATTGTAGGTGGAGATCCATTGAACATACCTGTCCCGCCCTTTCCGGATCAGGTTGTCATACGAAACATTGAAAAAGTCCGTCTTGTCCCCGGTCAGTTCAAGATCGCCGGCCTGCTCTTCGTGGCTGTGGCAACTGACGCAGTGCTGATCCAGGACGGGCTGGACGAGCTGGGCATAGCTGAACCCGGAAACACCCCATTCGGGAGGGGTCAGTTCCTCCACCTGACGTGACTGGGCCACGGTGCTTTTCCTCTCCCTCCGGGGCGTCGCATTGTTGCGGTCGGCGTGACAACCGACGCAACTCTGCACCTCGCCCGGCATGAGATGCGTGAAGGTGCGCATCCGCTGTACGGCCCGGCCCTCCCCATCAATCGGCAGGAAGTAGATCGGCTCCCGGGCCGGAACGCGGAAATGAGCGGATCCGTCCTGCTCAACCTTTGCGTAACCCCAGATCTTCTTGGGCGCATAGGTGGCGCCGGCACTGACCACCGGAAACTGAAATCCAAAAGCCCGCTTGGAGGGATCGATTCCCAACGGTTTTTCCACTTCCTGCACCACCGCCAACCGCTTCACCGATCCCCGTTCGACCTTGCCGCCGAGCCCCTCGTAGACGTCCTGCATGAAGATGGTCCCCCATCCCTGTTCCTCATCCTCTGGTTCCCGGAGGCTGGAGGCCAGGAGCCTCTCCCGGCTGCGTGCTCTTACCGGCTGGGGCGCATAAAAGCCAAGCTCCCCTGATTTGCCCAGGATGCGGGCCGTGTATTGCATCCCGTAATCACGCAGTTCGATCTCGCCGGCCTTGGAAACCAGGTAGTAAGTCCCGTTGACCGGAAAGGGGTTGAGGTAGGGCCCCCGCATGCCATTGCCCCGTCGCGCATCGTCAATCCGTCCAATGTCGATTTCCGGGGTGATGTTCCTGATAGCGGCCTGGGCGTTGGAACCGAGTTTCGGGTCGACGATCCCGATTGCTCCGCGACAGGGTCCGTTGTGCGAGGTCAGAACGCACAGGATCGTTCCATCGCTTCCCGGAATCTCCCGCGCATCCATGAAGGTGGCCGGGCTCAGGATCCGGTTACCGAACACCCCGGCCAGCCCCGTCCCGTCGGGGTTGATCGACCACAGGCTCTGGATCGGAATAGCCGGCCGGTCAACATACTCCCAGCGACTGTAAACGATCCGGCCGTCGGAGAAGACCACCGGGGTGAAATCATTGAGGTAATTGGCGCTGAGCCGAACCGGCCTGCTGCCGTCGGCATCGCAGCGCCACAGGATGGGAGTGGTCGTCTTCCAGCAGTAGGCGTAAGCCGGCTTGCGGTCGGAAAGAAACGCGATTCCACCGTCCGGGAGCCAGCAGGCATTGAAGTTGTTGGAGTCGTGATTGGTGATCTGTTTCAGGTTTCCGCCGTCAATTCCGATCGAGTAAACCTGGAAATGATCCTCCATGGTGCGCTTCCAGCTGAAGAGCAGGGTGCGCCCGTCGTAGTGGAGGTTGAGATCAAGGATCACGCCGTCCGGGCTGCCGAGAATCATGGTCTTGCGCACCTTTTCACCGGAGAAGTCGCAGATCCAGAGACCACCTCCCGGCCGCAGGCCTTCCTGGTGGTAGGTGTAGACGTGGGAGGGAGAAAGCTCCCTCCGCTGGCAGACAACGATCCTGGTAAAGCCGAGTTCACCGGAGTGGATCTTCCCGTAGGATTGCACTGCCTGGTTCTTCGCGCCCGCGGGGCTCGAGAAAAGAAAACCAGACAGACCGGCGACCATGAGAAATTTCACCATAACTTGTTATTCTCCCCTGTCCCCCCGGGAATTCCTTGATCCTGATCAATCTTTGCGCCCAGGGAAGGCATCCATTGAATTCGGAAAAGGGTTTGAAGCCAGGTCTGCCTCGACTTCGCAAGGCGCCCCCGCGATCCATTCATTTCCCCGCCTTTAACGCAGCTTCCTGCCCGGCGACCCGCGACCGGTACCAGAAGGTCCGCCAGTAGGCCTCATCGAGGGCATAGACGTCGATCGGATCACGGCCCAGCTCGAAGTCTTCCGGCAGAACCCCGTAGCGCTTCATTTCACGGATGTAATTCGGACTGGGTCGCTCGGGCGTCCCGCCATCCATGATGGCATAGGTGCCATTCGCCACCGCGCCTGAATCCAGCCAGAGCCTGATCAGTTTGTGTTCCCGGGGAGAGACCTTCACGTCGTAGTGACTGCCGTCGATGCGTTGCATGAGCTTGGCAGCCGAACTGCCCATCGTCCGCGGAGCCCGGTTTCCATGCGCGTTACGGCCATCGGCAATTTCCCCGAGGCGCTTCACCAGTTCGACATAGGAACTCAACACGCGTCCGCTTCCGTGGGAAGTCACGCTTCGTGCCGCATCGATGCGCAGGTTGCCATCGGATCTCTCCCGGCCGTGACACTCCACGCAGTGCCGGTCGAGAACTGGCTGAACATGGCGCCGGAAGTCGATGATCTGGGGCACGTCCGGAATCGGCTCGATCTTGCTGGGGGGCCTGCTCACTGCCAGCAGGGAGGGCTGGTTCAAACTGGGTGGCGCCATGGTTCGAGGCTCGTGGCATCCAACGCAACTCAGCACTTCGCCGGGTTGCACCGTGACGAAGCTCTGCATCTTCTTCATGGACAGGTCGTTTTCGTCGAGAGCGACAAAGAACACGCTGCGCATCGCGGGGACCTCAAAATAGGCCGATCCGTCGGGCTCCACCGGGACGGTGCCAATGATGCGCATGAGGGTGAAGGCGCCCCACAGGCTGATGCCGTCGAACCCCGGACTGACGTGGAAGGGACCAGGGAGTTGCTCAAGGACCAGGAGCTTCTTGATCTCGCCCGCCTGGACTCCCTCCATGTTGCGCCCAATCGTGACATCAGCCAGGATCATGCGGCCCGTTTCCTCGGAAGTTTCAATTCGTTTGACCGGGTTTCCTTCCCGGGCCCGCGCCCGGACTGGAACCGGCTCGTGCAGTCGCATGTCCGGTCGCACACCCGTCAAGCGGTGCAGGAGCCTGGTGTTTCCCTGTTCATCCATCAGGTGAAGCTCGCGCTCCCTGGCCACCAGGAACCGGTCAGGCGCAACCGAATAGGGATCGCGCCACCCGCCGTCACTGTGAATACGGCGCGCCGATGGCGGGTCATCCGGACCCTTGCGCGGATCAATCACGGTCACATATCCCTGGTGCTCCTTGCGGCCGTGACCCGGTGAAAAGATCGCGACCACCCTCCCCGTCCCGGGAATCGGTTTAGCATCCAGCATCGCCACCGCGCCGGGAACATTCTTGTAGTCGACCAGGTTTCCGGATTGCCGGGCAATACTCTGATTCATGCCGTAGGGGAACATGTTGCCGTAATAGGTCATCTGTCCGGTCCCATCCGGATTGACCGTCCACAGGTGGTGGTAACAGAGCTGGCTGCGCTCCACGTACTCCCACCGGGTGTAGAGAATGCGACCATCCGGCAGAACCGAAGGCGTGTTCTCCGTCACGGCGTTACTGCTGAGAGCACGGATGTTTTTTCCGCCCGGATCACAGCGGTAGAGAATGGCAACCGGGACCTTCCAGCACATCACCCAGCGATTGCAACGTGTCGAACAGAATGCGATTCCGTCGTCGGGCAGGTAGGTCGGTTCGACATCGTCGTAGGGCCCATCCGTCAGTTGTTTCAAACCGCTGCCGTCGATGTTGATCTCGTAGAGGTGGTGGTGCTCGGAGCCACCCTTGCGATAGGAAAACAGGACTTTGTCTCCATCGTAGTGCAACTGCGGATCCCGCACCCCCCCGGTCGGATCATCGAGCAGGGAGATCACCTTCCCGGTCCTCAGATCCAGTCGGCAGAGCCTGCCACCCTGCGGATACGCCTTCTTCCCCGGTTCCTGGCAATAGTAGCCGAAATTCGCGTAGTAGTGATTGTCGGGCCCATACGGGCGGGTGGCATAGATCACTTCCTGAACATCTTCCGGCAACACCGGAGATGCCGGGGCAGCGAGGCCCCCCCCGTGGATCAGGATTGAGAGAATGAGGACCAGAATCTCAGCGAGACGGCCGCAGGTGGAGGAATCACGCATTTCAGCATCGAATTACAGAAACGTTTACGGCCTCACTGAGCACCTTCGTGCACCCGGGTAGCGGCTTCCCTTGTGAAGTGGCCTCTTCTTTCCCGTTCTTCCCTCTCTCGTTGACTCAAGTCAAACCGCGCACTGTTAGATCTGCCTCATCGACAAACCATACCCCTGGCGCAGGTAGGTCCCACAGCTCCCACCTGACCCATGACGAACAGACCACAATTAGGGTTGATCCGCCAGGAACGCCAAACACGTCGTCGCTTTGTGAAACGCATGACCCTGGCCACGACCGGGCTTTCGGCCCTGGTGCACGCGCCGCGAAGCGCCGGTGCCGATGACCCCGGAAAACGGGCGATGCGCCTCTCCTGTTCGTCCATTAATTTCTCGTCCCTCCCTATCGAGCAGGCGGTAGCGCGCATTGCCTCGCTCGGCTTCGATGCCATCGACATCTGGAGTGCTCACGCGGGCTGTCCCCATCTGGATGACTGCCTGAATCGTCTTGGACACGAAGGACTCACGGCCCTGCTGAAGAAACATCGGCTCGATCTCTACTCCTTTTCGGTCTATGCGGGCGGGTTTGCCAAGTACGCCGGTCTGCTGGGTGGCTGTGGTGGGGGGGTGGCGGTACAGGGTTCCCGGGGAGGAAATCCCAAGGACATCCGAAACGAGATGAAGGCGTTTCTGGAAACCCTCAAACCCCTCGCTGAGCTGGCGGAGAAGAACAACTCGTTTCTGGCCATCGAAAACCACAGCCACGCCCTGCTCGACGCGCCGGATTCCTTCAAGGCATTCGTCGATCTCAATGACAATCCGCGTATCGGAATCGCACTGGCCCCGTATCATCTGCAAAGCTGGAAGGCCGATGTAGCGCAGGTCATCCGGACCTGTGGCGACCAGTTGCTCTACGTGTATGGATGGCAGAAAGGCAGCTCCACCAACCAGTTGCCCGGAATCGGACCGGTCGACTTCAAACCACTCCTCGCCGCGCTCAAGGAGGTCAATTTCAAGTATCCGCTCAACCCCTTCCTGCACCACGAACCCGCTCCAGACGAGACCAGCGCAGCTCTCAGGAAATCGCGGGCTCACCTGATCAGGCTCGCCAGCCAACTCTAGAACCACCTTGAACCATGAAAGATCACGACGCCACACGCCGCACATTCCTAAAGAACACCGGACGCCTCGCCGCCACCTCGGCCCTGGCCGCAGGAGCCGCTCACGGCGGCGTCCATGCGGGAGAGCGAAACACGATCCGGCTCGCCTTGGTGGGCTGCGGCGGTCGCGGTAGCGGCGCAGTTCGCGATGCCCTTTCGACCACCGGTGGCCCGGTCAAACTGCATGCCATGGCGGATGTCTTCGAGCACCGGTTGAAGGGAAGCCTGAACAACCTGAGCGCCGCCTATGGTGACAAGGTGGAGGTGGCGCCGGAGCGTCAGTTCATCGGATTTGACGCCTACAAGAAGGCCATCGACTGCCTGTCCCCGGGCGATGTGGTGCTGCTCACCACGCACGCTGCCTTTCGGCCCCTTCACTTCGAGTACGCAGTTAGCAAGGGAATCAATGTCTTCGCGGAAAAGTCGTTTGCGACGGATGTTCCCGCCGCCCGGCGATGGCTGAAGACCGCCGAGCTTTCCGAGAAAAAAAACCTGAAGGTGGGAGTCGGGTTCATGTGGCGGCACTCCGCCGCGAGGCAGGAAGTGATCAAGCGCATTCACGACGGAGCGATCGGGGATGTCCACACTCTACGAATTTATCGCGTCCACGGACCCGTTCATTGCCCACCTCGACCCAAGGACAAGAACGAACTGGAATTTCAGATCCAGCATCCCAACAGCTTCTCCTGGCTGTCATCCGGGTTTTTCATCGACTGGCACTGCCACAACATCGACGTAGCCTGCTGGGCCAAGGGAGCCTGGCCCGTCTCGGCCCAGGGGTTCGGTGGTCGTTGTTATCCCGAGGCTGGCAACCAGTTCGATCACTACTCCGTGGAATACACCTTTGCCGACGGCGCCAAGCTTCTGGCCTTTTCACGGCACATGAAGAACTGCTGGAACACCTACACCGACTACGCCTCCGGTTCGAAGGGCTCGGCCGTCATCATGACATCGCTGAGCAGACCTCACCCCAAGATCTACAAGAGTCAGGAAATGGTTCCCGGTGAACTGACATGGCAATACAGTCAACCCGAAGTCAATCCCTACCGCGCCGAATGGCAGGTCCTCCTTGACGCCATCCGTCACGACAAGCCGCACAACGAAGCACGGCGGGCAGGCGAGGCGGGCATCGTTGCCTTGATGGGACGGATGGCGACCCACACCGGCCAATTCATCACCTGGGATCAGGCTCTGAAGTCCGAGTTCCAGTTCGTCAAGGATATCGACCACATGGACTATGGCGCGGAGGCCCCGATCCACGAAGGCCCCGGGGGCATCTATCCGGCCCCTCAGCCAGGAATCACAAAGGAGGTCTGACCCAGCCCCTCAGCGCTGCGGGGGAACTGCCAGTTGGGGAAACTGCTTCAACAGCGTCCCCGCGATGGTGTTCGGCCAGCCATCGTTAAGTTGACGGGGACCCGGAGTGGTGCGGCCTTCGCGGAAAGCACGGGCGAGATCGTCGATCAACTCCCTCACCATCTCCGGGTGCTTCTCATACAGGTTCCGTGATTCCCCCGGGTCGCTCTCCAGGTCGTAAAGCTGCAAATGCGGCAACCCCTTCTTGGCGGCCTCGGATTCGCGGGGCGCACTCCACCCGCCCGATCCGCGACAGAGCAGGAGCTTCCACCTCCCCTTGCGCACTGCAAAGTGTCCGGAGATCGAGTGGTTGATGACGATCTCGTGCAGCGACTCCGCAACACCCTCGCCGCGCAACACCGGCAGCAGGCTGACACTATCCTCGGCTGCATTGACCGGCAACTTGTGTGCGACCACCTCCGCACAGGTGGCCATGATGTCGGTGAGCGAAATAATCTGGTCACTCGTGCTACCGCCTTCCACCTTCCCCGGCCAGCGGACAATGAAGGGAACGCGATGTCCGCCCTCGTAGGCATCCGCCTTCCATCCTCGCCAATTCTGGTTCAAATGGACGCCCGCGGCATCAAGTTGCGCAAACCCCGCCTTGGGCGAAGTCCCGTTGTCGCAGGTGAAGATCAGGATCGTTTCATCCGTCTGCTCCGACTCGTCGAGCGCCTTCAGCAACTGGCCAACCACGGCATCGGTCTGGACCAGGAAATCGGCATACTCGCTGATCCCGGTCCGGCCGCGGAACTCTTCGTGAGGCGCGATGGGGGTGTGGGGTGAAGGCATCGGAAAGTAGAGAAAGAACGGCTCCTTCTTCCCGGCTTGGTCGCGAATATGGGCCGCGCACCGCCTGCCATACTCCGCCAGAACCGCCCGGAAATCCCAGTTCTCGACCGCGGGCCCGGCCGATACTCCAACCATCGCTCCGCCTTTCATCTTCGCGGTGATCTCACCCTGCAGCCTGTCATTCTCGCGCCAGGCGTAGGGGGGCCAGTTGGGAACATCATCGCCGAAGTAATAGTCGAAGCCGTGGTCATTGGGTCCACCCTTGATGGGCTGCGTGAAGTCGATCTCGGCCAGTTTCCGGGTCGTCCCGCCGCCTTTCTTCGGCCAGTGCCAACCGAGGTGCCACTTACCGATCATGGCGGTGGCGTAACCCTCCATCCGCAGCATCTCCGGCAGGGTCAGCCGCGCGTCCCCGATCAGCGGACGCTCCCACTGCCCCACGATTCCGCGCTTGAGCCGCGAGCGCCAGTTGTAGCGACCGGTCAGCACCCCGTAACGGGTGGGGGAACACACCGCGGAGGTCGAATGAGCATCTGTGAAGCTCATCCCCTCCTCCGCCAGACGGTCGATGGCCGGCGTCCTGAGCCCCAGCTTCTCGTTGAAGGCCGACACCGAGTCGATGCCCATGTCGTCCGCGAGAATGAGGATGATATTCGGTTTGGAGCGTTCCACCTTCGCGACCGAAAAGCCAGCGAGAGCCGAAAGCAGCACCACCAACAGGACCGCGATCGTGACGCCTTGGAGTGAACGATATTGGATCGGCATGGATTTGTCTCTCCTTCCGACCAAATCGTGATCACGAGAGCCTGTTTGTAAAGGAGTTGTGTCGCTCGATGAGGCGACTCCGTTTCAGAGGCCGCCCATTCCGGGGCCATCCCCCATCGTCCGGGTCATTGACCCGGCTTGCCGGATCGCTATGCTCGCGGCATGAGAACGAGCCTTGCTTCCGGGCGGTCACTTGGGATCTGCAACGCGTGGATAACACCGCCTCACTCGTCAAGGAACGTGCTGTTCGCAGCCCTCCTGCTGCTCCCGTGCCCGTGGATCGCAGCGGAAGAGAGCGCGTCCTGGCCGCAGTTCCGTGGTCCCAATGCTTCCGGAGTCGCCCATGATTCCAAGCCGCCCCTGAAGATCGGCCCTGCCTCGCATGTTTTGTGGAAGAAGGAGGTGCCGAGATCGCCCTCCTCTCCCTGTGTCTGGGGTGACCGGATCTTTCTCACCACCTTTGCCGAAGGCGAACTCAGGACCTGCTGCTACGACCGGGCCAGGGGAGACCTGCTCTGGACCAGGGGGATCAAGCCCGAGAAACTGGAAGTCTATCATCGAAGCGAAGGAAGCCCCGCCGCCCCCACTCCGGCCACCGACGGAACGCATGTGGTGAGTTACTTCGGTTCCACCGGTCTCGTCTGCTACGACTTCGACGGCCGGGAACTGTGGCGCCATCCGATGGCCATCACCCGCAGTGCCGGCGACTTCGGATCCGGCTCCTCGCCCATCATCACCGGAAATCTCGTCATCCTGAATCGCGACCAGCTCATCGACGCCAAGCTCCTGGCCCTGGATGTAAGAACCGGAAAAAAGGTGTGGGTAACGCCTCGTCCCGATGGATACGGCAGTTTCGGCACGCCCATCATCTGGAACAACGCCGGGCACCATCAGGTCGTGATTCCCGGATCGGTGCGTCTCAAAGGCTACGACCTGAAGACGGGCAAAGAGCGATGGATGGTCGATGGCCTCGCGGCCTTTGCCTGCACCACCCCGGTCGTCGGTCACAAGCGACTCTTCTTCGTGGCCTGGTCCTACGGTGCCAGCGACAGCCCCTGGCCCTCCTGGCCGGAGTTCCGGAAGCAGCACGACAGCAACATGGACGGCGAAATCTCCATGGACGAGTTCAAGGGGCAGGCCCTTGATTTCTACCAGGGCCTGGATCTCGACAAGGACGGCAGGATCACGGGCGCGGACTGGGTCAAGGTGAAGAGGCGTTCCGCCGAAGGTGAGAACATGGCCATCGCGGTTGAACCGGGAGGCCAGGGTGACATCACGAAGACACACGTGAACTGGAAGTTCACCAAAGGACTGCCCTACGTATCATCACCGCTCCTGTATGACGGCCGGCTCTATTTCGTTCGCGACGGTGGCCTCCTGTCCTGCCTCGATGCCGAGACGGGTGAACCACACTACAGTCGAAAGCGCATCGGTGGGGGTGGCAAGTACTACACCTCTCCGGTGGCGGCGGATGGAAGAATCTATCTGGCCTCAACGAACGGCGATCTCACCGTGGTGAAGGCGGGCGGGAAGGAGCCCGAAATCCTGCACCGGACTGCATTTGAGGAACGTATCGACGCCACGCCTGCCCTGGTCGGCAACCGGATCTACCTGCGCACCGAGAGCACGCTCTACGCCTTTGAGTAGGGCTCTGGATACGAATTGCTGAACGGGCGCATTCCGGCAGAGGGACAGAAGAACAGAACACTGGGGAAGGGTTCGCCGGTCTCAATTCCACCCGGGTCAAAGGAAGCACATCACGTGTTCAGGCATCACCGAAGCCCCCGGATCGCAAATTGATCCAGGTCATAGCTTAGGCATTCCAAAGGTCGACCCCTGGTGATCCCGGCCATTACGCAACGTAGACTCAATTCTCCGAGGCGGTTGCGCACCGACGACCTGGTGACCCCGGCGTCCCGCAGCGGCTGGAGCGTCTGCAGTTCATGAAAGTCTCGATCGAACTCTTACTGGTCTGCCTGGCCGTGGGACAATGCCCCGGAGCCGAAAAGAAGATGCAATCACCCTTCGCTCGCCAGGTGGCCGAGCAGGTGACGAAACTTGACTCAGACTCGCCACGGACCCGCGCCGGAGCGGCGGAAGGGTTGGGATTCCTGCGGGCCTATGAAGCCGAGGAACCCCTGATCTCGGGCCTGCTTGATCGATCGGTACTGGTTCGACGGGAGGCTGCGATGGCGCTGGCATGGTGCGGGAGCCGGAAGGCCATCCCCCCACTTCTTCTCGCCCTGCAGGATGAGGATTGGGTCACCCGGCAGTCGGCCCATGTGGCCCTGAACAATCTGTCCGGAATGGAATTCCCACTGAATGCCCTGGCCCCGGTGGAAGAACGCGAAGCGCAGGTCAACCTGTGGCGACACTGGTGGGCCGGAGTGCCCGCCGACCGACCGCCAGCGGATGTCCTGAAGTTGCTCGAAGACTCGAAACCCCCAACCAGCACGTGGACGATCACGGCCTCCTCAACCTACCGTGGACCGGCCCGGCTGCTGGGTGACGGATTGATCGGTCCCGATTACTGGCAGACCAAGAATGTTCCTCTGCCACAGTGGTGCACCGTTGATCTGGGGCGGGTCGAGCAGGTCGCAAATCTTGTCATTCACCAATACGGCCCGCAGTTCGTGATGACCGACTACGAAGTGGCCACCAGCCTCGATAATCGAAGTTTCAACCGCGTTGAACGCAGGAAGGGCGAATCGCCCGTCAAGTTGACCATCGACTTCCCCCCCCACCAGGCTCGCTATATCCGCATCACCTCCTTCGGTTCGAAGAATTCGACCTATCCCACCACCTTTTTCGAGATCGAAGTCAACGGCCAACCCAATGCGGGAAATGAAATCGCCTCGGCCGCCGCATGGCGATGGGAGCGGGGCCTGCGGGCGCTGGGAGCATTGGGCGGGCGGGGGGCCAGCAAAGCGGTCATTGAATGTCTGAACCGGGCACCTGCCAAACCCCACGGACCAATGATGCAGGCCGGAATCCGCGCCCTGGGGCGGTTGCGGGAAGAAGTCGGATTCCAGTTCCTGATCCAGCTCCTGGATGACACGCAGTGGGCCCGGCACGCCGCGGAGGCCCTGGGGGATTTTGGGGATCACCGGGCTGTGCCCGCCCTTCTCGCCGCCTATCCCCGCTACGCCAAGAAACCGGACGGCCGTAATCCGGCACGAGTCCCGCAAGACGACAGAATGGGGTTTCCGAGTGAGGATCGAATGTTGGAAACCCCTTACGCCATCGCCTACGCACTCTGTCGGTTGCCCCTGGATGCCCCCCGGGACCTTATGGCACTCCGCCGGATCGTCCCACAGCTGATGGCCAATCTGCCGGGCGACCACGACACCTTCATGCTCTACGAGCCGGAAGTCGGGCATCTGCTGACGCGTTACCTGATGAAAAAATCGGGGCTCCGGCAGGAAGCGTGCGAGCATGCCATGCAGCGACTGGGCCAGGTCCGGCGGGTGGCGGGATCGAACGAGACCGTGGATTGGCCTATCTTCAAGGATTCCCGGATGGCGAGCTGGCTGCCGGCGGTTTGCATCGAGAAGGAGGATCTACCCCGGCTCCTGGAGCTCCTGCAGCACGGAGAAGGCTGGGTGCGGATCAATGCCGCCAAGACGCTGGCCTGGCTCGGCGACCAGCGTGCCATCGATCCGATCGCCAGGCTTCTGTCCGAAGCAAAGGCCGAAGCGGACTATGGCTACAATTCCACATTCAAGAACGAAGAATACGACGATCCGGCGCCCCGATGGCGCGAAGGACTGATCCGGGCGCTCGGATTGCTCGATGCGCACGGCCACACCGACCTGCTTGTCCGCATTCTCAACGATGAGCAATCCGTCCTGGAGATTCGTCATGCCGCTGCGGAGGCGTTGGGCGACCTGGGCAACGAAGCAGCTCTGACTGCTCTACGCAAAGCAGCGACTCATCATTCCTTTCACAGTGTGCGGCACATTTCGAGGGACGCTCTTCGCATTCACGGCGTTGAACTGCCCCCGGGCGAGAAGCTAAAACCTGAACCCTCTCCCCCACCCGGATCCACAGGCAATCCCGATTCTGAAGCCAGCACCTTAGATGGAGTGGTGTTCATCAAGGGCAGCAACAACATTCCCAATACCATTGGCACGGTCGAGCAGGCGGACCGTTGGAGGCAGACCTATGTCGTAACCGACTCGGGTCCGGTTTACCGGCCAGGACGAAATCTCCATGTTCTGCGACCCGCCCGGCCGGACGGTGAAGTGGTCCCCCTGACCAGTTTTGATGGCGGTTACGTAGGCGACCTTGAACTTTCGTGGGATGCCTCGCACGCGATCTTCGCCCACCGCGGTGAAGACGATCCATGGTGGCACCTCTTTCGGATCAATCTCGATGGATCGGGATTGGAACAACTGACGGAGGGCCCCTACCACGATGTGGGGCCGGTTTACCTGCCGGACGGTCACATCGCCTTCGCCACCACCCGCAGTGGAATCCGTGACGAATACCATGGCTACCCGTGCACCGCCTTGTGGGTTATGGATGCCGACGGCGGCAACATGCGCCCGATCGCCACCAATATCGGACGCGACAACGAACCCGCGATCCTGCCCGACGGTCGGATCGTCTTCAGCCGTTTGGATGTATTTTATTCGAGGAACAAGACCGAACTGACCCTGCATGCGGTCCGGCCGGACGGCACGAAGGACGTCGTCCTCTATGGTCCGGAGCGGCGGGCTTACTGGCGGAACCTGGACCACGGTCCGCGCACCCCGGCCGATGGACAGGAAGCGCCGCTGACTCACCGTGTCCTGCGCATGACCCAACCCCAGCCCATGCCCGATTCCCGGAATATCATCACCGTCACCCAGGGTGGGCTCACTCTGATTGGACCTCGGCGAGATAGTGAGACCATCATTTCGCCCGACAACGCAACGCGCTCCTACACCACCCCATATCCGCTTCCTGACGGCCGGGTGCTCTGCGCTTCGACTCTCAAAACACCCCACCGCAGGGAAGTTGACCTGGGGTTGTATGTATTCGATCCCTCTTCAAGGACACTCACCCTCCTCTATAACGACCCGGCGGCCGCGGAGTTCGAAGCCCGTCCGATCCTTCCCCGGCGCCGTCCGCCCGTCCTGCCCGCCAGCACCCTGCCACGCGCCTACAGCGGACGCTTTCTCTGTGCTTCCGTATTCACTACCAGGGAAAAGAAAGTGACCCAGCGGGGCAAACTTGTTCGCCTGATCGAAGGCGTGCCGGTGGTGGGACGGCACAGTACTCATACCAACACCGGACCGGTCTGGACGAACCACGGGGGGACACACGCTCGCGTTCTGGGAACCGCTCCGCTTCTTCCGGATGGCTCCTTCTACATCGAGGCACCGGCGGACCGGCTTGTTCACTTTCAGGTCCTCGACAGCGACCGGCGGGTGGTCGGCAACCAGCTCACCTGGATCTACACGCGGCCAGGTGAGATGAAGTCCTGCGTCGGTTGTCACGAAGACCCTCACGCCACCACGCAAGACCGACTTCCCCTCGCGGCAGGCATCCCGCCCCTCAAGTTCCTTCCCCACGGCGATGAGTTTCGCTACCGGGCCAAGGCCTGGTTCAAGGGACACCTGCCACCTGAAATCGAGGAACGCACCCGTACCGTCCGGGCCGTCAATCTGCTGGGGAGGTGAAAGGCCATCCTGCCCCTCCGGTCAACCGGAGGTTGGGGACAGCGGAATTGTAGAGCAGTTTCCAGGAAGTGATTGACTTGGGTCCAGAGCTTCCGGGCTCAATCCCTCATTAATGTGTGGCAGATCAGGGTGAATCGTTCCACACGCGCCGGAACTGTTCCAAGCGTGAAGCGGCTTAGGGGCTTGGCATTGCCCGGATGCAACTCACGAAGCCAGCAAGAGAAGGGTATCGTCGAGGAAGAGAAGGGCCTCACCACTCACCGCCGCGTCTATGCGGGCGGCGATGCCGTGACGGGGACTACCACCGTGATCCTGGCCGCCGTCGCCGGCGCCGGGAAGAGAGTCGCGGCCGCGATTCACGAGGACCTGTCCGAAGCAGACGAAAGATCCTGGGATGACTTTCTGGACTGGTGCCGGCGGGATGAGCATACCCAGCACGAGTAAGAATGCCGGCGAGTGACCGGAAAAAGACATTCATGGCGCACTCGGGTAGCGTCATGAACTGCCCGGCGACGTGGGTTGACGAATCGAAATGTGTGCCCCGGGCGATCGTGATTTGATGTGATTTCCATCCCCCAGCGACCGCGCCTGGGACCGGGACGGGAGCCCCGTGGTTTCAGGAAGATGGGACGCTTTCGCGGGACTGTTCCGGATTTGCACTCCGTATCCCTCGATGCTGTCCGAATCGGAGATTTTCACGTCTTTTGATTTGAATCAATGCGGTCATGGATTTCTCCAGCGTTTAGATTCATTGAATGAAATCGACTCTCACTGTCTTCCCGAGCAAGAACCTTCGTGGGATGTCCGCCACCGTGCTGGGCTGTGCCCTTGGGTTGTCACTATGCCTGTCCCCCCACGCACAGGCTGATTCCAGTCCGCTGGAGGCGGCCAGGGCTGCCGCGGAGAAGGCGCGTCAGGAGCAGGCGGCCGCGGAAAAGTCCGTTGCAGAAGTCAAGGCCCGGGCGGAGGCCCAGGCAGCCGAGAAAGCCGCTGCAGAGAAGGCCCTGGTCGAAAAGACCGCAGCAGCCAGCAAGGCCACCGAAGCATTGCGGGCCCAGGAGACCTTCGCTGCCGACAAGGCCGTGAGGAGCACCAAAGCGGCCCTCGCCAAAGCCAGGAAAGCGGCGAAGGAAGCGACCGATGCCGACAAGGAGGCCCGGGAGCGCGACGTGACCAGTGCCAGGGAGACTGTCCTGCGCGCCACCGAGCGGGCCGCCCAGGCCAAGGCGGCGGTCATCGGCGGACTGAAGCCACTGGCGGCCAGCGCCTGGAACTACGAGAAGGCCCGCCATCTGCTGTTCCGTGCCGGTTTCGGAGGTTCGCCCGAGGAAGTCTCCCGATTACACAGGATGGGTCTCTTTGCGGCCGTGGACTACCTGGTCGACTACCACCTCCAGCCTGAAACGGCCGGTTGGTTCGATGCTTTTCCCCACCGGCGAACCGCCCCTTACGAGCACCATCTCAACGCGGCCCAAAAGGCGGAATTGAATCAATCCCGCGTCTCGTTCCGCCAGAATCAACATCATCGACTACGCCGGGCGTGGTTGCGGCGCATGGCCGAGACGAAGCGACCCTTGCAGGAGAAACTGGCCCTCTTCTGGCACGGCCATTTTGCCTGCAGCTTCCTGGCGGGCGAGGATTCCTATGCCATGTGGCGGCAGAACGAGATGTTTCGCCACCGGGCTTCGGAGAACTTCGGCGCCCTTCTGAACGGCATCGCCCACGATCCGGCCATGATCCGCTATCTGGACAACCACGTGAATTTCAAGGGATCGGGCAACGAGAATCTCGGACGGGAAATCCTGGAACTCTTTTCCATGGGCGAGGGCCAGGGCTACACCGAGAAGGATCTGGCGGAAGCGGCGCGGGCGCTGACCGGATACAACTTCGAGTATCACAACGGCCAGTTCAAATTTGTGGCCAGCCGCCACGATACCGGGGAGAAGACCCTCTTCGGCCAGAAGGGAAACTTTGGAGGCGACGAACTGGTGAGTCTGATCCTGCAGCAACCGGCCACCTCCCGCTACATCACCGGCAAGCTCTTCCGCTTCTTTGTCCACGACAATCCCGACAAGGGAGCCGTTGAGCAGATGGCCCACGTGCTGCGAAGCCACCAGTATGAGATGAAACCCATGCTGCGCAATCTGTTCCGATCCGAAGAGTTTTTCAGCGAACGATCGATGGGCACCCACATCAAGAGCCCGGTGGAGTTGATGATCAGCGCCATCCGCACCCTCAAATTGACCAACGTCGACTTCGCGTCCATCGACGGAACCGTCAGCAATCTGGGACAGCGGCTCCTCGAACCGCCCAATGTCGCCGGCTGGGAGGGAGGCCGCGCCTGGGTTGATGCCAGCTCGCTGCTGCAGCGATACAACGTCATGGCCAAGCTGGTCGCTCCAGTCGATCTCGTTGCCTGGTTACAGGAGAGTGGAAACGCTGATCCCGCCGTCGTGGTGGATTCGCTCGCCCGGGCCCTGCTCTGTGTTCCCCTCAGCAAACCAAAACGCCAGGAATTGATCGCCTATCTGGGGCCCCTGCCTCCACCGGAGCAGTGGGCCGGAAAGCGCAACGAGATCAACACCCGTCTCCGGGCCGTGCTGGTCGCCCTGGTCAGCCTGCCGGAATACCAACTGGCTCGGAACGCACCGATCCGCTTCCAGCCCAGCTCCGAACTTGCCGTCATCACCCGCCAATAAGAACCAACCACCAACCAGAACATTTCCCATGTCCCACCAGCCCATCGCCACCCGTCGCGACTTCCTCAACCGGGGCCTCGGTTTGATCGGAGCGAGCGCCGTCCTGCCTGATTTCCTGATTCAATCCGCGCAGGCCGAGCCATCCGCTCAAAGCGCTCCCCAGATTCTTGTTGTCATCGAAATGAGCGGTGGCAACGACACCCTCAGCACCCTGATTCCATACGGCAACAAGGCCTACGTGGAGGGGCGCAAGACCACTCGCATCCCGGAAAACGAGATCATCAAGCTCGACGCCGAGTTGGGTTTCCATCCCCGCCTGAAAGGATTCAAGGAGCTCCTGGACGAAGGGCAATTGGGCATCCTGCCGGGAGTCGGGTATCCCCATCCGAACTACAGCCATTTCAGTTCCATGGACATCTGGCACATGGCCGACGAGCGGGGCCGCTGCCCGGACGTCCCGCACGGTTGGATCGGGCGGGCCATCGAGGGAGGATTCGCCGAGAAGTCCGAACCCATTCTGTCCGTGGCAGTCGGAGCCGACAAGAGCCCCCCGGCCCTCAAGGGTCCGCGCCACTCCGGCATCACCTTCCGGCGGCCGGAATCGTTTCTCTACACGGGTGCTCAGAACGACCCGGCCCGCAAGGCCCTCTACCAGAAACTGCACAAGCAGCCGGTCGCCCAGCCGGAGGGGAATATCGACTTTCTCAGCCACACCGCCGTGGCAGCCAATGCGAGCAGCGAAGAGATCCGCCGTCTGGCCAGTGCCTACAAGCCCAAGGTCGAATATCCCAAGAGCGGCCTGGCGAACAACTTGCGCTCCATCGCCGGCCTGATCAACGGCGGGCTCGACACACGCATCTATTACACGCTCCAGGGGGGCTACGACACCCACAGCAACCAGCGCAAAGCGCACGACAGGCTGTTGGGCGATCTGAACGACGCCATCTTCGCCTTTCAAAAGGACCTGGCGCAGCAGGGGCAGGACGAGCGGGTCCTGACGTTTTCGTTCAGCGAGTTCAGCCGCAACATTGTGGAGAACGGCAGCAACGGAACCGACCACGGCCATGCCGGGGCGATGTTCTTCTTCGGGCCCAGGGTCAAACCCGGCCTCCAGGCGGCCTATCCCAGCCTGGAGGACGTCTACAAGGTTCGCAACGGGGCTCTCAAGCACAACATGGACTTCCGGGCCGTCTATTCCACGGTGCTGAAGAAGTGGCTCCACATCCCGAGCGAACCAATCCTGGGATCGTTCCCGGACCTGGACATCCTCACCTGAACCTGAATGCTGCCGCTTGAGGCCGCATTGCGGCCCGTGGTTGGTTCACGACCGGGAGGTTCCGACTCTCGGAGGAGCTACATCGGGGTAACCGCACCTCCTGATGGAGCTATTTCCCGAGCGCCTCCAGTTCTTCGTTGGTATAGGGCAGTTTGCGATCCTTGATCTCGTTGCGGACCTTTCCAATAGTGGAGGCCTTGATGGGCGCTTTCCATCCGTTCCATGTGAGGCCGATATAGTTGATCAGGTCGGCAAGCTGCCGGTCGTCGTAGGCCGCTTCCAGCGGGAGCATTATCCCCTCGCCGTACACCTTATCGCCAATGGGACCCGTTTCCCCTTTCAGCACGATCCGGGCGATCGCATCAACCCGGCGTTTCGTGAACCAGCGGTCATTCCGCAGGGGTGGGGCCAGGAACTTCCCCGCTTCCACAACGCCCTTGCCGTCTTTGCCGTGGCAGACGATGCAGAGGGTTTCGTAGATCTTGAGACCGGACTTGGCCGAGGCGCTGAGCGCTGACCTTTTCACCCGCTCTTCATCCTGCCTGAGAAAACGTGCGATCAGGGGATGCTTCGGGTTCCTGGCCGCGACGGCCCGCCGCTTCTCTTCGTAGGAGGGATCAATCGCTGGATCCAGACTCAGTATGAGCTGCATGGCGGTATCCGGTGAGGCGGTGTCCTCCATCGCCAGGACCTGCTTCTCTATCGACTTGTTGCCATCAGCCATGAAGCGCTCCGCGAGGTGGATTCCTGACAGTCGCACGCGCTCCTCCCTGTCCTTCAACGCTCCGGACACGATCTCCACATCCAGTTTCCCCAGGCCCTCCAGCGTCCACAGGGCCACCAGCCGGGTGTTGATCGAGGGTGAACTGGATGCCAGCTGCTTCAGCTCATCAACCACGGAAGAATCCTGATTATAGACGATCAGTTTCTGGGCCGTGTCGCGGATCCAGCCGTTGCCGCTCGACAGATACTTGACCAGTTCCCTGCTCGACAGATTCTTCATCTTCGGCACCGGCGGGGGCTTCCTGTCATCAGGCACGAGGCGGTAGATGCGGCCATGACGGAACACCTTCAGCATCCCCCATTCCTTCACGCGCTTGTAACGCTTCACCCAGATGTGGTCGCCCTGGTGGGGAAACCAGGTCTTTTCCTGGATGATTCCACGATACATGTCGGAAAAGTAGAAACATCCATCCGGCCCGGACTCCGCCCATACCGGCCGGAAAAAAGCGTCAGTGCCGCGGATGAACTCGCCGTCAGGAAAGGTATTGTGCGCAACACGCTTTCCGTTCTCGTTCTTGATCGTACTCATGCGGATCAAGCGCCCGACCGGTTCCGGAGTCGCCACGCACCCATACCACTGGGGGGTCAGGTCACTGCGCAGAACCGTTTGCCCGCAGGTTGCGGAAAAGATGGTCAGAATCCTGTCATTCTTGAAATCATAGTTGCCGGAGGATTGATCCTCGACCCGGCAGATCGCAAGCGGGATATCGTAACCGGGCGCATGCTCGTCACCCTTCGACAGGGGCAGGATCGGGTAGCCGCCCGGAAACTGGAAGGAGTGCGCGGGGTTTCCTCCTCCCGCCCAGGAACAGTAGATCCGGCCGTCATCATCACGCGCAATTCCCCACTGCGTGATTCTCCCCTTGGAATGGGATTCCGCGGTGAGCTTTCCGCCCGCGTACTTGAGGCGCATGTCACTGTTGTAAATGTAATTATCCAGGTTCCAGATCAAACCGGAGAGCTGGTGCTCGATGTTCCCCCCCTGTCGGCGCCCCTGGAACGCCACTTCACGACCGTCAGAGACACCATCACCATCACGGTCGAAATAGGCATAGATCGAGGTTTCCTCTGAAAGAAGGACCAGGACCCGGTCCTTCAGGGGCAGAATCGATCTTGGCAGACAGATCTTGTCGATGAATACGGTGCGAACGTCCATCCTGCCGTCGCCATCGGTGTCCACCAATTTGACGACCCGGCAAATCTTATCAAGCTGACCCTGCCCCCGCTCGTCCTGCATGTAGGTCAGCCATTCACAGACATAGATCGCACCGTCTTCGTCGAAGGCAAAGCTGACGGGCTCCTGCACCATCGGCTCACTGGCAACGCACTCGAGGTGATAGCCTTTGGGAACCTCGATGGTCTTGATTGCCTCGGCAGGAGGCAGTGGTTTGAAGTACTGATCCTTCACCTTGTACTGCTGATCATGAGGCAGTCTGCTCGCCTGGGAAAAGGCGGCATCACTGAGCAGACAGAACAGACTCACACACACGGTGGTTAGCGGCAACTTGGTCATGGACTTGATCATTGGTGGTTCCTTGTAGCTGGTTTCTGAGCAATGCACGACGGATGACAGGATCGCAAGATTCTCAACGTCACCTCTCTGAACGAGTTTTCAGACGACATCACTCCGCACATCAATGCCGCAATACGATCCGAGCTGATCTCGAATCTGCTCGATCTGATCTCGAATTGACCCAGATCAATCGCTTCCGCTATTCGAACCTAAACATGTGATCCCCGGCATCACGGGACACAACCTTACGGATATGAGTGAGACACCATCACGTCACCTCGGCAGTTTCGCCCGATCGAGTGCACTCGGTTGCCTTTTGCACTGCACTCTGACAGCAGTCGTCGCTGGCACGGAATCCCCCGCCCCGGCCGATCTCCGTCCTGCACTCCAGCGGGAGATCGAGGCCGACTGGATCAATCGCGACACGCGCTTTGCTGCGACCCGGGGGGAAGTGACGACGAATTTCTCACTGGCCCACACCCGTGAGGTGGCAAACCGGGCCAGGGACCTCGCCGCCCGCCTTCGCCCAACCGCCGGGGCTGCACGACTCGATCCTCTTGAGGCCGACCTGACGAAAATCGAACAACGCCTGGCCGGATTCGAAGGGGGCAATGCCCCGCCGACCGGTGACCGCCGGAAGATCCATTTCGCGGCCCGTGCCCTGGCCCGCAGGATCGCCTTCTGCAATCCGCTGCTCGACATCGAGCAACTGCTCTTCCTCAAGCGGCATGACTCGGTCGGCGTGTATCACATGTGCGACCAGTACTACGGCTGCAATGCCCGACCGGGCGGCGGTCTCTTCGTCTTGTCGAACCCCTTTGGCCAGAACCCGGAACTGACCAATTTACTGGCCGATTCCGTGGTTCAAAACGGACGGTTGAAAGGCCGGAAACTCGACTCGGGAACCTTTCTCTCTCCCGAACTGTCGTTTGATGGCAAGACGATCCTCTTCGCCTACAGCGAAGCCGGGGCCTGGAGTAAATACCGGGGGAAAGAAGCCTATGAGTGGAAACCCGAATACAGCTACCACCTTTTCAAATGCAATGCCGACGGCACCGGCCTGGTGCAACTGACGGACGGACCTCTGGATGACTTCGATCCGTGCTTCCTGCCCAACGGGCGGATCGCGTTCATCTCGGAACGGCGCGGCGGTTACCTGCGTTGCGGACGGCACTGCCCGGTCTACACCCTCCATTCCATGGAGCCGGACGGCAGTGATATCATCCGCTTGAGTTACCATGAAACCCATGAATGGCATCCCAGCGTCACCAACGACGGCCTGATCGTCTACACGCGCTGGGATTACATTGATCGCGATACCAACATCGCCCATCATCTCTGGACCTGTTACCCCGATGGCCGTGATCCCCGCTCACTGCATGGCAATTACCCGCAACGCCGGGAGAACCGTCCATGGATGGAAATGAGCATTCGCGCCATTCCCGGTTCGCACAAGTTCGTGGCCTCCACGGGTGCCCACCACGGTCATGCCTTCGGTTCGCTCATCATGATCGACCTGCAGGTCGAAGACGACAATGCCATGTCACAGATCACACGTCTGACGCCCGACACGCCCTTTCCCGAAGCCGAAGGCGGCAGAAACAACATCCGGCGGAGTCAGGCCTATGGAACACCCTGGCCGTTGAGCGAAGACGACTACCTGTGTGTCTACGATTCCGATATCAGGAACCGGGCCATCTACTGGATCGACCGGTTCGGCAACCGGGAGTTGATCTATCGCGATCCTGCAATCCCCTGCCTGAGCCCGATCCCCCTGCGTCCCCGGTTCAAGCCGCCGGTGATTCCTGATCGAACCATCCAGACCGCTGCGGCCCGGCAAGCGGCTGATGTAGAACACCCCGCGACGGTTGCCGTGATGGACGTCTACGACAGCGATTTCCAATGGCCGAAGGGAACAAGAATCGACGCCCTGCGGGTGATGCAGATCCTGCCCAAGACGACCGCGCCTCCCAACCAGCCGCGGATCGGCGTTGCCAATCAAACCAACGCGCGGGCGGTCCTGGGCACGGTGCCGGTGGAAGAGGACGGCAGCGCCTACTTCGAAGTCCCTCCGGGCCGGGAGATCTACTTTCAGACCTTGGACGAGCGGGGGCTGGCAGTGCAGTCGATGCGCAGCGGCACCTACGTGCACCCCGGTGAAAACCTGACCTGTATCGGATGCCACGAACAGAAACGGCGTCCGCCAATACTTTCGAATAATACTCCGCTGGCCCTGCGCCGGGCCCCTTCAAAGATCCGACCCGATGTCGACGGCTCCAACCCGTTCAACTATGTGCGCCTCGTCCAACCGGTGCTGGATCGCCATTGCGTCGGGTGCCATCAGGAGAAGAAGGCACTCGATCTGACCGGAGTGATCGAAGGCCCCAACGGCTGGACCCGCTCTTACAACAACCTGGCAGGGAAATATGGTTTCTACTTTCACGTCAGCAATGGCTCGATCAATGCAGGGATTCACGGTGGCAGCCGCACCACGGTCGGCCGGTTCGGCGCCCGGGCTTCCAGATTGCTCGAATACCTGGATGAAGATCACCACGGCGTGAAACTGCCGGAAGAAGACTTCCATCGCCTCACCTTGTGGCTGGATTCCAACTCCGAGTTTTACGGTGCCTATGAAAACACTCCCGCCCAGTCCCGGGGGCAGGTGGTCAGGCCTTCGCTGGATTAGGGATTGCCCTGACTTGATTCTTTCCCTCAACAGGGACCACGAGCCGGTCTGGAGGTGGAGTTCAGGAACTTGATGCCATGTCGCAATCCAAACGCAGAGAGTTAATCCATTGACACAGATCAAGGAGACCGCAACTTCGATTCTTCCCAAAGTCCAGGGTCAGGCCACCTGCGAAAGACGCGGGCCTGGATTCCAGTTTGATCACCATGTGTCCGAAGACCCGGATGGTAGTTTCCCATGTGTCTACAGCCCGAAAAGCCAGGCTGGGGATCGAGTATTGCCACAGGCTTGCCCTCTTTCTCCTGGTGATGTTCCTGGGGGACCCCACCCTCCGCGGCAATACCGTCGCATTGTTCGTCTCTCCCGCCGGGAACGACATCCATGATGGCTCCTTCGAAAAACCTTTTCGCACCCTGGAAAGAGCCCGGGATACAATCCGTGCCCGGCGGAAGGATCCGGGCCTCTCAGATCCCGTGACGGTCTATCTGCGCCAGGGCACCTTTCGGCTTTCCCGTGCCTTTGAATTGACCAGACAGGATAGTGGCCGGGAGGATGCACCCGTCATTTTTCGACCGTGGAACAACGAGTTGGTAATCGTCAGCGGTGCCAAACAGGTGAGTGGATTCGAACCAGCCCGCGACGATCAATTGCCCGCCCGAATACCGGACCCGGCCCGGCAACACGTCCGGATTGCAGATCTCAGGAAGGAAGGCCTGACGAATCTCGGACATGCGGTGAGGATCGGGCGTCGCCCAGAGCTCTTCTTCAACAACCGGGCCATGAGCCTGGCGCGCTGGCCCAATGAGGGATTCGCCAGAGTTCAGGAGGTCACCGGTGGGCAACCATTCACAACACATGGCCTCAAGGGAGATCGATCGGGCCGGTTTACCTACGAGGGATCGAGACCGGAACGTTGGAAGGAGGAACCGGAAATCTGGCTGCATGGCTATTGGTTCTGGGACTGGTCGGATGCCTGGCAGCGAATCGAACAGATCGACCCGCCCCGGAAGACCATCACCCTGAGCAAGCCCCACCATAACTACGGATATCGGCCGGGACAACGGTTCTACGCGGCCAACCTGCTGAGTGAACTCGATCAAGCGGGTGAATGGTATCTGAACCGGGAAACGAGCCTTCTCTACTTCTGGCCGCCCGGGCCGCTCGATCAATCGATCGTCGAATTATCCGTACAGGAAACCCTCGTCACCATGCGGGACACGAGCTGGGTGAGATTCCAGGGGCTGGTCCTTGAATCCGCTCGCGCTACCGCTGTGATCATGGAGGGAGGCGCCCACAATCTCCTGACCGGATGCCTCATCCGAAATACCGGAAGCTGGGGAGTGCGGATAAGCGGGGGCCGATCTCACGGCGTGGCGGGATGCGATATCCAAGCCACCGGAGAAGGCGGAATCAGCCTCCGGGGAGGGGATCGAACCACTCTCACGCCCGGAAGCCACCAGGCCCTGAACAATCACATCCATCACTTCGGGCGCCTGCAACGAACCTACCGCCCTGCCGTGGGGATCGGAGGGGTGGGACAACGGGTGGCCCACAACCTCATCCATGACGGCCCGCACAACGCCATTCAACTCGGAGGCAACGACCATCGGATCGAGTATAACGAGATCCATCACGTCTGCCTTGAAACCGGGGATGTGGGTGCCTTCTATACAGGGCGCGACTGGACAACACGCGGTACCGTGATTCGTCATAATTACTTTCATGACATTCAAGGACGCGGTCGCCACGGCGCCATGGCGGTCTACCTCGATGATTCGGCCAGCGGCTTTTCCATCAGCGGCAATCTCTTTGTGCGGGCCGGGCGGGCCGCCTTCATCGGGGGTGGCCGGGACAATCTGGTGGAGAACAATGTGTTCGTCGATTGCCAGCCTTCCGTGCATGTGGATGCCAGGGGCCTGGGCTGGATGAAATATCATGTGGACCCGGGGGGCACTCTTCCGGAGCGCCTCAAAGCCATGCCCTACCGCCGGCCTCCCTGGAGCGAACGGTATCCTCAGCTCCTGAATCTCCTGCAGGACGATCCAGGGGCACCGAAGGGTAATGTCATCCGACTCAACGTGAGTGCCGGAGGCACCTGGTCCCATATCGAAAAAATTGCCCGGTCGATGGTCACGATTAAGGACAATCTGGTGAATCCCAACCCGGGTTTCCAGGATCGCGAGAAGGAAAACTTTCAGTTTCGTGATGATTCGCCCGTCTGGAAACTTGGCTTCAAGAGAATTCCAGTCGAACAGATCGGTCTTCAGTCGGATGCCCACCGCAAGTCCCTGCCTATCTTGAAGCGAGAGCCTCTAAAATGAAGCGCAGAAAGTTCCTGAAAACATCCGGCGGAGATCGGCCAGGGACGATACCGCAGAGCAATCCCGACACCTCCCAACCCCGGCAAACTCGGGCGATTCTGTTTTCTGACGGCAGTGATCACCACTGCGGAAGAGATCAGATGTTTCGCACGTATCCTAACCTGTTCCGAAACGGGATCTTCAAAACGATTCCCCGGAGAACGAGCCAATGCCTCTTGATCACATCATGAAACTACTCCTCAACCTCACCATTCCCCTTTCTCTCATCGCACTTCCGCTCCATGCGGAACCCGACCCACCGGACTCCTGTGACGTGTGCTCCTGCAACACTCTCTTCAGTGGAGGAACCACGACCGTCGCCCAGAAGAATCCCCGTTCCGACACCAGCAAGCTGGCTCCACGCCAATTCGACTGGGGGAACGGGACCAAGATCCTGATCGTTGGAGGCCATGCCTCCCATGACTTCGACCGCTGGTTCAACAAGGAGGACACCAGGACCCTGGAGAAGGACCCTCCAATTTCGATCCACTACACCGACCGACCGCAGGACATTCTCCCGGCCCTCGACAAGATCGACGTGCTCTACCTGAGCCAGAACCAGAAGATGGCCGATGAAAAGACCAACAAGGCCATCGAAGCCTTCGCCAATCGCGGAGGCGGCCTCGTCCTTGTCCACGCCGCGATCTGGAACAACTGGGGGAACTGGCCGTCTTACTACCGCGACCTCGTGGGTGGCTGGTCGCGCGGTCACGACCGGCTCGGCGAGTTCGAAGTGAGCGTCCTCAACAACAAGCATCCGGTGACGAAGGGATTCCCCGCCACCTTCAGAATCACCGACGAGCTCTATTATCACAACATCGAGCCCAAGGGGAATGCGATCGAACTGCTCGCCCAGGCAACCAGCAGGAACGGCAAGACCTACCCGACCATCTGGACCGTCAAGCACCCGAAGGCTCGCATTCTCTGCATGACACTCGGCCACGACGGTGACAGCCACCAGCACGAGCACTTCCAGACAATCCTGCGCCGGGCGGTGAAATGGGTCACTCCGGCCGGAAAACCAGGAGACAGGTAACGCACCACAGGGAGTGGACTCCACGGCCACGACCCCGGACTCGTTCCAACCGGAAAGCCCCTCTTCCCGGATGGCCTTTCATTTACCAGGGAGAATGCACCACCCCGGGTCTGCTCCCGCCTACTTCTCCCGCTGGACCCTGCCAATCTGCTCCCGCAATCCACGGCACAGCTCCCTGAACTGTCCTTCCTCCCTGGGAGCGAGACCGATGGGATCGAAGCGAGCCTTCCAATGATAACTGACCGCCCGGCGCAGATCAGCTTCGACGGCAGGAATGAGTTCGCCCAGTTCGAGAATCCATTCAGTGAAGGCTCTGCTCTCATTCCGGGGACCCAGGCGGCGCTCGGCAAGCCGGGCCAGGTCGTGGAGGGGAGTTCGCATGAAGTCTGCCCGCGTAATCCCGCCGGCTTCCTCCCGGCGACGGGTCCTGCTTTGCCATAGACGCACCACGAGGCAGGCGAGAAGGAGAACCACCACTGTGATGATGAGCCAGTTGACCATCCCGGTATTTCCCGACAACGTTCTCCAGACTAGGAAATCCTCGCGCATTTTCTGCCACCAATCGATCAGATGGCAGGACCACGGCAGCCCTGATCCTTCATAGTCAAGCCATCCCGGAGTGGTGGCATCGAAATCCTCCCAGCGCCCATAGGACGCTGGATCTGCTCCCCCGGGAATCTCCTCCGGAGGCATCGTCCCGTGCCAGACCCGGCACCAGGCATGGGCGTGACTACCCCGCAACAGCCACTCGCCGTCCCTGCCCTTCTCCTGACCAGAGTAGCCCACGCAGTAACGGGCCGGAATTCCGGCCTCCCGAAGGAGCAGGACCGCGGCGGTGGCGAAGTATTCACAGTGCCCAACCTGGGTCTCACTGAGAAACCTGGACACCGCCCAGTTCTCCCTGCTGGTGCGCTGGTGTCCGAGGAACATGCTGTAGGAAAAATCCGGGCCGAAAAATCGCTCCTTGATCAACTTGGTGGCCTCGCGGGCGGGAAGCCCCCGCAATCCCCACTCGTCGCAAAGATCGCGGATGCCCTTCCGTTCCGGGTCCGGAATCCACTCCTCATCCGCATTCAGGCGCCCGGGTATGCGCTCCGCCAGTGGAACCTGCAGATCAAGTTCGGGATCAGGCAACGCTTCGTAAAGAGGCCGTCCCCCGGCAAAAACCTCAAAGGAAACCACTCCGTGATCGGGATTCTCAAGCCGGACCGTTCCAAGGGAATTCCAGTCGATGCCACCACCGGCAACCTGGAATCCCGAAAGCCGCTGGGTGGTGGAAGGCAGAGGAAGGGGAGTCTTGGTGCCCACCTTTCCTTTTACCATCAGCTTGCGCCGGATCCCGGGATCGCGGTCAAACTCGGCAGGATCGAAGGCAAACTGCAACAAGCCGCCGGGCAGGGCGCGGTCCCAAAGGGGCTCATAGTCGCCCTCCCGCTTGTCGAGTTCGGTCCCACCCGGTTCTTCATCCCTGTTCCCAGGCGGGACATCCTGCCCCCCGCCCCCGCGTTCGGGCACCGGACGGTGCCACCACTGGCCCCCCGTGTAATGGTTGTAGACAGCCTCGCGGAAGAGGCGCGACCCTCCTGCCTCCGTGTCACGCACCCGCCATCGAATACGCTTCGACTGTTTGATCATTCCAAGCTGACCGATGGCGGTCTGCGAGCGGTCTCCCATCGTGTAACCTCCGGGTGGGGTGCCAAACACACTGTCCAGGCTCATCCACAGGGCATTGAGCCCAATCGATCCCCCTGCCCCCAGAACCCCGGCCAACAGAAGAGCCACCCCAATGCTGAAGGGGCGCAGGCGACTTACCGGACTGGCAAAGATCAGCGCGCAGGACGCAAGAAAGATCATCCCCGCAAAAAAGGCCAGCTCGTCGATCCGGCTCAGTGCGGCAGCCACCAGTACGAGGCAGAGATAGGGGTAGCCGACAGGGATCCGGATGGGCGACACCTTGCGACCTGCTCTGCGGTCGATGAGCATCTTACGCCGCGCAATCAGGGAAAAGGTATTGAGTGGCATATCCGGCTCGGTGCCGTAGTTCTGCGCAAGAAGAACCGGCAAAAGGTAAACCGGCATCCAGGCAAGGACATCGAAGAGAAGAATCTGGCTCGACCCCTGCAACCAGGCCCACCCCAGGGTGAGCACCCCGAGAGCAAAGGCCAGGTACCAGGCCCGGACAAAGCCCCCCTCACCGAAGTGCCAGCGCAGGTCGGTCCAGGAGCGACCCTCCGCCAGCAGGGCACAGACCAGACCCACCACCGGGTGGCCAGTCACTCCTCCCCAGAACAACAGGGTGGCTCCCTCGAGAAGCCGGGGAGGACTCTGGGGATCGGGCAGGCTGCGGTTCACGATTGAAGTTTGAGCAGTCCCTCCTGCACATTGGGCGGTTCCAGCAACAGATGGCGACAGGGAAGCGGATCGGCGTCGATCATCGCCCTGGTTTCCGAGGCACAACGACAAAGGATAAACGGCATCATTTCCATCCCGGCGCTCACGAGGTGCCGAAGGAAGCGCGCCCGTCCGGGTGTCCAACCGGTGAAGACGCAGATACAGGCGGTCAACCGGTCGCCATGCCGCTTGATCAGCTGCTCCAGATCATCGAAGTGCTCTTCCGGTTCGGCCTCCACCGTCGCGAGCACTTCCAGGAGTTTTTCGGCCCTGGCTTCCCCCCGGCCGGCCTTCACGACGATGGCTTCATCCTTGATGAACATGAGGTCAAGCATGCTGCGCCTGGTATCGATGGAGCACGCAAATGAAGCTGCCACTGCCACCGTCTCCTCAAAGAGGTCATCATCCCCCTCCTTCGTGAAATTATCGAGCACCAGTGCGTAGCGTGGAAAGTAGATGTCCTCGAATTCCTTTACGATGGGTCGCCCGGTCTTGGCCCAGCCCTTCCAGTGAATGCGGCGCAGGGCGTCGCCGCTGCGGTAGTCGCGCAACCCGAGAAATTCGCCCGACTGACCGATGGTGTTTGAAACGGCTTCACCCCCGAGCTGTAAACAGGCCTCCCCGGGCAGGTTCAGATCCGGGAGACGATAACGCCGGGGAAATACAACCAGGGTATCTCCCCCCGCCTCCACCTTTCGACAGCGCTGGAAGAGACCGAAGGGGTCGGGCAGACGCACTCTGAGATCATTCAGGCGCACCACCCCGCGCCGCTGCGGCTTCAGGCGCAGCGGCATGCGCAGGGACTCACGCGGGCGCACCGTGCGATGTTCTCCCTGGTCCTCACTCTCAAAGAGGAGGCGCCGTTCCATGAGCCAGCGCCAGCGATAGTACACGAAGAACCGGTCAAAGGCGTTCCGTTCCCTCTCGCCCGGCTCCTGGGTGAAGGCGAAGTTTGGCAACGACGGCCTGGCATCGGGAGCACGCTCGGAAAGAATAAAGCCACGCACCGAACGTCGTCCTTCATTGGTGACCGTCACCATGTAGGGGAAGGGCTCACCGACCGTGGCGTAGCGCGGCAGTTCCCGCCGGGCTGACAATCGCGCCCGCCGGGCCCAGGACCAGGCAAGGGATACCACCAGCACACCGAAAACCAGCGAGAAGACCTGATAGAGCGTGGACTTGGAGAGATCGACCCCCAGGATGGCCGTCAGCAACAGGAGGGCAAGGACCACCCAGCCCGCCGCGGTCACCCGCCGGTTGAGGAACAGGGAGAGAACCGATCCCCGTGAGTAGCTCCGGTAGAGGAGGCGGTAAAGCAGGGGCACCCGGGGGACCGGTCGCTTCGCGGTTCCACCTTCAGCCATGACTTGCTCTCCTTTCCTGCGCGGTCCAGCCCTGCTCCGCTCTTCAGACAGGAACAGGAATTTCCTGGAGTAGTTTCTCCACCACAACACGCCCCGAACGGCCTGAGTACTTCGCTTCGGGCTCCACCACGAGACGGTGAGCGATCACGTCCACCGCAAGATCCTGAATGGTTTCCGGCACCACAAAATCCCGTCCCTCGAAGAGCGAAAGAGCCTGCGCCATCCGCATGAGCGCCAGCGAAGCACGGGGACTGGCAGCCAGTTGCACATCCTTACACTCCCTGGTGGCGGCTACCAGGGCCACGATATACTCCTTGAGATCGTCAGTGAGGCGAACATCACGGACAGCTGCAACGAGGTCCATGAGTTCGTCTCGGGTGGCGACCGGATCATGACGATCAAGGGGATGATCCCGCGCCTGGTCCGAGAGAATCGCTACTTCATGCTCGGGCTCAACGTAGCCTAGCGCACACTGCATGGTGAATCGGTCCATTTGGGCCTCGGGGAGCGGGTAGGTCCCACGGAACTCGACGGGGTTCTGGGTAGCCACCACGAAGAAGAGCCCGTCCAGTTCGTACTTCTGACCGTCCACCGTGGCCTGCCGTTCCGCCATTGACTCCAGCAGAGCACTCTGGGTGCGGGGGGAAGCCCGGTTGACTTCATCGGCGAGGAGGATGTCAGTGAACACGGGACCGGGCAGAAAGCGAAACTCCTGTGTCTTCTGATCGTAGATCGAGACCCCCAGCACATCGGAGGGAAGAAGATCGGGGGTGAACTGCAGCCGGGAAAACTTCACATCCCTGACCGAGGAGGCTATGGCCTTGGCCAGGGTGGTCTTGCCCGTACCCGGATAATCCTCGAGGAGAAGATGTCCGCCCGAAACGAGACAGGCCAGCACCCGGCGCACCGTGCGCTCCTGTCCCAGGAGAACGCGACAGACCGACTCTTCCAGCCGGCGCGCCGTTTCAACGGCCTTCTCGAAAGCGGGACGCGTCAGGGGGACAATTTGTTGTTCTTCTCCCATTCGGCGAGATCCATCTTGCTCTGTTCAACATGTCCCTCAAACAAGGATCGCACAAGAGCGCTCTCCTGTTCTTCGAGGTGCACATTGATCCGTTCCCAAACGCGCTTGTTCAGCACTTCGCGGCCCTTGTTAGTAGCGAGGCGCAGCCCCACATCTACCACAATCCGGGGACCTTCGCTGGTGGCCACCACGAGATACATGGGATAATTCGGCTCCACTCCCAGGCCTGAATCGACCCGCAGGGTGACCGCGGCCCAGGCTTTTCCGCCCTGCACCTGGATTTCGCGATCGGGTGTAGAGGACTGCCGCGCCCCGCGATATTCGTAACTCATGGCCTTGAGGGCTTCCCAGAGGCCCTCCTCCGGATCGAGCAGCGATCCGCACTCGAAGGACTCCAGCAGTTTCCCCTCCCGCAGGAGGTTCCGGAATCTTCGCACCAGCTGAGAAGCCTCCTGCTCCCCGACCATCTTGCCCTCCTGCGCCCTGGCTTCCACAAAGCGGCTCAGCAGCTCGGCGGTCGCCTTCCTGGTCAATTCATCCTTCTGCTCTTCAAACCGGCGACCTACTTCGTCCTGCCTCCCGCGCTTGCCCTCGTCCAACTTCGCATAGTTGCCCCCCGTGGTCACTCCCGGCGAAATGGCCCAGCCGTTCTCATCTCTGATGAGGACGAGAGGGGTGAGATTGAGGCGTTCGATCTGGGCTGTGGAAATGAGCTGGAACACGAGAACCCCCGCATCCTCGTGTTCAATCACCTCGAGCAACTTGCCGTCGGAAGCCGCCTTGCTGTCCTCGTGGACGACGTTCCAGAACGCTCCCAGATAGCGGTAGGCCGTGCGGCGCTCCGATCCGCTGAGATTCTCACTGCGGTGCAGGAACCGGAAGAAATCCTCCAGAGAACCCTCCTTCAGGATTTTCCCGATCCGGGCCCCGGCCTCCTTCAAGGTGGCCCCTCGCAACGGTTCGTGCTGCTCCTCAAACTGCTTCTCAAACTTGTTCCTGAATTCATTGTCCTCGTCGTAATCCTGCTCCCGGAGCAGCGCCCTCTGGAAGGTGACCCGGTCCTCGTCAGCCAGGCGCAGGCCGTTCGGCAACTCGATGGTCCAGCGCTTGCCCACATAGAGAAGAACGAAGCGCACCAGGCTCACCGGCTTGCCACGGTCGGGGTCGAAGATCAGCAGGGCCACCTCCGCGTCAAGATCGTCACTGCCCTCTTCCTGCACGGCCACCCGGACAACATCCGGACTGGTGAGAAGATGCCAGTAGCCACGACGATCGAGCCCCTGCAGTCCGCGCGAGATGATGCGTTGCAGGCGACGATCTCCCTCCGTGAGCTCTCCCTCGAACTGCCCTAGAAGAACCATCGCAGCCGGCAGATCCCCCTCCCTGCAGGCTTTCACGAAGGCGGTCACCAGCTGGACTGGATTGGCCCCTTCGATCCGGGCCCGGGGCACCGCCCCGCTCATGCGCTCACGCAGGGCTCCGAGGACCTCCTCGTGGAGAGCGCGCAACCTCACCAGACGCTCTGCTCCCATCCACAGCTCCAGGGCCTCTGCCCGCTTCTCCAACACCTCGTCATAGCCCAGGTCGACATTGTCAAAGCTGCCGGGAACAGGCGCCACCCTCCAGCGCACATCCTTCTTCTCGCGCAATCCCAGGGCAAAGACATCGACTTCGAGCGGGTCATGCCTGCTGACCGCGGTCAGGACCACCGCCGCGAGATCACCGTCGCGCTTCTCGTCCGCCACCTCCAGTTCGTAATGGTTGTCGCGGAGATAACGGCCAACACGACCCAGCCGCTGGGAGATTGCGGAACGGCGGATCTCTCCGGTGTGCGACGAAAGCATGCTGTCCTTCAGCAATTCGTCGAGCGCCCGCCCCTCGTCACGCAGGTCAACCAGGAATGCGAGCGCCGCTTTACCCGGTTCGATTGCCCGGACCGGCGGAGCCATCCACACCAGAGCAATCACGGCAAGGATGAGTGCTTTCCTGATCACCTCGCTTCGATTCACAGTGTTTGATGAAAACTTTCCCGGGCCCGGAGCGAAAGCACAAAGCCCGCCATCAGGTTGATGGCGTGCTGCACATCCCCCAGATCAGCAGTCTCTACCACCGAGTGCATACAGCGCAGCGGAAGGGAAACCAGGGCGCTCGGAACGCCTTCGCGCACCGTGAAAATCCGATCGGTGTCCGTCCCGGTGAATCGACTGGAGGCCTCATGCTGGATCGGAATGCGCTTCGACCTGGCCACCTTCTCCAGTCGCTCAATCACCAACGGGTGGTTGGCACCTCCGTGGGTGAGGGTCGGACCACCCCCGAGCTTCACCTGGCCGTGCCGGGCATTGTCGATGCCAGGGGTATCGGTGGCGTGGGTCACATCCAGGCAAAGGCTCACGTCCGGCATCAGGCGATGGGTTGCCATGAGCGCACCATTGCCGCCAATCTCCTCCTGGACCGCATTGAGACAGACGAGCTGGAAGACGGGTTTGCGCTTGGCAGCGGCCACCTTCTTCATGACCTGGGCGATGATGAAGCCGCCGATCCGGTTATCAATGGCGCGGCTCACCACCCGCTGCCTGTTCAGTTCCAACGGTCCGTCTGAATACACCGCCGGATGACCCACCCGGATCCCGAGCCCTTCCGCCTCCTCCGCCGAAGAAGCCCCCACATCGACCCAGAGCTGGTGAAGTTTGGGAGCCTTCTCATTGGCCAGATCAGAGCGCAGGTGAATGGCAGTATTTCCAATGATTCCCGGCACCTCCCCCTTGTCCCCGAAGATACGTAAACGGCGTCCACGACCCGTCGCACTGTCACTTCCACCCAGGCGATCGAGTCGGAGAAACCCATCTGAAGTGATCTGCTTGACCATGTAGCCGATCTCGTCAGCGTGCGCCGCCAGCATCACGCTCTTCTTGCCTTCCCCCAGAGTCCCCCAGGTCGAACCGTAGGCATCGCACTCCACCGCATCGGCGGTCTTCCTGACATAATCGGCCCATACCCTCTGGCCCGGCATCTCGAATCCCACCGGGCTCGGGGTCTCCAGCAGCTCGAACAAAAATTCCTTCTCTCGTTTGGTCACCGAAGGAACTCAAGCACAACCAGCCGTTACAGCAACTGAAGAAAGACCCACGGCCTGATTCCTCATGCTCTTCGGAGGAGTACAGGACCGGTCAGAAGCCCCACTTCACCGACCACCGGCCACCCTCTGCCCCGGAGATCCTAGGTCTTGAAATCCCTCACCTTGAAAGCCATCCAGCCGAACACAAAGAGAGTGAGATCCAATCCGACCAGGAAGGTATAACTCTCAGCCAGCTTGGCCCAGGAAACGGTGTTCTCAAGGGCGTAGATCCAGTTGCTCATGCGGAAGGTGAGGAGATGCTCCCGGTAGGGAGCCATGAAGGGCAGCATCTGCAGGACCGAGTCAACGAAGAGGACACTGAGGGCGAGGATGGTTGCCGCCGCCGGCTTGATCCTGAGGCAGGAAAAGGCGAATCCAATCGAGGAGAGCGTGCACATGCTCAGGCTGAGCAAGACCAGGGCCAGGGAGAGGCGCCCGATCCCGGCAGTCGCTTCGGGGAAAAACGAGAAAACCTTGAGATCGTAGTTCCATACGAACAGACCACCGTCCCACCCCAGGGCGATAGACGACATGAAGTAGCCAGACACCCCGACAAACCAGACAAAGGTCACCGTGTAGATCAGGACGGCAAGGTACTTGAGGGTGAGGACCCGAAGCCGGCTGATAGGACGGGCGAGCACCATCCGCAGGTTGCCGTCCTCACTTTCCTTGGCTACTATATCTCCGGAAACCAGGGCAAGGTAGATCGCCCCCAGCATTGCCATGCTGAACCCGATCATCCAATAGGTGACGGTGAGTGCGGAATAGTAGTGCTCCACCTCAAGTCCGGTGTCCGAGAGGATCTTCGCTATCTCCTCGCGGGGCCCGTCGAGATGAAAGACCCAGAGGATAACCAGCTCAAGAACAAGGAAGGCGCCGTAGCCGATATAGGTCCGACGGCGCGCAAAGAGCTTCGTGAGCTCGCTGCGCAACTGGATCAGGAAGAGCTTCACTGCTCACCTTCCTCTCCATCCAGACACCCGGTTACCTCCAAATAGACATCCTCCAGCGAGCGACGCACGGGAATCAGCTTTCTCAGATCCACCCCCGCCTTGACCAGTGCCCGGGCCACCTTCGCGGGATCAGTGCCCTCCGGGAAACTCACCCTTCTGCCCCCCTCCAGTTCCCGCCCGCCCAGTTTGCGGTAGCAGGCACTTGCCTGCTCGGCGGGAGCGGCCTCGATTTCCAGCTTCACGTGGTCATCTGCGATTCCTGCCAGTTCTCCATCGTAGACCTTGCGACCCCGTCGCACGATGGCGACGCGATCACACATCTGCTCCACTTCCGGAAGCAGGTGCGAATTGAAGAGGACCGTCATGCCACGCTCTGCCCGCAACCGCAGGATGAAGTCGCGGAACCACTTGATCCCCTCGGGATCAAGGCCGTCGGTGGGCTCATCAAGCAGGAGGAGCCGCGGTTCCGGCAGGAGGGCCTGGGCCAGGGCCAGCCGCTGCCGCATCCCATGACTGTAGGACGAAACCCTGGAGTGGATTCGGTCCGACAGGCCGACCTCCTCCACAACCTGCTGCGCCGCGTCCGCATCAAATCCTCCCGAGTAACTCATGAGAACCTTGAGGTTCGCCCAGCCGCTCAGGTAATCGTAGAAAGCAGGCGCCTCGAATATCGCGCCCGCCTGCCGCAGGGCCCGCGCCCTTCTCCGCTGCACTGATTCACCCCCGATGCGGGCCTCTCCCCCGTCGGGCTCCACCATCCCGAGGAAGATGCCCAGAGCGGTGCTCTTCCCCGCGCCGTTGTGTCCCAGCAACCCGAAGATCTCGCCTCGCCGCACGGAAAAGGAGAGATCCCGCAAGGCCGGTTTCCCACCGAAGGACTTGGAGAGATTGACCGCCTCCAGAATGACCTCGGGATCAGTTTCACTCATCACGAATCTGTCCTTCCCACTTCGGGATCCGCAGACGCTGAATGAGTTCCCCCGCGATCTCGATCAGCTGCAGGTATTCCATGATCTGGTCAGGGCTCTTCCCCTTCATCGCCCTGCGCCAGCCGGCTTCACCGATCCTCTTCTGCTCCTCCCCGGCATTCAGGATTTCGTAACTGCCCAGGAGTTCCGGGGGCAGTTCCTCCCTCGCCACCCTTACCGACCGCTTGATGAGTTTCCGGCGACGCTCAACGGGAAGAGCGTCAAAGAGAACGATGTAGGGATCGATCTGTTCAAGGAGGAGGTTCACGAACAGTTTCCTCTCCCCCGGGGACAACCTGGAATAGAACTGATCCTTCAGTTCACTCAGCCGCATCCTGGTCTCGGGATTGAATTCCTGACCGGCGAGCAGCGACACTACCTCGCGGATCCGGCGATCGCGCGGCTGCCGCTCTTCGCCTCCCGGCTCGCCCTTGCTGGCGGTCCAATCCGCAAATTCCTCATTCTCCACCACCTTCCCCAGGTTCTCAGCCGTGCTCCGCAGACTCCGGAAATATCCCTGTGCCGCCAGAACAAGTGCCCAGATCACTACGCAGACCAGGGAGCCTTGGAAAAACACGCGAATCTTCATCGGGACAACTGCCCGAGAACCTAGGCCTCATCCCCATTCCCGCAACCGCGATTTTGCGGGATCCTTCCTTCACTCGGGAGATGACCGCGCCTCACCGAAGCCCGCCCTGAGCGCCGCCAGAGACGTCGCCCGCATCGCGAGGGCAAGAATGCCGTAGACCGTCAGCCCCGTGCCCACGATCAGGACCAGGGCCACGATCTTCTGCCACTGCGTCCCGGACAACCAGGGACCCAGGGCCACCCCCGCGAGCCAGACCACTCCTCCCATCACCACGCTGGCCAGGACCATGCGAATCAGCCTTTTCCACTCATCGGCCGGGATCTTCACGAATCCATCCATTCCGCGCCAGAGAAGGGCGACGTTCACCCAGGCGGAGATTGCAGTCGCGACCGCGATCCCCACGTGACCGTATCCGGTGGGTCGCAGAAGATTGAAAAGGATCAGGCTGCACACGATGTTCACCGCCACCGCCACTCCCGCCATGAACATGGGTGCCTTGGTGTTTTCGCGCGCGAAGTAGGACGGCTGCAGCACCTTGATCAGGACATAGCCGGGCAGTCCGAGGGCGAATCCCGCCAGGGCCCAGCCCGTCTTGCTGACATCTTCCGCATCGAACTCCTTCCCCGCGAAGAGTCCTCCGATCAATGGCTCGTGAATGGCAATCATGGCGGCGGCGGCAGGCAGGGTCAGCAGCATGGCCAATTCCATCCCGCGCAGGATACTGTCCGCCGCCTCGCTTTCGCGACCGCTGCGGAGGCGCCGCGTTACTTCGGGCAGGAGCACCACGCCCAGGGCGATCCCGATCACACCCAGGGGAAGCTGGCTGACCCGGTCGGCGTAATAGAGCGTGGAAATCGCTCCCTGCTGGAAGGAGGCAATGATGCCACCCACCAGGAGGTTGACCTGCTGGATTCCAGCCGCAATCACACCCGGTCCCATCAGGAGGAGGAGTTTCTTCAGTTCGGGATTCCACAGCGGCTTGTGGGGCATCATGACGGCCCCGGCACGGCTACAGGTCACCCAGAGGGCGGCAAACTGCAGAACCCCGGCCAGCGCCACGCCCCAGGCAAGGGTCTTCCCAATCCGGAGGTCACCCTCCCAGCGCATCATCCAGATCAGTCCCAGTGCGCTCACCAGCACGATGTTCAGCAGGATGGGCGCAGCCGCCGGCATGGCAAAATGCTTGAAGGTATTAAGCACCCCACTCAGGTGCGCCACCAGCGCCATGAAGAACAGGTAGCAGAACATGATGCGCGAGAGCGCCACCGTGAGATCGAAATTGTCGGGATGATTGCGGTAGAGTCGCAGGGTGGCCTGCGGAACGTCCGCACCGCCGGAGGCCGGCTCGATCGCCACCCGCACATGGAACGATTCCAGGCGGTGCCCCTCGGGCAACACGATGCGTGCCAAACCGCCGGATTCCAGTCCGCGGACAACCGACAGGATCTTCTCTCCTTCTCTCGGGAAGAACCGTTCCCGCGGATCCACCTCGCGCCCGACACCGCTGTGGCTGTCACCACTCAAGGCGAGACGAGTCAGGATGAAGCCGCTGGCGTCCACAACCTGATCTTCCCCCAGGATCATGTGAGATTCCTTCGCGTCCGGCCTGGCCAGCAGCGAAAACTCCTTCCCGTCGGCATCGACGAAGCGCATATCCTTCATCCTCGTCCGCGCCGACCAGTATCCCACCGCAGCCTCCGATTCCCCCGTGACCTGGAAATAAATCTCCCGTGCACCCCTCGTATTGACCTTGCGTTCATAAAAGGCCTGTCCGGATCCGATGGCGCCCAGGTCCTCCTCGAACTTGGGCAGGAACCCGGGCACTACCGCCATCATGAGCCAGTGCATGCAGGGAATCGCGGCCAGGGTCAGAATCCCGACCACCCAGACCAGGGCGGAAAAGGTGTTGCGCGCGAAGCCCACTGCAGCCTCCTCCCCCTCCTCTTCCCGTTTCCGCCCGAAGAGCGGCACGAAGGCGGCATTGTAGGCCCCTTCCCCGAAGATGCGCCGGAACATGTTGGGAAACCGGAAGGCCGCCACGAAGGCGTCTGCAATCGGGCCGGTCCCCATGAACCGGGCAATGAGAATATCTCGCAGGAATCCGAGGATCCGGCTCACCAAGGTGAGCCCGGACACCGTCATCATCGCCCGCAACATCCGGGCCTAGAATGCCCGAATCAGGCCCGTTGTTCAATGACCATACTCAGAACCACTGGATTCAGGATGACTTGGCCGCCGCACGTCGCAGACGGTCCATGATGGCGGAACCGAGTCCCACATCGCTCACCGGTTCGGCCACGATCGCGTCAATTCCTTCGATATCGAGGGCTCGCATGGCAAAAAAGAAGCGCACTGCCGCTTCTGCCAGCTTTCCCTTCCCGGGACTGAGCACTTCCACCCTGGTCCACGCATGACGCTCGAGATAGCCGTCCCGCGGATCACCCCGGTAACTCAGGAGAGCGTAGTTCCTGCCCTCTTCCGGCTCGAACTCTCCGGGCTCGTCAAAGAGAAGAACCGGCACACCGGGAGCGTAATGCGACTCCAGTGTTCCGGGCGCCTCCGGTCGATCGTCAGTCACGCGTCCGGCCTTCACCACTCGACCAAACTTCCGGAGGTCCTCGCGCGTGACCGGCCCGGGACGCAGCAGTCGCAGGGTGGGACGTTTCTCGCCGACTTCTACTGCCACGATGGTACTCTCCAGGCCGTCCGAGCAGGCCCCCCCATCGATGATCAGCGGGATCCGACCTTCCAGTTCACTCATCACCGCACTGGCCGAAGTCGGGCTGATCCGTCCGAAGCGATTTGCGCTGGGTGCGGCGATGGGACCCAGTTCCTTGGCAAGACGGCGCATCACCTCGTGCTTGCTCACCCGCACCGCCACGGTGGGCAGCCCGCTCGTTACCAGGTCCGGAACGTCCTCATGCTTCGGCAGCACCAGAGTAAGGGGACCGGGCCAGAAGGCTTCCGCCAGCTGGCGCACCACCCCCTCGATTCCTTCCGGCACCACCGCCACCCGGCGGAGATCCCGGATGCCGGCCAGATGCACAATGAGGGGATCAAAGGACGGACGCTCCTTGGCTTCGAACACCCTGGCCACCGCCTCCGGGTTGAAGGCCACCGCCGCCAATCCATAGACCGTCTCGGTCGGCACCGCCACCACTTCACCGGCGGCCAGAACCCTGGCGGCCTCCCCGGCCGCGGCACCCCAATTCTCAAAGTCGGCAATTTTCACGCGTGTCTGCACGCCCCGCTGTAACAAATAACACTTAGGGTTTAGAATTTAGAATTTCGGCCCTAAACTCCTGCCTCCATGGCCGCCGAATCCCCGTCTCCACCAAAAAACATCGTCCTGATCGGCTTCATGGGCTCCGGAAAGTCCTCTATTGCCCGGGAACTCTCCCATGCCCTCGGATATCCCGTGATCGACACCGATGCCCTGATCGTCGAGCGGGCGGGCAAAGCAATCCGGAAAATCTTCGAGAATGAGGGCGAGGACGCCTTCCGGGACCTGGAATCGGCTGTTCTGCGCAACCTCGAAGAATCCCTGCCCACCCGTCGCATCATCGCCACCGGTGGGGGCGTTATCGTGCGCCCCGAAAACCGTGAAATCCTGCACCGACTGGGTTTCGTGGTCTGGCTGGTGGTTTCGACCGAGGAAATCATGAGGCGCACGGGCAAGAACAGGGATCGCCCCCTCCTCAATAACGAGGACCAGAAGGGGACCATCGACCGCCTGCTCAAGGAGCGCTGCGAACTCTACCGCAGCACCGCTCACCAGGAAATCGAAACCGATGACCTCACCTTCCCGGAGATCACCACCGGGATCGTGGAGTCCGCCCGCTACTTCTTCGCCCAGTGATTGCGATCCACTTTCAGATGTTCAGCAATGCCCGCGGGCATCATACCCTTTCAGCCCGATCCTGATCAAACGCCTGCAAACCCGGACTCGTGGACCCACTGGTCGCCAAAAGCAAGTTGCAGTCCATTGCCACCCGGATCGGCTTTGACGACTGCCGGGTGGCACCCGCCGGACGGGCCCGGCATGCCGATGAATTCCTGTCCTGGGTGGCCCGGGGCAAGGCGGGGGACATGAAGTGGCTGGAACGCAACCCGGAGCGCCGGACTGACCCTCGCGAAATCCTGCCCGGTGCCCGGGCGGTCGTGTGCCTGGCCCTCAACTACTATCCCGGCCCGCAGGAACCCAACCCCGCTTACCACATCGCCCGCTATTCCTGGAATGACGATTACCACGACGTGATCGAGGGAAAACTGGCGGATCTCGACCTCGCCATGCAGGAGATGGGAGGGATGCAACGTTACTACGTGGATACCGGACCGGTCCTCGAACGGGACTTCGCCTCCGAGGCAGGTCTCGGATGGAACGGGAAATCGACCATCCAGATCCACCGCAAGCTCGGATCCTGGTTCTTTCTCGCAGAGCTCATCACGACCCTTCCTCTCCCACCCGATCCACCGCAGAACGACCATTGCGGAAAGTGCACCGCCTGCCTGGACGCCTGTCCCACCAACGCCATTCCCCGGCCCCATTTCGTGGATGCTCCGCGTTGCATCTCCTACCTCACCATCGAGCACAAGGGATCCATCCCGCTGGAACTGCGCTCCCTGATCGGAAACCATCTCTACGGCTGTGACGACTGCCTGAACGCGTGCCCCTGGAACCGCTTCGCCAGGACCAGCCGCGACCTGCGCTTCCATGCCCGGAAGGACGTCTTCCAGCATGAACTGCGGGACTTCCTCGCTCTCACCGACGAGGGCTTCCGCCACCTCTTCCGGAAGTCCCCCATCAAGCGGATCAAGCGTCCCCGCTTTCTCCGAAATGTCTGCGTCGTACTCGGTAACACCGGAACCCGGGAAGATCTCCCTGCCCTGCGACGCGCCTGCCAGGATCCCGACGCTCTCATTACGGAGCACGCGGAGTGGGCCATCTGCCGGATTGAGAAACGGGACCCCCGGAAGACTGATGGGCTCTGAAGTGCGCACGGCGAAAGCAACGGCCCGGCAGGAGAGCACTTGGATGACAGGTCTCGCTTACAGCAAGCGCTCAGGAGGAGTGAACCCCGCTCCCGATGGCCCCTCCCTTGATCCTGAGACGAAGGAGATCCGAAACCACGTCCCCCGCGAAGACCAGAAGAGCTCCCATCAGGACATAGAGGATCATGTCATCGTAGAAGAGTCGCGTGTTGGCTTCGTCGATCAGGCTCCCGAGCGAGAGCACGCCCAACATTCCAAGCACGGTGGCTTCGCGAATACAGGTCTCCCACCGGTAAAAGATCAGGAGCAGGAACCGGTTGAAGGACTCGGGGAGAAGACTTCCCAGGAAGCTGCTGCGACGGCTCCCACCCTGAACCACCAGCACCTGACCCGCCCGGGACGGCCGGTTGTCCACGACCTCACTCCCCAGCCGGATGAGAATCCCCCCATTATGCAGGGCCAGCGCCAGGACCAGTGGCCAGACGGTGGGACCGAAAACCTGAAGCAGGAGAAAAGCCAGGATATACTCGGGAATCGAGCGCATCACCAGTGCGGTCATCCGCAGCATCCTTCCTGCCCCCGCCCGCAGGCCGCTCACGTGCTCACGGCCACCAGGCACGCCCAGGGCATCCCGTCCCGCCAGCGAGCGGGCGGCAAAGGGCACCGCCATAAGCGCCCCGCAGCCAGCCACCAGAATGGCAATTGTTCCGATGTGGAAGGTCCGATGAAGCGCCACCATGCCCCTGGGCCAGATTCGCTCCTTCAACCATGGCCCGAACTCGCTCCAGTCGTTGCCGCTCTCCCGCACCGGATGAGGGATGACCTCGTGCAGAAACCTTTCGAAATTGGCCTGGCGTCGCTCTGCCGGAAGAGATGACTGCCACTGCTTCTCCGTCATCCATCCCATGGCCACCGCCACCAGCGCAGTCACCACGGACGCACGCAGGACCAGCGAACGCGGACGCTTGCGGCGCAGTTCCGCCACCGAGTCTTCTGCCCGGCCCGCTTCCCGGGCAGGCTTGGGACGGGAAAGACGTGCGCGCACGAGCGAGCCCCATTGGTCGATGACAATAACGGCGGCCAGGAGGACGTAGAGATAGGTCCAGATTTCGCGCAGGTGTCCGTCCTCGTAGGCCGTGGCAATATGATAGCCCAGGGTGGGAATGCCCATGAATCCCAGGATGGCCGAGGAACGCACCGCGCACTCCAGCCGGTAAAGCGCATAGGTGATGAGATCGGGAAACGTCCGCACTCCCACTCCGATGAAAAAGGCCGCGGATGAACGCGCGCCCCCGGAGCGCAGGACGCCTGCTGCACTGGCATCCTGCTCGTCGAGCAATTCGGAGAAAACCTTTGCCAGCGTGCCCCCGTAAGGCAGGGCGATCGCCAGGACCGCGGCCAGCGGCGAGGTCCCCACCGCGGTGAGAAAGAGCAGGGCCCAGAGCAGCTCATGCACTGAACGCGCCAGGGTGGCGGTTCCCCGGACAACAATCCGGACCGTGCGCAGCACCCACAACAGCACCCACCCGGAAAGCGAGCGCTGGTTGAGCGCCGGCCACCAGGCGCGCGACCCGAGGATTCCGAAAACCACCCCGCCGACCAGGGCGATGCTCATGGCCACCACTGCGTAGCGCAGGGTCAGCACGAGGGAACGCCCCACCTTCTCCCAGAAGGGCGGAGTGGTGGAGGGCAGGTCCGCGGCTTCGTAGCCAAGAGCGGGCTGGCAGGCCGCCCCGAGAAACTTCCCAGCCAGTTCCAGTCCGCCTTTGGAGGGCTTGAGGTCACCCAGCCGGGCCCCCAGCACCAGGAGCCCCACCACGAAGAGGACAAAGGCGGCGAGCAGCGTCAGGCGACGGCTGCCCAGCCAATTGCGCCATCTGGAGAGCTCCTTCATGACTCAGGCTATTCCTCCCCGGTGGCGTACAGTTCCCGCAACTGCCTGTCCGTGGTTTCATCCGCGGACTGATCGAATACCACCCGGCCAGCCTGCAGGCCAATCAGGCGCGGAAAGAACTCCCGCGCCAGTTCAACGTGGTGAAGGCTCATGACCAGGGTGATCCCCTCGTCCCGGGCCACCCCGGTGAGTAATTCGAGCAGGCTGCGCGCCCGACCCGGGTCCACTGAGGCCACTGGTTCATCAGCAAGAATGGCGACGGGATCCTGGAAGAGGGCTCGCGCGATGGCCACCCGCTGCTGTTGTCCACCGGAAAGGGTGTCCGTACGCTCATAGAGTTTCTCCGGGATCCCCAGCCGCTCGAGCAGGTTCCGCACCTCCTCTGCCTCCGACATCCTGGTGAGGAGCAGGCTGCGCAGGAGGCCGAAGAACCCGAGCCGGCCCGCCTTTCCACAGAGAACGTTCTGCAGGACGCGCAGGTTGGGCACCAGACCGAGGTCCTGGGGTACCCAGACGAGGCCACAACGCAGTTCCCGCATCTGCCGGGCGGTGAGTTGCAACAGATCCTGGCCAAGGACTTCCACTGATCCCGTTGCTGTCAGGAGGCGTCCATTCATCAATCCAAGCAGCGTGCTCTTGCCGCTCCCGCTCGGGCCGATGATGCAGATCTGTTCCCCCTCCGCAACCGAGAGGTTGACGCCCCGCAAAGCGTGCACGCCCCCGAAGGAAACGCCTGCGTCAGTGAGTTGGATGTCTATTTTCAGGAGAACAACAGGGAGAACGCGGGGCACTCCATCTGTGATGGGCGGAGTGCCCCTGCTGTGAATATGAAATCAGGTTTCTAACGCATCAGACCAAGCTCCTTCGCCACCGCCTCGATCCCGGCGAAGTCATCATTACTGGCCGGAATCAAGGCCTCCCGATTGAAGGCCTTGAGCACCTCCTGGTCGCTGCACTCCACCAGGGCCTTCTGCAGTTTATCGATGAATCCGTCCCCGAAATAGTTGTCCAGGTCACCATGAACGGTGAGATTGTAATCGGCATAATCAGGAGTGACCCAGATGATGGGAGCCTTCCCGGGGTCCAGCCTGCCATCCGCCACCATTGAGTCGTAGGTCTTGAAGTTCAACGCACCCACCTGAACCGAACCTGCCTGCACCGCTTCGGCAGTCGCCACGTGCCCCCCCGACTTCTGGAACTGCACCTTCCTTGAAAAGAACTCAGCCGCCGACTTGCCGGTGTTCTTCCTGACGAAGTACTCGGGCATGAGCCGTCCGGAGGTCGAACTGGGACTCCCGAAGGTGAAAGTAAGATCCCTGATGGCCTCGGTCGGAAACTCGTCACTCCTCTCCAACCCGGTGGAGGTGTTGGCGATGAAGTAGCTCTTGAACTGCGGATCGGCAGCCCCCTGCGCAATGGCACGGGCACCTTCCACCCGGTCCCGGGCCTGCACCCCGGTCAGTCCCCCGAACCAGGCCATGTGAACTTCGCCATTGGCGAAACGCTGCACCGCAGCCGCATAGTCCTTCGAGATCGAAAACTCGACCCTGATCCCGAGCTGCCCCGCAAGATAGGTTTGGAGGGCCTGGAACCTGACCTCCTGGTCACTGACCTTTTCGTCCGGAATCGCGGTGATCACGAGGGCCGTGGCACCTTTCCCGTTTCCGGTCTCATTGTCCTTTCCCTTATCGCCGCAGCCGGCAAAAAGTCCGGCCAGCATGCACCCTGCCAGGGCAGGCGCTGTTCTTGCCTTTATCATGTCTTACCTGTTCGTATTATTCCTGGTTGATTCAAAGTGATCCCCGGACGGGGCTATCACGGACACAAAAAAACCGCCAAGTCTGCATCAAGAGGCAGAGCCCGGCGGCGGGAAGCCGTGTCGCTGAGCGCCGACCGACGCTCGTTGCTGGCAGGTCGTCTTCGATTCATGGTTCTCCGCGGAAGGGGAGCCCTATACCAACCTGCCCCGATTTCCCAACGATTTTTATCACTCATCGAAGGCGCCGTCGAATCCGCCCATCTGTTTCAATCCTCGCCAGCCCATCTGACGACTGCCAAGGAAGGGACGCTCCGGTCGCACCACCTCCCAGCCCTCTGACTCGGCGATGGCAAGCAATCGTTCTCCCGGGTTGACCACCGTTACTTCCTCGCAGAGCCGCAGCATGGGCAGGTCCACCATGCTGTCCGAGAATCCGCTGCTGTTCTCCTGAATCCCTTCATGTGCGATCTCACCTTCCTCCAGGAGACGCGCCACCTTCACCTCCCGCTTGTTGTTCCCTCCGGTGAAATCGGGGAAGAGCGGCATCAGGTCTTCAAACTCCACCCTTGTGCCATAACTCGCATCGAACCCGAGGGCCTCGCCCAGGGGCCGGGCATAGAACTCGGGACTGGCCGAGACCAGCACGAGACGGCGGCCCCTGGCCCTCTCCGCCCCGAGCACTTCCTGCATGGAGGGGTAAAACTCCGAGGGCACGCAGCTCCGCACGAATCCTTCCACCAGTTCCTCCAGCCGCGTCCGCGGCATACGCCAGAGAAAGGACAGGAAGACCCGCTTCAGTCCCTCCGATCCGAGCACCTTGGCCAGAACCAGAAAGGGCAGGAAGATTACGAGATACAACCGGCGCAACGGTTCGCGCCGCAGGACCCAGTTGCAGAAGAGCAGCTGGGTGTCCCAGGCGATGAGAGTCTGATCGAGATCGAAGAGAGCAATCCCGCCCTTCCCGTGTTCCTTCGGCATGAGAATTTTCTGGTGGCTGCCGTTCCCCCGTAAGACGACAGCCGTACCGTCTCCATCCCGCTCCCTTCTGGCAACTGCAATCTTCAGGGAGGATGCTGGAATTGGCCCCCGTCCCCGAAAAGCGGTATTGCCAGACTGGAAACTCTCGCCTTTGTTAGACCTTGTGACCCCCCTGCCCCCCGCCCTGGTAGCGACCACCTCGATCATGCTCGCCAGCGGTTTTCTCCGCGCAGAGTGCGAACCCGCCAATTTCCGGGTCGCCATTCCCTTTCTTGCCTCCACCTCTTTGGAGATCTCGTGGGAGGACACCTGCGATGATGAGACCGAGTATGAATTCCAGGTGCTGCCCGAGGGCCAGGACTGGTTCACCATCGCCACCGCTCCCGCCAACAGCACATTGCTTTCCCTGAGAGGAGGCAGCCCCAACACGACCGCGTCCTTCCGGATGCGAACCGTCAGACCCGACGGTCACTCGGAGTGGACCGAGGGGGTTGAAGTCACTCTCCCCTCAGGATTTGCCATCGAAGCCGGTCAGTTCGTCGGAGGCACCGTGGGAGAACCGCTCACCGGACCGGCCCTGCGGATCTACACCGCCCAGGGGGAGGGAACTGCCTCCAGTTTCGGGGTCACCGACCTTCCCCCGGGCTGGGATTTTGATCCCTCCACAGGCGTGATCTCGGGGACCCCCACCGCTCCCGGCGTCTACCGCCCCATGGTTTCCGCCACCAATGGGACGAGCGAGGCCACCACCTTCGTCACCTTCCGCATCAAGCCCGCCACCGCGGGACCCGAGGAGCACTCCCCCGTGCCGGATTTCCTCTTCCTTGCCCCGCCCTCCGGCCAGATCCGCCACGATCTGGCCCCGCACTTCCGCGATCCCGACACCACCATCGCGATCCGATTTGAAACCAACCTGGGGGATATCGACTCCATTCTCTACCCGGAGGCCTGCCCCGCCCACATCGAAAACCTCCTGAACTATATCGACCGGGGCGATTACGACGGGGTGATCTTTCATCGCTCGGCAACCCTGGCCTCCTCCGGCGTGGCAGTGGTCCAGGCCGGTCTCATGAAACCGGACGGCAACGGGGACTACACCCTGGTGGTAACGGACCCGAACGTGGTCGATGAGCCCGGGCTCTCCAATGGGACCGGCACCCTCGCCATGGCAAAGACCAACGCCACACACAGCGGATCAAGCCAAGTCTACTTCAACACCATCGACAACACCAACCTCGATGGTCCGGGCTCCAATGGTGGATACACCGTCTTTGGCCGGGCGACCACAGGATCCCTTCCCGTCCTCGCCGACATGCATGCCCGGCCCCGGGGCGATTACACCGTCACGATCGACGATTTCGAGCAGACGATCCGCGACTGGCCAACCACCGCTGAACCGGAAGGGAGCTCTCCCTCAGCCGGGGAACTGGTCCAGGTCGTGCAGGCCAGACGCCTCCAGGAGCTGCTCTCCTACCGCCTCGGGCCAGTGAGCAACCCTTCCCTTGTGACCGCCTCGCTCAACGGAACGGAACTCACCCTCGATCCCATTCCCGGAGCCACCGGCACCTCCACCCTCACCCTCGAGGTGAGTGACCTTGACGACACCGTCCTCCCGGTCGAACTCTCCTACTGCGTCCTCGATCTCGACTTCCGGCCCGGGCTCTCCGCCAACGACCATCCCACCGTCACCTTCCAGCACGAAAAAGAGCCCGCCAATCTCTCCTACGAGGTGCAGAGCTCCCCCGACGGACAAAACTGGACGACCTCCTGGGAGACGGGCGATGGAACCATGGCCGCCCCGGTGATTGCCATCGAGGACCTGGGGAACACATGGCAGCTCACCGTCGAGGACACCTCCATCACTTCCCCCGCCATCAGGACCGCCCTCCTGCGCATTGTGGTCTCCAAGTGACCGGTTCCGCCCCACCGTGCTTCCTCTCTGGCGGCCCTAAACGATTTTCACCCGATGCCCCGCTTCGCCCTGCCCCTGCTGCTTCTCCCCCTCGCGCCCTGCGCCCCGGCCCAGATCCTGGCTGACTTTGAGATCTCGCTGCAGGAAAAGGAATTCGGACGCTTCACGGTCCAATTCGACCATTACAACTCCCCCCACGCGGCCGCCAATTTCATCCGCCTCGCCGAGGGACTGGTCCCCTGGCTCGACGGATCGGCAGGCCAGGTGCGGAAGGAACCCTTCTACGATGGATTGACCTTCCACTCGGTGACCGCGGGGGTGGAAATCGCAGGCGGTTCCCGCACCGGTAATGGAGACGACAATCCCGGATGGACCATCCGGGATGACTTCACCAGCCCGGGCGGAGGAACCTACACCATGTTCATGGAGAACGACGGACCCAACTCCAACGGAAGCCGCTTCTTCATCAACCTCCCGGCCACCACCAACGCCAACTTCAGGCGGGCGGGCGGACACTACACTGCGGTGGGCCGGGTCCTCCAGGCCACCAACCCTCCGGGGGGCAATGGCCGGCTCACGGTGGCGTCCATCGCCAACAGCGCTCCGGGCTTCCACCTCGTCGACTCGGTCCGGATCCGCTACCTGACCCCGGCCGACCTCACCTTCCGGCGCAACCTGCTCGATCCCGATCACTTCTCCCTCTTCCTGCTGCCCTCCGCCCGCGAACCCCGCTTCAGCTTCCGGCGGGAGGAAACGGCAACCTTCCTCGACTGGGACAGCACCCCCGGATCCTCCCTCTTCCTCTGGAATTCTCTCGATCTCCGTTCCTGGCTCGGTCCCCTCACCCTCCTCAATGTCCCGGGCGAGGCGCCCTCCGGCTATGATCTCACCCCCAACTTCGCCCTCGCACCCCGCGCCTTCTTCCGGGGCGGGGTGGTGGAGTATCCCCACTGGCCTTCCACCGAACGAATTTTTGCCGACTCCGCCATCCTCCTCAACTTTCGCGATCCCAACCGGGGAATTGTGAACCTCACCTGTTTCTTCGACGGGTCCGGGTATGCCGGGACCTACCAGGGCACCTTCGGATCCGGTGAGTTTGTCATTCCCCGGATTGTGAGCACACCCTACGCCCGGGAATTCCAACTCACTCCCACCACCGGGAACCAGCCCACCTACCGTCTCACCCTCCACTACGACCTCGCCTGGTCCAACGGGTCTCCCCCCTTCTCCATCCCGGTCGTGGCCAATCCCAGTCGTCTTTCGGGTTCCGATCTCCTCAACTCGGCCGACCCTCTCGAGGGTGGCGCCTGGAGCTACGTGCCGGGGCCGTAGCAACGGAGGGGCTACCCATTGACGCCCTCCAGAAAAAAGCGGCCCCGGATTCCCGGAGCCGCCTTGGAAGATTCCCTGAGCGCGAAACCCGTTTCTAGGCCTCCTGCTCTTCGATGGTGACTGGTTTGTATCCACCCCTCGACTTGAAGTAGAGGAGCAGGGCGAGGTAAATGATCGCCATCGCGAGCGGAATGACGGAGTCCGCCTTCAGTGTCTTGCGGTCACCAGTGATGCTGGCCTCCTGCACCTTCTGTTCAGTCGCAGTGAGACCTTTCATCCCATCTGCGAGGAAATTCTCGTTACCCTCAGCTTTCAGGACTCCAGCTTCCTTGAGAGTCGCTTCCAAGGCTACGAGTTCCTCATTACTCTTCTCAGCTTTCGTCTTCTCCTCGCCTTCCAGTTCCTTCACGTCTTTCACGAGTTGTGCCTTCTCAAGACTGCCTGCCGCGAGGATGGCGCGAGCATTCCCCAGCTTGCCCTGCACCTTACCCAGTTTCTCCCCGTCAATGGCCTGAACCTTATCGAAGACAAGGAACCCTTTGGCCTTCTTTTCTTCCACCAGGTAATCCTTATATGCATTGGGAGCGCTCTCCTCGAGTGCTGCCGCAGAGAAACGGTCCTTACCGTAACCGAGGCCCTCGGAACCAATCAACCCGGCGGACATCATCCCGATCCCGCCCATGATGGAGATCGCAACCGCACCGGTCCGCGGAAAGCGATCCGAGGCGACGGCTAGCATCGTCGGCCAGAAGAAGGTCTTACCAATAGCGTAAAGACCCAGGGCCCCGAAGGCCATCATCAGGCTGTCCATTCCACCGGCAAGCTGCAGGCCAACAAAGGCCAGGACGGCACAGGCGAAGAGCATCGAAATGGGTGACAGCTTGAGGGTCTTCTCAATCCAGTTGGCACAGAAGCGCAGGCTGAACATGATGGCCGAAGTGAAGATGAAGAGCATCTTGCCCGCCTCCGAGCTGAAGAGGTTGCCGGTGATATTCTGGATCCAGCCATCCGTTCCCAGTTCCACCGCACCAACCAGGGCGTGAGCGATGAACAACACGAAGAGCAGGACCGATCCCATGGAGAACTTGGTGATCACCCCAATGACCGCCAACAGGACGAAACCGATGACATATCCGATGAGCTTGGCTGTCTTTGCTGCCGCCGCTGCCTCATCCGGTGTCGCATCCGCAGCAGTCAGAATATTGGCGAACATACCCCCGAAGAAGAGAGCGAGGAGATAACAGATGACCAGACCGCCCAGGATCCCGACATCCTTGAACATGTCCCCCAGGGACATTCCCTTCTTGGAGGCTTCGGACTTGGGATATTTCTGCCCCAGGAACATCGCCCCGTAAATCACGCAGGGAACGAGGTAGAGGGCCAGTTGCCACTTCCAGCCCCATTGCAACTTGTCGTCGAGCGTCCAGCCGATGATGCCACCAAGCACTAATCCCAGCGGCCAGGAGGCATGGAGGATGTTGAGGTAATGATTGCGGTTTTCGGGGAAGGCCGTTGCCACCAACGGATTGGCCACCGCTTCGAGGGTGCCATTGGCGTAGGCAAAGAGGAACATGCCCCAGTAGAGGAAGGTGTAGGCATTCTCCGGGGTTGAGGCTCCAAAGGTCACAAATGCGGAAAGGATATGGGTGGCAAAGGCGAGAAGCACCAACTTGCCATAGCCGATCTTGTCGACCACGACCCCGCCGATGACGATCCCGAAGCAGAACCCCGTGAAACCCGCACCCCCGATGGCTCCCAGCTGGAGACCTGTGAAGCCGTATTCACCGCCCCAGTTATCAAAGATTCCGCCTCGAATCGCGAAGCCTACGCCCGCGGCCAGGATCGCCATGAATCCCGCCCAAAGAAGACGGGACCTGTTAATTCCATTACTGTCGCTCATGTCGTGTTGCTATTGTGTTTGAAGCTAGCGAATTATGGCCATCAGTCTTTATAAGACAAGCTCATCGTATCCCCGCAGAAGGTTGGGCGGAAATGCATTTCATGCTTCCAGCGTGAAAATGAGAACCCCGCTTCCTGATAGCGAAAACAAGCCTGCCCCCCGGGTTTTCAGCCGGTGATGACGGTCCGGTAACTTTCGAAATCACGGACAGAGAATGATCTCTTTCCCTATTTTGAGGTCGAAACGTAGCTGGCCTGGCTCACGCCCTTGCCCACGCTCTTGGCCTTCTTGCCGAGCCAGCTCATCATCCCACGCAGCTTGGCTCCGACCTTCTCGATGCCGTGCCTCT